>Ga0164294_10002758_pt1 | contig 15699 bp, 15 predicted proteins | sample GEODES005metaG_FD_111479 | JGI IMG/M metagenome (GOLD analysis project Ga0164294, IMG submission 111479) | Oligotrophic lake water microbial communities from Sparkling Lake, Wisconsin, USA - GEODES005 metaG | ecosystem: Environmental > Aquatic > Freshwater > Lake | place: USA: Sparkling Lake...
AATTAAAATGGTTTTAATTTTATTCCTTATTGTTATGGGTGCTTTTTTACCTGGCATAACATCTGGAACAAATACAACCGACGCTTCTTATTTAACAGAACTAATCTCTCCGGCTTTTGCCATTGCCCTTATTTATGTCGTTTATTCTTATTCTGGTTGGAATGCAGCAGCCTATATTACCAATGAATTTGAGAACCCTTCAAAATCGCTACCCATCGTACTCATTGGAGGTACCGTTATTGTTACCATACTATATTCCCTGTTACAGTATATATTTTTAAAGCATTTGACCTTAGGAGAAATGGAGGGGCAATTAAATGTGGCCTCTCTAGCCGCTCAAAAAATGTTTGGTAAAGCTGTTGGTAATCTTTTTGGCCTGGCTATTTCTATTTCACTCATTTCAAGTGTCAGCGCTATGGTTTGGGTTGGTGCCAGAATTACTGCAAGTATGGCAAATGACCATTCTTTTCTTTTTTCATTTAGAATGCAATCAAATCAACTGCCTGTCAAGGCTTTATGGCTTCAATTTGTTATTAGTAGTGTTTTGATTATAACAGGGACTTTCGAACAAATCTTAATTTACTGCGGAATATTAATTTCCCTTTCTTCTATGCTGGTGGTCATTGGTATTTACAAATTAAGAAATGAACAACCTAAAAATGAAAGTGACACAGAATTTAAAAGTCCCTGGTACCCATTTTTTCAAATCATTTTTGTGTTGCTTACCGTTTGGATGATTATTTTTACGCTGTATGACAAACCTTGGGAATCGTTGGCGGGAATGATTAATCTACTCATTGGAACTGCCACTTTTTATTGGGGTCACGTTAAATTAAAATATTTTTAGAAATGACAAGGGATATTGAAACTTATTTTTTAGAAGGTTGCGGACGATGTTCTCTGGGTGGAACGCCGGAATGTAAGGTCCATACATGGGCTAAAGAGTTGGAACTGTTAAGAAATATTTTATTGGAATGTGGTTTAACTGAAGAATGCAAATGGGGCCAACCTTGTTACACCCACCAAAATCATAATGTTCTTATGATTAGCGCATTCAAGGATAGTTGTATTATCAGTTTTTTAAAAGGTGCCTTATTAAATGATCCGCAGAAGTTATTGATCTCTCAAGGGGAAAATGTTCAGGGTGGCCGCATCATTAAATTCACTCATCCCAGTCAAATTTTAGCTATCGAAGCTACCCTGAAGGAATATATATTTGAAGCCGTTGAAATAGAAAATGCCGGATTGAGGATTGAGATGAAAAAGACTTCTGATTACCCCGTACCAACGGAGCTTCAACAGAAATTTGAAGAAAATGAAACGTTTAAAGAAGCTTTTTACGCCTTAACTCCCGGTCGGCAAAGAGGATACCTTCTTCATTTTGCAGCACCAAAACAGGCTAAAACCAGAGAATCCAGGATTGAAAAATGTATGCCCGATATTTTTAACGGTAAAGGAATGCACGATTAATAGTGACTTAAAGTATATTTCAACAGTAAAATACTATGGAAAGTAAAACTGATATTTGACATGCAATAGAGTGAACTATTAAATAGTAGAAACTCATTAAAAATATTTCTGAAGAAGATATTTGTTCATTCACTCAAATATTTTATTAAAAACCTTTTAAAAATATCTTTGGGTAAAAAACTTCCCAAAATCAATATTTTGTTGAATGCCTTTTTGACTTGATAATATTCATCCAAAAGCAGAGGGAAATTGAAATTAACATCAAATAAAAATATCGCAAAAATTGCTCCTAAACTTTAGTTAATTTCGGCTTAATGCCCATTTCTAAATGATAATACTACTGTACATATAGCAAATATTTTTCCTCAAAATAGGGTTCCTTGTAATAACTACTCAAGGGGTGTTTTTCTGTGATTAAATGTCGGGGCAATTCCTTAATTTCTCCACTCAACTGACCCCCTTTGAGCGCAAATAATCCATTGGGAACAGCGTGAATACTCTCCTTTTTTATCAAATGCATACACCATTCCGCCAACTGACTAAGCGGTGCAACAGCTCTGCTCACCACAAAATCTACCTTTGTTTTACTCTCTTCCGCGCGCCCGTGTATAGCGGTTACATTATTGAGACACAGTGCGTCGGCCACCCCTTGAACCACCTGAATTTTTTTTCCCTTTCCATCCATCAAAATAAATTGAGTTTCAGGAAAAAAAATGGCTAAAGGAATCCCCGGAAAGCCACCACCTGTGCCAAGGTCTAGAACTTTTGCATCAGGTTTGAAATTTATATACCTTGCAATAGCCAAAGAATGTAAAACATGGTGCGTCATAATTTCTGTAATATCCTTTCTTGAAATAACATTGATTTTGCTATTCCAATCAGTGTATAAATCAGGAAGTTGTGCAAATTGCTTACTTTGATTTTCTGTAAGTCTTGGAAAATATTTCTTTATTACCTCCATGTTTATTTCTGTCATTATCAATAATTAGCACGAAATTACTATCTTCCATCCATACTTTGTCCATATTAAACAGAACTATTGGTTATGAATACTATTTCTACCCTTCCGGAAAATAATCAACTGAATGATTTGCTTATCAATCTTAATGATTTTTTAAAAAAAGAAATCATTCCACACGAACAAAGATGGCTAAAAATGCCCTGGATAGAGGTTGAAAAAGAAATAAGAACTAAGAGAGATTTCCTTAAAGAAATTGGCGCATGGAATCCATATCTTTCTAAGCACCATGGTGGTCCTGGCTACACCTTAACCGAAGTAGCTCAGATAAGTGAAGTGCTCGGCGGATCTTTTTTTGGACATTTCTCTTGTAATTGTCAGGCTCCCGATGCTGGAAACATTGAACTTTTGCTTCAATATGCCAATGATGAGCAGAAAGAAAAATACTTATTCCCCTTGTTAAATGGGGAAATTCGTTCTTGCTTTTCAATGACTGAACCCGATAATGCAGGTTCAAACCCAATATTATTAAATACCCTTGCAAGCAAAGAAAAGGGTCATTACTTTATTAATGGAAGAAAATGGTTCACTACCGCCGCTGACGGTGCTTCTTTTGCTATCGTAATGGCCGTTACTGATCCTGAAGCTGAAAATCCTTATCAAAGAGCCAGTATGTTATTAACTCCAACTAATACGCCTGGTTTTAATCTTGTTCGAAATATTCCCATTATGGGACATGCAGGAACTGGCTGGGCAAGTCATGGTGAAATCATTTATGAAATGGTAAAAGTACCTGAAAAAGATTTAATAGGACCCGAAAACCAAGGATTTAAGTTAGCTCAGGAAAGGCTTGGCCCGGGGAGAATACACCATTGTATGCGGTGGATTGGTATTTGTGAAAGAGCTTTTGACCTAATGTGCCACCGTGCTGCAACGCGTAAAACAGGTGTAAAATCATTCCTTGGCGAAAAACAGATGGTTCAGGAAATGATTGCAGATAGCAGGGCTGAAATAAATGCAGCCCGATTAATGGTTCTTAATGCAGCAGAAAAAATGGATAACTTAGGTCAAAAAGCTGCCGCTTTGGAGATATCAACCATCAAATTTTTTGTAGCTGGCATCTTACATAAAGTACTGGATCGTGCCATTCAAATACATGGGGCTCTCGGAGTTACTGACGATACTATTCTGGCTTTGTATTATAGAGAGGAAAGAGGGGCAAGGATCTATGATGGTCCCGATGAGGTACATAAGGCTTCTCTGGCACGAAAAATTTTACAACAATATGGTTTAAAGGTACATAACGATTAATATTTCATGGCTGATATACTAAATAATCCTCGAAAAGGAGAAGAATTACCTGTTCCAGAACTGCTGGATTACCTGAAAATGGTCCTCGCTGATGTTCACACCATACATCATGTAAAACAGTTTCAAGGTGGATATTCCAATTTAACCTATCTGCTGGAAACAAATATAGGTGCATTGGTGCTTCGCCGCCCACCCATTGGTGCAAATATTCAAAGCGCACATGACATGTCGAGGGAATTCAAAGTTCTTTCCTTGCTTTATCCCTTATTTCATAAAATACCCAAACCCATCCATTTTTGCAATGACATCACCATCATAGGTGCACCCTTTTACCTGATGGAAAAAGTAGAAGGGCTCATCTTAAGAAATGCTCTTCCTACGTCCATTTCCCTGGACGAAAAAACGATGTCAGCGCTATCTGATTCCTTTGTGAAAAATCTGGTCGATTTACATGCCATCGATTGCACTCAACCCAATGTTTCCACTTTAGGCAAACCCGAAGGTTATGTGCAAAGGCAAGTTTCCGGATGGATAGACCGATATCGAAATGCAGAAACTTTTCATATTCCAAGCATGCATTTCCTAATGGAATATATGCCTTTGTCCATGCCTTCAACCAACGATATTTCCCTGATTCATAATGACTACAAATTTGATAATCTTGTCCTCAATGAATCCAATCCCGCTGAAATATTAGCCGTTTTGGATTGGGAAATGTGTACCATTGGAGATCCATTAATGGATCTGGGTACCTCTTTAGCTTATTGGTTTGAGGCGACTGAAATGAATCCCCTTGTAAAAAGTTTCGCCAATTTAACCTGGCTTCCAGGGAATAAAACGAGACAGGAAATATGGGATTATTATATTCAGTTAAGCGGTAGAAACCATACGGACAGTGCCTTTTATTTTGCCTTCGGCTGTTTCAAAGTAGCTACCATTATACAGCAAATATATGCCCGTTATGCTAAAGGTATTACCAATGACCCTCGCTTCGCCCATTTAGATAAGTTAGTTCTGGCCTTTGGCGATCGTGGAAAATTGGCCGTCCCGTAGAGACGCGATGCTTCGCGTCTTCACCATTGCACCAAAAAACAGATCGAATTTAAAATGATATGATGTCAAATATCAAAAATGATATCTTTGCGTTTTTAAAAGAAATTTTGGAATTAAACGAAAATGGAGCGTACGATTAGTATTAAAGTAAGCTGGCGTGATTACCTTATAATTAAAGACCTTTTTTTTATTTATAGCACGCGCATTTTTATCACCCTATTTCGGTCTGATAAATTTTGCCTAACACTTCTTCTTGTTCCTCTTTTTATATCTTACGGATTAGCGCAAGGTGATTTTAATGTGAAAAAAAATTATATAGAACAATTTAAATGGATTGCCCTCAGAGAAATGGAATTAACGGGCATTCCCGCATCTATAAAACTTGCACAAGGGTTATTGGAATCGAATGCAGGGTTTAGCACCCTCGCAACAGAGGCAAATAATCATTTCGGGATGAAATGTCATAATGACTGGACAGGATTAACCTATTACAAAATAGATGATGACAAGGATGCAAAAGGTAATTTAATACCTTCTTGTTTTCGTAAATTTTCTTCCCCGGAAGAAAGCTATCATGCTCATTCTCTCTGGCTTACCAAAAGACCAAGATATAGCAATCTATTTACCTTAGAACCAAATGATTACAAAGGATGGGCACATGGTCTAAAAAAAGCAGGTTATGCAACTGACCCCTCTTATGGAGAAAAACTTATTTCCATAATAGAAAAATTTGACCTCCATAAAATTCAACCATTGCCAAAACCTGTTGAATTTAGCTTGGAAGTAAAATCAGAAACAAACGTTAATAAAAAGGAATTAATACTACAAAAAGAATCTGTAAAAACGGCGGCAGTCATAGATAATAGTCAATCAGGCGTCTGGATAATGAATGAGGTTCGTTTTGTTTATGCAAAACAGGGAATGAGCCTTTCTGAAATTTCAAAATTATATGATATCCCCATTAAAAAAATTCCTAAATATAATCCTGCTTTGACCACTAAAGGGATGGATAAAATTCCCAGTAATCAACGTATTTTTCTTGAGCCGAAAAGGAAAAAGTTTCATGGTATTCAAAAGTGGCATGTTGTTCAAGCAAGCGAATCATTACAAAGCATTGCCGATTATTATGCTATTCAATTGGAACCCCTTCGCAAAAGAAATAGATTTTTCGAACAGGAGGAACCTACTATTGGCACAAAATTAAAATTGAGTGGAAAAAAATTAAAATTAAATCGTTAGATAAATGACAACTATTTATGCTAACTTTTCATTCCATTTTAATTTTGTTTACCTTGTATCTTTCATCCCTTTCACCATTTAAAAGTTGCCTTTTATGAGAAATATTACCCTTTTGTTTTTCTTGCTTCTGTTCTCTTCTGCCATTCATGCACAAAGTTCTGCTTTTGGATTTAAAGGAGGCGCGTTAATGGGATTACAACGGTGGGACAATAGTTTTCAAACAGAACCTCTTTTTCGTTATCAGGGAAGTGTATTTATAGAATCGTATGAGGAAGACAGTCCTTTTTCCTTGTTTGCACAGGCTGGTTATCATATCAAAGGAAGTTCTTTGCGAACTTATTCTACAGTTTTTGTTAGACCCGATGGTACCCAACAGACTTTACCCAGCCAATTTACTCCCCTGGAATTTAGAAATGTATCGCTGCTAATAGGTGCAAAACAAAGGGTTGGCAGTGGTTTCATGGGTGGGCAGCCTTATTACATGTTTGGTGTTCGGGGTGATTACACGGTCAACACTAAATTCGGATTTGGAGATCCGTCAATAAATCCATTTTATTCCTATATCTATCCGTTTGAAGGTTTTGTTCGAAAATTTAACTATGGCTTTTCCGTTGGTGGTGGAATGGAACTTCCCTTTACAAAATTAATTGGTATGATCGTCGAATTATCTGTTAATCCTGATCTTTCTCAACAATATAACCAACCAGCTATACCTAATATTCGGAATCCAAACCCTTATGGTTCATCCTCCCTAATTACTATTCCCGAAAGGAAAATAGCAAATATAACCGTTGAACTATCCATCGGATTTCGTTTTATACATAAAGTCATATTAATTGATTAATATGACTTACTATCGATTACAATCAACCTATTATGTTATTACAGTCAACAACGCTTGAAAAATATTACGGTAAAAGGCCTGTTGTGAAAAAGGTTTCCATCGAAGTTAACAGAGGTGAAATTGTTGGCTTACTTGGGCCAAATGGTGCTGGAAAAACAACTACTTTTTATATGCTCGTTGGTTTTATAAGACCCGATGCAGGTCATGTATTTCTGGGAGAAGATGAAATTACGACGCTACCCATGTATCGCAGGGCTCAAAAAGGTATTAGTTATTTGCCTCAAGAAGCCTCCATTTTTCGTAAACTAAGTGTCGAAGACAATATCAAGGCAATCCTTGAAATGACGGCTCTTTCTTCTCATCAGCGAAATGAAAAATTGGAAAGCCTTTTGGACGAATTTGGATTAACTAAAATTAGAAAAAACAGAGGTGACACCCTGTCTGGAGGTGAACGTCGCAGGACTGAAATTGCCAGGGCACTGGCTGTAGATCCTTATTTCATTTTACTTGATGAACCCTTTGCTGGCATAGACCCCATTGCAGTGGAAGATATTCAGGGGATTGTCGCTCGATTGAAAACAAAAAATATTGGTATACTCATTACTGATCATAATGTACAGGAAACTCTTTCAATAACGGACAGGGCGTATCTAATGTTTGAAGGAAGTATTTTAAAAGCAGGAACTGCTCAGGAATTGGCTGATGATGAAATGGTCAGGAAAGTTTACCTTGGAAGAAATTTTGAGTTAAGGAAAAAACGTAACGCTGATATTATTAATCCATGATACCCTCATTATCTTCCAATTTCCCTTTTTTATTCCTTTTTAAATATCTATTCTTTATTTTGATATTTACGCTGCTTAATTCTTGCACAGAACCTCCGCCACTTAAACTTACTTCTACCCAAAGAACGGAAGTTGATACCTTGTATTTAAGAATCGTAAATCCCTTAGGAAAACAATTAGACTCCACTTGTGAGGCAAACAGAACAAAAAAAATTCAAGTTTTAATTGATTCTATGAAAAATGACCGCCTTTCAGAAGAGGGGAAATTAAGGTTAAAGTATTTTTAGTATGAAAAAAAATAATCTCTGTCTGCTTTTGCTCCTTTCTTACTTTTTATTTTTCATTCCCAGTTGCTTGAATAATGAAGAATATTCTCCTGAAGAAATTCAACAACTAATTCAAAATGAAGTAGATGAGAGAGTTGTAGAATATGTTTCCATACGAAAAGCACAATGCGAAGAAAACTTACTTACCGAAGCTACCCGTTTACTTGATTCCATTTTAATTGCTGAAGCAAGAGAAATGAGAGATACTCTTTTTCAACCTGTAAAACCAGAAAGACCAGAAACGCCGGCATTTAAAAAACTAGATGAAGATATTCCACTGAAACCTCTTTTTGAAAAGAGAGATTCTCTTTCTCAAAAACAACGATTTTAGTTGTTTGCACTCTTAGAAAAAATCTGCATTTTTGTAAACTATTTTTAAAAACAAACGTGTTTATTATGCAAAATATTGATATTGAAGCGATTAATGCACAAATTCGTATGGATAGCGCTTTTTTAGAAGATTTAAAAAAAGAAACCCAAAAGGTTATTGTTGGTCAGGAACAAATGATTGACCGATTGCTTTTAGGTCTTTTGACAAATGGACATGTTTTATTAGAGGGCTTACCTGGTTTAGCTAAAACAATGGCTATTAAGGCTTTATCAAAAGCAATAAATTCAAAATTTAGTCGCATTCAATTTACCCCTGACTTGTTACCAGCCGATATCATTGGTACCATGATTTATAATCCCAGCCTGAATGAATTTACGGTTAGAAAAGGACCCATTTTTGCTAATTTAATTCTTACCGATGAAATAAACAGGGCTCCAGCTAAAGTTCAAAGTGCCTTATTGGAAGCCATGCAAGAAAAACAAGTGACTATCGGTAATGAAACTTTTTTTCTAGAAGAACCTTTCCTTGTACTGGCAACGCAAAACCCGATTGAGCAAGAGGGCACTTATCCTTTACCTGAAGCACAGGTAGATCGATTTATGCTAAAAGTGAAAATTGGTTATCCTTCCTTATCAGAGGAAAAAGAAATTATTCGACGCAGTTTACTTGATGAAAATCCTGAAAATACAATTCGTGCGGTAGTTCAACCTGCTGATATATTAAGAGCCAGGCATTCTGTCAAAAAAATTTATATGGATGAAAAAATTGAAAGATATATCCTCGATATAGTTTTTGCAACCCGCTATCCTGAAAATTATGGCTTGGGAGAATTGTCAAATCTTATCCAATATGGTGCATCGCCCCGTGCCAGCGTAAATCTGGCAATAGCTGGTAAAGCAAATGCCTTCCTTCACCGACGTGGCTTTGTCATTCCAGAGGATATTCGGCAGATTTGTCCAGACATTTTAAGACATCGTATCGGCTTAACTTATGAAGCAGAAGCAGAAAATATGACTCAGGAAGATATCATTACAAAAATTCTCAATAAAATAGAGGTTCCTTAATTTATCTCTTCTATGGAAACTGCTGAATTACTTAAGAAGGTTCGTCGTATCGAATTGAAAATTAAATCGCTGAGTAAAAATATTTTCTCCGGTGAATACCATAGTGCTTTCAAAGGCAGGGGGATGTCTTTTAGTGAGGTTCGCAGTTATCAATATGGTGATGATGTTAGAAATATTGATTGGAATGTTACGGCAAGGGCCAATGAGCCTTTCGTGAAAATATTTGAAGAAGAAAGGGAACTTACGATTATGATTTTAGTGGACGTAAGCGGTTCTTCATCTTTCGGTAGTAAATATCAGCGAAAATCTGAGGTGTTTACAGAAATTTGTGCTATGCTTGCCTTTTCGGCCAGCCAAAATAATGACAAGGTGGGGGTCATTCTTTTTTCCGACAAAATTGAAAAATTTATTCCTCCTAAAAAGGGTAAACAACATATTCTTAGAATTATTCGGGAATTATTAGATTATACACCCAATACCTCAGGGACTGATATTGGGTTAGCCTTGCAATACCTGACTAATATCCTAAAGAAAAAAGCGATTTGCTTTGTTTTAAGTGATTTTCAAGCTGATAATTATGAAACAGCTTTAAAAATCGCTTCTAAAAAACATGATATAATAGGATTTAGCGTTTCCGATCCGCTGGAAGCAGCACTTCCCGATGTAGGACTTTTGCATGTCAGAGATCCCGAAACTGGGGAAATAGGCTGGATTGATACGCACGACAAAGAGGCAATGGGGAATTACAAACTTAAATTCCGACAAAATAAAGAAGCTTTTAATCGACATTTTAAAAAAAGTAAGACCGGAGTCATAGATATTGGTATTGAAGATTCCTACGTACTTGCCCTTTTACAATTTTTCAAAAAAAGAGCCTCTTGATGAATACCAAACTTATTACTTTTTTCATTGGTTCCTTATTTTTTCTTTCCTTTAATCTGTCAGCCCAACAGACTATCACCATTTCGTCGTCCAGACAACAATTAATTATTGGAGACCCACTTTCTGTAATAATTAAAGCTACTTACAAGCCTGATCAAATTCGTTCTTTTCCGACCTTTAATCTGTTAGTAGGTAAGAATCCATTTGAATTATTAAAAACCGTTTCTACCGATACATTGTCGCTTGAAAACGGAGACCTGGAAATAATCAATGAATTACTATTAACTTCTTTTGAACCTGGACAATATCTTTTAGGCCCTATCAAGCTTTTAGCCACAGGACAAAGAATGACAAACGACTCTATTTCTTCAAATAGCCTACAAGTCAAAGTTTTACCTCTTCCTTTGAGAAAAGATTCTGCTGAAATAAAACCCATTAGAGATATCTGGAAAGAAAATAAAAACTGGCAAGATTGGCTACCTATAATTTATGGAATTGTTGGAATTTTATTGCTTGTTTTAATTATTTTATGGCTAAAAAAGAGAAAGAAAACCAAGGTTATCTCACCAGTTCACGAACCTGAAAAAATCTCTCCTGCCCAAGAGGCACTGGAAAAAATGGAATGGTTGTCTAAGCAAAAATTCCTTCAGGAAAAAGATTTTGTCAACTTTCATTATGAACTGGGTATTATTTTCCGTTCATTCCTGGAAAAACAATTTGAAGTCCATGTATTAGATTTACCAAGCTCTGAGATGTTAGAAAAAATCCAAAACTTACCTGTTTATTCTATGCTTACATTGGAAATGATACATTGGATGAAAACAGCTGATTTTATAAAATTTGCCAAATTAGAACCCCATTTTTCCTTCCATGAAGAGGCTTTTTTACAAGTAAGACAATTTTTAACCCAGTTCCTAATCGAGGAAAGTTCAATTACATCTGAAAATAAATAATTAACTATTTCATTATGATTGAACTCATCAAAGAATTATCGTTTAAAAATCCATATTTTCTGCTCCTGTGGGCCATTATTCCGCTTATTTATTTTATTCTTAGAAAATATTATATTGTAAATACGGAAAATATTAGTCTGCCAGAGAGTAGTACTTTATTCAAATGGAAAAAAAATTGGCGCATAAAATCAATGCCCTATCTAATTTTATTCCGCCTGATTGCATTGTTTATTTTCATTTTAGCTTTAGCGAGACCTCAACTAGCCCTTCAAGAGGAAAAAGTCAATGCGGAAGGTATAGATATCATGTTAACCGTAGATCTTTCAAGTAGTATGCTTGCTCAAGACTTTAAACCAAACCGTTTGGAAGTTTGTAAACGAGTAGCTGCTCGTTTTATTGACAAGAGAAAGTATGACCGTTTTGGATTAGTAAGTTTTTCGGGTGAAGCTTTTACTCCTTGCCCCTTAACTAGTGATCACGATATTTTAAAGGAATATTTAGCTAATTTGCAATGTGGCCTTTTAGAAGACGGTACGGCCATTGGCATGGGATTAGGAACAGCAGTTAACAGAATTAAAGATAGCGATGCTAAAAGTAAAATTGTTATTTTACTTACTGATGGGGTCAATAATGCAGGATATTTAAAACCAATAACTGCTGCTGAAATAGCCCTAAAATATAATATCAAAGTTTATACTATTGGGGTGGGAACTTCAGGTGCTGCTTTAACGCCAGTAAGTAGAAGAAGTGATGGAGAATATATATTTGGTCTGGCACAAGTGGAAATTGATGAACGATTATTGCAACAAATGGCAACGCTCACAGGTGGTAAATACTATAGAGCAACCAATGAGCGCTCTTTAGAAAATATATATACTGAAATTGATAAATTAGAGAAAACTACGTTAGAAGTAACCCGATTTAAAAGATTTAAAGATCTTTATGTTTGGTTTACCGGTTTTGCACTCCTTCTTTTATTCATAGAAAGATTGCTGAAAATAACCGTGTTTCGAAGTATTCCATAAATATTTTTTATGTTTAGATTCGAACATCCTGCTTTTTTATTTGGTCTATGCCTATTACCAATATTAGGTTTGATACGTTATTTTTTCATACGAAAGAAGAAAAAAGAATTATTACGACTAGGTAACGCTTCTCTTTTATTGTCTGGGATGGATATGGTTAACAGCTTGAATAAGAGGAAAGCAGCCTTTTTTACCTTAGGAATATTCTTTGTCCTCATCTCCCTTGCGAATCCTCAAATGGGTACCAAATCAGAAGTTGTAAAAACAAATGGTTTTGATGTATTCCTTGCCCTCGATATTTCTAAATCTATGCTCGCAGCTGACATGCCGCCTAGCCGTCTTGACCGTTTAAGAAGATTTTCAGAAGAACTCATTCGTTCCTTGGCAGGAAATAGAATTGGACTCATCGTTTTTGCTGGTAACGCTTACCTTCAAACACCTTTAACCACAGATTACCGAGCTCTTCTTCTTTTTCTTCAAACCCTTTCTCCAGATATTGTAAGCAATCAGGGAACCAATTTTTCCTCCGCAATATCTGTTGCTCTTCGCTATTTTTCTTATGAAAAATCAAATGGAAAAGCACTGATTATTTTAAGTGATGGTGAAAATCATGAACCTGGTTTAGAAGATGCCGCAAGACAGGCCGCTCAAAAAGGAATTTCTGCTTTTACAATAGGTATTGGCACGAGCTCAGGTGCAAAAATACCTGATTATTCTACTGGATTAAATGCTTACAAAACAGATGAAAATGGTCGTCCCATCATTTCTAAACTAGAAGAAGAAAATTTACAGCTGCTGGCAAAAATTACAAGGGGAAATTATTATGCCTTAAATATGGATCAATCTTCAACGTTGAAAAGTCTTTTGTCCGATTTAAATAGTTTTGAAAAAACTGGTTTAGAAACACGTGTTTATTCCGAATATCGCTCTTATTACCAGTTTTTTTTGGCATTCGCCTGTTTATTTTTCCTTATTGAGTTTTTTTATTCATATAAAAAAATGAGATTAATAATGCTTTTAGCCCTTTTTTCTACCCCTCTTTTTTCTCAAAATGACCATAAATTTTTAAGAGAAGGTGATCGGTTATATAGACAAAAAGAAACGGTAGCAGCAGAGGAAGCTTACAGAAAAGCATTAGAAAAAAGCGCTTCTCCAAAAGCATGGTACAATCTTGGAAATGCTGTTTATAATCAAGGGCGATTTGAAGAATCGGCAAATAATTTTCAACAATCCATTGATAAAACAAATAATACCAGCCAAAAAGCAAATGCTTACTATAATTTAGGGAATGCTCTCTATCAAAAAGGAAACTTTAAAGGCAGTATAGATGCCTACAAACAAGCGCTAAGGATTAAACCCGGAGATCCGGAAACACAACATAATTTGTCTGTTGCCTTAAAAAAACAGCAACAACAACAACAACAGCAGCAGGAACAAGAACAAAGGCAGCAAGATAATAAGCAAGACCAGCAACAACAGCAACAGCAACAGTCAGGTAACCAAAATAAAAGCCAACAGGGCCAAGGTAAAAGCACCAAAAAAAACCTGTCAAAAGAAGAAGCCGAAGCCCTTTTAAATATTATGGACGAAGAGGAAAAAAAAGTACAATCCAAACTAAGGCAGGCTGGAAAACCAAATAGTCAAGTCAAAAAAGATTGGTAAAATGCGTCCATTCCTATATAGCTTAATTTTTTTATTCAGTGGCTCTCTCATGGGGCAGACTTCCTTCATTGCCGTTGCCGAAAGTGAAAGCATACGTCCGGGAAATCTGGTGGAAGTTTCTTTTATTTTGAAAAATGGGGAAGGGGAAGACTTTACTTCTCCCGATTTTTCTAAAGATTTTTTTGTTCTTTCAGGTCCAAACAGAGGAATAAGCACCGTTATTCAAAATGGTCAAATGCAGAGAGAGATGAGTTTTTCCTACACTTTACAGCCCAAAAGAAATGGAAAGCTGACTATAGCTCATGCAAAAATTAAAGTTGGGGGAAAAGGAATGAGAAGTAATGCCTTGGTTATTTTAGTAACCAATGAGGGCAAACAGGAAAATAATGCTCAAGACTTTTTTATACGTGCCGAAATAGCTCAAAAAAATATATACCTGGGTCAACAAGTCAGGCTTGATTATAAAATCTATACCAGAAAAGAAATTCAAAATTATAGTATCCTTCAGGAAAGTGATTATGGTGGCTTTTATGCTGCCGATATTCAAAGAATGGATAATTTAGTACAAACTACCAATATAAAGGGAAAAACATATTATACAAAAATCCTTAGAAGTGTTGCCTTATTTCCACAACAAACTGGAAAACAAAGCATTTCACCCCTCATCTTGCAAGTAGGACTCCTCGAAGAAGATCCTCAAAGACCTAGCTCTCTCTTTTTTAACGGCGATATTAATTATGTTAATCTGGAAAGTAATATTTTAAATGTTACTGTTAAAGATTTACCAAAGCCTATGCCAGCTAATTTCAATGGTGGCGTGGGAAATTTTTCTGTTTCTGCCTCAATAGATAAAACGATTGCATCAACAAATGAAACCATTTATTTGACTATTTCTATTTTAGGTGACGGAGATGCTAAAAGAATAAAAAGTCCAGATCTTAATTTACCTCCTTCTTTTCAACTTTATGACACGAAGTCTGAAGAAGAGGAAAGAGGTGAAAATGAGGGGAAAAAGTTTAGCCAAAAATCATTTACCTATATCATTCAGCCTCAAAAAGAAGGTGAATTCTCCTTCCAACCTACTTTTACCTACTTTTATCCCTTAAGCGATAAATATGAAACCAAATTATTAGATCCTATTCTATTGAAAATTAGTGCCGGACAAGCTGTTGTTAATGTTAAAAAAGAAGAAAATGGAAATTTTATACCCTTAACTAAAAACGATTTCCAAACAACGTCTTCCTTAAATAACATTTTATGGATCCTGGGCTTTACCCTTCCTTTTCTGAGTACGGCTTTATTGTATTTAAATAATTATCGTAACAAAAAGGAAAAAATTCAATCTCCTTTTGAAATTACCATGAATCATTTCCTGCAAGCAAAGATTTATGGAACTAATGGCAATTATGAAAACTGTTTTATTGAACTAAGCTTTGGGCTTAGAACTTTCTTGTTTCATCATTTTGATATACCAAAAGAAAATATTTCAAACGATCAAATTATAAATATACTTAAAGAAAAAGGTTTTTCAAATCAGAACACAATCCATTCCTTAAGCCTGTTGTTAAACCGTTTTGAAATGGTTTTATATGCCCCATCAATGAAGAAAGACCATTGGGAATCAACATGGAAAGAGGTCACAGAGCTAGTAAACCAGTTAAAATAAGGATTCTTTAGTTATTTAGCCAATAGTTAATTTTAAGAACTATCGCTCTGTTTTTATTACTAAAAGATTCAGGGTAATAATTATCGGTATATACTAAAAATATATCCGAAACTGGTTTAAACCTCCATTG
>Ga0164294_10002760_pt1 | contig 15688 bp, 12 predicted proteins | sample GEODES005metaG_FD_111479 | JGI IMG/M metagenome (GOLD analysis project Ga0164294, IMG submission 111479) | Oligotrophic lake water microbial communities from Sparkling Lake, Wisconsin, USA - GEODES005 metaG | ecosystem: Environmental > Aquatic > Freshwater > Lake | place: USA: Sparkling Lake...
ATCGAGCCAGCGGGCGATGTCGGTGTGGGTCGCGAGGCGGTGGGAGATGCCCGCGAGGAGGGAGGACTGTTCGGCGCGGAAGGAGTGGCCTTTCGGGGGGAGGAGCGTTTCCTGATCCCAGCTGAGGAGGCCTGTGGTGGCGCCAAGAAGGGCGAGGTCTTTGCCTCGGGCGCGGAGTTTTTCGTAGGCATCAGGGAGCGGGGACATGCGGGAATGATGAAACAACAGAAGGTTCGATGGAATGTTTTCTTATGAGGCTTCGGATGTCGCGTTGATCATCCTACTTTCCCGGGAAAGTAGGATGGTGGTGGGTTATGGGGCAGATTGAAGTGCGTTAGGGGGAAGCAAACCGCGGGAGATCAGTTTTTTAGCAAACTCGATTTGGCTGGGGGCGAGGGTGCGGGAGGCGGATTTGGGAAGTGGCCCGTCAAACAGTTCGTAGTTGAACAGTTGGTGAGCGACTTGGGGGAAGCGGTCGGGGGGGAGGATGGGGACGGCGAAGGCGAGGCGGTTGTCGGGGTTGTTGTCCGACTCGGGGATGGAGGGGGGGAGGCCTTGGCCGAGCTGAACGAGGCAGGAAAAGCTGAGAACGCCGAGATGGCGAGCGGTGTGGTAGTTGAAGAGGAGGACTTCAGCCATGGTGGTGTCGGCTGGGGTGGCCTGGTCGCGGCCCCGGCGGGAGATTTCCTGGAGAACCTGTTCGACGCTGGCTCCGGCCATATCGGCTTCGGCCAACCAGTAGAGGGTAAGGAGAAGATTTTTAGCCATCCCGCCAGGGGCACTCAGTTTGGCCAAAACAAGAGGGTCGGTGAGTCGGCGAAGGTTTTCCATGGCGGCTTCTGTTTTTTTGAGAACGTTCATGCTGGCGGAGGCGGTCATCGAATCGAGCATTAGGTCATCGTCCCAAGTGCAGGAGTACCCACCAAAGAGACCGTATTGATCCTGATAAGCGGGATTGAGTGGCAGGACGAGGGGCGGGGCAGAGTGTACCGTTTGTAAGAAGGGGCAAAATAGGAGAAACAGTGGAAGGAAGTAACTCATAAGGAGATGTTAAGTCTTATTAAAGGGGAGGAAAGTGTTTTGAGAGAAGGGGATGGTCCAAACTTCGTGGGTGCGAAGGGGAATAGGGTGGAGGTAAGGTTTATGGATGGATTTTACGATTGTGACACCGAGTTTTGGGCAACTGGAGTATCTGGAGTGCTGTATTTCGTCTGTGGCAGATCAGGAGGGAGTATCGATCGAACACATTATTCAAGATGCGGGAACAAACGGCTTTACTGAATTCGCTGAAAAGATGAGGCAACGCTGGCCTGACCGCCCGAACTATCGCAGGGTGATGCGCTCGGAGCCTGACACAGGCATGTACGACGCCATTAATAAAGGGCTCAAAAAGGGGACTGGAAGGATTTGTGCGTACTTAAATTGTGACGAGCAGTACCTATCGGGCATTCTGCTAAAAGTTAAAACAAAGGCCGAAACTGAGTTTAGCGTCGATCTATGGATCGGCGATGTCATCGTCATTCAAAAAGACGGCAAAGGGGTCTGCCACCGGAAAATGATTTTACCCACTTTGAGCCACAGTTGGACTTGTCACTTTGCGGCATTAACAGCGGGAATCTTTTTCTCCAGAAAACTGGTGGAAGACGGGCTTTTGTTTGACACTTCCTACCTAATTGCCTCTGATGCTGAATGGTATACAAGAGTTCTTAGGGCTCACAAAAAAGTTAAGCTTATGCGGATCCCTACCGCTACCTTTGTCGATTCGGGGGAGAACTTGGGCCTTGGGCCCCGAGCTGTGGCCGAGCGAGACCGGCTGGACTCCACAGCGCCTCTTTATATGAGAGGGCTAAGGCCTTTATGGATCCTGCTTCATCGATTGAAGCGCTTTATCGCGGGTGCTCATCGCGCTGGGAGTATCGATTGGAGCATCTATGTTTCAGGATCACCTTCTCGAAGGGGGTACTATGCTAAAAATCTTAGGACAACTTGGCCCGGGCGGTTCTGGTTCAGATAATTTAAATTATGAGGGAAAGCTCTTGCTCTAAACAAGGATACAGATATTCGAGGACTGCGATTGGTTTTGCCCGCATTCTTGAAAAGATATTCCCTAGGCCAAAGTTGGGACAGGGGGCTTTCCAACAAGAATCGCCATCCATTCTTTTCATAGAGCTTTTTGGTTTAGGGGATGTCGCCTCGCTCTCCGTCACCTTTGATCCTCTTTTAAAGCAGTTTCCAAGAGCAAAAATTTATATCCTGTGCCAACCATGGTGTGCATCTTTTTATGCAAATGATTCGAGAGTCTTTAAAGTCATTGGAATACCTACACCGTGGAAATCTGTCTTAGCTGATCTTTTTTCATTGAGAGCATGGGCCTCGGTTCTGAGGGGTATTTGCGACATGAGAAAAATAGAATTTGATTGGTGCATCGAAACCAGAGGAGATATTCGCAGCCAAGTCTTGGCTCGCTGGCTTCAACCCAAACGCCTCGTGGGTCCGTGTGATTATATGGGGTCGAATATGATTCTCAAAGGGGACCTGCTAAGTGACAGTCTGGGAATTCTGCCGCGCCAGCACCGCTATCAACGCAATGGCGACTGTCTTGCACCTATTCTGGGCAAGCCGGCGCTGGTATCCTTGCCCAGCTTTCCTCGCAAATACAACAAAACCCTGCCAGTTACTTCACGCAGGCTTTTAATTCACCCTGCTGGGGGCTGGAAGTATAAGCATTGGCCAGAGGAGCGGTGGAGAATGCTCCTTAACGATTTGCTGGAAAAAAAGGAATGGGAGGTAGGGCTCCTGTGTGCCCCAGGCGAGGAGCAGTGTATCAAGAGAATTTCCAACGGGATTTGCGTGCGGGTTGAAAGCCCTCCTTTACTGGAACTTTTGACGACAATTCAATCCTACGATGCCATGGTGGCTACTGATAGCGGGCCGATTAACCTTGCTATATTATCCGGGATTCCCGTCGTTGACATTATGGGGCCGGGTGACTCCACCATGTGGGGCCCGTTTCCAGGTCGAGGAATTTTACTCCAGAGCGTGGAAAATTACCCCTGTCATCCATGTCTACAAAGAAAATGTTTTTTTCCGTCCAATCCATGCATTCAGCAAGTTACTTTCGAAAAGGTGAAAAGCGCACTTGAGGGTTTGAAGGCGCAGATTCACATAAAATTAGGCTGCTAGTGGACGAGCAGGCATGGAGGGCCGCGCGCCTTTTTGGGCGGCGCGGCGCAAGGTTTCAGCACGATAAATTAGCGCTGTGATGGGGCAGACTTGGATCAGGAAATTGGTGTAATCCCCAAAGAGTAGAAAAAAGGCAACTAGCTGGGCCAGCAGCAGGGCAAAACACCACGTTTGGATTGGGGTAATCTCGTTGGGCAATGTGTGGACGACGCTTCTCCAAGCGTAAAAAATGAAGCCCAAGCAGAATAGGGAGAAAAAACAGATGCCTAGGGTGCCTGATACAAGGAGGGCATGGAGTACCCCCTCGTGGGGTTGGCGCATTTCGATAAAACTGCGGACATCGTAAAATTCATCACCAGCCTCGGCTTGCCGCTGGACAATCGCCAAATAGATATCGGTGGCAGTTTTCGCAAGATTTGGGTCGTAGTGGTATCCTTGGCCAATCCAAGGGGCTTTTGTAAAGTACTCCTTGTAGAAAAGGGCTTTCATTTTTTCGCGCCACTTGCTGGACTCACCTGCCTCCAAAGCAGCTTTAGATTCCCACTGACCTGGCAAGAACGAGAGGCCTCGTTGTAACGCTAGGGGATAGTTGAAAACGGTCCCTTGGGTCAGGGCAATGGCTATACCTGCAACGATAGGAAGGGGGATAAGAAGGAAAGCAGAGGAGCGAATGGTGGTATAGACGGCCCCAAAAAAAGCGACTGCATATCCTACCACAGTGCCGCGAAAGCCGCTGGCTGCGCACAGGATACCCCCGAGCAGAACCGTAGGAAGGGCCCAAAGACGATTTAGAGCTAACCATGTTTTCGGGGGTATGTAGCAGAGCGTGACTAGGCCGATGGCCCTACCAACCATCGATAATTGGCCAATGCGGGTGACACCAGCATCACCCGAAAAGTTGCCCCTTAGGGTAGCGCCGTACTCACTGAGGTTGACCCCGCTGTAGATGCGGAATATATAAGGGGCAGTAGCGGGAACTAATGTAGAGATCGTCCCGGGAACAATATCCACGAAAGCTCCCAGAAAGTATAGAAGGGGCACTTTTTGGAGGTCGGCCCAAGTAATGCCAGGAAAGGAGTTGAGTAGAAGCATTCCAAACGATGCCATAAGAACGGTGAAGTATTTACGGCCACCCCAGCCTGTTCCACCGAGGAGCTTGATGCCGATATCTCGGGATTCCACCCAGTGATACACAATGATGGAGAGAAGTAGGGCGAGGGGGACCCAGATTGAGGCAGGGCCGAGTCGCCAGGCCACGTTTAGACCAAAGATCGTCCTGTAGAGCAGGTAAAGGGAAACGCCGATGATCGAGAGTTCTTGGATGGAGAAGTTGAGAGGAAGAAAGTTAAGATTACCCTCGATGGGCAGTGTGAAAGGGATAATCATCCAGCAGCGGTCGCGAACGACAAAAAGTACGATGAGGAGAAGGCCGACACCCAAAAAGCCAAGGAGGGGCGCTGAGTTGCCGCCGAGGGTTTCGCTGGTCAGCCACGGGGCGGCGATGAAGAAGCCAAGGGTGATCAGGGCGAGGCACACCTTTTGGGTGGTGAGATTTTGCACGAATTATAGTGTAAGGTCGGAAAGGGACAGGTGAAAAGGGAGAGTTTCGAATGGGAGTGTGCAAATGTGCTAAGGTGATCCTCCGTCGCTCAGTCTCGGCAGGCTCCCTGAGCTTTGCAGGGCTATCAGAACGTTCGAATGTGCAAAAGCGGTCGAAGCTATGGGGTAGCAATAGTACCGACGATACGAGCCGGGTTGCCGGCCGCGATTGAGAAGACGGGGACATCTTTTGTGAGAACAGATGCGGGCAGGTTGAAAAGCGGATCAGCTTGTCGGGCTATTCCAAGTGTTTAGCGTGATCTTATGCGAGTCGCGATGTTGTGTAACTTCCCACTGCACACGCTGGAAAATTCTCCGACTCGATTCCTTAAGGGGCAGCATGCCACCTCCTGGTTGGTGGATTTGCCTGAGGCATTTTCTAAAATTCAAGGACTTGAAATGCACTGGATCACTTTGAGTGACCAAGCGGAAAAGGAGATGGCATTCCCTGTTGATGGAGCATTCTTTCATGTTCTGCCCACCTCGAAAAAAGGCAGGGCGGCATCTTTTTTTGTTCAAGATCGTCGGCGAATTAAGGAATGTCTAAATAAAGTCCGGCCCGATGTAGTCCATGGGTGGGGGACGGAAGATGTGTATGCCCTAGCAGCGGTGACTAGCGGATATCCCCACCTGATTTCCATGCAAGGGATTCTGAGCGCACTTATTTTGAAAAGCTGGATGCACCCACGGGAATATTTTCAGGCCTTATTGGAAATTTGGTGTTTGCGAAAGGCACAACTGGTAACAACAGAGAGTAAGTGGGGTGCTGCAATCGTGCGAAAGAGAAGAGGCAGCCAGCCAATCGAAATAGTTGAGTATGGGGTGAGGAATAATTTTTTTAGTGTTAAGTGGAGTCCTGAAAAAGATAGACCTTGCGCAATCTTTGTTGGATCAATTGTTGCGCGAAAAGGAATTGAGGACCTCGTTGAAGCATTTCGAAATCTCAAGAAGGAGGGGTATCGGCTTAAAGTCATTGGCCGAGCGAAGACAAAGTATCTGTCCATTATACAAAAACAGGCTGAAGGAACTGTTGATTGGTTAGGGGAGCAGCCGGCAGAAGTCGTGCAGAGCGAGATGTCGCGTGCTTGGTGTTTGGCGTTGCCAACAAGGGCGGATACCAGTCCCAATGTAGTCAAGGAGGCGAGGGTGATAGGCTTGCCCGTGATTACGACGCGGCACGGCGGACAGGCCAGTTATGTGAGGGATGGAGAGGATGGATATTTTGTGGAATGTGGGGATATAAAGAGTTTAGTAGAAAAGTTAAGAATTGTGTTGGGATCCCTAGCCACAACAAAGAAATTGGGAAAGGTCGGCCAAAAGAGGTATCGGGGACTTTTTACGCCCGATCAAACAGCACTCAGTTTTTTGAAATGGTATAAGGCTCTAAAAAGCACTTCAAACAAATACGATCACCAAAACGAATAAAAAGTTAGATTACAAACAAATAAATAGGACAAACTCAAAGAGGAACATAAAAAGAACTCTGCGAAAAATAAAGTTATTAATTAAATAATGCTAAAACTTATGACAAGCGAACTTTTAAAGCCAAAGAGAATTATAAGAGAAAAGATTGAAAAACATAACTTAAAAAACTTTAATCAGGCCAAAATATCTTGTTTTATAAAAAGCAGGAAAATCAGGATAAAGGGTTAAATCATAAATTATATACGGAATCTTTTCGATCCTCGCAAAATAGACTAAATCATTCAGGCTAGTATATCGTAAGATAGAATCGACTCTAGGCTTCCACTCAGAGAAATAGTCGGTACACCACATCACAGCGGCACCACGTTTGAAATCAACATAAACACGGCGTTCTGAAAAACTTTGAAAAACAGAAAAATCTGTAAAACCACGCTCAGGAGAAGGTTGACTCATAAGATGACGCTTTTCTACCTCATTGAAATTAACTGTGGGCAAAATGAAAACAGAGTCAGCTAGAGTATTCTCTTTAATCCACTTGGACAATTCAATCAGATCATCAATACGTGTATTTAGCCGGAAGGATCGGACAAGATTCTTAACAGCAAAAAAGGACCAATAAAGAGATAAAAATAAAAGGGAAAGAATTGTCAGTGTTCTTTTAAGACGAAGCGCGTCTGGACTATTTAAAAAACTCAAATATTTTCTTTGACATAAACACATTAAAGGAACGACGAAGAACGAAGTGACATCATTAAGAAGCATTAATAAAGAAACTGATGAAAGTAGCCAAGTCCCCGAAATGTTCCTATTATTTACCAGCGTAAAATGATAGTTCGCGATTGCGATCGAAGCCGCAAGGTGGAAAATAACGGACGATCTTAATAAATTACAATTAAGGATAAAAAAAGATGGAAAAATGAAAGAAACAAAATTCCCAAACAAGTATAACAAGCAATAACATTTAAATATTAAAAGAAATTCTTTTCCCGCGCAGCCAAGCCTAGTGAAACAAAAAAAAGTAATAATAATAAGATTGCCGAGTTTTAAATACTCAAAAAGCGGAATTGATTCTGCTAAAGAATGATATGGCCAATAATATAGCAAAAAATCCCTATAGGAAAAAGAAAGATCAGAATGAATGTATGGATTGCTTACAATATTACTCACAACTGGCAATGCGCAGCATCCAAATACTACGCATCCAAAAAAGAGGGTCTTAAAGAATGACTTGTTATAATTAGCTTTAAATAAATATAAAATAAAAAGCATACAAAATGGCAAAAAGTTCCATAAGGCCATAAAGCAATTAAGAAAAAAACAGAGGCCGTTAATTGCCAAAGCAAAGCCAAATTGCCTTTGCGCAAGAAAGTAGAGAAAAATAAACACCAGCCCATTAACAAGCTCTGAATGAGTAAACGAATTGATAAACAGTCCGCCCCCACCGGCAAATGACATTCCATACAGAAAAGGCATCAAAAGGGCAAAAAAACCAAAAATAGCAATATTTTGCCAAGTAAGTGATGAAAAAAGAGAACAGCAAAGTAAAAAGCCAAAGAAAAAGGTAAATCTCGAACAGATAAATAAAAATAAAAACAAATGGTTAATATCAAAAAGCCTTGCGGCGCCAGTCAACAAAAACCAAAATCCAGACGAATAGTGCCTAAGCGACTGAATGAATAAATCTTCTTTAAACTGATCCAAATCGAAAAGTTGAAATATAATCGGCAAATGAAAAATATTGTTATTCACGCCAAAGGAAAATCCTGAAAATAAACACGAAGCTATGGCGAAACAAAATGAAGATAAAAATATCCTAAAAACCAAAACCTTAAACATTGCAAGATAGTTCACCAAAATAATCCCTTGAGTAGTTATGTTCGCGATATTAGCAGGATTGAGGTTAGGTAGTCATTCTGAATCTGAGCATCTAAAAAAAGAAGCTCGTTTAACGGCGACTTTACCCTTTTGCCTTTGTAAGAAAGATGTGGCAACATATGCGAGCTATCATTTTGTTGTTAATTAAAAAAGAGCAAGAATCAATGACTTTTAAAAAAAACGATATTTGGGTTTTTGGGTTCGCGTTTGGTCACCATGGCAAATATTCTGCATTTCACAGAATACTAGACTATTTGCCGGATGAAATTCGTAAATTTAATGTCTTCTTTCCTTGGGAGCACTTTTTGCCTCCTCCCCTCGTGCGGCGGCTTCGGAGAGAGATTCTCGGAAGGGCAGAGAAACGCATGATTGCAGAATCAAGTCGTGCAAAGCCACGGCTCATTCATTATTTATATCCCGAAAACTGTTTCTTGAGCGGGTGTTTCCAGCGTTCCTTCAATGGCAAAGTTTTGCTAACACTTCACCAGCCTGAGTCGGTGCTGTCCTCCTTTCGGACAAGCCCACAGGGGCTTGCATTTATAGAAACAGCCCAACGCGCAGATCGGCTCATCGCAATGTCGCCGCATGTGGTTGAGTGTTACCAAAAGTTTTTCGAGAATCAGTCCGTTCGCGTGATCCCACATGGAGTTGACACAAATTATTTTACGCCCGGCAAAGATATAAGTGACTCGCCGCTCATTCTGACGCTTGGAAACTGGAGGCGAGATTTCAAAATCTGGCAGAATGTTGCCAATGACTTTTTAAAAAGAGGAAGGCCAGAAACGTTTTGTCTAGTGACGAATCCAGAAAACCAAAAACAATTTGGGCTTAAAAAAACCGCAAACACGTTATTCATGAATGGCATTTCTGATCTCGAGCTGCGGGAACTATACAATCGCAGCAAGGCTCTCTTCCTGCCTCTTCTCGATGCTGTGGCTAATAATGCATTGCTAGAGGGGCTTTCGATGGGAAAGCAAACTCTCGTGAGTGACTTGCCGGCCACAAGATTTTATGGAGCAGACCAAGTATCTTACCTTGATAAGGACGCAACAATCGAAAAAGCGAGCAACGCCTTATGCCAGCTTCTGGATCAATCTTCCCCGCAAGCAAGCCGCCTCGGGATCCGAAAGTATGCGGAATCAAGCTTTTCTTGGACGCATATCGCAAAAACCTATCTGGAGGAATACTCCAGTCTTTTGAGCAGAGAGCAGCAATCAATCCATCCTTAACTGAAAACAGCTCAAAAACAACCAAACCCTCCATAAGATAAAAAGCCACTATTTTGAAAGCAGAACCCATGGGAACTCACACAACTAAAGGAATTGGGCAGATTGCCCTTAAGGGCGGACTCAAAATGTTCTTATCACAAGGCGTAAAGCTAGTAGTGCAGATTGCATCCATTATCGTTTTGGCAAGGCTGGTCACGCCAGTGGACTTTGGGCTGGTTGCTTTTCTAACGAGCATATTTGCCTTTGTGGGACTTTTTTCAGAATTCGGCCTTACGATGGCCATCGTACAGAAAGAGCAGATCCAAGAGAAAGATCTCAATACACTTTTCCGCATAAGCGCAGGAATCGGAACGATTCTTCTCCTTTGCATTGGAGTAGCAGGCTTACTGACCTCGTGGATTAGTGGGGATGCGCGCTATCAGTGGATCTTTGGGATCTTTGCAGTCATGTTTTTCTTTAAATCGCTCAGTACGGTGCCCCAGGGATTAATTCGAAGGAGACTGCAATTTGGGTTTCTATCCTTACAAGAGGCAGGGGCTTTTTTGTTCGGAGCTTTGGCTGCAGTAGCCATTGCCGCTCAGGGCCGAGGAATCTTAGCCCTCATGGCATTTCAGTTTATTCCCGGGCTTCTTATGTGTGGGAGCAGTTGGTTCTTTGCAGGATGGCGACCTCAAAGAAACGCAGGGTCGATCCAAGAGGCATCATCATACTTTTCTTTTGGAGGGGCTTTTACCATCGTGGAAATTGCCAACACCGTCTGCAAGCACATTGACAATCTTTTGATTGGGGAAGTGTGGGGGATGCAGCTGCTTGGGCAGTACACCCGAGCATATGCCCTGATGTTGGCGCCCATGAATCAGGTGATGGGGCCAATTGGCACAGTATTAGTTCCTTTATTTAGCAGAATTCATCAGAACGAAGTTGAATTCAAAAAGTTAACGTCGGCACTATTCATAAGCTGTGTCGGAATTACAGCACCAGCTGCGGCTCTTACATTTGTCCACTCAAATACCATAGTCAATTTTTTGCTTGGGCCTGGGTGGGAAGTAGCCGAACAGATATTTTGGTGGTTTGGGTTTGCAGTCTTTTGCAAGCCTTTGGGATGTATCGTTTACTGGATCTTTGTTAGCTCCGGAAAAATGAAACAAATGATTCGCTGGACCGTTATAAATACGGTCCTGACTGTTTGCGCAATCATGGTAGGGCTTCAATACGGGCCGATTCGTGTGGCAGCATTATTCTCCGGCTCAGAAATTGCCCTACAGATTCCTATCGCGATTTATTTGCTGGGCAAAACCAAGCTTATTCCTGCTGGAAAGTGGTATAAGATTTATATTTTGGGGCTTGGCCTTCTGGTTGGCAGTTATTGTATGCTTCGACTGATTCAAGAAAAGATGGTCATCTACAGCTTGGGCGCAAACGCGCAAATGACTGTCTCATTATTTTTGGCAGCGGTGCTGAGTATATCTGCTATTCTTGCAAATCCAGAAAGTCGCAATCTTGTTAAAGACTGCAAAGATCGTATTTTCTGAATTATTCTTAAGATTTTCTCTGCAAAAGACCTCGGATCTACTATGTGTTTGGCACGAATTCCGTTGGAACAGTGACAGATATCCTAGATAAAAAACTGGCCAATGTTTCTACAAGGAACCGCAATCCCATCGTTGCCAAAACTGGAATTAGAAAGCGTTAGGGCACGAGATTATTCTTAATTTTTTTGAGCGATGACAAAATAGTGTGGATACCAGAGACGACGGCTTTCATAAGCATCAAGAACTTTCAGCCCAGCATTAGTAACCAAATTGATGGCTTGGGACAGTGAAATCTCCTGGAAGCCGTTGCCGGAAAAAAGAGCATCATGAAGACGGTTCCACAGGACGGAGATCCTATCCGCGTTGATGTCCTTCAAGATTAGTCGAGTGCCCGGTCGCATGTTTTGGGACAGAAGGTGGAGATAGCTGTCCTGTTCAGTGCGAGGTATGTGGTGAAGGACATCGATCAGCATGATATAATCGTAGAAACCGAGACAAATCGGCGGGAACTTGGAAACGATGAAATCCCCAGGGTCGATGGAATCGCCGATAGCCTGGCGGGCCGCGTCGCGGGCCATCGCCAATAAAGAGGGAGACGTCTCCGAGCCACCCGCTCTGTTCACCTGTCGATTCTTAATCAGCTCGACCAAAATCGCCCCGGTTCCGCACCCGAGATCGAAAACCGAGGATTGTAGGGGGATATGTCGAATGATTTCACCCAGCGGACAAACCACCTTGCGAAGGTAGGCACGCAACTTGGAGAGAAAATTACTTGTCATGATTCTAATGGGTAAGAGAAACCAGCAGATCGGTAAAAGTTAAAGTAGTCATCGATTGCGCAAAAAGAAGTTCAATTTTAAAGGGAATCCTCGACCTTATGTATTCTGCTGGCAAGATCGGAACCATGTCGGGGCGCCCACTAGTGGTAGATTTGGATGGGACGCTGTTTCTCGGGGACAGCGCTTGGGAAAATTTACGAATCCTTTTGCTCCGCAAGCCCTTGAAAATACCGGAAGTGCTTGTCCGATCCCTGCAAGGGCGAGCTGCACTGAAGTGCTGGCTCCACGCCACGGCGGGCCATGAAGGAGAGGCCCCGGCGATGCGAGCGGAAGTAGTCAAGGCTGTGCAAGTGGCAAAAAGCAAGAGGAGACCGGTCCATCTCCTTTCCGGGGCCCCCCAAAGTCTTGTTGATGACACGGCCCGCCGACTGGATTTGCGGGCCAAAAACTGGGGTAGCCAGCCCGGAGTTAACCTGACTTACGCCAAGAAGCTTTTTTTGGTTAAACGATTCGGCCAAGGCGGTTATGATTATTTTGGGGATAGCAATGCAGACCTGCCTGTTTTTGCCTATTCTGACGGAGGTGCTGTGGTGGCGGCTCGTCCCTTAATTGTGCGCAGGGCTCTGCAGGCCAATCCGAGATTAAGGGTCGTTGCCCCGCTACCCTCCTTTGCGGCCTCGGCCCTGAAAGGGTTAAGAGCCCATCAGTGGATCAAGAATATCCTTTTACTGGTTCCATTATTTTCCGCCCACGAGTGGAATCAGTCGGGCAAGTGGCTTGCCGTTCTTGTAGGCATGGCGTCCTTTAGCTTTTTGTCATCCGCAGTCTACCTGTTGAACGATCTCCACGATCTTGAAGTAGATCGGAAGCACCCCCATAAAAAGTCCAGGCCCCTTGCCAGTGGCGAACTTAAAATCCCTGAGGCTTTGGCTCTTTCCGCCTTTTTGATAGTTGCTGCCCTCGGCTTGGCTTGGGCTATTGGTTCCAGCTTTTTTAGTTATGTAGCGATCTATCTGGTAATGGCATCGCTCTACAGCAGTTGGGCCAAGAGCAAGGCAGGGCTCGATCTGATCGGACTAGCCTCCTTTTACACTCTGCGAATTTTGGCGGGTGGCGCTGCAACGAATATCGTCTGTAGCCCTTGGCTGCTTGGGTACGCGATTTTTCTGTTTCTCAGCCTAGCCTGTGTGAAGCGGGCAAGTGAGCTTCACCGTTTGAGGGGGGAAAAAAAGCACTGGGCGGGCGGCCGGGGTTACGGGATTAGTGATTTGGAGGCCCTCGCCGGCATCGGGATTTCAAGCGGGGTGGTGTCCGTCCTAGTGGCCGCCCTTTATGTCAACAGCACCGATGTCAGGATTCTTTATGCGCAGCCTGAGTTTCTTTGGTTGCTTTGTCCCATTCTTTTTTATTGGGTTATTCGGGTCTGGCTCAAAACCTTGCGGGGGGACATGCCAGAGGATCCGGTTTTATTCGCCCTTAAAGATCGGGGAAGTTGGATTTTGCTTTTTCTGACCATTGCGATCGGCATGGCAGCCTCCCGTTGATAAGCTGCTAACGGAGACGCCCAAGGCCATTTTTTGAATTCTGGGCTGAAAACAATCTTAATTTAAGGAATATCCTAGGCGTTGACAATTATGAGCACCGAGTGGGGAAACTTGTGAATCGAGGATAAATGATCATATCGCTATCGTATCGGCATCCAAGATTCTCATCGTTTCCTTGGCACATCTACCTTCCTAAGAGTTGTCTTAACCCCCAATTTCGATTTCTGGTATTACGAATGGCAGTTACCTGACCAAGAAGGATTCGACAAAGCCACAGGCCCCTGTGATTAGAATCTGCACCGCACTAAACAGACTTGGACAGTTTTGGAAAAGATGTCATCGGGGCCCTTCTCTCCCAATGGGCTAAAAAATATTTTTGCAGCCTTTACCGCCCCAACAGCATCGTGGCGATCTTTGTGGGTGATGATAGATGGGCAGCTTCTATTAGGGATGTGGTGACTGCGGGGGATGCAGAGGCCGCCTGTAGTTTTTGCGTAAGAAGGTTCAAAGGAGACCTCCAAAAAGAATCTTTTACGGAGATCGTGCTATTCCCAAGGACCGAGATATCTGAGGGGCCGACAACGGCACAACCGCAAGAGAGAGCCTCGACCCCTGACATAAGAAAACTTTCATACCGGGACGAAAATAAAAAGATTTTTGACTCCTGCATGTGGCAGGCGAGATCGGGCGATGAAAGAGGCGGGAGAAAGGTGATTTGGGGATGGAGAGACTTAGCGGGAAGCCCAGAGCCAATGACGAGAGAAGTCCAGGTGGGGTTTTTATCAAGAAAAGTACGGATGGTTTTAAGAAGAAGGGGGAGGTTCTTCTGGTAAGATTCCCAGCGGCCAACGGAGATGATCTGATTCTTTTTGGGAATAGTGGGGTCGAACTTAAAGATATCAGTCTGAATTGGGTGAGGAACGCAGTGAATCTTTTCTGGGTCGGCCCCTAGGCGGGTGGCGAGAGATTTCCAAAGTGCGGTGGCATGAGGGGTTTCGACAAGGATGGTGGGCAGGAGCTCCAGGGTTTTTCTTAAGCGATATTCGATCCAAGGGGTGGCAATGATTGAGGAGAGGGAGTAGAAAATTGAGGCAGGGATGGAGAGAAGAGATGGCCAGTGGTAAGTGCGGTCGCGGAAGTAGTCGAAGCGACGTTTAGCGTAGGTGAGGAGACCGCAGGAAGCGGTGCGCATGCCGTCGCTATCGGCGCGTTCGATGACGTGGGGGGTGGCAGAGAGGGCCGCTCGGCGAATGGGGTCGTATTTGGGTCGGGTCCAGAGACCGAGGATGACGAGATCGGGCTTTTGGGATTGCCACCACTGTTTGTCTCGAGCTTGGGATTGGGAAACCCAAAGAACAGGGTCATTTTGAATGTTTGATTTTGTATTATTGATTTTTGATGAGGGATCACCCGCGGGGTGCACGACGAGGTAGGCATCGTGGCCGAGGTCACGAAAAGCTTTTGTCAAAAGGCCAAGGTCGCGGTGCCAGAAAAGCTGGTCGGGGCCGATAGTGAGGTCGGTGTAGAGAAGGATTTTCAAGGTAGTGGTATATGATAAAACAACAACGTGGAAATCGCACGAAACATTACTAAAAGATCTGCCCGATTGCCATCGCTGGATGGACTAAGAGCCTTAAGTATTGTGCTAGTGTTGTTTGCCCACTCGCATCCTACTGAAGAGCTCCAAAAACTGGCTTTTTACTGCGGAAACCTCGGGGTAAGGATCTTTTTTGTAATAAGCGGATTTATAATTACCTGGTTATTACTTCAGGAAGAAAAAAGTACCGGAGGCGTCTCATTAAAGAACTTTTACATCAGAAGAATCGCACGGATATTTCCCGCATACTACACATACTTAGCTGCAGTTTTGCTGTTGGATCGCGCAGGCTTAATCGATGGCGGGAACACGAGCCAGAAATTATTAAACATCCTCTTTCTCGCTAATTACGGCCCATGTGAAGGAGCGACAGGTGTTTTATGGAGCCTGGGCGTCGAAGAGCAGTTCTACCTTTTCTGGCCAGGGATCTTTATGATATTTAAACTTTTTAAGAAAAAGAAAGTAGCTCTAACAATTCTCCTGGGAGTAATTCTCTTCTCTCCAGCTTTGCGTGGAATCAATACCCTGTTCTGGAAGAATCAGGAAACTTATTTCTGGCTGCATCGCTTTAGCTTTCTTTTCCAAATGGACATCATTGCTTGGGGTTGTCTCGGGGCGATCGTAGCATTTCATTGGTCGCAGGCAGTTCAGTATCTTGCAAAGTACGGCGTAATAGTTCTGTTATTTGCGTTATCCATCATAACACTTCCATATACAGCACGAGAATATGATGGATATGGAATTGAAACTGTTTTCGGCCCGACCCTTGAAGCAATCGGCACTTTACTAATTATCATCGTGGGTGTTGCTAAATCAGATTATTCTGTATTCCGAATATTAAACCTAAGGCCCGTCATATGGTTGGGCACAATCTCTTATTCGCTGTACCTCTGGCACTCCATATTCACCGGAGATCTGTTACCGC
>Ga0164294_10002761_pt1 | contig 15688 bp, 11 predicted proteins | sample GEODES005metaG_FD_111479 | JGI IMG/M metagenome (GOLD analysis project Ga0164294, IMG submission 111479) | Oligotrophic lake water microbial communities from Sparkling Lake, Wisconsin, USA - GEODES005 metaG | ecosystem: Environmental > Aquatic > Freshwater > Lake | place: USA: Sparkling Lake...
TGGCTTGGGAAAATAACTTGAGTATCAAGATTATACAATCTAATCTTGATATCGCAACTGTGCAAAACAATTGGGCAAATGCCGGTAAATTACCTACGGTTACAGGTAATTTGGGTAATACAGAAGCATTATCCAATTTAAACCAAGTGCTTAATAGTGGAACTATTATTAAAAGAAATGGTGTAACCAATAACATTGTTTCAGCTAATTTAACAGCTACTTGGAGAATATATAATGGTAATAGGGTAACTGCTACAAAAGCAAGATTTGAAGAACTTGAAAAAATGGGTTCACTTCAAGTTGAGCAACAAATGCAACAAATTGCTTACGAAGTCATATCTACCTATTATAATATTGTTCGCCTACAACAACAGGTTAAAGCCACAAAAGCCAATATACAATTATCACAAGAGCGTTTACTTATTGCAAAAACAAGATTCGATGTTGGTAACGCTGCAAAAACGGATCTACTTCAATCTACTATAGACGTAAATGAGCAACTTATTGGATTACAAGAAATTCAACGACAAATTTCAATCAACAAAGTTTCATTAACTACTTTAATGAAAAATAGTCAAGATTTTGCTTTCGAAATAGCTGACTCCACTTTCAAAATTCCAACAATAGTGTACACCAATATTGTTGCTAAATTGGATACTCAAAATGTCTCTTTACTATTGGCCGAAAAAGAATTAGCACTTATTGCAAAAGATAGAATTATCTTAAATGCCCAGAAATTACCCGTAATTAGCTTAAATAGTGTAACCAATTACAATAGAACCATCGCTACAGGTGGATTATTTCTTACCAACATGAATTATGGTCCTAACATTGGTGTATCTGTTTCTGTACCAATTTTTAATGCCACACAAGTAAAAACGCAATTAAAAGTCAATACCATTCAACAGCATCAACAAGAGCTAAGAAAAGAATTTATAAAAGCACAGTTAAAAGAAGATGTTTTGATTGCCTTTCAAGAATACCAAAATGCACTATCCATTGCAGATATTGAAAAGACTAATATTTCTATAGCGGAAGAAAATAATTATATTTCTACAGAAAGGTTTAAAAAATTACAAACAAACCTAATTGAATTGAGACAGGCACAAGCAAGTTTGATTCTAGCACAAGATCGTTATATCAATGCGCAGTTTAGGGCCAAAATGGCAGCAAGTGCAATTCAGTTTATTTTGAGTGAGATAGGTTCAGAATAATTTTGGCAACTCACTGGCAGAAAAAGCTAGAGGCAATAGACAGTGAAGCGTTTTTATATTAATGATTTCACCTGATTGTCCGCCTAACATCAAGTTGATTGAATAACCAACCCTATTTTCATATTCTGTTAAAAATTGCCTGCACACGCCACAAGGTGAGATTGGATGATCGCTTTCAATATTTTTACCCGCATAGCTCACCGCTATGGAAACGATGGGATACTGTGGATATACAGCTGTAGCAGCAGCCAATAGGGTTCTTTCTGCACATATACCGGCAGGGAAAGAGGCATTCTCTTGATTTGTACCGGTTATTATTATTCCATTCGACAATCTGGCAGCAGCGCCTACATAAAAATTAGAATAAGGCGCATAGGCTTCCTTGCAAATTTCTTTGGCAGCTAACATTAAGGCAGCAGCGTCTGTCGACAATTCATTTATTGATGCGTACGATTCATATTCAAATCCTTGTGTTAGTTTCTTCATAAAAAATATTAAAAAAAATCCCGGATATTCCGGGATTTTTCTATTAAAATAAATAATCAATGTTTATTTAATAATATTAAAAAACCGTTTCCACCTTGGTCCATTTTGCCAACTGAACCAAATTAATGAAGCCTTTCCTACTACGTGATCTTCAGGAACAAACCCCCAAAAACGCGAATCTTGAGAATTGTGCCGATTATCACCCATCATCCAAAAATAATCCAACTTAAAGGTATAACTTTTGGTTTCCACATCATTGATAAAATATTTACCATCCCGTTCTTCCAACTTATTTCCTTCATACACTGAAATTGCTCTTCGATAAATGGAAATATTTTCTGGCGTTAATTGCAGGGTTGCATTTTTTGCCGGTACCCACAATGGTCCAAAATTATCCTCCGACCATTTATAATGTAACGTATCATAAGGAAATGTATTACCAAAACCGGCTGTATTCAAATCCTTAACCACATTTTGAATAAATGAAAACTTTTTCACTTTTGCTAATTCTTCTTCTGTAAGATTCATTCGCCATGTGTTTGCCACGCCTTGAACAGTAGAAATATCCCTTTGTTCAAAATCATTCATATCCACATTTAACTCATCTTTCATGAATTCTGCAGACAAGAAATCTTTTCCATTGGTGGTAACCAGATAAAAGGTTTCTGAATTTGGAGGAACATCTGCGGTTGTACCATTTACAAATAACATACCATCAACTATTTTAATGGTATCACCTGAAATAGCCACACAACGTTTAATAAAATTCTCACGCTTATCTACAGGCCTAACTAAAATATCACTTCGCTCTGCCAACAACTGTTCTCTTGAGCCACCTTGTGCTTGATAAGCCCTTAGGTAATCATAATAATTAAACTCAGATTGAAATTCAGCTATTACGGTATCCCCTACAGGATAATTGAAAACAACTACATCATTACGTTTTACTGGATTTGCCAAAACCCTTGTGTAAGGAATTTTAATCCATTCTACATACGATTTTGTGTTAGAAATGGGTAAAGTATGGTGTACAAAAGGGAAGGTCAAAGGAGTATTGGGTAATCTTGGACCAAAACTAGATTTACTTACAAATAGAAAATCATTTACCAACAAAGTTTTTTCCATAGAACCCGTTGGAATTGTATACGCCTCAAAAACAAACGTACGTATAATAGTGGCTGCTACAACGGCAAATACAGCAGCATCAATCCATTCTCTTGTTGCAGATTTCTTATTGTTTTTTAAAATGGCTATACCACCCCAACGCTCATTTGCAGAAAATCCCAAATATGGAAAGTATATAAATGGAACAAAAACAGCCAAAGCATGGTGAAGCAAAGAAAATCTTCCAAAATGTTCTACAAATTTGATGTATATCCAGATACTGATAAACTGACCTACAATAGGAATAAATTGAAGCCAAAACCACGATGGTTTTAATTTCATATCATTACACATTATCCAAGTATTAAAATAGGGCACCAACGCTTTCCAAGAAGCTATTTTTGCTTTTCGGAACATGCCGTATAAACCAATATGAAATCCAATCGTAGCAAGAATAAAAACCAACCAACCTAAACTCATAATAATGATATTATTGGTCGTAAAAATAAGTTAAATCATTGATTCAATAGCAGTAAATGAAGAATTGAGCTTATAAATTAAAAACATTTTGCATCTATTAACATCCTTTTTTATGGATTATTATCTATTTAGTCGAAAGCCGGCAAAATAATTTCTAGTTGCCGCAGGATTATAATACCTCTTTCCGACAGCATTGAGGTCGTTTCCTAAACTATACGCAGTATTTCCGATATTATCCACACCAATAAAAAAATCGAGTGTAGATTTTTTGCAACTTGTTTTCCATCCCAAAGCAGCTTGCCAAACGGTATATGCCTCCGCAAAAACATCATTCAAATCAGTTAATGGCAATGATCCTGTATAGTTAAAACCTGTATGTTCGTAAAATCCTTTTGAAAACTGTATATCAATTCCGGCAACCAACACTTTATTTGGAACACCTGTTAGTTGCTTACCTGAATAATTTGTAGTGTTAACAATGTAGTTTGAAAATTTAAAATCATACCATGTAAAAGCTACAGAAGATTTTAATTGTTGAATAATTCCTATTGGATGGTTGATTAACCAACTTCTCAACAAAATTTCCATACCTTTTTGAGTAGTTCCTCCGGCATTGATAAAATATTCAGCCCCAGCAGCGTTCGTTCTTCTAACAATAGCATTATTCAATGTATATTGAAATACATTCCATTCCATTTGGATAGCTGGTTTTGCTACACTGAGTTTTATACCAGATTCAATATTCCAACCTTGTTCTGCCTGTAAATTTAAGTAAATACCGCCGGCAGATGGTCTAATTTCAGCAATACTAGGTGCCGAATATCCTTTACTAGCTGATACAAACCAAGATACATTGTTTTTCAGCGCATATAATATTGAAAATTTGGGCAACCATTGGGGATTAAAACGTAATGAAGCCAGTTGTCCTAATGGAATCTTGCGTTGCAAATGATTATTAAAACTATTTAAGCTAATTCCGGAATGGAACAACCATTTTTTATGGATTTGAACTTCCACTTGAGAAAATAGAAATTGCTGTTTGGCGGTAATGTCGTCACTAACTTTATTATTATCTGAAAAGCCACTCGCATTTCCAGTACTATCAATTCTATAAAACCCCTTCTGCCATTCTACTCCTGAAATCCAATGCCATTCAGTATGTGGTAAAATTAAATGATAAGAAAAACGAGATCGAAATCCAACATTGTTTTCACTTCTAGATTCGTAATTGGTAATAAATGGATTATCAAACCGGGTATTGCTAAAAACAACTGAAGTAGCATTTTCCCAATGGGGAGAAAAAGTATGCGTATTGGTTATTCCAGCAAAAACAGTTGTATTTTCAATCCCTGCTTGTTGTTGTACAGCCGATGGTAAAGTGGAAGTTGCAGGACGAGCTTGCCTGGGATCTGCTTGCATTTGAGCCAATGTCAATCCACCGGGAGTGCGATAATTAATCTTTGAATACCAAAGCAACCCAGATAATTCATTGTGATCACCAGTTTTTTTGGTTCCATTCACCATACTCATTTGCCGTTTCATCACCGTATTTAACCGATATCCATCACTTTGGGTATTCGATTGCAATATTTGAGTATATCCCTTATCGGTATTTTGTTCCATTTTAACCGATGAATTGAATAAGCCAAAAGATCCTCCAGTCATGCTTAAGGCAACACTTAAAGGCTGTTTTGATTTAGCATTTTCTTCCACAGTTACTACCCCACCTGTTCCTGCACCATAAATACTTCCCGCTGGACCTTTTAATATCTCCATTTTTCCTAATGCATTGTTGTCGATAAGATTTAAATATGAATTACCACCTGCATCAGTTAGTGGTAAATCTTTCCAGTAAATTTTAATATTTCTTATTCCAAAAGGCGACCTTAATAAACTGCCTCTTATAGAAAGTCTATAACTTCCAGGAGATCGCTCTTCCATTCTTATACCTGGGAGGGTATTTACCGCCGATACAAGGGTAGAATTGGATAATTGGTGTAATACATCGGCATTGATAGATTGAACCGATGCGGGCACCCACAATACAGATTTGTTTCTTGAAAATCCTTTAACACTTATTTCAGATAGCGGTTTAATGGAATCAATACTTTGGGAAATGCCCTGTAAAGAAACAAAAAAAGTAAAAAATAATAGGTGTAAATATCTCATAGTGATAAAATAAAAAATCCTGGAATGTTATTTCCAGGATTAGATTATTTAAAAGTTGCCTTATTTTTTCATATACATAACTTCTTTAACCAATTTAACTGTTCTAGGAACATCCGGCAAATAAGCGGCTACCAAATTGGGGGCATAGTGCATGGGAGCATCAATAGATGTAATTCTTCTAATTGGTGCATCCAGAAAATCAAAACCTTCTTTTTGAATTTGATAAGTGATTTCAGAACTAATAGACGCAAAAGGCCATTGTTCTTCTACAATCACAAGCCTATTGGTTTTCTTAACACTTTCTAAAATACAAGGCCAATCTAGCGGACGAATTGTTCTTAAATCAATCACTTCTGCACTTATCCCTTCTTTTTGAAGTTCTTCTGCTGCGGCCAATGCCACTTTCATCATCTTATTAAAAGAAACGATGGTTACATCAGTTCCAGAGCGCTTGATATCTGCTTTCCCAATTGGAATATAATATTCTTCTTCAGGAACTTCTCCTTTATCACCGTACATTACTTCTGACTCCATGAATACAATTGGATCATCATCTACAATCGCACTTTTCAACAAACCTTTAGCGTCGTAAGGATTAGATACTGAAATCACCTTAAGACCAGGAATATTTGCATACATACTCTCAAATGCTGTGGAGTGCTGAGCACCCAATTGACCCGCTGAACCATTTGCACCCCTGAAAACAATAGGGCAACCTACTTGTCCGCCACTCATTGCAAGCATCTTTGATGCAGTGTTGAGAATTTGATCAAGTGGTAAAACGGCAAAATTCCAGGTCATATATTCAACAATTGGACGAAGCCCATTTTGGGCTGCACCAACAGCTACACCAGTAAAACCCAACTCTGCAATTGGGGTATCTATAACCCTTTTTTCGCCAAATTCTTCCAACATGCCTTGGCTAACTTTGTAAGCACCATTATATTCTGCAACTTCTTCACCCATCAGAAATACGCGTGCATCTTTTCTCATCTCTTCGCTCATCGCTTCGCGTAGTGCTTCACGAAATTGTATGATTCTGCCCATTGATTAGATTTAGTTTTGATGCCGCAAAAATAAGGAAAAACAAATTGCTTAAAAAGAAAGGTATGGGGAAAGCACCATAAATTCCACAATAATATAATAAATGGCATGTTTTTTATGTTTCAACATATAAATATCTATAATTCTGTTGCGTTAGAAATCGTTTTATAGATAGATTAATTACTTTTTCACTTCAAAATCTACAATGCCTAAAATCGTTTATCTAAAAATATTACTATGAAACAATTCTTTTTTATACTTTTTAATACATCGATGACATTTTTATGTTGTTTACAGTTACCCCTAAAACAACTAAAACACAATGAAGCATTACAAATACATAACAACAAATTGCAGTCTTGGATATTATTAGGCAAATCTACCCTTGAACCATCAGATAACGGAAATGTGACCATCAAAATGAGTTCATCAAAAAAAATTAAATCATTACGATTTTCTGTTATAAAAGGCGGATTGAATATTCGAAAATGTGAAGCGTGGATGATTGACGGTAGTAAAAAAACGATTGAATTAAGAAATGAACTTACAGAAGGCGAGGAAAGTAGGGTGATTGAAATAAGTAATAACCCAATGGAAATTGAAAAAATATCTATCACTTATGATAGTAGAAACCATAAAGCTGTTTTTACACAATTGGAATTGTGGGGTAAAATGGAATAATACTATTGGCTTGATTGTATAACAATGGCACTTGCACCACCCCCCCCATTACAAATGGCAGCTACGCCCAGTTTTTCATTATTTTGATGCAAAACGTTGATTAAAGTAGCCACAATTCTAGCACCACTACAACCAAGCGGATGACCTAATGCAACAGCACCGCCATGTACATTCACCATTTGTGGATTAATTTTCATGCGTTTTGTATTTTCAATACCTACAACAGAAAAGGCTTCATTTAATTCCCAATAATCAACATCTGCACTTGTTAACCCTATCTTTGCAAGTGCCAATGGTGCGGCAATGGATGGCGATGTGGTAAACCATTCTGGACTTTGTTCCGCATCTGCAAAAGAGATAATTTCAGCTAATGGCTGTAATCCCAATGCCCTCATTTTTTGTTCGCCAATCAACACCAATGCTGCGGCACCATCATTCATGGTAGATGCATTTCCGGCGGTAACGGTACCATTTTTTACAAAAACAGATGGTATACTTCGAATTTTGTCAAACTTTACATTCCAAGGCTCTTCATCTCTAGAAAAAACAACAGGTTCTCCTTTCTTTTGAGGTATTGAAACGGGAATGACTTCTGCATCAAATTTCCCAGAATCCCAGGCCTTTTGGGCACGCTGGTAACTTTCTATAGCAAAAGAATCTTGATCTTCTCTACTAATGCCACATGTATTTGCACACAATTCGGCAGCCATTCCCATAGCTTCATTGTTATAGGCGTCAGTTAAACCGTCTTTTGCCAAACCGTCTATCATAGCAGAATGGCCATATTTATTTCCCCAACGCATTTGATCTACATAAAAGGGTACATTACTCATACTTTCCATTCCACCTGCAACAACAATTTCTGCGTCACCCAATTGAATTGCTTGGGCTGCTAGCATAATTGATTTCATGCCACTGGCACAAACCTTATTGATGGTTGTACAAGGAATATTTTCGGGTAATCCGGCAAGTTTTGCTGCCTGGCGTGCAGGTGCTTGCCCTAAATTGGCTTGCAATACAACGCCCATGTACACTTCATTAATTTCCTTAGGATCAATCTTGGCCCTTTCCACAGCTGCTTTTATAGCCAACGAACCCAATGTGGTAGCCGAAAAACCTTTTAGCATACCGCCAAAACTGCCCATTGGAGTTCTTACTGCGGCAATTATATACACTTTTTGCTTTATCATTGATTATTCGGTATTAAATGTTAATTGTTACTATTTTAAACGCTGTACAGGTATATTAAAATGAAAAACACTTTTGCTGATGTAGCATTTTATCAATAATGCAATCATTCTTGATAATATACAGCTGCAGAAAAACTTTTGAGTGAATCCTTTACTGCTGCAGATTTGCTTACTGCATTGTTAAAGATAAACGGTTTCCACTTCCCAGCTGGCAACGCTAATTTTACATTTTCGTTACTGCCATTAAATGCCACAAATATTTTTTTCCAACGATCTCCTACTGCCAATCCATTAATACGATAGGTGATAAGTTGATTGGTGGATGAAACAAACTTAAGGTTTTTCACAATAGATGCCGTAGTTTTCAATCTAAATGCTGGATGACTTTTTCTCATATCGATTAATGCCTTAACATACAAAAAAACATCTTTATTCAAATCTTTCAAATGCCAATCTATTGCATTGATACTATCTTTTGAATTGAATGAATTTTCTACCCCATTTTTTGTTCTTAAAAATTCGGTACCTGCATGTAAAAAAGAAATTCCCTGAGAAGTCAACACAATGGATAACGCCAATTTGTGCATCTCTTTTCTTTGGGCTTCTGATGCCTCGGGGCAAGATATTTTTAGTTTATCCCATAAAACGTGATTGTCGTGGCATTCACAATAGGTAATCACCTGCGATGGACGAGTAGCATAGCTAGCTTCTGAATAATTAATCTTTGCATAATTGATTTGCGGATGTTGTGTGGAAGCTACAATGCCAAATTTTACAGATTCTTCTACCCCTTTTTTCCCACTAGCAAATCCACGATCTTCATTTTCAAAAACACTACCTTTTATTCCATCCCGTACATCGTCACTAAAAACAGCAATATCGTGTAACGATGAAACATTTTTCTTTACGGCACGCAATGGTTCTGCTAAAGGACTTTTTCCAGCCAACCAACCTTCCCCGTATAATAAAATTGAAGGTTTTATCTTCTTTAATTTTTCTGCAATCAAATTCATCGTTTCAATATCATGAATACCCATAAGGTCGAATCTAAATCCGTCAATATGGTACGTTTTAACCCAATATTCAAGCGATTCTAACATGAATTTTCGCATCATTGGGCGCTCACTGGCCGTTTCATTGCCGCAAGCCGAAGCATTTGAGAAACCACCATCGGTTGCTTGACGGTAATAATAGTTGGGGACAAGTTCATTTAAAGTTGATTTTTCGGCAAACATGGTATGATTATACACTACATCCATCACCACGCGTAACCCATTTTGATGTAAAGTTTTTACCAAACTTTTAAATTCTTTGATTCTTGAAATCCCATCGTTTGCATTTGTTGCATAAGAACCTTCTGGAACATTGTAATGCAAGGGGTCATACCCCCAATTGTACTGTGGACTGTCTGGTTTTGACTCGTCTACAGAGAAAAAATCAAATACCGGCAATAAATGAATATGGGTAATACCTAATTTTTTAATATGATCCAATCCTGTACTCAATCCTCCGGAAGTTACTGTCCCCTTTTCTGTCAATCCTATATATTTACCCTTATTTTTTATCCCAGAAGTATTTGAAATAGAAGCATCACGAACATGTAATTCATAAATAACAGCATCAGTAGGATGATAAAATTCCGGACTTTTATCATTTTGCCAATTGGTAGGATTTGTTTCACTTTCATCAACAATCATTCCCCTGAGCCCATTAACACCGACTGCTTTCACATACGGGTCGGGTACTTCCCTACTCCATTTTCCGTTTATTAGTACTTTAAAAGTATAATACAATCCTTTTTTGTTTCCCAATACCTTCATTTCCCATGTGCCTGATTCGCCTTTCTTCATTTCATAGCTACTCGTACTATTACCGCCAGAACTTACTGTATACAATAATAAAGTAGCCTTGTCTGCCGTTGGCGACCAAATTTTAAACACCGAAAAAGCAGGTGTATACCTTAATTCTAAATCTTTGCCTCCATATACCGGATATTTTGAAAAGTCTTCACGATTTTGTGCCATTGTATGTAATGGATGATATAAATTAAGCAGCAAAATAAAGACGCAGTATACATTTATTTTAGACATATTGACATTATTATGTGATTATTCATTGAATTATAATGGAAATTAACACAAAACAACTTAAAATTTAAACGTTTGATTAAGATAAATTAAAACGAACGATAAAAAATGGATAGTTGTTATACACATAGCTTTTATTCATTGGTATTTGTATTAATTTTAATCATCAATGATTCCACAAGAAACGATACAACTTATTCAAAATAGGATAGATATTATAGATATCATTAGCACCTTTATTAAGTTAAAAAAAAGGGGGGCTAACTATTTGGGTGTTTGTCCATTTCACAATGAAAAATCGCCTTCATTTACCGTTTCCCCATCAAAAGAGATTTATAAATGCTTTGGATGTGGCAAATCTGGCAATGCGATTAGCTTCATCATGGAGCATGAAAAATATTCTTATGTAGACACCCTTAAATGGCTAGCAGCAAGGTATAGTATAGAAATACAGGAAGAATATACTAATCCGGAGCAGCGCATGCACCAACAAGCTGCTGAAAGTTTATTTATCATTAACAAATTTGCTAAAGAATATTTTGCAACAAATCTTTTTGAAAAGGAAGAAGGAAAAATAATTGGGCTTGGGTATCTTAAAGAGAGGGGATTCAATGAAGAAACGATACAAAAGTTTCAATTGGGGTATTGCATGGAAAGTGGTGATTCCTTTGCAAAAGCAGCCATAGAAGCAAAATATAGTAAGGAGAATTTGGTAAAAAGCGGATTGATAGCCAATAGAGAGGACCGTTTATATGACAATTATCGAGGCAGGGTTATATTCCCCATTCACAACCAGAGCGGAAAAGTAATTGGTTTTGGTGCCCGATTAATTAAGAAAAACGACAAAGCGCCCAAATACATCAATACACCTGAAAACGAAATTTACTCTAAAAGTAAATTATTGTATGGGATGTATTTTGCCAGACAAGCCATAGATCGCCAAAATGAGTGTTTGCTGGTAGAAGGCTATACGGATGTAGTTTCTTTGCACCAAGCCGGCATTGAAAACGTAGTTGCGTCTGGGGGAACTTCATTAACTATCGATCAACTTAGGTTAATTAGAAAATACACTTCTAACCTCACTATTATTTATGATGGCGATGATGCCGGTATTAAAGCTGCAGCAAGGGGATTAGATTTGGCTTTAGAAGAAGGATTAATTGTAAAATTGGTTTTAATTCCAGACAAAGAAGACCCCGACAGTTATGTAAAAAAAATTGGGTCCGACGCGTTTAAAACATTTATAGGGCTTAATAAGAAAGATTTTATTCTTTTTCAACTGGAAACGGCTTTAAAAGATGCGCAAAATGATTCCCAGAAAAAATCTGCAGTAGTTAATCAAATTGCCGAATCGATTGCAAAAATCAATAAAGCTGAGGATTTTACCCGTCAACAGGATTATATTCATCAATGCGCAGAATTGCTAAAAATTGATGAAGAAGGATTAACGGCATTGGTGAATAAGTTAATCCGTGGAAAAATCAATATTCAAGAGAAGAAGAATGAGCAGGCAGAAGCAGAAGCGCAAATGTATGCCCAAGATGAAGAACAAAACAGCCCTATAGAAGATTTTAACGAATTGCTATTCAAAGATGAACTTCAAGAAAGGGCATTGGTTAGATCTTTAATTGATTTTGGTATTAATGAATGGGAAAATGGTACTACCATTGCTGATTTCATCTTTAAGGAATTTGAAATCAACGGGTTGGCGGAGATGTTCGATAACAAACATCTGTTGCAACTCATAGAAGCCTATAGGACGTTGTATCAACTTGGGCTTAATCCTGGAAGTAAAAGTTTTTTATACCATGAAGAAGCGATTTTAAATACTTTAGCAGTCTCGATTATGGACAATACTTCCGCAGACATCAGCCCAAATTGGTTAAAGAACTTTGATACCATTGTTGCTACAAGAGAAATGTTGTACAGAGATGATGTAATGTCTTCACTGAATTATCTTAAGCTTCGAAAAATAAAAAGGTTAATTATTGAAAATCAACTGGAACTTCAACAAATGAATGAAAACAGTGATTATATCACTTTAGTTTCCATACATAGACATCTTAAGCAACTAGAAATGGAATTGGTAAAAAAAATTGGAACGGTCATCATTAAATAAAATCAGTTGCTTGTGTCATGTCTTCATACCCAACAAATTTAGATTCAAAAGTTTCTTTTTCAAATCTAATACCCAACCACAAATTATCTAATTCAATTTCAAGAAAAGGAACATAACCTCTAGATTTCATGCTAGACCAATTGAAATCCCTATTCAAATCACAAACAATTTTTGATGTTGGTTTGGGATAAGCCACCCATAACTTGCTTTTTTTGTGCAGTGAAGGAACTACTTCACCAATAATATTGGCCAATTGTTGTTGATTAACAGCAAAAATTAATGCAAAATCTATTGTTCTACTTTTCAATAATGGTGTTACACTTTTAGAATATGTAATCTTTAAAAACTGTTTCTCAATAGAAGAAGGTAATCCCTGAATTAAAATATTCCTTTCTTCCCTTATTTGTAATTTCTCAAAAACTGTCTGTGACATCCCCAATCGTTTTTAAACTATTAATAAATATTTGAAAAAAACTAAATAACTATCAATGATCAAATCCATAAAATAATTATGGTTACTAATCTTGACAGGGTAATAAAATGTTTAGGTGTAATGTTTTTCAAAGACTATTAGGGGAAAGAATCAGTTCCTTCCTTTTTTTTGTCCCTATTTTTGAAAATTGGAACTTTTGATTCACATCCTTTGATAAGTCGGGATATGTTTTTTTGATGTGTTAAAATTACCATTAACGCTACAGAAATAGCAAATATTCTGTAGTTGTTGTTGTGTACATTAAAAATTACCAATATAAAAACCGGAAAAGCTAGTCCTGCTAAAATTGAACTCAGGGAAACAAATCGTGTTAAAAACAACACCATAATGAAAACACCTACACAACCTAATGCTGTTAATGGAGAAATACCAACAATTAATCCAAGCAATGTTGCCACACCCTTACCACCCCTAAACTCTGCCCATATGGGGAAAATATGACCAATTACGGCTACTAAACCTAAGCCAATTTGAAAATTGGTTCTTTGAAAATCGTCTAAAACATATAAGGGCATTAAATAAGCCAATTGAACTACTAGAAGTCCTTTCAACATATCTACTAACATTACAAAACTGCCCCATTTAGAACCTAAAACCCTAAATGTATTGGTTGCCCCTGCATTACCGCTTCCATAGTCGCGTATGTCAATATTATAAACCACTTTACTCACCCAAACGGCAGTTGGGATTGAGCCAATTAAGTATGAAAATATCAAAAGTATAACTTCATTCATAATTATAATGATTAATAGAATTATACAAATGTAATTAATATTTTGTTAATGAATGATTAAGCATTTATGCTATATGCTATAAGAATCCAATTATTTCGTCTTTTAACGAACAAAGGCATACCTATATTTGTATGATATAGATTAACGATATCTTCCTCATCTGCCAACAAAAGCCCGCTCAAAAGGAGTATTCCGGTATTTTTCAAGGCTTTACATATTGCATCACAATGTTCTATAAGTACATGTTTGTTAATATTAGCAAGAATACCATCAAATGTTATACCTTCTGGAATTTTTTCTGCATCTACAATTTGAATTTTGGTGCAAAGATTTGCTGTACAGTTTTCTATTGCATTTTCAATACTCCATTGGTTGTTATCAATGGCAAAAATATTTGCAGCGCCTAGTTTTTCAGCTAGAATAGCCAATACACCCGTTCCAGTGCCAAAATCTAACACCTCCTTACCTACCCAATCAAATTGCTGCATAGCTTCTAAAACGAGAAAGGTTGTAGCATGATGCCCTGTACCAAAGCTCATTTTAGGGGTAATTACAATTTCGTGTTGTACATGTTGTACTGGAGCATGAAAATCGGCTCTTATTGCCACAAAATCATCTACAACTACAGGCTGAAAGGATGATTCCCAATCAGCATTCCAATTTGTTTCGGGTATTTCAACAATATGTACTGTTACACTATATTGACTTACCACTGCATCTAAACCATTTTTATCAAATAGAGCTGCTTCAATATACGCTTTTAAATTGCCTTCTTCTTCTAAAAATCCATAATATCCAGCCGTAGAAAGTTCTGCAACTAGAATATCGCTAATATCTTGCTCAATATGTTTAAAAACAACTTCTTTATATATCTGCATCTGCATGTGTTAAAATTTGACTGTTTTACTCATAAAAAAATGCTGGTTGATATAAATATTATAACAACCAGCATCAAGAATTATGTAGACAAAAATTTACTTAAAACTTAAAATAGAATAAATTTTCAAATATTAATTATCGTCTCTTTGCTTTTCTACTTTAAACCCTTGAGAAGTACCTTCAGGTTTAGGCATAAGTGCTTTGCTACTTAATTTATACTTTCCTGTTTTGGGATCTAAGCCCATCAATTTTACTTGGATCATATCACCTTCATTAAGAACACCTTCAAGATTATCTAATCTTTTCCAGCTCACTTCACTGATATGTAATAAACCTTGCTTGCCAGGGATAAACTCTACAAATGCGCCGTATGGCATAATAGATTTAACCTTAGCATCGTAAACTCCGCCAATTTCTGGTACAGCTACAATTCCTTTAACCCAATTTACTGCTTTAACCAAGCCTTCTTTATCTTTACTAAAGATACTTACTTCGCCATAGTTGCCAACTTCTTCAAGATTAATGGTGGTACCAGTTTCCCTTTGAATTTCTTGAATTATTTTTCCACCTGGTCCGATAACGGCTCCGATGAATTCTTTTTCAATAAATAATTTCTCCATTCTTGGTGAGTGTGCTTTCACTTCCTCACGCGCTTCAGGAATACATGCATACATAGCTTTCAAGATGTGTAATCTACCATCGCGAGCTTGCATTAAAGCGGCACGCATGGTTTCCATACTTAATCCATCAACCTTTATATCCATTTGAACGCCACAAATACCGTCATTGGTACCCGTAACTTTGAAATCCATATCTCCTATATGATCTTCATCACCTAAAATATCAGAAAGAACAGCAAATTTGCCGTCGGAAGCTCTGGTAATCAATCCCATGGCAATACCACTCACGTGCTTTGGAACAGGCACACCTGCATCCATCAATGCCAATGAACCTGCACATACAGTAGCCATAGATGAAGAACCGTTGGATTCTAAAATATCACTTACA
>Ga0164294_10002764_pt1 | contig 15680 bp, 20 predicted proteins | sample GEODES005metaG_FD_111479 | JGI IMG/M metagenome (GOLD analysis project Ga0164294, IMG submission 111479) | Oligotrophic lake water microbial communities from Sparkling Lake, Wisconsin, USA - GEODES005 metaG | ecosystem: Environmental > Aquatic > Freshwater > Lake | place: USA: Sparkling Lake...
AGCCCTCAATCGCCTGCAGGCAGGCTCTTACAAATTTAAAACGGAATGGACATGCATAAAATCGACCACCTGATCAATGGCAAAAGCATCGCCGGAAGCGATTATTTTGAAACCGTCAACCCTGCCACTCAAGAGGTGCTGGCCGAGGTCGCCTCGGGCGGCTTGTCGGAAGTCAATGCCGCGGTCGCCGCAGCCAAGGCCGCCTTCCCCAAATGGGCGGCCACCCCCGCACCGGATCGCGCCAAAATCATGCGCAAGTTGGGCGAATTGATCGCTCAGCATGTGCCTGAAATTGCCGAAACCGAAACCAAGGATTGTGGCCAGGTGATCGCGCAAACGGGCAAACAATTGGTACCCCGTGCCGCCGACAATTTCCATTACTTTGCCGAGATGTGTACCCGCGTGGACGGTCATACCTACCCCACGCCCACGCACCTGAACTACACCTTGTTTCACCCGGTGGGCGTATGCGCATTGATCAGCCCTTGGAACGTGCCCTTCATGACTGCGACTTGGAAGGTCGCGCCCTGCCTGGCCTTTGGCAACACCGCAGTGCTCAAGATGAGTGAACTCTCGCCCATGAGTGCTGCCCGTTTGGGAGAACTCGCACTCGAAGCCGGTGTGCCTGCGGGTGTATTGAATCTGGTGCACGGTTATGGCAAGACAGCCGGTGAGCCCTTGGTCGCGCATCCTGATGTGCGGGCCATCAGCTTCACGGGTTCAACAGCCACCGGCAACCGGATTGTGCAATCGGCAGGTCTCAAAAAATTCAGCATGGAACTCGGCGGTAAGTCACCCTTTGTGATCTTTGAAGATGCCGACCTGGACCGCGCCTTGGATGCGGCTGTGTTCATGATCTTCAGCAACAACGGCGAACGCTGCACGGCGGGTAGCCGCATTCTGGTGCAACAAAGCATTTACGCTGATTTTGTGGCCAAGTTCACCGAACGCGCCAAGCGCCTCAGCGTGGGCGATCCGCTGGATGAAAAAACCATTGTCGGACCCATGATCTCGCAGGCGCACTTGGCCAAGGTGCGCAGTTACATCGAACTCGGCCCGAAAGAGGGCGCGACGCTGTTGTGCGGCGGCTTGGACCGCCCCAGCTACGCGCCGGCATTGGTGGGTGACTTGCAAAAAGGCAACTTCGTGTGGCCCACCGTGTTTGCCGATGTGGACAACCGCATGAAGATCGCGCAAGAAGAAATTTTTGGCCCGGTGGCCTGCCTGATCCCCTTCAAAGACGAAGCGCACGCGATTGAGCTGGCCAATGACATTCAATATGGATTGTCCAGTTATGTCTGGACCGAGAACATTGGCAAGGCGCACCGCGTGGCCGCTGCCGTGGAAGCGGGCATGTGTTTCGTCAACAGCCAAAACGTGCGCGATCTGCGCCAACCCTTTGGCGGCACCAAGGCCAGTGGCACCGGGCGCGAAGGCGGCACATGGAGCTACGAAGTCTTTTGCGAACCGAAAAACGTCGCCGTGTCCATGGGCTCGCACCACATTCCACACTGGGGTGTATGACAAAAATTAATAAAATGTCATACTTTATGTCGTGCAAATTTCAAATTCGTGTATGACAAGGAGTCGCTATGTTGTCTGTTCGCCTGCCTGAAGCTGTTGAGCGAGATCTGAAGCAGTTTTGCGCCGTGCGCAAGCTGACCAAATCACAAGTCGTGCAAGAGGCCTTGGCCGAATACATGGTGGCGGCCAAAGCGCCATCACCGGCCAAGCCAGCCCCTGAACCCGACTTGTCTTTTTTGGCGCCCGATGACCCGATCCGCCAGTTCATTGGCATTGCCAAGGATGGACCTGGCACCGAAGAGTGGATGGCGATCACACGCGGTGAAGACTGGAACAAACCATGATCTTGGTGGACACCAATGTGCTGCTGGACATTTACAAGGCCGATCCGATCTGGATGTCTTGGTCTCTGAAGCATTTGCATCGAGCCAAACCGGGTCAACTGGCCATCAACATGGTGGTGTATGCCGAGCTGGCAGGGCATCCTGCCGAACCAGCGCACCTGGACCAGTTTCTGGACACGCTGGGCGTGCAGATGCTCGAACTGTCACGCCCCGCCGCCCGCCTTGCGGGCTTGGCCTTTCGGCAATACCGCCAACGCGGCGGCACCAAAACAGGCGTACTGCCCGACCTTTTCATTGGCGCACACGCGCAGGCCGATGGCCATAAACTGCTCGCCCGCGATGCGGGCCGCTACAAGTCCTACTTTCCGAAGATCAAGTTGATCTGTCCTTGATCACATCACACACGCACAGAATAAGCAGGAATAAGACCATGGGACAACTCGCTCTTACCGCCAAAATCACCCACGTGCCCAGCATGTACCTGAGCGAAATACCGGGCGAGCGTTTTGGCACACGCCAAAGTGCCATTGATGGCCACAAAGAAATAAGCCGCCGATGCCGCGCCATGGGTGTGGACACCTTGGTGGTGTTTGACACGCATTGGCTTGTCAATGCCGGTTACCACATCAATTGCGGGGCGCATTTCAAAGGTATTTACACCAGCAACGAATTGCCGCACTTCATCAGCAACATGGCGTTCGAGTCGCCCGGCAACCCGGCGCTGGGGCACTTGCTGGCCGAGGTGTGCAACAACTACGGCGTGGAGACACTGGCCCACGATGCCACTTCTTTGAGTCCGGAATACGGAACCTTGGTGCCGCTGCGCTACATGAACGACGATCAGCACTTCAAGGTGATTTCGGTCTCGGCCCTGTGCACCTCGCATTACCTCAATGACAGCGCTCGCTTAGGCTGGGCCATGCGCGAAGCGGTCGAGAAACATTACGACGGCAAGGTGGCCTTTTTGGCTAGCGGCAGCTTGAGCCACCGTTTTGCACAAAACGGTTTGGCGCCTGAATTTGCCCACAAAATCTGGAGCTCTTTCCTTGAAAAATTGGACGAACAAGTGCTGCGCATGTGGGACCAGCGGGAGTGGAAAACATTTTGCGAGATGCTGCCTGAGTACGCCAGCAAAGGCCACGGAGAAGGCTTCATGCATGACACCGCCATGCTGATGGGCGCCTTGGGGTGGACGGACTATGACGGGGGCGTGGAGATTCTCACGCCTTATTTCGGTGCCTCGGGCACAGGGCAACTCAATGCCGTGTTTGAAGTCACGCCGCAAAGTGGCCAGCACATTCCACCCGCCCAAGCCAGTGCGGCCCAAGGCTATACCGCTGTCAGCACAAGGCTGTGAACATGCATGCATTTTTCGGTGATATCGGACGTGATCCGGGACCCACCTTTGACCGTCCATGGAGCCTCGGGCCAAGCCCAAGGATGACAAGCTCGGGTCCAACCCAAGAATGAACCCCTTTAAGGAAACCCCATGCCCCATCTTGTGATCCTCTACACCGCGCAGTTGGATGCCGAAGTCCACATGACCACCCTGTGTCGCCAAATGGCCGACGCCATGCTCACTGTCAAAGACGAAGAAGGCAAGCAGGTCTTTCCTACGGGCGGCACACGTGTGCTGGCTTACCCGGCGCCGCATTACGCGGTAGCGGATGGCGGCGCAGCTGGCTTGGCAGCAGCGCAGTTTGATGCCAAGCCCCATGGCGGTTCAGGCGACTACGCTTTTGTGTACCTGAATGTGCGCATGGGCCGTGGTCGCAGCGAAGCCACACAGCAACGCGCCGGCCAGACCTTGCTTGAAGTCGCAAAAGCCTTCTTCGCAACCGTGTTGACCCAGCGCCATATCGGCATCACTTTGCAATTGGATGTTGGCCCCGAAGTGTTTGACGCCAAGCTCAGCAACATCCACCCCTTGTTCAACAAGGCCTGAGCACGATGTGGTCTGGTCGAAGCCAGCCCTGCTGGCGATGTCCGGAATCGCAAACAATTGCCAGCAGGGCTGGCGCCTGAGAAAGAAATGAAACCATGTTTGATGACGCATTGATCCAGCAGCTCGCGCTTGAGCTGCACCAATCCGAAAAATCTCGCGTGCAGGTCGAGCACTTTTCCAAGCGCTTTCCGGGCATGACGATCGAGGACGGTTACCGCATCAACCGCGCCTGGATGCAGATCAAGTTCGCCGAAGGGCGCAGCCTGATCGGACACAAAATCGGCTTGACCAGCCGTGCCATGCAGGTGGCCAGCCAGATCGATGAGCCGGACTATGGCACGCTGCTTGACAACATGCGTTACACCTGTACCTCTGGTCAGGTGCTGGACATTCCTTTCATCAACTTCATCGTCCCGCGGGTCGAGGTCGAACTGGCTTTCATTCTCAAAAAGGAACTGCGCGGCCCCCATGTGACGGTGGAACAGGTGCTCGATGCCACGGACTACGTGACGCCTGCGATCGAAATCATCGATTCGCGCATCGAGCAGTTTGACCGCCACACCAAAGTCATGCGCAAGGTCTACGACACCATCAGCGACAACGCCGCCAACGCCGGCATTGTGCTCGGCGCCAAGCGCGTGGACCCGCACACCACCGACTTGCCTTGGTGCGGCGCCATCTTGCGACAAAATGGTGTGGTGGAAGAAACGGGCCTGGCCGCCGGTGTTCAAGGCCACCCCGCGGTCGGCATTGCCTGGTTGGCCAATAAGCTCGCACCGTGGGGAGAGCACTTGCTGGCCGGCGAAATTGTGCTGGCCGGTTCGTTCACAAAACCAGCACTGGCCAAGCTGGGTGATGTCTTTGATGCCGACTATGGCCCTTTGGGTCGTTTGCAATTCCAATTTGTGTAACCCGAGGCTGCCATGAAAACACCCGAAAATTCATTCAAAAAAGCGCTCTGCGCATGCGAAAAGCAAAGCGGACGTTGGCTGGGCCTGAGCAGACCCTTCAGCGCCAAGGTGGTCAGTGACATCACGCGCAAGGTGTACTGACATGGCGCAGTCAATTCCCATGTTGCCCTCTTTACGCGACCAGGTGCACCCCGATGAATGGACCGCACGCTTGGAGCTTGCGGCATGCTACCGCGTGTTCGCCATGCTGGGTTGGACCGAAATGATCTACAACCACATCACGGTGAGATTGCCTGCGTCGGTCAGTGGTTCAGAAAAACAATTTCTGATCAACCCTTTCGGCCTGCATTACAGCGAAGTCACGGCCAGCAACCTGGTCAAAATCAACGCCCAAGGCCAAGTGCTGGACGGTTCAAAATTTCCGGTCAATCCGGCAGGTTTCACGGTTCACGCCGCGATCCATGAAGGCCTGGACGGAGCCCACTGCGTGATGCACACGCACACCACTGCGGGCGTGGCGGTTGCGTGCCTGCAAGGCGGCTTGCAGCAAACCAATTTTTACACCGCCCAACTGCACGGTATGGTGGCTTACCATGACTTTGAAGGCATCACCATCCATGCAGACGAAGCGCCGCGCTTGTTGAAAAGCATTGGCAACAAGCCTGCGGTGATTTTGCGCAACCACGGCCTGCTGGCCTGGGGCCAGAATTTGCCACACACCTTTGCCATTTTGTGGACTTTGCAACGGGCCTGTGAAATACAGATGGCCACCTTCAGCATGGGCCCCGCCATCCCCGTCACCGAGGCAATTGCCACCAAGTGCACCCAAGATGCTTTGCAATTCAATCCCAACCATGGCGCGGGCCGTGACGTGTTCGATGCCTTGGTGCGTCAAGTCAACAAAATCGATGAAAGTTACGCAACATGAACGTTTGTATTTACGGTGTGGGTGCCATTGGAGGCTGGCTCGGCGTGCATTTGGCGCAAGCCGGTTGCACTGTCAGTGCCGTGGCACGCGGAACAACACTGCAGGCTTTGCAAACCACGGGCTTGACGCTCCATCAAGCCGGCGTGGTACACACCGTGCCAATTCGGGCCAGCAGCCAAGCCTCCGAGCTGGGTGTGCAAGATGTCGTGATCATCGCCGTCAAAGCCCCTGCAATGGCCGATGTGGCTGCTCAAATCGGTCCACTGTTGGGCACGCAAACCCTTGTGTTTACCGCCATGAATGGCGTGCCTTGGTGGTTTTTGCAAGGCTTTGGGGGGCGATGGGCGGGCACCCGTTTGCAAACCATCGATCCTTCGGGTGACATCGCACAAGGCATACCAGCGGCGCATGTGCTCGGTGGTGTGGTGCATTCCAGTTGTTCGGTCGATGCGCCAGGCGTCATCCGTCATCACTTTGGCAACGGCCTGATTGTGGGCGAGCCTTCGGGCCAAGCCACAGTCCGTGCGCAGGGCTGGGTTGATGAGTTGGTGCGTGCCGGTTTCAATGCAAGCCTGTCAGCCCAAATCCAGAAAGACATTTGGTACAAACTGTGGGGCAACATGACGGTGAACCCCATCAGCGGCATGACCGGTGCGACCACCGATAAGATCCTCAACGACGACTTGGTGCGTGGCTTTATTTCAACGGTGATGCTTGAAGCCAAGTCGATTGGCGAGCAACTGGGCATACCCATTGACCAGCAGCCCGATGACCGTCATGCCATCACGCGGAAATTGGGTGCCTTCAAAACCTCCATGCTGCAGGATGTGGAAGCAGGCAAAACCATTGAGCTCGATGCCTTGGTCAGTGCCGTGCGGGAGTTGGGACAACTCACGCAGGTGGCCACGCCGTTCACCGATGCACTGCTGGGTTTGAGTCGCTTGCATGCCAGAGGGCTGGGACTCTACCCTGCAGAATAAAAGGATGACACCTGACCGCAAAGCCCTGACGGGCACCGCATTCGCCACGTTGTTGCTGCTCGCCTTCATGATGGGGGCCAACCATGTGGCTGCCCGTTTTGCCTTCAACAACGGGGTGGATGTGGTGACGGCGGTCAGTTGCCGCAGCACCGTCACAGCTTTGGTGGTGGGCTTGTTGCTCTGGCAGCAAAAAGTGTCTTTTGCGACGACCACAAGAGATAAAAAATTCTTGTTGATCATTGGCGGACTGATTGCCGTGCAAAGCATGTGTTTGTATTCGTCGGTGGCCCGCTTGCCGGTAGCCTTGGCATTGCTGGCGTTCAACACCTACCCGCTGTCCACGGCGGTATGGGCCCGAGTGCTGTATCAGCACAAAGCCGAACGGGCGGTGTTGATGGCCATGCCTGTCATGTTGATTGGCCTGGCCATGGCGCTCGATGTGTTTGGCGCTGCTTCAGGGCTCGGCGCCGCTGCCCATTGGAGTCAGATCGGTGCGGGCATTGCTTTTGCGCTGGCCGCATCTGCGACTTTTGGTTTGGCCATGGTGCTCACGCAGCATGAGGTGGCCAGCCTGGATGGTCGCTTGCGCACCTTCTCCACCATGGGCTTGGTGGCGGTGTTGGCGATTTCAGGGGCTTTGTCTCTGGAAGGATTTCATTGGCCAACGGCGCAGGCGGGTTGGTGGGGCTTGGCGATGCTGACATTTTTTTATGGCACCGCTTTTACCATCATGTTCACCGTATTGCCACGCTTGGGGGTGGTGGGCAATTCGGCCATCATGAACATCGAGCCGGTCTGCGCACTGGTCTTGGCCTGGGCGTTGTTGGACCAGTCGATAGCGCCCATGCAGGTTGCAGGCGCCTTGCTGGTGGTCGCTGCTGTCATGTGGCTGGGGTTGAGAAAACGATAAACTTTGTGTGTTGTTGAGGCTTATTCGGCCGCAGCATTTTTCAGCATCAAGGCCTGATCGTATAAAACATTTTTCGATTCGCCACTGATTTCGGCGGCCAGCTTGACGGCCGTTTTGAGGGGCAACTCTGGCAGCAGCAATTGCAGGACACGCAGGCCATCGCCTTGCACATGGGCGGCGGGTGCATCATGGATCACCAAGACAAACTCACCGCGCTGTCGCTCGGGCTTGGCGAGCAGCCAAACTGGCAGTTCACTCGCGGGCAAGGTGTCAATGTTTTCAAACTGCTTGGTCAACTCGCGCCCTACGGTGACCCGCCGTGTGCCCAGCACGCTGAGGGCTTGGCACGAAGCTTCTATGCGGTGCGGTGCTTCAAGCAACACAATGGCGCGGGTTTCACTGGCCAATTTTTGAACCGCGTGTTGTCTTTCTGTGGCTTTGCTGGGCAAGAAGCCGGCAAACACAAAGCCGTCTTGTCCGGTCATGCCTGCAGCACTCAACACCGTGGTGACGCTGCTGGCGCCCGGCAAAGGCAAGACGCGAAAACCCGCGTTGCGCGCGGCGTCAACCAAGCGGGCACCCGGGTCACTGATGGCCGGTGTGCCTGCATCGCTCACATAAGCGACGCGCTGACCTTGTGCCAAGCGGGAAATCACGGTTTGCGCGGCTTCGTGTTCATTGTGTTGGTGCAGCGCCGTCAGTTGTGCACCGCTTTTATCAATGCCATAGGCGCGCAGCAGCTGCTGCGTGTGGCGAGTGTCCTCACAGGCGATCACCTCGCACAGGTTGAGCAAATGCAATGCTCGCAAAGTGATGTCAGCGAGGTTGCCAATCGGGGTGGCAACGACATACAGTGTGTGTGTTGGATGGTTTTGATGGGCGCTGGTGTCATGCGCTGCCGCCAAAGCCCGTGCCCAGGCATTCGAACTCAGAGTTGAAGTCGGGGTGGCGCGGTCCACGGGTTCATCAGTCAAGGGAGGCAAAGTCAATGGAATTCCTCAAAAAAAAACAAACTACCAAGTCCCGGGGCGATGCCGCCGAAGAGGCCGCATTGGCCTATTTACAAGGCCAAGGCTTGCGTTTGTTACAGCGCAATTATCGGACCCCTGGGCGAGGGGGTGGCGAAATTGATTTGGTCATGCAATTGCCCGATACAACAGTGGTCTTTGTCGAGGTGCGCCAGCGGGCGACGCGCGGCTTTGGAGGCGCAGCCGCCAGTGTGGGGGCGCTTAAGCAACGGCGCATCGTGTTTGCGGCGCGCCATTATTTGATGCGTTGGCGGCAACTGCCGCCCGCTCGGTTTGACGTGGTGGTGGTCGAAGACGAGAGTTTGCAGTGGTTGCAAGCCGCATTTGACGGTGGCGATGCCTGACGTTTTCGCTGGCAGGGTCGCATCGAAGGGGTATCATCCCGCTCATGTTAGACCTTCGCATCCAGCAACATTTTATTGACAGTGCCGACCTGCAGTACCAGGCGGCAGAACCTTTGGCCAAACCGGTGGAGTCGGGCGTGCAAGCCTTGCTCGCCTGCATCACCAGTGGCGGAACCGTATTGGTTGCAGGTTGGGGTGGTACCGCGCCTTCGGCCCAGTATTTCGCCAGTATGTTTGTCGGTGGATTTGAGCGCGAGCGACCTGAACTGGCGGCCTTGGCGTTGAGCGGCAATGTTGCAGTCTTGGCGGTTGAGCCTGAGGACCAGGCATTGGCGCGACAAGTGCGCGCTTTGGGCCATACCGGCGATGTGCTGATGGTGTTGACCACCGCAGGCGAAGAGCCCGTGTTGCAGCAGGCCGTGCACGCGGCACATGAACGCGACATGACGGTCATAGCCTTGACGGGCAAAGGGGGTGGTGCGTTGGCTAAACTGCTGCGTGAAACAGATGTACACGTCTGCGTGCCCCATGACCGGGTGGCGCGCATTCGGGAGGTTCAACAATTGGTGTTGCACTGCTTGTGTGACGGTGTGGATGCCCAGTTATTGGGCGAACAGGAGTTAAGTGAATGAACAAATCATTTCAAAAAATTGTCATGTCAAGCTTGGCCGCGGCGGCTGTGATGACGACTCTGCCTGCTTGCGCGCCGCTGATGGTGGGCGGGGCGGTGATGACCGGCATGGTGGTGGTTGATCGCCGCACCTCGGGCATGCAACTCGAAGATGAAAGTATTGAGCTGCGCACAGCGCATGGCATGCGACAAAACTTGGGCGATAACGCACACATCAATGTGACCAGCTACAACCGACAGGTGCTGTTGACCGGCGAGGTCAGTAACGCAATCGACAAAGACAAGGCCAACAAGATTGCCCAGAGCCAAGAAAATGTCAAAGCCGTGGCCAATGAGTTGACAGTTCAACCCGTCAGCTCGCTGACCCAGCGTTCCAAAGACATCATTATTTCCGGTCAGATCAAGGCGATGTTTGTGGACGCCAAAGACCTGCAGTCCAATGCTTTCAAAGTCGTGACTGAAAACAGCGTGGTGTATTTGATGGGCCGTGTGACCAGCCGTGAAGCCCAACGCGCGACCGAGATTTCGCGCAGCATTGGCGGCGTCACCAAGGTGGTGCGCCTGCTGGACATCATCTCTGAAGAAGAGCTCAAGCGCCTGAGCGCGCAAACCACGGCCAAATAAGTCGGGCCGAGCCCCTCTTGCTGGGTCAGCGCAAACGCTTGATCAGGCTGGAGGTGTCCCAGCGGCGACCGCCCATCAACTGGACATCGGCGTAAAATTGATCAACCACGGCCGTCACAGGCAAACGTGCACCGTTGCGTTTCGCTTCGTCCAGCACCAATCCCAAGTCTTTGCGCATCCAGTCCACGGCAAAGCCAAACTCAAATTGGTCGGCGACCATGGTTTTGCCGCGGTTTTCCATCTGCCAGCTTTGTGCGGCCCCTTTGCTGATGACTTCCAGCACCGCATTCATGTCCAGACCGGCGTGTTGACCGAAGGCAATCGCTTCGGACAGACCTTGCACCAGGCCGGCAATGCAAATCTGGTTGACCATTTTGGCCAATTGCCCTGCACCCGACTCGCCCAGCAATGTGAAGGCGCGGGAGAAAGCCATGCCTGCCGGTTTGACTGCATCAAAGTCAGTCGCGTTGCCGCCACACATGACGGTCAGCATGCCGTTTTGTGCGCCGGCTTGACCCCCTGAGACCGGCGCATCTACAAAGGCCAGCCCCAATGTGTGGGCTTCGATGCTCAATTCGCGAGCGATGCTGGCGGATGCGGTGGTGTGGTCGACAAAGATGGCGCCTTTTTGCATGCCCGCAAAAGCACCGTCTGCGCCCATCACCACGCCGCGCAAATCATCGTCGTTGCCCACGCAGCAAAACACGATCTCGGCGTTGGCAGCCGCTTCGCGGGGTGTCGCCGCATGCGCTACGCCCTGAGAGCCAGCAAACTCCGCGCACCAGGCTTGGGCTTTGGCGGACGTGCGGTTGTAGACCGTGACATGGTGACCGGCCAGTGCCAAGTGGCCGGCCATCGGATAGCCCATCACCCCGAGGCCCAAAAAGGCCACACGGCGGGCGGGGGAGGTTTCGTAGGATTTAGGGTTCAAGCTGCTCATGGTGTTTTCACCTCAAAGATTAAAGCGTGTAATTTAGCAGGTGGCGAGGCAGTGCGAAGGCGTATTGCGGTGATCATGATGGGAAATTTTCTGGGAAACGGGCCCATGCACGGGCTGTGGCCAAAGAAATCAGTGATTTTTTGGCCAAGGCCTGCAGACTTTGGTCCAGGGTTTGCATGCCCGCTTGTCCTCCGGTTTGAAGCGCTGAATACAGTTGCGCGACCTTGCCCTCGCGAATCAAATTGCGTACAGCGGGTGTGGCCACCATGACCTCGTGTGCGGCGATGCGCCCTTGCCCGTCTTCACGCGTGCACAAGGTTTGCGCTACCACGGCCAACAAGGACTCCGAGAGCATGGTTCGCACCATGTCTTTTTCTTCGGCAGGAAAGACGTCCACGATCCGGTCCACGGCCTTGGGGGCGCTGGCCGTGTGCAGTGAGGCCAGAACCAAATGCCCGGTTTCTGCGGCCGTCAAGGCCAGGCGAATGCTTGCCAGGTCCCGCAGCTCACCGATCAGGATCACATCGGGGTCTTCGCGCAAAGCCGAGCGCAGCGCGGCTTCAAAACTGTGGGTGTGCAGCCCCACCTCGCGCTGGTTGACGGCGCATTGCAGCGGGGTGTGCACGAATTCAATCGGGTCCTCGATGGTCAGTAAATGCCCTTTCAAGCTTCGGTTGGCATGGTCCAACAACGCTGCCAGCAGGGTAGATTTTCCACATCCCGTCGGTCCAGTGACCAAAATCAAACCGTTGGACTTCAGGGCCAGCGAACTCAACAGCGCGGGCGCTTGCAGATCAGCCAGTTGCGGTACCTGTTGGGCAATGGCCCGCATGACCAGGCCTGTTCCCCGTTGGTGATGAAAAGCGTTCACCCTGAAGCGCCCAGCATCTGCCCATTCGATGGCAAAGTCATCTTCCAAGGTGTCGGCAAACACCGCCCAATGCGCAGGAGGCATGATGTGCGCCAGGACTTGCCTGATTTTCGCATCAGTGCAAACGGGCGCTTGCGTGTCCAAAGTGCGTAATTCGCCATGGACCCGAACCATCGGCGCCAGTCCGGCGGACAGATGCAAGTCCGAAGCACCCAAGGCCAAAGCTTTGCGCAGCCATTGCTCAATTTGCATGGACCCTCCCTGATGGTCAGAGGTACTCTGTGGATTTGGTACCCTTGGCATGATTATGTCCACTATTGCCCAGAATCTTCAAGACGTAGAAACGCGCATTGCATCCGCTTGCCAGGCCGCTGGGCGCGAGCGTGTCAGTGTGCGTTTGCTTGCTGTGTCCAAAACATTTGGCGCGCCAGAGGTGCGCCTTGCCCATGCGGCCGGTCAACGCGCTTTTGGTGAGAACTACATCCAGGAAGGCGTGGACAAAATCCAAGCTTTGCAGGATCTCGACCTGGAGTGGCATTGCATCGGCCCTGTCCAGAGCAATAAAACACGCTGGGTTGCCGTGCATTTTGACTGGGTGCATTCGATTGACCGACTCAAGACGGCCGAGCGTTTGTCGGCCCAGCGCCCGCCCACATTGCCACCCTTGCAGGTCTGCATTCAAGTCAATTTGGATGGCGGCGAAAACAAGTCCGGCGTGGCGCCCGAACAAGCGCTGGCGCTGGCAGAGGCCGTTGCAGTTTTACCGCATTTGCAATTGCGCGGCATCATGACCATTCCTGAACCTGGTGACGAGGAAACGACCCGTGCGGTCCATGCACAAGCGCATGCTTTGTGGCTGCACTTGAAGTCAGCCGGTCTGCAGCTGGACACCTTGTCCATGGGCATGAGCTCGGATCTGGATGTGGCAGTGAGCGAGGGCAGCACCATGGTGCGCATCGGCACCGCCATTTTTGGTCAGCGCTAACCTGGCCCCAAAGCGTGATCGGATGGCTGCTCAGTGAGCGTCAGAGTCGCCGCTAGACCAGCTAAAAATAGGACGACGCTCACCGATGGACAAGCCGGCTACAGTGCTCAGAACCTGTGCACGCCAGGGTGAGAGTTCAGCCCTTTGCGCAACGTTGAGCCAACCCAGTTGGTCCATTGCTTCCACCATCGCGGCAAAGAGTGCAGCCTTGTTGCCGTCCATGATTTTGATCGCCAAGGCTTGGCCTCTGGAGCGGCTGCCCACCACCTGCACACCATCGGCGCCCACCTTGCTCACCCAGTCGCCCTGGCCTGCGCGCATGAAATCTGCGTCATTGCGACCGGTGCCCGAGACCAGATCGGGATGAGCGGTCATGGCGTTTGAGAGGGTTTGCAGGCTTTCACCATAGAGGCCTGCGGCCTCGGGCCGGGCGAGTCTTGCATAGCAACGCGCCAGTCTGGACAGCGGCATGGCGTAGTTGGGTGCAGAGCAGCCATCGATGCCCAGCGTCAAATGTTCGCTGCTCAAGCCTGCCACATCAGCCACTGCCGAACGCACCGCTTGTTGCAGGGGATGGTCAAGCTCGGTGTAGGTGTCGATGGGCAAACCATGCTGAACGCAATACGCCATAAAGCCGCTGTGCTTGCCGCTGCAATTGTGGTGCCGTTCGTCGTAGACAAATCCCTCGGGCATGGGTTGATCGAAATAGGTGAAACGGTAAGGCACATGGCAACCACACTGCATTTGTGCATGCCTGAGTCCGGCCTTGCGCAAAATCGAACTTATTTGCGCCACATGCATGTCTTCGCCATTGTGGCTGGCGCACAGCATCGCCAGTTCTTGCGAGTTCAAACCAAAATGAGCCGCGCCACCAGAGCGCACGAGCGGCAAGGCTTGTAAGGGCTTGAGGGTTGACCGGGTAAAGCACAGCCAGTGCGGATTGCCGACATGGGCCAACACATGGCCTTCGGTGTCGGTCAGTGCCATGGCGCCCCAATGCAGACATTCCTGCACGCCATTGCGGGTCAGCTCGATCAGGGGCTCAAAGTGCATACCGCTTGGCGTCAGGCCTTGATTTCACGGGCAGGCAGCACCGTGCCCACGCACTCACCAAAGCCAATGCGAGCCGCACCGGCTTGTTCGCACCAACCGCGCAGCACCACGCTGTCGCCGTCTTCCAGCCAAGTGCGCTGCTCGCCATTGGGCAAGGCAATCGGGTTCTTGCCGCCAGTGGTCAGCTCGATCAAGGCGCCAGCCTGGTCCAGCGTCGGCCCTGACAAAGTGCCACTGCCCAACAAATCGCCGGGCTGCAAATTGCAACCCGTGACCGTATGGTGGGTGAGCATTTGCGCCACGGTCCAGTAGGCGTGGCGGTAACTGGTGCGGCAGATGCTGGCGTCAGCCAGGCCTGCGGTTCGCATGGCGGGTGTTTGAATGCCCACTTGCAACTGGATGTCAAAGGCTCCGTCCTGCCGGTTGGCCGCTGAGTCCAGATAGGGCAAGGGTTGCGGGTCTTCGGCTGGGCGCGAGAAGGCGACCCGGTAGGGGGCTAAAGCCTCCAGCGTCACGATCCAGGGCGAGATGGTGGTGGCGAAGTTTTTGGCCAGAAAGGGCCCCAGGGGTTGGTATTCCCAAGCCTGGATGTCGCGGGCCGACCAGTCGTTGAGCAGGCAAATGCCAAACACGTGTTCTTCGGCTTGGGTGATGTCCACCGCTTCGCCCAGGTCGTTGCCGGTGCCTACAAAGATGCCCAGCTCCAGCTCCATGTCCAAGCGCTTGCACGTGGTCAGTGTAGGTGCTGTTGTTCCTGGGGGCATGGTCTGCCCGACGGGACGGCGAAACTGCTGACCCGACACGCCAATGCTGGAGGCGCGGCCGTGGTAACCAATCGGTACCCATTTGTAATTGGGCAGCAGGGGGTTGTCGGGGCGGAACTGCTTGCCGGTGTTGGTGGCGTGGTAAATGGATGTGAAGAAGTCGGTGTAGTCACCAATGCGGGCGGGCACGTCGTATTCGGCCTCGGCTTGTGGGACCAGGCAAGCTTGCAGGGCGGCTTGCTCGGGTGCACCTTCGCGCAATGCGCGGGACAAGGCCAGGCGCAAGGCGCTCCAAGCGGAAGGGCCCATGGCCATCAGGGCATTGAGCTTGTCTTGTGTGCCTGCTTGGAGCACCGCGCTGGCGTCGCCGGTGATCACACCGCTGGCGGCCACCGCGGCCAAGTCCAGAATCTGATCTCCAATGGCCACGCCGCCGCGGAAAGATTCTTGGGCGCCTTGGCGTCGAAACGCCGCAAAGGGCAGGTTCTGGATCGGAAAGTCAGTCCCGGCTGTGTGGGCAGAGCGCACCCAGCTGCGCAGCGCGGGGTTGTGGGTTTCATTCAGCAGGGTCATGGTGTTGTCGTGTTCTAAGGGGTCATGAAAGGTCTTGCCGTGCGGCATCCAGGTGCATCAGGAACACCTGTTCGTCGGCCAAAGCGTGCGCATTGAGCAAAGCGAGTTTCACCAGAAACAATTCACGGTGGCTCGCGTCCACTTGGTCGATTGCGGTGGCCAATGCATCGTAAACGGTTTCCAGACCGGCCAAGCTGAGAGCAGGGGAAATCATGGCATTTTCCTTATTGCGGCAAGGCCGTGTGCAGGGCTGCCAGCAGTCGTGTGGCGTCCAGCGACAGCCAGCGGGCGCAGATGTGTTGGTCGGGTCGCAGCAAATAAGCCG
>Ga0164294_10002765_pt1 | contig 15679 bp, 15 predicted proteins | sample GEODES005metaG_FD_111479 | JGI IMG/M metagenome (GOLD analysis project Ga0164294, IMG submission 111479) | Oligotrophic lake water microbial communities from Sparkling Lake, Wisconsin, USA - GEODES005 metaG | ecosystem: Environmental > Aquatic > Freshwater > Lake | place: USA: Sparkling Lake...
CTTCACTCCGGGCACGGATCGACTGGATGTGCGTGATTATGGGTTCAAGACCTCAGCGACATTGATGTCCCGTATGACTCAGGTGGGTTCCGACATTAGCGTTGATCTTGGAGGCGGCGACTCGTTGATTCTGATGGGAGTCAAAGTGACGAGCTTCGGCGCCACGGATCTGTGGGTGGTTTAGTCAGTATGCCAACAAGCATTGGCAGAGTCGGCGATTGGACGAACGTTAGAAGCGGAGTGCAGTCGTACTCGAGTATTGATCGACGTCGATCATTACCTGGGAGTGCTGGTGAGCGTACGTTTCCCTGGCGCGGCCGCGGGAAAATTCCAGCCAAACGATACCGTTGCGGCCCAAACCGCTACCCTCGCCCCTCATAAAAAAATCATATTCTTCCGAAAAAATATACCGATATTTGGAGTTTTCTAATGCCAGTAATTATTAGTGGAGATCTTCAGGTTACTGGATCGGTTTCGTTCAACGATGATCTTCAGGTTGCTTCAGGCGCCACCATAACTATTCTGCCCGGTGGTTCGCTAAATCTCACCGGGCACAAGATGCTTTTGTTTGGAACTCTGAAGTTTGCTGGGAATACAACAAGCTTCGCCGAGTTAACCAATGGAGTTATTTCTACTGATAGCACTCAAGGGCGCGTGATCGGTTCATTCGGGAAATTCACCTCCGCTACGATAGATGATTTTTTCTCGAACGGATCGATGGAGATAACAAATTCATACTTCCTAAACTCGGAGGTACGAGGCTTTCAATCGACACAGATCGCAGGTTCCCTGTTCTTAAATTCAACAATAACTCTTAGTGGGACCAAAACCACAACAATATCTTCAAGTACATTAATTGATAGTCCAGTGTCAGTTACCGCTTGGCGCGGCTCATTCATTGGGAAAATCACGCTAAATGATGACAATTTCGTCATGGGGTCATCGGGAGATGTGCTAACGCTAAGCCCGTTTTTCAGTGGCGCCGGCTTCTATCATCCCGTAAGCATCTCAAATTCTTATATAAAATTATCAAGTCCGGAAACCATCGATTCGCGCATACATGATGCAAATGATGATCTGCGCGTTGCCACTGATATCGTTGCGTCGAGCTTTCGTTCCAGTCCGCTACTTAATGACAGTGCAGGCTTCAGGGTCGGATCAGTATTAATCAGTGCCGGGGACCTTGGTGCCGAGGTCGCCACCCCTGGCGACGATATCTTTCATGGAACGCTCGCTGCGGACACGTTGATCGGTGGTGCCGGTAACGACACTTATTACGTCGATCACACCGGCGATTCGGTCGTTGAACTTCCTGGCGAGGGTGCGGATACCGAAGTCGCTAGCCTCAGCGTTTACCTGCCTGCAAACGTTGAGAATCTCTCCCTAACCGGGACTGCGTATTTCGGCGTGGGGAACGCGCTGGCTAACGTGATAGTTGGTTCCAATGCCGGGAACCTCCTTTTGGGCGGCGATGGCAACGACACGATCCGTGGCGGAGAACTCAGAGATGCCATCTTTGGTGAATCCGGTAACGATTCGATCTCCGGCGGTGGCGGTGTCGATTACCTCATCGGAGGCACTGGCAATGACACGATCGACGGAGGCACCGGTGCCGACGAGATTTATGGTGAAGACGGCAGCGATTCAATCTCGGGCGGCAGTGACTTTCAGACCGATATCCTGGTGGGCGGCGCAGGTAACGACACGCTCGACGGTGGGCCCGCGTGGGATCAGATGTATGGCGGAACCGGTGACGACACTTTTTATGTCAGCCAGCAGGTCGATTGGGTGTTTGAGAACCCCAACGAGGGCTACGACACGGTCATCGCGGATAGCCCGAACGGCTTCTACCTGTACGCGAACATCGAGAAGTTAGTCTTCACAGGGACGACGCCGTTTGGCGTGGGCAATGAGCTAAATAACCTGATCATCGGCAACGCCATCGGTAACGTGCTGCTGGGCGGCGCAGGTAATGACACGCTCGATGGTGGCGCTGGCCAGGACATTCTCTGGGGCGAGGCAGGCGCGGACACGTTCCTGATCCGCAAGGGCACCGGTATAGACATCATCGCTGACTTCACGCCGGGTACGGATCGACTGGATGTTCGTGATTACGAGTTCAAGACCACAGCGGCATTCACGTCCCGGATGACGCAGGTGGGCGCGGGCGTCAGCGTTGACCTCGGAGGGGGCGACTCACTCATCCTGATGGGAGTCAAAATGACGAACCTTGGTACAACAGATCTTCTGGTAGTTTGATTGGTCAATGTCGAGCCCCAGTCTTGATTCTCAATTTTCTACTGGAAGAATAAAAAGTGCATCGTCGCGTTGAGCTAAGCGCTCTGCAAAACCGTTCATCCCAAAACGCGACCCGGATCGAATACCCAATCGCCAAAAGCAACTGTCAACCGAGTGCCCCAAGAATCTGGCCAACATTAATTGCCTTCGTTCTAATGGCGGGCGTCACCGGTTGCTCGTCCTCGCGTTTGGCGTTGCCAAACTCGGGGCCGAGCACTGATCAGATCGCCCCCTCGGTACCCGCGGCCAACACCATGTCGGTTCAATTAATCGACCTCACGATGAGCGTGACCGATCAACTGCAATCAGTCGCGCGACGCCAACTCTTCTCAGAAATTTGGGGAAACTCGCCACAAGGCACTGAGACCGCCGGTCCGGGCGACGTCATTGAGATTTCCATTTGGGAAGCCCCTCCCGCGACACTCTTTGTATCGGCCGCGGTTGACCCCCGCGCACCCAACCCCGGTAGCCGGGTCGTTACCATTCCCGAACAAATGATTGATGCCGAGGGGCTAATTAATGTCCCGTTTGTTGGCGCCGTGAAGGTATCGGGACGATCGCAATCGAGTATCGAAAACGAGATCGTGCAGCGACTGCGCGGCCAGGCCCACAAACCTCAGGTCTTGGTCCGCGTCACCCGCAATGTAACCCGCAACGTGACCGTCGTCGGTGAGGTCGCCCAAAGCCTAAGAATGCCGCTGACCGCCAAAGGTGAGCGGCTCCTTGACGCCTTGGCAGCGGCTGGAGGTGTGCGCCAACCCGTTGCCAAAATGACGCTGCAAATCACTCGTGATACCCGTGTCTATGCGCTTCCCCTCGATACGATCATTTCTGATCCACAACAAAATATCCCACTACGCCCGGGCGACATCGTCACGGCGCTTCACCAGCCATTCAGTCTGAGCGTCCTGGGGGCCACCAACCAGAACACCGAACTCAATTTTGAAACCCAAGGGATCAACCTTGCCCAGGCCATGGCACGCGCCGGTGGATTGCAGGATGCTCGCGCTGATCCCCGTGGTGTCTTTATTTTTAGGTCAGAGGCGCTTAAACCGGTCGTTTACCGACTTGATATGACGCAACCAGGCGCTTTTCTAATCGCCCAATCGTTCCCCATGCGACACCGCGACATCATGTATGTCGCCAATGCACCAGGAGCGGAGCTGCAGAAGTTCCTGAATCTGATCGGTTCGACGATCATCCCCGTCGCTGCGGTCCGCACCTTAGCCCCTTGAGCGTTACCGCTGATTCGGACTGGTTGATCGATATCAGCCGGCTGCTTTGGCGCAGTTGGCAGGGCCGGCTCTCGACCGGTATCGACCGCGTCACGCTGGCCTACGTCAAACACTTTAGTACCCGCTCTCAAGCACTGATTCAGATTCGGGGGCGGGCTTGGGTTCTTCCGAAAACCGTGTCGCTGCGGGTTTTCACAATCCTGTTGGAAGCCTCGAAGGACCTGGGCTTTACCCGGCAATCAACTCGACTCGCCCTACTTCGTAACATTGCCCCCGCACTTCTTTCACCGACGTTGCCTCACCCAGCTAGGAAAGGCCAGCTGAGCGGCCGGATTGCGCTGTATCCGGGCCACACGGGTCTAGAAAACCCAAGGCTAGTCCAATGGATTTCCCGCTCGGGTCAGCGCCCAGTCTATTTTTTGCACGACTTGATTCCGTGCACCCATCCGGAATATTGCCGACCAGGAGTCGCGGCCATCCATGCACAGCGGGCTCGCCATATGTTGACCACCGGCCATGCGATTTTGGTCAACTCAACGGACACGCGAAACGCATTGACCAGGTTCGCGCAGACAGAGCAACTCAGGCAACCGCCCATCGAAGTAGCCTGGTTGGCAAGTGGCTTCTCGATTCACCACGAAGCTCCGAATGCCCCAACGTTTGATCAGCCCTACTTCATCATGTTGGGGACGATCGAACCGCGCAAAAATCATCTTCGAATGCTCGAAATCTGGCGCGACTGGGAGCAATACGAGAACTCTCCCCGCCCACACCTGCTGATCATTGGCCAGCGGGGATGGGAATGCGAAAACGTATTGGACATGCTTGATCGGTGCGCCGCGATCCATCCGTGGGTTCACGAAATCGGTCGATGTTCGGATGTCGAATTAGCCCATCATCTTCGCCATGCACAAGCGCTCCTGATGCCCTCCTTCGCGGAAGGCTTTGGCATGCCGCTGATTGAAGCCCTGACTCATAAGCTACCCGTGATCGCGAGTGATCTCGGGGTGTTCCGTGAAATTGCCGGTGAAATCCCCGACTACCTTGACCCATCCGACGGCATTGGATGGCGCTGCGCGATCGCCGAATACGCAATGCCTCATAGCCCTCGGCGAGCCGAACAGCTCAAGCGCCTAGAGCATTTTCAAGCGCCGACCTGGGATAACCATTTTTCGACCGTCGAGCGATTCCTGGCTGATCTATGATGTTCGAAGGGCCACTTCAGGCGCACGGGTTTTCCTGGCGCAAGCGATCGCTGCTTCGGCAGTTTACCCAGCGCGAAGACATTCATTTTCTCAGGAGCAACGAGCCCACTTCGCCCGGTAAAGACCTTTTGCTGTGGGGCGCAGCTGCAGGCCCGCACTGCGTTGATCCCGCCACCAATCGGATCATTCGGGTCGAAGATGGTTTTTTGCGTTCGATCGGCCTCGGAGCCGATCTGGTGAGACCGGTGTCCTGGGTTTTGGATACGACAGGTATTTATTTCGATTCGAGCCGCCCCAGCGACCTCGAGAATCTTCTTGAAAATACTGATTTTGGCGATAACGAACTCAAGCGCGCGAGTGAGTTCCGCCACCGGCTCGTGACGAACGAAATCAGTAAATACAATCTCGTGGGCAACCCTTGGAGACGCCCATCCGACCCGCGGCTAGTAGTCCTGGTCGTCGGCCAGGTTGAAAGCGATGCGTCAATCGCCTATGGCTCGAGTGAAATCAAAACCAATCTCGGCCTGTTGAAAGCAGTCCGTGAAGCCCGTCCGGACGCACTCCTAGTCTACAAGCCCCACCCCGACGTGGTGGCCGGATTACGCGCATCCGGCACTGGCGATCTGGAGGCGCCGCGTTGGGCGGACTTTGTATTGCCCGACGCGTCGCCGTCGCAACTACTCACTCAGGTCGATGAAGTCCACGTCATGACGTCCCTGCTCGGCTTTGAGGCCTTGCTTCGTGACACCAAAGTCTTTTGCTACGGGCAGCCCTTCTATGCTGGTTGGGGTCTGACCCAGGACCTCCACCCAATCTCACGAAGGACCAGACGACTCACGCTAGATGCACTGGTGGCTGGATCCCTGCTGCAATACCCAACCTACCTGAGTTCAACGACCAATCTCCTGTGCACCCCCGAGGAGGCCCTCGAGGAACTGATCACCAAGAAAGAACGATCCGGGGTTGACACCCCTTGGTGGCGACGCGCCATCCGGCCTCTAATTGCCCAGAAGTAGCCTGCACATTTAGATCAACCCAGGCGGGTTAAGCGGATCCTCTCGATCTCAAACGAAGCAGCGCCCCCAGGCGCACGCCCAACCACCTCAAAGTGCGTCAGGTCGTTGGCAATAATGAAATCGCATGACATTTGCTGAGGCGAGGCCGAGAACTCGGCGACCTGATATCCAAACTTTTCAGCGAGAACGATCTTCAGCGGGGTATCCAGGCGGCCAATCACCGTTAACCGCCATGAGCCTCTCGGCAGATACCAGTAAGGACCGTGAAACACCACGGTAGAGGGTGCTACGTCGCAGCGAGCAACGAGGTGCTCGCCACTCACCTCTGCGTTTAGCCCATAAAGATCAGCGGGATAGAGATCGATGAAATTACGGACGAACTCACCCGCAATCCGGGCAGGCCTTGCAGCCAGGAAATACGCCTGATCGAGACGGAAGCGCTCGAGGTCAACAGGGACCAACGTCACTGAGTCGATTCGATACAAGGCCATCCCGAACTTCTCAAAGAACGCGATCAACTCAGCCTCGATACCGGTGTCTTTTCCGAGTTTCTCGAAAAGAATCACCGCATCGGGTGAGCGTTCCACCAGCGCGGACATCCCCCGCAGGACATTTAATTCGTGCCCCTCGACATCGATTTTGGCTAGATCAAACCGTTGCAGATCGCTCAGCGCATGGTCCACCGGCGAGACCCGAATCCGCTCGCCGGGGATGGCCAATCCCTGTCCAACTTCGGCCACGCTCGCCCCGCCTGCATGAGCGTGCGGAACCGAGAGGACCATCTCGGATTCGCGATCAGATGCCCCTGCCTGAAAGATATCGATCCAGCTTCCGAGCCCATTTAAATGAACGCTACGGGTAAAGAGCTCGTAGATTTTTTGATTCGGCTCGAACGCATAAACATGGCCTTTGCGCATCATCGGAGCGAGGCGCAGCGAGAACACTCCCAAATTCGCCCCGATATCCAAGAAGACGCTATCCGATCGCCGAAATGAGGCCAGCACCTGCTGGTATTCCTCCTCATACCGCCCGCCATTGATAAAGTTCGAGGGACAACCAAAATCATTGGTGTTTATGTAGATCGGTGTTTCATCAACCAAATAGGTCAATCCAATCCCTTCGCCAAGATAGGACGACAACCTGTTTTTGATGAAGCCCACATCATTCTGCAATCGGTCTAGACGCTGTTGCTGCAGGGAATCAGGTGGCGGGGCTAGGGATCGAGGTTGACTATGCGAATTCGATTTTTCTAGTTCAACCACGGCATGCTGAAGACTCTCCAGCCCTGTGAGGGTCTCGTGTTGCTGCCCGAGCACGGATGAAAATGACCGGGAATATTCGGCGAGAGTAAGACCAAGCGCCTTCTGATCGTCACGCAGGGCATGTTGTTGGTCGAGTAGTTTCGATTGCTCGCCGATTACCGATTTTGTCGCGACCTCGAGCGCCAAAATCTTTTCTTCGAAGTGGCCTAGGCCCGTTTGGATTGAGCGTTCGAGTCGGTCGGCGCGTCGTTCGTAAGCCGCCTGCGCACGCAGTCCTTCCTCAGCAACCCGACGCCCCATTTGTCGATAAACCCAGAAAAAACTGCCCGCCAGAACCAAGACGAGGGCAGTCAACCCGATTTCACCGATCGTCATTTGCTACCCCCCCGATCGTAAAAACTTTGCATAAAGCGGTTTCAGGCGTTGCGCGTAGGCTTCTTCAGAGAACCGTTGAGCCTGAATCGAACCGGCGGCAATCAAAGAACTGCGCAGGCCCTCATCGGCATCCAGATTCCGAATCGCTTGCGCGATCTTCTGTGCATCGTAGGGATCAACGAGAATCGCGGCCTCGCCTGCCACCTCGGGGATCGAGGCTGTGTTGGACGAAATCACCGGTGTACCCAGCAACATCGACTCGAGTACGGGGAGCCCAAATCCTTCGTAGAGCGAGGGGAAGATTGTCCCCTTCGCGCCCCTAATTAGACTCACAAGGAGCGGAAATGGGGCATAACTCAACTGAATGACCTTACGCTTGACTCGCGTTTCGTTATCGATCCGAATCAAGGTGCGCACGTGGTCGTCGTTTAACAGCTTGAGTTCATCTTCGGACTTCCAGGCTTGAGCGCCCACAATGACGAGGGGCGGTTTGACCCCGCTCGCCAGATAAGCCTCAATGATGCGACCAACGTTTTTTTTCGGTTCGATCGAGCCCCAGAACAAGTAGTAGTTCTTGTAACCCAGCCCAAAGGTCCCCTCAACCTCGCGCTCCACGAGCTCAGCGGGTTTGCCCCGGTATTTCTCCGGAATATTGACGGCCTGGTAGGTGTTGGTAATTCGATCTTCTGGAACGCCCAGGATCGTCATGATGTCTGTCTTGGCGGATTCCGAAACCGTAACAATATGATCCGCGGTCTGCGCGATCTTTCGGACCATCTTTAGATACTGACGCTTGTTGTCGAGGGTTGTGTAGGGCAAGCGCAGTGGCACCAGGTCGTGCAAAGTATAGAGATTGGGGATTCCTGCAATTCGCAGTGGCATCGGGTAGGTCCAATGCATGAGGTCAGGCTTAATGGGGACTTTCACACGTGCCATCCGGCCCAAGAGCCGATACATGGCACTCGAAGTCCGAAACAGATCTGGGCTGTTGTACACGGCGTCGAAATAAGGCAAACGGCTCTTAAAGGCATCCCTGATCACAGTGCCTGTCATGGGAACCTGCGTGCCCTCATGGCCAAGAGGTGACGTTAATGCGTGCTGGGTTAACCGCAGCGCACGCAACCACACAGGCTCCTTACCCACGTTCGAATCGAAAAACGCGATTTCCTTCATCAATCCCGACTGCCCCGGGGATGGACGACCACCATACAAAACCTCGACCTGGAAACCCAGGCTCCTCAAGCTGTAACTTAAGTTGCGCGCGTAGGTCGCAACCCCAGTCCCCTTTTCAAGACTCAGGTTTCTCCCGTCGATCATGATTCGCTTCGGCATGCCCTCTCCGGTTCAGCTCATGGGGCGCGGAATATGCTGCGAGTTTGCCGACGTGTTTGGTACGTCCGCCAGCACCGAATCAGTCTCATAAGACTCGAACGCCTGCTCGAGATCTGAAAAACTGTGCAGCAAACCCTGCTCGAGTACCACGGCACGGGAGCAATGTTCCATGATCAACCTGGAATCATGGGATACCAAAACGAGCGCTCGATCACTTCGACGCTCGAACAGTTCGCGGCGACATTTTTCGTGGAATCTTGAATCGCCAACCGCGATCACCTCGTCCACCAGGAAACAGTCAAACTCGATCGCCATCGAAGTGGCAAACGCGAGACGCGCCCTCATGCCGGAAGAGTAGTGTTTGACGGGCTCGCGCAGGTATTTTCCGAGTTCAGTGAATTCCTCGACGAACCCAATCCGATCGCGCGCACTCACCCCGTAGAGGCGACAAATGAACTTCAGATTATCGAGGCCGGTCAGGCTACCCTGAAAACCGCCAGCAAACGCCAAGGGCCAGGACACGGTCATTGAACGAACAATGTCTCCGCTGCTTGGCCGTTCAGCGCCACTAATCAAGCGGATCAGCGTTGATTTTCCGGACCCGTTTCGCCCCAAGATCCCAAGCTTTTCACCCATGCCGACCTTGAGATCAACACCCCTTAGAACCTCGGTGACTCCACCCCGGGTTGGATAGACCTTGCGGATGTCGCGCAGAAGAATCATTCGGGACGAACCGATCGAGCCGTCTGCCGCGCCAGGGCGAGCCCGATTAAGGTCATCCCAAGATTGCAGACTACGAAATAGAACGGTTGCTCGTAGGTCGGGATTGTCGAACCGAAGAAACCATGGCGCATCCATTCAACGCCGTGCGCCATCGGGATCCAAAGCACGACGTCTTGCGCCTGCTTGGGCAACCAATGGACCATGTAGACGGCACCGGATAACGGAAACATCAGATACGTCACGATATGCCAAACGCGCTCGAAGACTTCAGAACGCTCCGATACGGCGCCGACGATCAATCCAAGCGCAGCCGAAAACCAGCACAACAATAACCAGCCTGCGATGACCCCCAACAAATCAGCCGGTTGCTGCAGCGCACCTAGCCCGATGAAAAGCAACGACAAAATAATGAACGACCCAGTTGCTCCGGCAAGTTCAAGCAGAATTCGAGCTGCGAAGATATCGAGCACTTTCACTTGCCGGTGATACAACAAGCTCAGATTGGGCTCGATCGCTTTGGCACAGCGATTACTGGCATTTCGCCAGAGCAAAACCGATGAATACCCGGTGATCGCAAAACCGATCACCGGAATGGTGCTAACCGAATGCATCCGGGCGACCTGCCAAAGCGCAGCCACGCCCAGGGTAAACAACATCGGTTCGACCACCAGCCACAAGATGCCGATGTTGTGCCGACCATATCGGGTGACCACCTCGCGCATCAAAAGAGCACCAATCACGCGGCGTTGAATCTGCCAGGAAACAGACCAGCTCGAAGTCGGTGACCTCACCCGGTTGGGCATTGGATCCAGGGACATCATGTTGATTTAGTCCTGATGTTCCCGAACGCCCGCCAACAGCAGGCTGAGCACACCCCAAGCGACAAGTCCGAACAGCAGGGTCGCTAGAACGCCGCGCACTCGGCGTGGCTCTTGAGCGGAGTCAGGAAGACTCGGCTCGGCGATCCGCTCCAGATAAATCTGCTGACGTTGGGCCTCGTTTCGGGCACTTTCCAGATTCGCCATCGCACTGGCGAGTTGTTTGTTGGAAAACTCCATCTCGAGCGCTAGCCGCTGAAACTCCCCCGCCTTATTTGCCAACGATTCCTGTCCACCAGTCGCTCTGGCCGATTCCTTTGCCACTTCTGCTCTCAGCTGCTTGATGCGGTTCTCCAGCGGAGGGATTTGCGGGTTCTGTGGCGTCAGCGACCTTAATTGGCCGAGTTGCAACTGGGAAGCTATGAGCTCGTCTTGAAGCTTTGTGACCTGCTGAAGCTGGATACCCGCCTGACGCTCTGGATCAACGACGCCCTGCCGATTTCGGTACGCAGAAAGGGCCAATGCCGCCGCCTTCGCCCGGGTTTCCGCAGCACTGACCTCGGACTCAGCGTACTGCACGAGGTTTCGACGCCCCCGTTCATTGAGCCGATTGACCAGTGACTCACTTAAGCTGAGCAGTAACCGATTGGCGGCTACTGCATCCTCAGCCGTAAAAGCCTGAACCATCAAACTGGTGACCGATGAAACCGGATCGGTCTGCACGCGAATCATCTTCTGATAATAGCGATGCAAGGCCTCAAAGCTGTCGTCGGGATCCAGTCCGGCAAATCGGCTCAGGCGATCCACTTTCGGGTCTGCATAGGCTTTTCCAAGCTTGAGATCCCGCGCCAACTCCTTGAGTGCATCCCTTGAAAGCATATATTCCTGGACGCTGAAACTGTCGTCCTGTGCGCGTGAAAAGCCACTACCGCGCAGCAACAATCCAAGGGGCGATGCTGCCTGTCGATCGGGCGATCGAACGACAAACCGGCTCTCCGAAGTGAAGACGTCCGACGCGAACAGTCCGAAATACAGTGACGCGCAAACGGTAGGGATTAAAACCGTCGCAAAAAAAACCCAATCGAACCTGCGCAAAAGTTTGGCGAACGGACTTTTCGGCATAGCGTTGATCATTCGGGAACGTCAGAGACTCGGGCGCCAAAGAATCGGCTCATTGGCGAGGGCATAACCACTGATCGGAACCTGGGTCAAATTTTTGATCTGGATCAAGAACTGCTCAACCCCCGGACGTTCTGGGACTTTGGCTGAGGTCCAAAAACCATCCAAATCCCCTTGATCGGTGATGCCCGGCAGGTTGTAGAGAGCAGCACCAAGCGCCTTTACAGGTGCTCCCCTCTCAATGGCCTGCAAACCAACGGTGCTGTTAATGACCACAACGCCAGTGGCATGTTGTGCAAGGCGGGGAGTATCCCCCTCGATCAGGTGATGTACACGATCTGAGATTCCCAGTTCGTTGGCCAAACTTGCAATGAACCTGTGGTGACCACGCCCACCCCTCGAATGCGGGTGCTGCCGGAACACCAACCAAGCCTGCATTGACGCATGTTCGGCAAATGAGCGCATCACTTTGATGATGAAATCAGTATTTTGTTCGAATGGACTATGGTGGACGATCTGGGCATCGCCATCGTGCTGTAGAGGCACCAGAAAATAAGAGCGGTGAGAGCGAAATAGGTCTTCTTGAAAAAAGATATCCCGGGAGCGGTGACGCAATTTTCGTTGCCAAGAGCGCAACCAATATCCCGCATAAGAGGGCAACTCGGTGCCACGATGATGTTGGTAGTCTGGAAAATCCTCTCGAGCCCGATGCATCGCCAGATAATGACAGCTCGCGTGCCACGCCATCTTTTGAAAATGCGAACGTGTGATGTCTGGAGCCACTGAACCGCTTGGCTGGAGCCCTTCAGTCAGCGGCTGGAGCGCCGGATCCCAAAGGTAACGTTGCAACGTTCTCGAGTATCCGTTAACGCCCCCCAACTCCATGGTCATGAAGCCAGGGCGAAAATACCCTTCCTCTAGCACGATCAACTTCAAACCTCGAGCTTGGGCAGCCGATTTCGCGACGCAATGGTATTGGCGTGACTGACCGAAAAGAACAATGCAATCGATATCGTGCAGGTCTAGAAAGTCATCAAGAAACTTTACCCACTCGACCAAGCTTTGCTGAAAGAGGACCGGGATGAGCGCCTTCGTATCGAGAAGGTCGCCACCCTGGAAAACAATCCGGTGAACGCTAGCGGCACCCGCCCGAAGCCATCGAGTCAGACGATCAAACATTGGCCCGACGGGACCTTGAAGAAGCAAGACTCGCCTTGCGTTTGCAAGTTCGATTAGGGCGGGGTTGAACGGAACGAGCGTGCGGTTATGTAGTGCGGGGTCAGATCGCGTGTTCACACCACAAATTCTAACGCACCAAGATTTGTAATCTTTACTCCCATGAGAATCAGCGAGTCGCCGCCCCCCCCAGTGCGACCAACTCCGCCAGCTACCGCAACGCCAATCCCCAATTTCTCACACTGATCGGCGGAGCAGTTGATGCGGAACGAGCTAACCATAACGCGATGGGTCTTCATGCCAACCAAGCCCAGCCAAGAGTGGTTCATTGGGCTACACTTCGCCGATGAACTTTCTGTGGGACGAGGTCAAGAGCGACGCGTGTTTCCGAGAGCGGGGGTTTGATTTTGCCTATGCAGCCTCGGCCTTTGCCGATCCAGATCGAATCATCCGGCAAGACACCCGTTACACGTATGGGGAAGTTCGTTACCAACTCATTGGACGTGTTGCTGGGCGGCTATTTTTCATCGTGTACACGCAGCGCAGTGACGGGATCCGAATCATCTCTGCTCGCAAGGCCAATTCACGTGAGGTGAAGCGATATGAAAACAGTTCGAATGAAGATCGACGTTGAAACCCCTGAGGCTCAGCCAATCGGCCGTATTGATACGGCCCGCGTGGACTCAACAACGGCGAGTGAGATCGCAAAGCACCAACTGGCAGATGAGGCCGACATGATGCTAGACGCAGCAAAATTTGCGCGTCGCGTGCGCAGAAGGCTTGGTTTCAGCCAGGCCGAGTTTGCCGAGTGCATCGATGTTCCAATCGACACCATTCGCAACTGGGAGCAAGGCAAGCGCTGCCCAACTGGTGCAGCCAAGGCGCTGCTTAAAGTTCTGGATAAGGCCCCTGAGGCCGCGTTGGCAGCCCTACACTGAGTTAAATCCTCAGCCAATGCGACCTAATGACGAAACACAAAGCCCCGAGGGCTAAACCCCGGGGCGTCCTGTCGGGATTACTATGGTCCCCCAGGAGATTTAGCCATGAAGCGAGGCCAGTCGATCAATCAAGTCCCTGATGTCTTGTATACGCCAGGCAACACGGCGCGGCGATAACCTGATCGGCTGCGGATATATGCCGCGTTTTACGCCAGCGAGCCAAGTAGATTTTCCCAATCCAAGCTGCGACAAAACCAGAGGCAGGGCCCAAAGTTCAGGGGAGCCCTGCCCCATATCTACCGAATTGCCAAGGCGCGGCGCGCCAAAAGAATTGACAGTCATCTAAGACTCCAAGGAAAAGACCGAGTACCGACTCAATGAATCGGGGCTGATCCGCTATTTCTATTTTTCGATCTTCCGTTCTCTCAACGCACCCGAGTATTTAATAGCGGAAGTTAGACCTGTAAAGCTGAATCTATCTGTCTGAAAAAATAAGACTTTTACCCCACTAGGTCTATCTGAAGTCTATAAGTCCCAAAGGCGTTGGTCAAGCAATAAACAGGTTCTCCAATGCAGCCTGCGCGCGATCCTGAGTGAGGTGCCCATAATGCTTTTGAATCATAGAGATAGAAGTCCCTGCCAGCTGCGCGACCGTTAGGGGATCTATGCCAGATTGCATCAGGTCAGTAATTGAAGAATGCCGCAAATTGGTCATTACCGAGTCCTCTGGTAACCCAGCTATTACGGCTGCTTTTTTGAAAAGATCCTTCCACGCATCCTTGCCCCAGGGACGCCCTGTGTTTTGGTTGACAATATACGCATTAGGTGGTTTACCCCTGCAATAGTCCTCAATAACTGCGGCAATTGAGGAGGGAAGTTTGACTTGCCTATTAGCTCCAAATTTATCTTTGCCAATCGTCAATGTTCGGAGATTACAATCGAAATGGCTTACCCTCAGCTGCGCAATCGCCCCGGCTCGAATCGGCAAAGCAAGAACGAGAGTTAGAAGTTTTTGAAAGTCCTCTCGGGCGCCGTCCCGAAGAGCTGCCCTCTGCTCTTTCGTAAAATAATGAGCCCGCCTAGAGCCAGCATTCAGGATAGGTTTTAACTGCTGACGCCAGGCGAAATCAGAAGACACTAACCCGTCATCCAGGGCACGATTCAAAGCAGCTCTCAGCGGCGATAAATCTCGATTTAGCGCACTCGCCGAGCGAGCCTCCCCCTTTCGATGGCCTGACACGATAGGTGACTCCTGGAGCCACTTGCGCCACCGCGAGACGTGCATTGGCGTCAACTTGGAAAGCTCAATTAAGGCAAAACCGCTAGGGGCCCTCGAGACGTGTCGATCAAACCGAGCGCGAGCGTCATCGGCAGGCCGCTGACCCTTCGTAGCTGACAAGTGATCGAGATAACGGTTGCAAGCGTCAATCAACCGGAGAGACCCCGGACTTCCCCCCTTCCCTAAGTGCACGAACCACTCGTTGGCGGCAGCAACTGCGGCATCGAATCTAAGGTGTCCCGGCAACTCCTTGAAATCACCCAGCGGCTTATAAACCTGCTTCGCTTCAGCGTCGCTGAAAAACCGGGCCGACCAGGCCCCCTCACTTGAAGCAGAAATGCGCCTCAGCCCTAGATAACACCCCTGGGCCAAACGCTGCCAGTATGGGTCGCGACGGGGTTTTAACTTCGATCGATCAGACACCTTACTAAGATTTGGCACGGCGCTCGAGGTATGAAAAAAGTATGAAAAAGGTATGAAAACTTCGATGGGTCTAGATGCACTATTATGGACCTCAACCCGGCTGTAAGCCAGCAATTACGTGGCATCTAGATTCAAGGAAGACTTTTTTCTCTGCCTTCACACGGCAGGGGTCAGGGGTTCGAAACCCTTCGCGCCCACCAAATTAAATCCAATAGAACCAAAGATTTAACCCGACGGTCGTTTTGGTTTTCTGTATTAATTTGTAGTATAGATTGCCTTATACTACTCATTCTTTGGTCTAGGCCCTGGTTTTCATTGGTCTAGGCTCTGCGGACTAGGCTGGTTGTCCACAGACCGGCTGTGGATAGGTTCGAAAAAACCGGTTCCCAAGTCAGCGCGTTTGTTCGCTGGGCTTGCTAGCGACGCCGTACTCAGCAGCCCTACTGAGGTTGTCGTACTTGACGAACGAATGACGTGGTA
>Ga0164294_10002766_pt1 | contig 15671 bp, 10 predicted proteins | sample GEODES005metaG_FD_111479 | JGI IMG/M metagenome (GOLD analysis project Ga0164294, IMG submission 111479) | Oligotrophic lake water microbial communities from Sparkling Lake, Wisconsin, USA - GEODES005 metaG | ecosystem: Environmental > Aquatic > Freshwater > Lake | place: USA: Sparkling Lake...
CTGTCCACCGATTGCACAACCCAGGCGACACGCCCTTGGAACTTATTGAAGTGCAAACGGGCAGCTACTTAGGAGAAGATGACATCGTGCGCTTCCAAGACTCCTATGGAAGAAACACGGCGCAATGAAGATTGCCATCGTCCATGATTGGTTGGTCACTTATGCGGGCGCTGAGCGTGTGCTGGCAGAAATGATTCAGTGCTATCCGAATGCAGATGTTTTTGCTGTCATTGATTTTTTAAAGCCCAGCGAGCGAGAATTTTTAAAAAACAAAGTTGTTCAAACAACTTGGATTCAAAATTTACCGGGCGCTCACAAACACTATCAACGCTATTTGCCCCTCATGCCCTGGGCCATGAAAAGCCTTGATTTGCAAGCTTATGACCTCGTCATTTCAAGCTCGCATGCAGTTGCAAAGGGCGTTTCCTTGGCCCCCAACCAACTGCATGTCTGCATGTGCTACACGCCCATGCGATATGCATGGGACCTGCGTGAAGAATATTTGAAACAAGCAGGTCTCAACACTGGCGTGAAAGGATGGTTGGCCAATGTCGTGCTTGAAAGTCTGCGAAAGTGGGATTTAAAAAACTCTCAAAAAGTGCACCAGTTCATTGCCATCTCCCAGTACATCGCTGATCGCATAGAGCGCTGCTATGGCCGCAATTCGGTGGTGGTCTATCCCCCTGTAGACGTTGAAAGTTTCAGCATCAAAACGGCAGCAGCAGACAACTACTTCATCACCGCTTCCAGGTTGGTTCCCTATAAAAATGTGGCACTCATTGTGAAAGCTTTCTCTCTCATGCCCAACCAGCGTTTGAAGGTGGTGGGCACAGGTTCTGAATTCCAAACTTGTCAGTTGCTGGCTGGCCCCAATGTTGAAATGCTGGGTTTCTTATCGCATGCTGCGATGAAGTCTGAAATACAAAAGGCAAAGGCTTTTGTATTTGCAGCAGATGAAGACTTCGGCATTGCGCCTTTAGAAGCGCAAGCTTGTGGTACGCCTGTGATTGCGTTTGCCAAAGGCGGCGCTCTAGAAACAGTGCGCGTACAAGACCGACCTACGGGCATGTTTTTTCAAGAACAATCTGAAGCATCGATTGCCCAGGCCGTCAGCCACTTTGACCCTCAAGCGTTCAATGCAGAAGATTGCAGAGACAACGCCATGAGGTTCTCTGTTGCCAATTTTCACGCTCAATTTAAGAGCGTGATTGAAATTCATTGGCGTGAGTTTCAGGCCGCATTGAACAAAAGAGAATCAGAGGCCATGGTATGAGTAAGCCCTCTGATCAGTTTCATTTTGCGGGCCGCGGTGCACTTCGACTTTCATCGCCTTTAACCCGCTATGCCGCGCTATTGATGGACTTCGCTTTGGTGTGCTTGGCAGGCACGGTGGTTTACAACCTCTATCACAACACACTGTTCTGGCCCACAGAGTTGCCGCTTAGCTATCAATTGCTCTTTGTGAGTGCCGGGGCCTTGCTCGGCTTCTTCATTGACACACTGTATCGCTCATGGCGATTGCAAAATTTGTTGCACATGCTGCGCGTTCTACTGATGGTGTGGATGGGGGTGATGGCCATCGAAGTGATAGGCTTGTTTTTGTCAAAAACAGCCACCGATGTTTCTCGTGCTTGGTTTTTGATCTGGGGTGTTAGCTCGTATTTGCTGCTTTGCATTGAAAGAGTCTTGGTTTACTTGTGGTTGCGCGGATTAAGGCGCAAAGGCCTCAATTACAAAACGGTTCTGGTGGTAGGCATCAACAACATTGGTGCACAAGTGATTGAAAAATTGAGTCATGCCAACTTCAGTGGTATGAAGGTCATTGGCCATGTTGAGCCCCCAGAAGTGGTCAATTACATGAACATGCCCCAGCACCAGCAACCGCAAGAGGTTTGGATTTGTTTGCCACTGAGTGATGTCAAGGGCATCCAAAGCAGTTTGAATGCCCTGAATCAAAGTGTGGCCAGCATTCGTTTGGTGCCCGATTGGTTTTCAAGCAAATTGATGGGGCATGGTCTGAGCGAAGAGTTGGGCATGCCCATGGTTGACCTGTCTTATTCACCTGTTTCAGGTGCCACCTGGTTTATCAAAGAGTTGGTAGACCGAGTCTTGGCGGCCATGATTTTGGTGCTGGTCAGCCCCCTTATGATTGTGATTGCTTTGGCCATTTACTTCACCATGGGCGGTCCTGTTTTGTTCAAGCAAATTCGAAATGGTTGGAATGGCAAACTCATTCGCATCTACAAATTTCGCACCATGAAAGTCCATCATGAATTGAACGACCAGGTAACGCAGGCCCAAAAAGACGATAAGAGAGTCACCGCGCTGGGTGCCTTCTTGCGCAGAACCAGTTTGGACGAATTGCCTCAGTTTTACAACGTGCTGCAAGGCCGCATGTCCATTGTGGGGCCGCGTCCCCACGTGGTAGCTCACAATGAATACTACCGACAAATGGTGCCGCGGTACATGCTGCGGCACAAGGTCAAGCCTGGCATTACGGGTTGGGCGCAGATTAATGGCTTTAGGGGCGAAACCGATACCTTGGACAAAATGGAAAAGCGTGTTGAGCTAGACCTTTATTACATCGAGCGCATGTCGCTGTGGCTTGATTTAAAAATTATTGTGCTCACGGTTGTGAAAGGTTTCGTCAATCGCAATGCGTATTGATGACCCCATCTGCAAGCGCCTAAACCAGCATGACTTCTATGTTGCAATCACTCCATCAAACATGGCGCTACCGAGGTTTTGTGCTTGGGAGTGTAAAACGTGATTTCCAAGCCAAATACCATCAATCACTGATGGGCGTGCTTTGGACCTTGATCCAGCCACTGGCCATGATCCTTGTTTACACCTTGGTCTTATCACAGGTGATGAAAACCAAACTGCCAGGTGTTGAAACTGGCAATGGCTACAGCTACAGCATTTTTCTTTGCGCTGGATTGCTCACTTGGGGCTTGTTTGCAGAAATTGTGAGCAAAAGCCAAACACTTTTCATTGACAACGCCAATTTACTGAAAAAAGTTAACTTCCCCAGCGCCACCTTGCCGCTCATTTTGATGCTCAGTGCACTGGTCAATTTCGGCATCATTTTTGGTTTGTTTTTACTCTTCCTCATCATCAGCGGTCAATGGCCAGGCTGGGTGATCTTGTGCCTCTTGCCGGTGCTGGCTGTGCAACTCATGCTTTCCATAGGCTTAGGTCTTGTACTCGGTGTGTTGAATGTTTTCTTCCGAGACGTAGGTCAGTTTTTCACAGTGTTTCTTCAATTCTGGTTTTGGCTCACGCCCATTGTTTACCCAGCCAGTGTTCTGCCTAGCTACTTGCAACCCTACTTGTTTGCGAACCCCTTTTACGGATTAACCGCCTCTTATCAGCACATCTTGCTTCATCAACAGTGGCCAGAGTTTGCTAACTTGGCATGGCCTTTGTTGTTCAGTGTGTTGTTGTGCTTTTTGGGCGTACATTTGTTCAGCCGTCATGCTGGTGAAATGGTGGACGAACTCTGATGACCGCAATTTCTGTCAAAGGACTGGGCAAGGCCTACAAACAATACAACAACCGTTGGTTGAGGTTGTTGGATTGGCTGTCGCCTGGGTCGAAGCAATGGCATCGTTTGAACTGGGTGCTACAAGACCTTGAATTTGAAGTGCAGGCGGGCGAGGCCTTGGGCATCATCGGTGTCAATGGTGCAGGCAAAAGCACATTGCTAAAAATCATTACCGGCACCACCCAAGCGACAACAGGACAGGTTCAATTGCAAGGCCGTGTGGCCGCTTTGCTTGAATTGGGTATGGGGTTTCATCCAGACTTTACAGGCCGACAAAATGCCATGATGGCTGCACAGTTGCAAGGACTTTCGGCGCAAGAAATTCAGCAACTCATGCCCTCGATAGAAGCCTTCGCTGAAATTGGCCCCTCCATCGATGCGCCCGTCAGAATTTACAGCAGTGGCATGCAAATGAGGTTGGCTTTCAGTGTGGCCACAGCAATTCGGCCCGATGTTTTGATTGTGGACGAAGCTTTGTCTGTGGGCGATGCTTATTTTCAGCACAAGAGTTTTGAGCGCATTCGTGAATTTCAAAAGAGTGGCACCACGCTGTTGTTGGTGAGTCATGACAAAGCAGCCATTCAAAGCATCTGCAATCGCGCGCTGTTACTCAGCCACGGCCGAAAAGTCATGGAAGGTGAGCCAGAGCATGTCATGAACCACTACAACGCCCTGTTGTCAGACCGAAAGGGTGATTCCATTCAAGTCAGTACCACGGCTGCTGGGCACAAAAGCACACAATCCGGAACGGGCGAGGTGGTCATCCAACAAGTGCAGTTGTTCAAGCAAAATAGCGAGGCCACTGAAACCTTACTGACTGGTGAAATGGCGCGCTTGCAGTTGTTGGCGCAAGTCATGAGTCCTGTGGCCGAGTTGGTAGTGGGTGTCATGATCAAAGACCGGCTGGGGCAGGTTGTTTTTGGCGTGAACACATTTCACAGCCAACAGGTTTTGACCGAATTAAGAGCTGAAGAAAAGATTGAATTGAACTTGGAATTTGAAGCCAACTTGGGGCCTGGTCATTATTCAGTCACTGTGGCCTTGCATGCTGGCCCTGACCATGTTCAAAGCAATTACGATTGGCGTGATTTGGCTTTGGTGTTTGAAGTGGTCAATGTAAGCAAGGAAGAATTTGTGGGTGTGACCTGGTTGCCCCACACCCTGAGGATCCAACATGAGTGATCAGTTTTACCGTGCTTTTGAAGAAAAGTTTCGCGGTTCAAGGGCGCTGATTCAGCAGAGGCTAGAGGTTTACTTGCCTTTTGTGCAGCCCGTTTGCGCGGCTTACCCAGAAGCGCTGGTGCTTGATTTAGGTTGTGGTCGAGGTGAATGGCTCGAGTTGCTGCAAAAACATGCCATCTCTGCCATGGGTGTCGACCTTGATACTGGCATGCTAGAAGCTTGCCAGCAGCTTAATTTGAAAGTGCAATGTCAAGATGCACTTGATTCTTTGAAGCAATTGCAAGATGGCAGTGCTTCTGTTATTTCTGCATTTCATTTGGTTGAACATTTGCCCTTTGACCATGTGAAAGATTTGGTAGCTGAATGCCACCGAGTGTTGAAGCCTGGTGGTTTGCTGATCATGGAAACACCAAACCCTGAAAATTTCATGGTGGCCACTCAAAGCTTTTATCTTGACCCCACACATCTGCGCCCTATTCCACCTGATTTGCTAGCCTTTGTACCAGAGTATTTGGGCTATGAGCCGGTCAAAATCTTGCGATTGCAAGAAACTGCGGGTGTGAAGACCAATCCCAATTTATCGATGTTGGATGTGCTGACTGGCGCAAGCCCAGATTATGCGGTTGTTGCTCAAAAGGCCGGCTACACAGACTTGGAAAATAGTTTGCAGGCCTTGTTCGATCAGGCCTTTGGTATCAGTGGTCATGCGCTTTTAGAGCGCCATCGTCTACAAGCCAATGACTTTAGCTTCAAGCTTGAGAAGTCAATTTCTAAAATTGAAAAGTCAATTTCTAAAATTGAAAAGTCAATTTCGAAGACAGAAATTCTCACTGCACAAACAAAAGCGGAACTTGAGGGCGTGGAAATGCGGCTTCAAATATTATCTAGTGGAACCTACAAGGGTGTGATTGGCAGGTTGTTTATGCAGTTCCTTCGCGTTGCTGAACAAGGCCTGTGGATCAGGGTGGTCGCGTTGGGCAATAAATTGTTGCGTCTAATAGCAAGTCTCTCATTGAAATTTTTCAATGCAAGGCCTATTTTAAAAATACGCCTTATTGAAGTCAGTGAAAAATTAGGCTTTACACCTGTCCTCAGAAAACTTTGGAGGCGATTGCAAAACAAAGGTTTAGAAAATAGAGACGCAGAAGTGCAATCCACTATTTCTACAGAAAGCATGTCCCACAGTGCGCAGCGCATTGCGCAGACCTTGCAAAATAAAAAGAAGATGTAGGCCTGCCCATGCGAATCGTGATCGATATGCAAGGTGCGCAAACCGAAAGTCGCTTTCGGGGCATCGGTCGTTACACGCTGGCCTTTGCGAAGGCTGTTGTGGAAAACTCTCAGCATCACGAAGTGTTTTTGCTGCTCAACGGTTTGTTCACTGAAACCATTGAGCCCATCAGAACTGCCTTTCAAGGGCTATTGCCTCAAACTCAAATTTTGGTGTGGGAAGTCCCTGCACCTTTGGACACTGCGAATCCTCAGAACCAAGCCGCATACAATATGGCCAAGCGGGTTCGGCATGCCTTCATTGCCAATCTAAAACCCGACGTGGTGCACCTCACCAGCCTCTTCGAAGGCTACACAGACAATGCCGTGGCTGAAATCGAAAGCTTTGGCCCTCACGTATTCAACAGTGTTGTGGTGTATGACCTCATCCCCTACGTCAATCAGCGGCAATACCTAGATCCAAATCCACGCTATGCCTTGTTTTACTTAGACAAAATAAAGCAACTCCAAAGCGCCGATGCTTGTTTGGCCATTTCAGAATTCGCAGCGCAAGAAGCCCTGCAGCATCTGCCTGAGTTGAAGGGCAAGGTAAGGACCATTTCCACGGCCATTGATGGGCAATTTGGAACATCAGAACTTTCAGAAAAGTATAAATCGGCAGTCTTAGAGAAGTTTGGAATTCAGCGCGCATTTGTGCTGTACACCGGTGGCGCAGATGAGCGGAAAAATTTGCTCAGACTTATTCAGGCCTATGCTGAATTACCCAGTGCCGTCAGAAGTTCAACGCAACTGGTATTTGCAGGCCGAATGGCCGATCACTTTGTGTCGCAACTGCAGGGGTTCGCCAAACAAGCTGGCCTTGCACCCCATGAATGGGTCTTGACAGGTTTTGTTTTAGACCAAGAGTTGGTGGCGCTGTACACCCAATGCCACTGTTTTGTGTTTCCCTCCTGGCAAGAGGGATTTGGCCTGCCTGCATTGGAGGCTATGGCCTGCGGCGCGCCCACCATCACGGCCAATACGTCTAGCTTGCCTGAGGTGGTTGGGCTTGAAGCAGCCATGTTTGATCCGTTCAAGGTAGCGCAGATATCGGCCAAGTTGCTTCAGACATTTGAAGATGAAGACTTTCGGCAGAGGCTCATTGCACATGGCCTGTCACGTTCAAAGCTGTTCAATTGGAAGGACGTGGCGCTAAGAGCTTTAGCGGTTTGGGATGAATGGGCGTTTAGTCGCGAAACTCAATCAGCTGATCCAAACTCATTTCAGGTCATACAAAAACGCAAACCCAAGATGGCATTTGTGTCACCCCTGCCTCCTGCCAAATCAGGCATAGCAGGCTACAGCGCCGTGCTCTTACCTTTTTTGTCGACGCACTACGATATTGAGCTCATCACAGACATCGAAGCACCCCACGATTTGCCCAGCATGTACGAATGGCCATTGAGAAGTGTTCCGTGGTTTCGTGAACATGCCCATCAATACGATCGGGTTTTATACCAATTGGGCAACTCTCCCGAGCATGCCGCAACACTGGATCTGATTCAATACGTGCCAGGAGTGGTGATGTTGCACGATTTTTATTTGAGTGGTTTGAAGTCTTGGCAAGAAGAACACAATCATCAAACGGGTGTATGGACAGAGTCCTTATACGCTTCGCATGGTTTCAGTGCCCTGGCTGTATGGTCCAAAGATCCGCACCAAGCCTTGGTGAAATATCCTGTCAACTTAGAGCAATTTCAATTCGCCAAAGGCGTACTCACCCATTCCATTATTTCAAAAGAGATGGCCAGACAGTGGTATGGATCTGACGTGGCAGATTCAATTCAGGTGGTGCCTTTGTTGCGCCAGATGCCGGCAAGATCTTCGCGCGAAGCAGCACGCAAGCGTTTGGGGATTCATCCCGAAACAAAGCTAGTTTGCAGTTTCGGGTTCATCGATCAAGCCAAACACAGCAAGCTGTTGTTGCAAGCTTGGGCGCAAAGTAGATTGTCTGGGTTAGCGAATTCGCATTTGGTATTCGTAGGCCAGAATGAAGGTGGTGTTTACGGTGAATCCTTGGTTCACAGCATTGAGCAATCAGGACGTCAAAATTGTGTGAGCATTACGGGCTATGTCGATGCAAGTGTTTATGCCGACTATTTGTTGGCAGCTGATGTGGCCGTGCAACTCAGGTCAATGTCGCGAGGTGAAACCTCTGCGGCAGCCTTAGATTGTTTGGCTGCTGGGTTGCCCACCATTGTGAATGCCCATGGCGCCATGGCAGAGCTGCCTGCCGAAGTGGTGTGGCAGTTAAAAGATGAATTTTCTGTAGAAGACCTCATCCAGGCCCTGGAGGTTTTGCTTGCCAATGAACCAAGGCGAAAATCTCTCAGTCAGGCTGCAGAAAAATACATTCAAGAGTTTCATCAACCTGCGCATTGCGCATTGCAATATCAACTGGCCATTGAAAATCTTTATAACGGCCAGCAGCAAACAGCATTAGAAATTGCAAATGGCATTGCCCATTTGATGTCTTCACAATTCAAGACATCACAAGCACTCAATTGGGCCGAAGCCCTAAGCTTGAATTTTCCGGGTAAGTTGCCTATGAAGCGTTTGTTCTTGGACGTTACCGCCACCCGAGACACCACGCGTCAAACGGGCATTGAGCGTGTAGCATCTTCATTGACGCGAGAGTTGTTAAAGCATCCGCCAGCTGGCTTCAGGGTAGAGCCCGTGCACCTCAGCTTCACTGGTGGCCGATGGCACGCCAGGTATGCCAAGCAGTTTGCTTGCCAGTTGCTCGGTCTTCGCTCTCTTTCTTTGTCAGATGACGTGGTAGAGCCGCAGGCCGGTGATATTTATGTCACCCTCGACTTGGCCAGTGGGCCTTTTGTGCAAGCCAGTCAAGCTGGCATGTTTGAAAAATACAGACAAAGAGGCGTTGCCACGCACGCTCTGGTTTATGACTTGCTTCCAGTTCGCTTGCCCGCCGTTTTTCCAGCAGGCGCAGATGCCTTGCATGCTGAGTGGTTAAGTGAAATCTCCAAATTAGACAGTGCACTTTGCATTTCAAAATCGGTCAAAGCCGATCTTGAGGCGTGGCAAGCAGAAAATCAAATCACTTGGCCAAACCGTCGCCCATTTTCAGTGGCCGCTTTTGAACTGGGGGCAGACGTTTGGCCCATGGCGCCGCTAAAAAGAGACCCGGTCAATTTGGAATCACTGCTGGGCCAGATACCCGTTGGCAAACTATTTTTATCAGTTGGTACTTTAGAGCCACGCAAAAATTTTGCCCAAACACTCAAGGCTTTTGAACTGTTGTGGTCTCAAAACATCGAGGTTAGCTGGGTCTTGGTGGGCCGTGAAGGGTGGACGGGTCAACCCGACTTGCAGCGTCAAGACATCCTCGCACTGATCGAATGCCTTGAATCGCACCCTGAAAAGGGCCACCGACTTTTTTGGATGAACGAATTACACGATGATCAACTGGCCCAACTTTATGCGCATGCCGATTGTTTGCTGAATGCTTCACTGGGCGAAGGTCTTGGCTTGCCCTTGTTAGAGGCAGCGCGGTACGGCCTGCCCTTGCTTCTGAGAGATTTACCGGTCTTCAAAGAAGTCGCTGGCAAGAACGCCACATATTTCAGTGTCAATTTAACTGACGCACTGGCTACCGCCATCGAAAAATGGACCCATTCATCAGAAGCACAAAAAACTGATGTTGAAAACATCCAAACCATCACTTGGAACGAAAGCAAGTCGCAAGTTTTGAAGGCCTTGGGTGTTAGTCCATGAGTATCAACTTGCGTAGCTTACAACCCGATGGCGTTGCGGGGTTGTTGCTCTGTTTGACACTGTCTGTGCTCTTTGTGGGCGGTGTGTTTGGAATTGATTTTGTGTCGGGGCATTCAGTTTTTTGGCGTACTGAAATGCGCGATGTCACTCAATATGTGGCAGGTTTCAACTTCTATTTCAATGCCCCTTGGCAAAGCCCTTGGCTTTCCTTTGATGCGTTGAACTACCCTCTAGGAACCTTGGCCACCTTTGTAGATGCCATTCCCATTTATGCGTTCCTGCTCAAGTTGACAGTGCCAAGCAACTGGGGGCCTTTCAATCCGTATGGGGCTTGGGTGGGACTTTGTTTTTTGCTCCAGGCAGTCGGTGGCTGGTGGATTGCCAAAGAGCTTAGAACCAAGTCTTGGGTGTTTCTCGTCACGTTGGTAGGCCTGCTGTTAAGTTTTCCTGCGCTGCTGGACCGCATTGGTCATATTTCACTGATGTCTCACTGGCTACTCTTGTTTGCATTGGCCCTGTACTTGAAAACTCAACACCAAAAAGAATGGCCCTTGAAAAGCTGGGCAGCTTTGTGCATCTTGGCTTTTTACATCAACATTTATGTGTGCGTCATGGTGTGTGGCTTTTTTGCAAGTGCTTGGTTGAGTGCGCCACACCAAACAACTATCAAGCGAGTTCAAGCAATTTTGCTTCCTGCACTGTTGTTGCTTGCGACTGCTTTTTTCGCTGTGTGGCCCTTGCCAAGCGGAAATCCAACGCCAGAGTTTGGATTTGGTTATTACTCGTTGAACCTTGCGTCACCTTGGATGGGCGGCGCCATTTTGCCTTTGCCAACATGGTTGGGTCTGAACCCCATTGCAGGGTTCACCTATGTGGGCGAAGCAGGGCAGTACGAGGGTTTTAATTATTTAGGCTTGGGTGTACTTTTGCTCGTGGGTGTGAGTGCCTTGCCCATGTTGAAATCGGTCAAACGCCACAAATCATTTTTTGCATTCATGGTGGTGTTGACAGTCTACGCCTTGTCGAATCAGGTGTTCTTGGGCCGGCACTCTCTTATTGAATTTCAGTACCCTGAATGGTTATTGCCTCTCACCTCACAGTTTCGTGCATCAGGTCGATTCTTTTGGGTGGCAGGATATGCATTGACGGTCTTGTCGCTTTATAAAATCTACCAGGTCCTCAAACCTCGCCAGTTTGCAGCTCTTGCCTTGGTGGTAGCCGTGATCCAGTTGATTGACCTGCAAGGTGTCTATCAGGGCTTGAGTTTCAGGCTCCACCGCGAAGATGCTGCTGTCATGAACACAGACCAATGGGATGCCGCACTAGGTTCAGAGGTTCGCGTCTTGTATGCTTATCCTAAGTTCAAGTGTGGCAAAGACCCCCAAAACACCTTGTTACCCCTCATGAAATATGCTTCCGAGCGTCAATTGAAGCTGAACACAGGCTACATTGCTCGCTATACCCCAGATTGCTTAGACATGAAAGCTGAAGTAGCCCTATCCAACCCCGCAACATCGGCCTATTTGTTGAGCAGTGGCGCTTTGGCCGCTGGCGTGTCGCCCGAAACAATTTTTCCAAGTTCTTGGTCTGTTCGTTGCGAGGCCATTGATTTTGCACAGGTCTGCCGCGTCACTCAATGGCAGAAGACACCATGAAACTGAAAACGGTCTCATTGGTCATTCCATTCTTCAACGAAGCTCTGGGTGTCGCGCCATTTTTTCAGCGCTTGGCGCAAACTTGCGACAAACTCAAGTCGCACTACGTGTTTCAAATGGTGTGCATCAACGACGGAAGCTCAGACCAGACCTTGGCTGAATTGGTGAAGGCAAAGCAAGCGTTGCCCAACATCATCATCCTTGATTTTTCTCGCAACTTTGGCAAAGAGGCAGCGTTGACTGCTGGCTTGCACCACGCCACAGGCGATGCCATTATTCCCATGGATGGCGATTTGCAGCACCCGCCAGAAGTCTTGCCTTTGCTGCTCGAGAAATGGGAGGAGGGCTTTGAGGTGGTGCTGGCGCAAAGAATCAGCAGAAACACCGACCCCCAATTCCAAAAATTGGCAACGCAACTTTTTTACAAATTGAATCAAAAAATTTCGCAAATTCACATCCCCGCCGATGTGGGAGATTTTCGCTTGATGGACCGTCGAGTGGTGGAGGCTGTTAAACAACTGCGTGAGAACAATCGGTTCATGAAGGGCATTTTTGCTTGGGTGGGTTTCAAATCAGTGAAGATGCCCTTCGAAGTTGAGGCCAGAGCCGCGGGCACTTCCAGCTTCAATGCCTGGAAACTTTGGAACTTGGCACTGGATGGCATTACCAGCTTCAGCACCTTACCCCTGCGGGTCTGGACTTATTTAGGTGGGCTGGTATCACTGTCTGCATTTTTATATGCCAGCTACATCTTCGTTCGAACTTTGGTATTTGGCGTTGACACGCCGGGCTATGCTTCCCTCATGGTTGCTATTCTCTTTTTAGGCGGTATTCAACTCATCGGCATAGGTGTCTTGGGAGAATATTTGGGCCGGGTGTATTCCGAAGTCAAAGCCCGACCCGCCTACATCATTCGACAAGTGATTGAGTGAGAATTCCGTGCTGAAATTACCCACTCAATTTACAAAGTTTGGCTTGGTAGGGCTGCTCAACACCTTGGTCCATGCGGTGGTGCTGTTTGCTTGTGTCGAGCAGTTGAGCCTGGACCCAGTTACTGGGAATCTCATGGCGTTTTTGGTGGCCAACTTGGCGTCCTTTGTGATGAATAGCTTTTGGACATTCAAGGCCCCGCTCGAAGCTCGTCGATATGGCAAATTTTTTGCAAGTTCCTCGTTCGCACTTGTCCTTACCCTTGCAATCGCTGCAGTATGTCAATTTCTAAGGTTGCACTATGGGCTAGGTTTCTTGTGTGTTATTTTGTTGGTACCTGCTTTGAATTATTGGATGCTTAAGCGTTGGGCCTTCGCAGGCCATTAAAAAAACCATCATGCCCATCTTCACTGGAACCAAAAAAAATGACACCTTGTTGGGTGGCGATGGCGACGACATCTTGTATGGCTTAGAAGGCGACGACTACTTGCATGGCGGCGATGGCTTTGACATTCTGTATGGTGGCGACGGCAATGACACTCTGAGCAAATACCTTACGGCTGGCGACGGCATTTTTGTGGGTGGGTCCGGTAACGACAAAATTTGGGGCGGTGAAGGGAACGATCAAATTGACGGCGACGATGATGACGATAGTTGGCTTGAGGGTTATGCTGGCAACGATACCATTCGTGGCGGTACTGGCAACGACAAACTATTTGGCGATGCCGGTAACGACATTCTCGACGGTGGTACGGGTGCAGATCAAATGTTTGGGGGTGAAGGCAACGACACTTACTTTGTCGACAACTTAGAAGACCGGGTCAGCGACTTCGCTGGCACTGACGCGGCCAATATCACTGTTAATTTCGCCAAAATTCCAAGCAACATTGAAAAAGTAAATTATGTAAATGGTGTTTTGGCATTGCCATATTGGATTGATGCACTGCTGCCCGATGAAGCAAGCGGGCTGTATTTCAAATCATTGTTGGGCAAGGCCCCAACTTTGTATTACGCATTTCCTTCCACTCTACCTGCTTATGACACATCCAAAGAACATGCTTTAGCTTTTACAGGGTTTTCTAGTACGCAAATTGCGCAAGTAGAAAATGCGCTGACCTACATTGCGTCATTGGTCAATGTGAATTTTCAAAGAACTACCAACGCCTCTGCCTTGAACACGCTGATGTTCGCCAACAATCAGCAAAAAGACAGTGCTGGCTACGCCATTGCGCCAGGCGATGCGTTTGGAGACAGTGACTTGTTCTTTGACATCAATGCGACCAACGCCAAATTTGCAGACGGCACGTATGGCGCACTCACCTTGATTCATGAAATAGGTCATGCCTTAGGCATGAAGCACCCCTTCGCGGCGCAACAAGCAGGTGGTGGCCTGGCAGACCCTCCTTATTTGCCCATCGCAGAAGACAAGACCGCATGGACGGTAATGAGCTACTATGATTCGGTAGCTCAGTGGCATCTTCAATACAGCCCCTTTGACATTGCCACCTTGCAATACATGTACGGCCCCAACCCCACAGTAAGAGCTGGCAACGACACGTACACAGTGTCTGAGTCGAGTAGTAATTTTCTTTGGGATGGCGCGGGTTCTGACACAATTGATCTTTCAGGTGCCAGACAGGGGGGCAGCTTTTATCTCACGCCAGGGTACTGGGGGTTTTTTGGAAATGCACGTGCCACCAGCATCACAGCAGCAGGTCAAGTGACCATTAACTTTGGCACCCAAATTGAAAACCTAGTGGGTTCCAACTTTGATGACAAACTGTATGGCAATGAACTGGCCAACATCATCACAGGAGGCAAAGGCAACGACACGATTGATGGGGGTGCAGGGATTGATACATTTATTCTTAACGACAGCTTAGTGCATTACAAGATCACCCGAACTTCTTCGGGTTATGAAATATTGGATACCAAGGGTAACAACGGCACCGACACTCTTACGCAAATTGAAAGATTGCAGTTTTCAGACAAGAACATCAACCTTTTGGTACAAGACAAAGCTGCCAGCATGGGTGCGCTGCAAACTCAGAAACTGGCCGAACTGTATGTGGCATTCTTCAACCGTGTTCCCGATGCCGATGGCATGAGCTACTGGTTAGACCAGGTCAAGGCGGGCCAAGGCTTCAACCAAATTGCGGAGTCTTTTTACAACGCTGGCGTGGCTTATTCTCAGCTCACAGGTTTTTCCAGCACCATGAGTAATGCTGATTTCATTAACGTCATTTACAAAAATGTGCTGGGCCGCAAAGAAGGCGCTGACGAAGGCGGCCTGTCATTTTGGGATGACTCACTTCAATCGGGAAGGGCCAGCCGTGGCTCCTTAGTGAGTGATATTTTGAACTCTGCTCACACTTTTAAGGGCAATGCTACATGGGGGTGGGTTGCCGATTTGCTGGACAATAAAATTGCTGTGGCCACCCAATTTAGCATTGACATGGGATTGAACTACAACACCCCAGAGGCCTCCATCCAGCAGGGCATGGCCATTGCTTCGGCCATCACATCCACAGATACTCACGCCGCCATTGCCTTGATTGGTGTGCCCGAGGTCTATTTGCACCTTTCCTGACTGCTTTCAAAGGCCTGTAGTTGTCCAGTCTACGGTTACCCAATGGCCTCTCTTACAATCGAGCGTCAAAGAAATTCGCCAAGGAGCTCAATTTGAAAGCCATCGTCACCGGGGTCACAGGCCAAGACGGCGCCTACCTCACCCAGTTGTTGCTTGAGAAAGGCTATACCGTCTATGGCGCTTATCGCCGAACCAGTTCGGTCAATTTTTGGCGCATGGAAGATTTGGGTATTCAGGCTCACCCCCAACTCCACCTGGTCGAGCACGACCTAACTGACTTAGGCTCGAGCATTGCATTGCTTCAAAAAGCAGGCCCTGACGAAATTTACAACTTGGCCGCGCAAAGTTTTGTGGGCGTGAGTTTTGACCAGCCTAACACCACGGCACAAATTACAGGCGTGGGCGCTTTGAACTTGTTGGAAGCCATCCGACTGGTGAACCCCAAAATTCGCTTTTACCAAGCCAGCACCTCTGAGATGTTTGGCAAAGTGCAGGCCATTCCGCAAATTGAAGACACCCCCTTTTACCCACGCAGCCCCTATGGGGTGGCCAAGTTGTATGCGCACTGGATGACGGTGAACTACCGGGAAAGCTACGGTATTTTTGGCAGCAGCGGCATTTTGTTCAACCACGAAAGCCCTCTCAGAGGACGTGAATTCGTCACTCGAAAAATCACCGACAGTGTGGCCAAAATTAAATTGGAACAACTCGATTGCATCGAGCTGGGCAACATCGATGCCAAGCGCGATTGGGGGTTTGC
>Ga0164294_10002767_pt1 | contig 15671 bp, 25 predicted proteins | sample GEODES005metaG_FD_111479 | JGI IMG/M metagenome (GOLD analysis project Ga0164294, IMG submission 111479) | Oligotrophic lake water microbial communities from Sparkling Lake, Wisconsin, USA - GEODES005 metaG | ecosystem: Environmental > Aquatic > Freshwater > Lake | place: USA: Sparkling Lake...
CACATTACCAATGATTCCATCCACCATCACGGTACATCCTCGAATTTCAGGAGGAGGTGCTTCATAATCAAGAAATATCCCAAAAGCTCCAACCGGGATTTCAATTGATTTAGAAACATACCACACACCTGATGCAGACCGTGAGGTGTTTTTATCCCAAATTCGAAGAGAAGGTCGAGATGAGTGATTGTTGTGGCTGGCGAAATTGACCAGATCGCCGTTTACAAACTCTCTATGATGCTCTTTGTTGCATTCACATGCAAACTTTGTAGGATTTTTCATAGATTAACCACTTTCAAACGACAAGCTCCATTGTAGAATTGCATGCCAGCCATTTGGGTTTCCCATCCTCCGTGATCATGAACATGACCAAAAAAATGAGCCTTCAAAAGATTTTCGCGAAATTGCAAGTAACTGGTAAGAGCTCGAATCCCCCATTCACCAGAAAGAATTCCACTGGGTGGGGCATGCGTGAGCAAAACATCAGGGTTGTGTGCAAAGGTCGCTTCAACGATCTGATGAAAGTCGCCTTGCTGAATTTCGTTTGCCCACTCACCAATGATGTAAGGAATGTGAGGAAACCCAGCGAAGACCAAGTCTCCTACTTTGTGGGAGGAGATATTCAATTCAGTTGCATCAACCCCAAGAAGCTTGAGATTTTCTGCCAAAGAAATGTAATCGTGGTTTCCACGCACAGTAAGAACGGGTCGACCAGCAAGGAGACCGGCAACGAGACCAGGGTCGCGAAATGACTTGTTGAATTGACTTTCCTGATAGGGAACTTCACTTTCAACATGACCACGAGTCGAGTTGTTGAAGAAATCGCCGGTGTCAATCCACATGTCCCAGTTTTTATTGGCAAACATATACTGGAGTTCAGACCAGCGGCCATGGAGATCGGAAGTGTGAAGAATTTGCATTTTCTGTTTCCTTTGGCCGTTGATTGCCTTACTACATCATTTTACCAGGAAATCGCCGGTGTTGCACAGGTTCATGTCGTAGTTTTATACGATGACTCTTTCCAAATAACGATGTTGAATATTTTCAAGTTTTTGAAAATAAACTTCTTTATCAGATTCGTTAAACAAAGTTTTATCATTGATTAAATCTTGAAGCTTAAAGAAGATTTCAGCCGGGTGATGAATGCTACCCAGATTATCATCACTCATTTGTGATAGTATCAAGACAATAGTTATAACAATATGAGTAGTTGGGTTTTTTAGATACAAGTTTATAAAAGAGCAAAACAATCCAATACAAGGATGAGGTCTATCGCGAGGCGTAGTTTTCGAATTTCTCAAAATACCATTTAAAACAATCGACCGAATTCGTGGTACATTAGCAAATTCTGAGTCTAAAATTTCTTTCCAAGAAACTACAAGCTCAGATGGGTCATCATCGCGTTCTGACTGGGTTCTAAAAAGATTTAATGCATTAATTACCCACCATTCCTCGTCTCGACAAAGTAGGTTATTCAATCCCTCTTGGTAAATTTTTCTATCAAAAATAACCTTCCTCTGTTTATGCAAATTATCAGCAAGAGAAATTACATTAAAAAGCGGAAGGGCTTGCTGGCTAATCACATCGTCAGACAAATTGTTGTGTAAAATTTCGCTAAAGTCTAGCAAATCTTCGGCGTCTAATTTCATCAAAGACATCTGGAATTTTTTCAAAATATCAATAAGCTCAGGTTCAATTTTTTCACTTTGTTTCATGTTTGGTGTCACCTATATGAATAATTAGTGTTAAGGAAATTCTATGAATAATTTAATCAAGCGCTTAATTTATGAAATGATTGCTGAAGATCAAAAAATACCTTCAGGTTATTTGACCAAAGATGCTGCGGCCATGGGAAAAGAAATTAAAAAACATGCCGACAAAGATGATAATGATCCAACAGCTTATAACAGCCATCCAAAAGGAGGTTGGAAAGCTGACTATAACAAAAGTGGCGAAAGATATAAAACAAAAAAATCAAAATGGACATCAGCATATCATAAAAGATTTGGTGAATCTGAAGAAATTGATGAGTCATTATTTTTAGAGCACTTAATGGCTGATGACAATCTAGAAGAAGAAGCAATAGTAGAAGATATCACAGGGAAAATCGAAAAGGCTCTTAAAAATAAGGCGGATGCTTCAAATGCCCCATTGGGAGCTCTTACTGCTGTTTATAGAAAAGGTCTAGCTGCATGGAAAACAGGTCATAGACCTGGTGTATCACAACATCAATGGGCAATGGGAAGAGTCAATTCATTTCTTGCTGGAGGCCCTGCAAGAAAGGTTGATGCCGCACAGTGGGAAAAAGTTAAAAATCACCGTAAAGATAAATGATCACGGAGTTGCGGCAGGCTCAACGCCCTTTGTTTCAATTATCACTACACCAAATTGGTTATGATATGCTTCTACCCAGCCTTCATCTTGATTGTTGATATCAACTATAATTAGAATGTCACCAGGCCTGGTGGTGGCGACAAATTCAAAAAGACTATTAAATTTAATGTATAAATTGACTCCAAGAATAGTTTCTTTAACTTTTATGAGATCATCAATTTTATATTTCATTAATTTGATCCTCCAAATTCAATATGAAGTCTTCTTGCTTTTATCCAAATAGTTCTATCACGCCATAGACAAACATAATCACATTCATCAGTTCCGTCGCACGGATGCTTACAAGCATGCCTGATAATGATAAGAGCAAGCCATGAACCATCAGTTGAGTGATACCAAACGAGATCGCCGGGGCTCATTTTCTTCATGTTTTTATTTTGCATTTTATCACCTCCGGTTGTTGGCCATATTGGCCTATGGTCATCAGGTCAGGAGGTGCCCTGGACCGGTTCCTGTGGCAGGAAATGAATTGTTGGTCCCCGGCCGGCGACCTTACTTTTTTTCTAAAAACACAAAAGGCCGACTGTGATTTCACAGTCGGCCTCATTGTCAACTATCCATGATTAGAACGCATCGGAAACATTCCAGGCGCCAGCGTACATGGACATGGGACGATCCTCGAAGTAGATGAGCTTCACGTTGAGATTGATATCATCATCATCCTTTCCATCACCGCCTTCAGCGGTAACTTCAACATTGATGTTGAAGGTATAGGTCATGTTATGAGGATCGACGGATCGCAGATTTTCCATCTTGAGATCGGCAGAAACGCTATTGTAGCGAACCTTCCGACCATCGCTAAACTTTCCGTCAACATGCATAAACATAACATAATTGTCGTTACTACGACTCTGGAACAGCTTGATCGGATTCATTTCAATCGAATCACTAGTGATCTTCAGATCAGGATGCTCAGGACAAACCAGACGAGCCCTCCACTTCGACTTACCAGCGTTGTGAGGCTTCACATTCAGAATCTCAACGAGATCTTCAATCGTTCCGCCAAACCGGTTCAGCTCACGAACGACCTCCTGAAGCATGTCAAAATTGAAATCACCGCAACCAATGGCAGTCTTGATGATATCGTCGACATAGGATTGATCCTTGAGGCTGTCCGCGCAATACTCACGAATGAACTTCGCGTCAAGACCTTCGAAGTGGATTGCGTATCGCAGACGACCTGGGCGATTGTGGAAAAACGACTGCACAGCCCATCGATCATTACAAGTAAGAATCATGATCTTATTCTTTGCGGTGTAAATACCGTCAAAGAGCGTAAGAATCTTCTCCTGATCTTCCTTCGAATAGACCTTCTCGAACTCGTCAAACATGATGACAGCCCGCTGCTCGATGCCCTGGATCGCCCGAAGGAATCGATCATCGCAATACGGAGCGTTCACGATGATGACAGGAAGATTCGACTTAACGGCAATGTTCTTTGCCAGCATCGTCTTTCCCGAACCCTTCAGACCAGAAAGCAGAACGCCAGTCTGATGAGCTTCGACATTGAAGGACTCAATGATGCGATCCGTCCAAGCTTCAGTCTTTCCATAAAGCTTATCAGGCACCTCAAAAGGCTTTGCCTTCTCAAGAAAATATTCGCCAGTGTTGGGATTTCGGCCGACAGAGTAATTCTGCACATCCAGCAGGGTTCGAAGATCGAAGCGATCCTCATTGGTGAGGAGCCAAATGTCAGCATTCTTGAGAAACTTAAGAGTCATTTTGAGTTTTCCTACTGTTTTTTTGTTGGTTTGAACTTGAATGTTCAGGATTATTATAACACCTGCCCCGGCCGGTGGCCTGCAGGATCACGGTGTCGTTGGTGGTTGATGTTGAAAGGTTGTTAGTCTCGAAAACCAAGGGAAGCGTAAAGTCCGTCAAGGTTGCAAATCGAAAGCTCCTCACGAACCGTCCGTCCGTAACGACGAAGGTTAAAAAGCACCGACGAGGAAGGCAAATCCTTCACTGCCAGAGCAAAGTCCTTTTGAGACTCAATGTTCTTTGAGTTTTCCCAGGCGGTCTCAAGCATTTGGACACGCTTTTCAAAGCGCTCAGAGACTTCATTGAAGAGCCCGGAGTACTCCGGGAACACAGCAAGAAACTCCCCATCCTCACCCATACGCTTCAATTCAAGCAGCCGCTTACGAGTGATGCCTTCTTTCAGATGAGACAAAGCAATGTACCCAGGGTGCTTTACCTTTGTGCGAATGACACGTCCATCAGGGAGATACTCACAAGCAACGTACCCTTCGTTGTCAAGAGGGTTCAAGTGCATGAACGACTTGATGGCACTGTCTGCATCAGTAAAGTCATAGGACTCAGGGACATCAACACACAAGCCTGAAGCTACAAAAGCCGGATCCAATTCTTGGCCAGTGAGGTTGTTTCGAACAGCCAAAAGAACAATTCGACTTTCGGCCTGAGTGCAGACAACTCGGTTGTAAGGGGTACAAAGTTCAAAAGTGTAGGTGTAATTCTTGTTCAGCCCTTCCCAATCCAAGCCAGTATCGTAAGACACGCGACGAAAGAGTGAATCAAACGTGAGGTTGTAATCACCAACCTCTCCACCTGCATCAGGCATTCCCTTGGTCGACACCTGCCACTCTCCATCCCACCACCACACATTGATAAGAGAACCGTCCTCCTTCTTAAAAAGGACACTCTTGGAGAAATCAGGCTGGAGCTGCTGGCCCACGCCTTCTCCAAAATTGAGGAAGCGGTCAAAGGGGCGGCACACATGATTCCAGTTGTCGGCCTCATCGAGGATGTGTCCACGAGATGCCTGGACAATCGGATTCATCTTGGGAGAATCGATTTGACTGTAAACAAACAGAACCAGGTTGTGGTGAATGGGATGGCGCTTGCACTTGATGCCAAGCTCAGCAGTCAGCTTTTCAAGGTTGGAGTCAGCACGAAGACGAATTTGCAAGGGGGAGTCGTTCAGGGCAGGTCCAAGCACTTAAGCACCTTTAATGACGTAGATGTGTTTGATCGAAGCGTAAACCTGTTGTCCGTCTAGCAAGCATTCAGCTAAATGAAAGCGTTTATGTGTTTTGCGTGAACAGATGTACCTGATGAACACAAGGATGTCTCCTGCATTGAGGAGGCTTGCAAATTTTTTTGGTGGAGGTCCTGGAGGGTTATGGACAGTATGGCTTTTTCTAACCCTTAGAAGGGAGCCCGTTTTAATCTTGCGTAGCATATTGGCCTCTACAGCATTCTACCATAGGCCTACCTGATTTGCATAACTGCCGATCAAAAAACTATTCAATTTTTGTTAGCATAGTGCCTTCAATTAGAAGGATTTCATTTTTTACAAGGACCTCGACCATCCAAAGCGGGTCATAAGTGTTAAATTGAAAACTGTTAAAGTCAGGACGATGTTGAACGCTTAGAACTAGTCCTACTAATCCGCAAAAATCATTTGTGAGATGTGTCCTACCTCCCCAACGATCTTTGAAAGTGACTGGACCAGTCACTCTGATGAGGACTGCATCACCAGAGTTTATATCAGGTCGGTCCCTGGTCGTTTTGGTCATGATCATCAATCTCCACAATTTTCAATTTGCCTGAAGGAGTTTGAGTTAGACGACCTGCTTCAACAAGAGGGTCAATTTCGGCCTGAGCGGATCCAAAAAGTCGAGGATGAGACCTCTTAATTCCAGGATATTGGTCCACGATCCTGAGAACGTATTTCTGAAATGAATTTAGTTCTTCATCCACTGTTCAATCGACCTCCTTCACAAGGACTCGAAATCGCTTTGGAACGCTGACGGTTGAACCGTCCACAGTCGTCACGTTTTCAAGTCGCGAAACGATGAACGCATATGGATTTGTAGGGTCTTTAGAAAGATCCCAACTTGCAGGAACGCCATCATTTGCAAGGTTGTAAAGAATGCCAGTAAGGTCTTTTCGATGATTAGCTTTCATTTGGTTTGATCCCCTCAACAAGATCAGGTGAAATGTAAAAAATGCCGGCGTCTGGATGACAGACTTGAAGACGGTCACTAAGTTTTGGTTTAATTTTTGAACAAATTATAATAACAAATGACTCATCAGGTGGAAATGATACACATTTCAGTGGCTCATTATTCGAGTCCAAGATAAAGGCAAGAAGAAAGCCTTTGTAAAAACCATCTTCGTGGGCCGCCCAACGATAGTTTCGAGCAAGACAATCATTTGCCCCTTTCTTAATTTTTAAGAGCTCGCCTCTTTTATACTTCATGGGAAGTCATGATACCTTTTGAAGGCAGCATCGGCGTGCAAAGATGATCGCATTGTGATCACCTATGATTGTTGTGATTGCAACCTGCTCAAATTGCAAATGTCGAGGTTCGCACGCCAGCACCAAAAACACTGGTTCTTCTTTTAGAAGCTCAGGTGCATCAACAACGCACTTTCCCTTAACAGAAACGGCGTGGGCGTTTTCTTTATTTACTTTCCAAAGTTCATCAACTTTGGGAATCCAGTTATCGGCCATTCGATTTTACCTTTGGAAGTGACATAATCACGTGATACATATTTAGAGGGTCGGACCCTTCTTCAATGACCCGATCACAAAAATCTAGCATTGCTTGAGTTGCAGGTCCATCAGACACAAAGAAACTTCCTACCTCACTCAAGGTCCCGTTTTGATAGCGGGAAAGAATCTCTTCATTTTCAATGGGATTGCAAAGCCCAATGTCGTTGTTGTTTTGCATCCAAAAAACAAGAATTTTGTCGAGCTGCATGGTTTACCTCAAGAATTCTTTTGAGGAAAGGGAAGAAGAAACGAAAAAAGAAAATGAAGTTTGACCGCGTCAAAATAAGAAAGTTCTGGCAAAGAAACTCCAATAATATAGCGGTTACCAACAAAAAGCTCGCCCCAGAAATAGGAGCTGAAGATGGCGGAAATTCCGACCAGGACAAATTGCCTGAGAAAAAAGATCGCCAGCTCGTTAAGAGCGTCAGCAGTAGTTTTGTTGTTCTGGTTGTCCGATTGATTTTCCATTTTTTCTCCGTGGAGAGAGCTTTTTTGTATTACTATTCTACCACAAGCTGGATAGGTTTGCATGCAATCTGCTACAGATTGGCCAGATCACACAAACTCATGGTAAAATAAAGTCAACGCATAAAGAGAGAGCCTTCACCATCAACCCAGTGATCAATTTGTGCCATTTGCTGGGCAACTTTTTGTTGCAAGCCTAACAAATAGGAAATCCCATCTTCAATAGTTCCAGCACCGTAGATGTTATTTTGTTCACCATTATCATCGTATTTTGCATCACAGGTGCAATGTTGAAATACGATATTGAGATAATTCATCTCACTTTCGTTAAGAGCAGGTCCAGCAGCTCCAGGATGATCTGCCGTTAGCAATGATGCACTAATTTTTGAAGTAACCTCATCGCGCAAATTACCACTTCCATTTTCGGAGAGATGGAAAACAAAATAAAATTTTGAACAATAAAAATTTTTCTTCTTTGTAAGGCGAGATCTTTTGATCATTGCCTCAAACATATGCCAAGTAATCAAAAGAAGACGACGCTGACGAAGAATTTCATCAAAAGATTTCATTTTTAAAATTCACTCCTGAATGTGAGGAATAAAGATGTCATCAGTGTTGACAGGGATGGACATGTCTTTAAACAAAACATAACAAGTAGATGAACTAATTTGTGTGAGAACGCCCAATTTGTTTTCACATGGAGAATCAGCATTTTTCTGATAATTTTTCATATAAAAACAAACAAGATCACCGATTTTCAATTGGTGAATTTTATCAGTTGCAACATGCTTTTGAGGTGAATCCCAGCGATGCAGGACTTGGCTTTTGTGAATCCAAATTTTGATTTTGCTTGAGTGAGGTGGATTCACACAAATCCATCCATTTGGAAGTTCTTGTTCAAGGGGAAAGGCTAAATGCTTCCTACCTTTACGAAAAAGGATCCAAGTCCGTGACTCTTTCTTTTTGGCGGTTTTCATTTAAAGACTTTCAATATGTGACATGTTTACCATTCGAAGAATGGTTCCAATAGGAACCGTGTGCTCACCAATCGTAAGATTACCAGAAGTATTGTTGTACACAATAGCTGAGTCAGGGAATGACTGGCCCTCAGCCAGAACAACTGGTCCTTCAATTGTAAACTTCCAATGAGTATTGGCAACAGTTTGTGTAACTACTTTGGGCATTTTACTTTTCCTAAAATTTTAATAGTTTGCCGACCAAAGTTCTTTGCAGATTGGTGGCTTTTCATCAGAATGTCTACGCGATTTCCTTTGATGTTGCCGCCGATGTCGGCAGCAAGATACACTGAGTGGTGACCATCCTTGAATTGGAGCTTATAGCAAGATTTGAGCTTCAGTATTCGAGGATCAACGGCCATCATTTTTCGATTTGGGTTAGCCTTCATCCCTGAAGCTGTGATTCCCGTGCACCCTGCACAATTTTTCGTATAAGCCGTCGCAACAAAATTTGTTGAACCAGCAACACCAGAATGCAAAAGCAAAAAAAGAAACAGCATTCTTTCTCCTGTTTGAGGATTATATCACCTGCAGGAGGTGTTTGCATAAATTCAAATTAATTTGATCGCTAAACAACAAACCAGGCTGCAATCACATGATTGCAGCCTGGTCAATTAGGCAATCAATCAGCCGCCCAGAGGATTGGCATTCCACTCCTCGACAGCATTTTCCATGTGCTTGAAGAGAGAGCTGAAGAAGTCACGACCAACCTTGGACATGATGGTGTCGACATGAGACGAAATGGCCACCAGACACCAGTTGGCGATCTTTTCCTGCCGCTCGGCACTGACACCAGGAACCAACTTGTTCCAAGTAACGAGGCCGACACCAACCGGAACAGCAAAGTCAAGAGCAGGACGAACGAGAGGAGTGGCAGAGATGAACACTCCAGCAGTGGGCCAAGTCTTGCTCACCCGCTTGATGACAAAGTCAGTTGCGGAACCGGAGGCGGCACCAGCGGCACCAAGGTCAAGGCCGGCCGACGCAGCGTTCATCACATTGGTGAAGAAGGAGGCATTACGATCGGAAGTGATGGAAACAAGGGTCTGAACAGAAGTGTTGGTAGTAGGGGTAGCCATGGTAGTTTCTCCGTTGTCGTTTTCGATCTTGTCAGTAGGTTTGGGACTGTCGAGAGCAGGTGCTACGTAAGCAGCAGTTTTGGAGTTTTTGTGAGAAGTCGCAGTAGCAAGTTTGGACTGCGGTTCTGATGTTACATCCGGATTTGGGGCCGGAGCAGGGGTTTGAGTAGATGTATCAAAAGCAGATTTTACTTTTTTCAACTCATTTTTTGCCGCCGCTTTTACAATTTCTGGTGGAGCAGGTTTGCATTTCAAACACCCATCTGCATATCCATGTTCATAATTCCAAGAAACATAGGATCCTGGGGGCCAATTCTCCCTGCAATAATAGCAGAGCACCGCTGAGGTGGAATTTACCCACCTTGTTGTTGGTGATGATTGGTTCACACTTTGACCTCGTTTGTTAGGGTGAAATAATCAGGCGGCTGCCGCAGCGGTCTTTTCAGGAGCACACCAGATTCCCGCTCGACCCTTCAGTGCCTCGCTGATAAGTCCACCAGCCTTCAAGGCCTTGGTCACAACCATAACATCGGCATAGTTGTATCGACCATTGGAGACATCCATCAAATCACGGGAGGTGAAGAGCTTTCCGCTTGCAATGAAGCCGTCAATTTCCTGCTTGACAATGTCACATCGGCCGGCGCACCGAGGACTCTGCTTGAGGCCGCCGCGCCAGCCAGACGCCGAAGCCTCTTCCTTCTTTTCCGAAGAAGCCTTCTTGTTCGTTGCCGTAGAAGAGACAGCAGAAACGTCCTTCTTCTTTCGAACGATTTTGATAACCTCGGTAGGCCCCGGAACATCGCCTACATCGGAGGAAACAGAAGTTGAAGTCTCCGTCACCGGAAGAGGAACGGGCTCGACACCAGCCATCGAGGTGATGCACTCGTCGATCACCACCGCATCATCGTCACTGTTGAAAAGATCATCAAGGTTACGGTCACTGCTCATTTTAGTATCTCCACAAGGAGTTTTTCGTTTTGGTTAAGGCACCATCGCCTTACCTCTTCATTCTACCATATAGCAGGTGGATTTGCATGCCTTCCGGCAAGATTTATTCGGGCGTTTGGCCAGCTGCTTCGGCGTCTTCAGCACGCTCAAGTGCTCTTTGAAGATCAGCATCATTTAGGCTGAGCTCAGACTGGAGCTCTTCCCACACTGCGTTGATGTTATCACCCTCGATGAGGGCGGTCAGAAATCTGTTAGTTGCCTTGATAAGTTCTTTATTTCTCATATCCCTCTTAAGTATTAAGCAATTTGATGTTTTTTAAGCCAAGTCCTGACAAAAGCCAGATTTCCACGCTGGGATCAAACCCAGTCCTCGGTGTAGATCACGGCGCTGGAGGATAGTCTCCCAACTTACAGGGCGCCAATCATTGATGTCGACACACACGTTAAAGAGATAGCCGCCACCGTGCTCACTGTGTTGATGCCCATGAACCACAAAGTCAGAATCATACTGCTTAATGAGGTTCAAGGTTTTTCTGCATCCGTTTTCGTCACCAACAGGAGGATAGTGAGTAATGAGGACCTTGTCAATCACGACGTGATCAGTGACCGACTCAAATCCTGAGTTGAGGTAGAAGTCGGCCGGGCCGTCGTGGTTACCCTTCACAAGGATCTTTCGACCATTCAGGCGCTGAAGAATACCTTTCAACTCCTGTCGAAGTGACGAAGGAGCCAAGGCAACATCACCAGCCAGAATCACCAACTCACCATCTTTCACCGACTCATTCCAACGCTCAATAAGACCTTCATTCATCTCATGAACATGGTCCCAAGGACGCTGACAGTAATTGATAATGTTCTTATGAAAGAAGTGAGTATCTGAAATTACCCAGATAGGAGGTGTGGTGAGTTGCATATTACTTCCTTTGTTCAGGTTCATAGTATTTATCAATGGCTTTTTTGGTAAGAAAGCCTGCGCTAACAAAGCCAATCAAAACACCAATCAATGCTGCAATACACTTGAAAGTGTCTGAGTCTTTTTCTTTGTCTTCGTTATTCATCAATGTCACCTTCAATGACTGGTCTGAGGTGTGTTACACTAACAGTTTCATGGCACTCATTCACAAGAACTAAAACAAAGTGGTCGCTTAATTTATCCAGAATGAGCACGATGGACCCACCGTGCTTGTCTCTCCAAAAAGAATTTTTTCTGAAAGTATAAATCGACGTTTCGTCGATTTTCCAAGTTGTTTTGCGCTGAGGTTTATTATCGGAAAAATCTTTCTCAGATACCTTGTGAGGACGATTGAACTTTCGTTTGTAGGAAGAAACAAACTGTCTGATTGCCATTCTTCCTCCTTGCCTCTTCATTCTACCACAATATAGGGTAGAATGCATATATTCAATCAAATTTTTTATGGTAGTCTTAAGAATAACTTTTTGAGATTTTAACCTTGCTGGTCACCTCAGGTTGTTGGCCATAGGCCAATATGGCCGCCAGGTCAGGAGGTGCCCTGGACCGGTTCTGGCCATTTCTAGCAGGTTGTTCCGGCCGGGCCTTCAGGTAGTATTAAAAAACGAATTTCTCAATAACAATTTGTTATTTTATTGTTCGAAATTTAACTAACCTGAATTCCTCTTTTGTTATATTCCAACCTTTATTTAGATCTAGTATTTTAGAATTATTTAGTCTAACTTTTCTTGCAAAAATGGCCAATCTTGTTTGAGATTGGCCAAATTCGTATCAATTGGAAATCAATTCTTGGAGAATTTTGAGTGATTCAATTCTCTTTAGAAAGACATCAATTTGCTTTTGATAAGCTTCTTGTTTCGACTTAGTATCTTTCAAGAGATGAGCGTTTAGGTGATTTGCAATATTTTCATCACCTAACTTCAGGTATTCATAAATGACTGTGGCTCCATCCATGTCCGTAAGAACGGGCTTGTAAACAAGCTCAAAAGTCATTTTGACTGATGAGAGATTGCCTGAAAGAAAAATCATTGGTCTGAAGTTAAAATCAGACGTTGGGACAGTGCATCTCCAAACGATTCCTTCAATGTTTTCCAAATCCTTGGCGTCAGGCATGTTCTTTTGAACAAAAGAACCAAACAACCTACACAGTTTGTTTGTTCTCATTGTCAGACCCGACTTTGACAGGCTTGCCCAACGATTGCTTGAGTAACACTGAATTCTGTGACTGTCGGTTGTAATTGCTCCCCTTATGCTTGCAACAACAAATCCAGTTGAAAGAATTTCGAAAATAGTTGGAGGGTTTTTTCCGTATTTTCCCGCCCTAAGGCGATCAACAATTGAATCGATCTCCTCAATGGGAATGACAGAATTTTCAGGAAGGTAGCGGTCCCCGGCGTCAAAAGAGCCTGAGTTGTTTTTGCCCATCAATTCTTCTCGTGGTGCTTCATTTTGATGATGATGTCCTTTGCGTCTGGGTCAGAAAAAGCCAGATTGCTTCCAGGGTCAAGAATCCAAGCACGACGCTTACGAGAAGAAGTAGGCTTAGGTGCCCCTCCGTCAGTAAGAATCATGTAAGAATCAATTTCCTTGTGCTTGTCTACATAGTTGGTTGGAGCCTGGAAGTCAGTTCCACCACACCGGGTACGCTGCGGACGAACCTGAGTCCCCTTTCGCCAGATGAACTTGTTCTTTTCATCAACTTCGGTGTCAAAGTAGAACACCGTAAAAGTTGCCTTTCGGGAAAGAGACGCAAGCTCACCGAAGAATAGCTCAAGGCTCGAATCAGGAACAGAACCAGACTGGTCAACAAAGACTGCGATGTTGGGAAGATAGTTGTAGCTGGTGCCCGGCTGACCCAGCGGGTCCTTTCGCGAAGCACGAACCCAGGTCTCAAGACGATCCTGTCGATGGGTGAAACCCACGAACTGACGAAGAACGCTCTGCCAAGGGATTTCACCAGAGATAATCTTGCGAATCCAAGCCTGCATCTGCGCCGGGACAGTACCCCAGTTGTTCGTCTTGTCGGCTCGTTCGGTTGCTTCCTTCATGATTTGACGAACCTTACCTTCAACCAACTGACGATCCTCTTCGGAAACTTCGTCATTATCTCCCCAACCTTCGTGGTCATCACCCAGACCAGCACCAGCACCCTCGCTCAATCGCTTGAGTGCCTCCTTGAAAGCAGCCTCGTTCAGCGCTCGCTGCTTTTCCATTTGCTGAACGGTAGGGTCTTCAAGCAACTTGCTAAAGTACCACTCACTCGACTGATCCTTGGGAAAGGACGCAATAAGTGCAGAGATTTTGTTGTGCCGCTCGATATCCTGGGGAGTGTATTCATTCAACTGCTGGGGAGTGAGAGGAGGAAACGGAACACCTGGCTTCAGACCAAAGTCAGGAAGACGATTGTAGGGAATCATCGAGTTGATGGCAAGGTCGGTTGCCCAGTTCCACACCCAGTGAGGATGGTAACGACGAAGAGTCGTGTGCATAAGAACAAGATGCAAGGCCTCATGACGAAGAACGCCATCGACCTGCTCATTGGTGAGACTCGCCATGAAATCACGATTCCACCACATCATGATCTCAGAGCCCTTCTGAACAACACCGGCAGTCTGGATAGTCTCATCCTCAACCTTGGTGAGGGAGCGAATGATCTGAGCGTAGAAAGGCTCGTTCCACGCAAGTGCGATCAGATAACGATCAATGTCAAACTCAGCCCGGCGAATAGGGTCAGGATTGAACTTTTTCTTAAGGCCAGCCACAGGACTCGAGCCAGCGGTACCCTTTTCGTTTTTAGACATTTTTTCTCCTTATTTTGTGGACTACCTGTTCATTCTACCATAGAAGGTAGCAGGTTGCATGCCTTCCTAATTTTGCTACAAAAAACAAGATTCAGAAATAACAAAGGCCTGGTCAGACCAGGCCTTTGCATTCACGACTCTTTCCCGTTACTTAACGGAGCGGGCACCGTTGATGATGGTCGCCATACGGCCGCCCTGCTTTCGCAGAACCTGGTGGAGGATGATGGTGTTGTCGGCGTTGCCGCTACCAACCTTGCTCCAAAGGTGCATCACCTGCTCATCGGTACAAGCAGCGACATAGAGACCAAGGTTCTTCTGCTGGGACTCAGAGAACTTGTTGACGTACTTGCCACCTTCGTTCTTCGAGTTGCTCCACACAGAGAGCTTCTCATTCAGGCCGAGGATCTTTTCGCTGGAAAGCTTCTTGATTTTCTTCTCGACGTTCGGAAAGTTGTTCAGCACGTCGGTGGCGCTGATGATCTGGTCATAGTTCTTGATGAAGTCAACAAAGGCGATCGCAGTGGGGACACCGATATATCCCATCGTGATGGCGTAGAAACCAGCCGGAGTCGAAGAACCGGCAAAGGTGATTGGGCTCATACCGGCATTCGAAAGAGTGGCCGCCAGACGAGCCCAGGAGCGCTGGGTCGGAGTAACGGTACCAGGTTCGACAGCCTTCTGGGAGCGGAGGTGCTCAGGGTGCTGACGGATGAAGTCGACGATCAGTTCATCCATGTTCTCCTCAATGGCCCACTCAATCCAGTCCTGGACAGTCGGCACCAGGTCGTAAACCACAAATCGGTCGAGGAGGGCGGGATCCATCTCGTTGACGCTGTACTCCGGGCTATCATTGATAGCAGCGAAGACGAGGGTTTCGGGGTGGAGGCGCCAGCCCTTCACTTCGCGATCGAGGACGAGCTGGAAGGCACTGTTCTGAACACCGGGAGTGGCACGGTTGATCTCATCGAGGAAGAGGATGCAAGGCTTGGTGCAAGCATCGTGGAGCCAATCGGGCGGAGCAAAAGTGGTCACGCCAGTCGTACGAATCTTCTCGTGGTTCGGCACACCAATGAGGTCACCTTCCGTGAAGAGGCTGAGACGAACGTCAAGGAGCTGGCGATCGAGCTCCTTTGAGCGAGCCGCAGGAACAGCGCTCTTGCCGATGCCGTGAGGACCGCGCAGGAGAACTGCATCCTTGATATGGGGAAGAACGATCTTGAGGGTGCGGAAATCGATAGGGGAAGAAGTCGACATGTTGTTTCTCCGTTTTTACTTACTTGGTTGTTGTTTGGTTGTTTGTTTGTTTGCCGGATGTTCCTATTTTATCAGGAGGTCCAGCCGGTTGCACAGGTTCTTGTCGTAGCTTCACTTTCTAAAAAGTAACAAAATCAAAAACATCAGGATCAGGATTAGTAAGTCCTGTATCATTCTTCGATCGGGGGGCGGCTTCCGTGTTGATGAATCGAACAACGTTCG
>Ga0164294_10002768_pt1 | contig 15667 bp, 12 predicted proteins | sample GEODES005metaG_FD_111479 | JGI IMG/M metagenome (GOLD analysis project Ga0164294, IMG submission 111479) | Oligotrophic lake water microbial communities from Sparkling Lake, Wisconsin, USA - GEODES005 metaG | ecosystem: Environmental > Aquatic > Freshwater > Lake | place: USA: Sparkling Lake...
AACCGGCCCCGGCAGGGACGGGATGTCTTCTGCACGATCAATCTGTCGCTGCTCGAGGCGGCCCGCGGCGCCACCAAGGCGGTGCAGTTCACCCGCCATGAGGCGTGTGCCGTGTGTGACGGCAGTGGAGCGAAGAAAGGCACAAAACCCGTTTCCTGCGACTACTGCGCCGGACGCGGTCAGGTGATCCAGACAGCGGGCGTGTTCCGCCTGCAGACCACCTGCCCTGCCTGCCATGGCAGCGGCAGCATCATCCGGGAGAAGTGCCCCGACTGCGGCGGTGATGGATTGACTGAGGAACAGGTTGATCGCAAGGTGACGATTCCGGCGGGCGTTGATCGGGATGTGCGCGTGCGTTTGGCCGGCGAAGGTGAGCCGGGGGCCAGCGGCGGCCCGCCGGGGGACTGCTACTGTGTCATCGAGATTGAGGATCATCCCTTCCTCACCCGCGACGGCCGCGATCTTCACTGCGAGGTACCGATCACATTTTCCCAGGCGGCCCTGGGGGCCACGGTGGAAGTGCCGACACTCGATGGCCCCAAGCCCTTGCAGATTCTCCGCGGTACGCAGGGGGGGGATGTTGTGCGCGTGCGGGGCCTGGGCATGCCAGAGGTGCGCGGGCGCGGGATCGGCGACCTGCATGTGCATGTGCATGTTGAGGTGCCGCGAACGCTCTCGCCCAAGAGCGAAAACCTCCTGCGGGAACTCGCCGCCGAGGAACAGAAGGCGGTCAGCCCCAAGCGATCAAGCTTTTTCAGCCGCCTGGCCGACTATTTTCAGGTCAAGGGATCAGATGATGTGGAGGCAGACGAGGCGTGAGGTGGGGGGCTCGTGCGGCTGGCGGCGGCGGGCCCTCTCCGGAGCCTGCTAGGATGGCCATCCCATGCGTTCTGGTGCGTTCGGGACTCCGGTGGGATCTGAACACGGTTGATTGTACAAGGTTCAAAATTTCGGCAGGTTCGAGGAGAGGCAGACATGAATCGGGAAGATCAGGAAGCAGCCGTCGAAGCGGGCTCCGAGCAGGCAGTTCCTTTCAACCGTGGAGACGCGGGGAGGGCGCAGGGAGAGGATCTCGATCGCCAGTTGCAGGATGCTCAAGAGCAGGTTTTGCGGGTTCAGGCAGAACTGGAAAACTTCCGCAAACGCTCCCGCCGCGAGTTTGATGATGCGCAGCGTTACCGCGAGATGGATCTGCTCCGCGATTTACTGCCGGTGTTTGACAATGTGCTGCGGGCCGTGGAGGCCGCCGAGCGCACAACCGACGTTGACAGCCTCCGCGCGGGATTCCGCATGACGGCCCAGTTGATTGAAAAGGTGATCCAGAGTCACGGCTGCCAGTCGATCGATGCGGAGGGGAAGCCCTTCGACCCGGCCATCCACGATTGCATCCTGCACCAGCCGACACCGGGCGTGGTCCCTGGAACGGTGGTGGGGGTGGCCAGCCGGGGCTATTCCCTGCACGACCGCGTGGTGCGGCCGGCCCAGGTCATCGTTGCCAAGGGAGAGTGACCCCATGCCCACCTACGACTACGTCTGTGATGGCTGCGGCCATGCATTCGAACTGTTTCAATCGATGACCGACGCGGTGAAGAAAACCTGTCCTGAGTGCAAGAAGAAGAAGCTTCGCCGGTTGATAGGTGCCGGCGGAGCGATCATGTTCAAGGGAACCGGCTTCTACAAAACCGACTACCGGAGCGAGTCGTACAAGAAGGGCGCGGCTGCCGATACCGGCGGCAAATCAGATGGCGGCAAGCCGGCAGATGGCGGCAAGTCAGCCGGTGGCAGTGGAAAGAGTGGCGGCGAGTAGGCTGCCACTGACTGTCTGCCCCGATGCATCCGATTCACTGAGCTTCCCGGGAGGGCTCTCTCCATGCCACGTTGCCCCGTCTGCTCGAAGACGATCGATCTGAAGACAATGGCCACGCCGCCGTTTTGCAGCGAGCGGTGCCGCGTGATCGACCTAGGCCGCTGGCTCGACGAGGGCTACAGCGTGCCGCATATCAGGTCGGATGATGACGAGGAAGAAGCAGCCCCCGAGGAGGAGGCCGACGGCTGAGAGGCTGGCTCTGGGGGAAACCGACTTCCGTAGTGCCCCCGGCTGCGGGACGGCGCAGGTTTCGTCACTTGACCGCAGCAGCTTGGTGCGGACGAAAAGTTCGCCGATCCCTCCGCCTCCATCGCTCCCCGTATTGCCAAGATGTCGCTTTGGTGAGCGCGCCGTGCGCTCGGTGATGGCTGGCTTCATTCGGCCGGTCTCCCCGCCTATACTCGTCGCTTCAGTGCTTCCCTGTATCTCACCAGCGTTCAAAGGGATTTTCATGTCGACCAGCAGCAGCCAGGAAAGTCTTCCCGTCGCCCCTCCCCGCCCGCTGCAGGGAGATGGCGTGGTGCACGAGATCCAATGGAGCGATGCCCTCCCGTGGTGGCTGTTGTTTCGGGCCGCCGGGCATGCCTTTGCCCCGACCGTGATTCTGCTGGCGGCACTCGGGGCTTTGGCCACGTGGGGCGGTTGGTCGCTGTGCGATCGTCTCGATCTGTTTGCCGGGAAGACGCTGGCTGCCGTCAGCACGCCTGCGGCCGCAAGTCTGCCCGCCAGCGGAATCAGCGATCCTGCTCTGCAGGAATGGCTCGTGCGGTGGCTGCCCGGGCCTGCGGCAACGCTTATGCAACTGGTGGCGGTGCCGTTTCGGCCCTCGGCCACGCTGGCCGAGATGGCTGGGGCGCTGGTGCGGATCGCCTGGTTTGTGGCGGTGTGGTCGATCTTCGGCACGGCGATCGCCCGGTGTGTGGGGCTGAAACTGGCCGGCGAAGAAGCTCTGGGGCTCACCGGTGCACTCTGGTTTGGTTCCCGCAAATGGCTGGCGGCCTTCAACTCTGTCGCCTTTGTGCTCGCCGGCATCCTGGCGTTGAGTGTGCCGGGGGCGATTCTTGGACTCCTCATGCGGAGCGACTGGGGGTTGGCTTTCGCCGGTGCGATCTGGCCGCTGGTGCTGGCTGGAGCTGTTGTGCTGTCGATTCTCGCAGTGGGAGTGGTGGCGGGATGGCCCTTGATGGTGGGGGCCGTGGGCGTGGAACGCGGGGATAGTTTTCAGGCTATCTCCACTGCCTTTTCCTACCTCTATCAGCGTCCCTTGCACTACATTTTTTACGGACTGATCGCCCTTGCGGTGTCGTTGCCAGCCCTGGCCGCTGCCAGCCTGTTTGCCACCGCTACGAGCACGTTGGCCCTCTGGGCTGCCAGCCTGGGGATGGGCCATGACCGCACCGTGGCGGTGCTCGACGGTCTGCATGCTGCCGGAGGAGCGGCCCCCTGGGGCATCCAGGCGCTCGGCTTCTGGACCCGCGGCCTCGAGGCGATTTTGGGATCGTTTGGCTGGGGCTATTTCTGGGCGATCGCCACCGCTGCCTACATGCTGCTGCGCCGCGATGTCGACGGCACAGAACTCGACGAGGTGGTGGTCGACGAACTCCCGGGTGAATCGGCCTGATCAGGCCGGGCTGCCGGGGATGCTCGGAGCAGAAACCGTCGGGCGATCGGGCCAGAGGCTGGCCACCACTCCGGGCAGATCGCCGAAAATCTGTCCACGGCTGACGACGAGATCGGCCCCCGCCCGCCGCGCCTCCTCCAATCGCTCCCTGGCCACATGCGGGCCGTAGGCCACCAGCCGGGCGGATGGGCCGGTGGCGTTGGGGTGCGACTCGAGCAGCGTGCGGGCCTCGGCCACAAGCGTGGCAGCGGGGCGCGGGATGGCCAGATCGAGCACCAGCAGATCGATGGCGTCTCCCCGCGGTTGGCCGGCCGGGCTGGCCAGCGTTTCCACCGTGGCGGGCAGGCGGCTTGCCAGTCCGGCAAATTGGCTCATGCCGAGCAGATCGGCGCTCACCAGCAGAATGCGCAGGTGAGGCTGGGGCGAAGCGGTCATGGTTCCTCCGGGCTTGCGGGACCAGTTCGGCAAGTCAGTGCCGAACTGTTCCCAAGGTATTCAGAATTCAGAGGGCTTCCTGGCCGCGGACATCGCGGTAGATCTGCACGGCATCCGCCATGGGGAGCACGCTGAGCTGATGTGCCTCCAGAGGATCCCCGCCGAGAGCCGCACACAGGGCGCCGATCGTGCGGTCGAGAAAGTCGTCGTTGACGGCGATCTCCATGAGAACCTCCTGCACCAGCCGGGTGGTGGGGCCCACACGAAGACAGCCCTGGGCATCCAGCACCGTCAGCCGCGTCACATGCACCGCTGCCAGCGCCTGGCGCACCACCTCCACCTGCGACGGCTTCATGCGGGCGACCACCAAACGCATCGAATGCAGTTCCTTCCGGAGGGTGACTTTGTGAGTGAGGGCTCAGAGGAACTGTCTGCTAGGGCCGCGGGAGTTGCAGGCTGGCATCGAGCACCTTCCGCAGGCGGGCCTGCATTTCGGCAAGATGGGCCCGGGAATAGTCGTCGAGCTTCACATCATTGCGGGCCAGCAGAGCGCCGATCCGGCCGTCGAGGGAACGCAACTGGCTGGCGGCGATCGCCTGGGCGTCGGGAGAGGCCGAGCCCGATCCCATCGCCAGCGTTGAGAGCCGGGAGAGATACGCCCGCTGCAGCGAGCGCCTCAGGCTGGAGATCGCCGGCTTGCGAACGGTGAAATCGCCGGCCGGGGTGGCATCGACCTCCGAGAGGATCGCCTTGGTGAGGCGATCGAGCAGTTCGGCGGTGGTGAAGGCATCCTGATCAGCCGGCACCTTGAGTTCGCTGTCGCGGATGCGGGCGAGTGTGAGCGGGTCGAGCAGGCGGCCAAGCACCCGGTCCTGCCAGATGAGAATCACCTCGTGGATCGGGTAATCCTCCCGGTCGACCTCATCCGAGCCCCAGTGAGACCAGCGGGTCGCCACCAGCACGTTGTAGAGTTCGGGCGGAAACGTGAAGGGCCGGGCCATGAACATCTCGGTTTCCAGCAGGGCAAGCGCCGCTCGCTGCTGGCCAGCATCGACAACCCGAAACGGGGGCTGGGCTCCAGCATCCCCCTTCTTGCTCCGCGAGGTGTGGAGGCCGCCGACGAGCCGGGCCGCCAGCGCCATCGCCTTGCCATGGGTCGAGAGGAGCACGCCAAAGGCCTGACGCACCCGCTCGTAGCCCGGCGTCTGCCCGGTGGTTTCGTCTTTGGTCGTCATCCTCTCGGCGATGCCCGGCATCACCTGCGCCACGAGCTCGGCACGCGAGCGGGCAAACTCGAGCGGATCACTCCCCAGATCGAAGCGGTTGGAGAGCGGGTCGGGATCGCCGAATTCGGTGTCTTCGTCGGTGGCGTAGGCCAAGGCAGGCTCGCCGCTGCGGGCAGCGATTTTTTCGAGTTCCGGGAGTTCCCCCTCCGGGGTGCCCGCTGCCAGGGGCTTATAGCCATATTCGATCGCCCACAGGTCGTAGGGGCCGAGATACGCGGCGTAGTAGTCGCCTTGCGTTTTCCCCTGCGGAACGATGTTCACGGGGATGTAGTCCATCACGCTCGTGCTCGACCCTTCCTGCGCGGTCTTGGCGACGTCGTTGATCTCGGCGAGCGTGCGGAAGGCGCTCCCCTTGAAGTTGTGCCGCAGGCCCAGCGTGTGGCCCACCTCGTGCATGGCCACCAGTTTCAGCCCCTGCACCACCAGCTTTTCCTTTTGGGCTTCGGTCAGGACAGCGTTGCCGGTCACCGCCAGCGCCGTGGCAGCCAGCGCTGTCTCACGGGCGTGGCCATCAAACAGGGCGCAGGCCCCGCAGGCCCCCTCGAGCGGACCGTGGCTGTGAACTCCGCCCGGCAGCAGGCGCATGGCGGCCTCGCCGCCGGTGAGTTGCGTCACCGACTGCGGCGTGAAGGTTTCGTATTCCTTCCGCCAAAATTGAAGGAAATCGCCGTCGAAGATGATGTCGGCATCGAGGATCTGGCCGGTGCGGGGATTCACCCGCGACGGGCCCATGGCAAACCCGGCGCCGGCAGTGATCCAGCGAAACGTGTTGAAATTCACATCCTCCGGATCCCAATCGGTGGCCTCTGGTTGCTGCCGCACTTCGATGGCCGTGGCAAAGCCCGCCTTGGTGAAGGCCTCGTTCCAAGATTCGATCCCCTCGCGGATCGGCTGCCGGTATTTGAAAGGGACGGTCTTCTCGATCCAGAACACGATCGGCTTCTTGGGGGGGGAGATGGGGGCCGAGGGATCGGCCTTCTCCAGATGCCAGCGGTTGATATAGCGAACGAACCGGTCTTCATCGACGTTCTGGGAAAAGTCTTTGAGTGCCGTGACGAAATACCCCACGCGCTGATCTGCCAGTCGCGGCTTGTAGCTGTTCTGCGGCAGGAGGCTGAGCGAGTAGTGGACGTTGATCGTCACGCCGCGGGAATCGGGCACGGTGTCGATCTGCGTCGACCCTCCAGAGCCGTAGGTGGCCGCCACTTCCAACTCGACGTTGTCGGGGAATGCCTTCACGCGCGACCAGGTGGAGCGATCCCGGGCAAAGGAAAAGCCGGGCAGAGCGGCCGAGATCTGCGGGAGATCGGTGAGAAAAATGGCTGAGAGATCGATCACTGCAGCCCCGGAAGGGGCAAACGTGGCGATCGGCACGCTGTAGAGCACGCTGTCGGTGTAGGCCAGATCGACCGCCCGCTCCTCGGGGCTTCCCTTGTCGGCAAAGAACCGCACGTTCCGCCGCACCACATGGATCGAGTCATCCACTTTGCGAAACTGCCAGATCCAGTCGTCGCCGATCCCCCAACTCATTCCCCCGAGCAGCGATTTCTCGCCGATCCCCCGGGCGATCGAAATCAGCACGAACAGATCCTTGCCGAGGATCGAGTCAGGAAGTTCGGCGTAGACCTTCTCATCCTTGCGATGCAGCGGGATGAGGCCCGGCAGCCGGACGGCATCCTTGAGCAGCACGGCAAAGGCAGGCTTGTTGTCGGTTTTGTTGGTCTTGGGATCGCTCGGGGCAGTGGCGGGGGGCGCCTGCTGCGCGGCTGGCGCGGGAGCGGGAGTTGGAGGCGCGGGAGGGGGAGCGTCGGCCTTGGGGGCTTCCTGCTGCGTGGGAGCAGCCGCGGGGGTTGCCGTGTCGCTGACTGGATCGGCTGCCAGAGTGCAGCACACCGGCCCGCAGGCCGCCAGCAGAAGTCCCCACGCCACCGCCCTGCCCCGAAGAAATTCCGCCATCAGTTCTGCCTCGCCTTCTGCAACACTCGCACCCCGCCTGGAAACCGGCCGAGCCATTCGGTCGTCGCCGGGTCTCCACAGCACAATCCTTACACTACCATCAGCCCTATTTCACGGCCAATTTCCGGCAGTCGCCGTGGGAAACCAGCTGGAATAATGCTCTCTTGGCTGGGCTGTTGCCCGCGTCGAGTGGCATGAGGTGGAGGAAGTCGCCATGCAGTCAGCTGGATCGCCCGAGAAGCCCCCCTCCCCTGACGCTGTCGCTGGAGTCTGTCGGCAGTTTTTGGGGGGGCAGGACTTTCGGCAGCAATCGCTGGCGGGCCGTGGCTGGAGTGGCTCCCCGATCTATCGGGTGGACTCTGCCGCGGGGGACTGGGTGCTGAAGCGGTTTCCCCTCGCTGCCACGCCCGCCCGTGCCGCGTGGGTGCACCGGCTGATGCAACAGGTGCGGGCCGCGGGTGTGGCCGCCGTGCCGAGTGTGCTGCCGCTGGCCACTGACTCCCGCCCGGGGCGGATGACCGTCGCGGTCGATCGGGAGGGCTGTCTGTGGGAGATGGTGGAGTTCAAGCCGGGCAGCCCCGTGGAGCATCCGTCATTGCCGCAGGTATGCGCTGGCATGCGGACGCTCGCCCAGATTCACCGGGCTGCGGCGGGCGCTCAAGATGGCGAGTTGCGTCGGGCTCACCTCCGAGGGCCATCCCCCGGCCAGCGCGGGCGGGTGGAGAAGGCGGAGCGTCTGCTGGCCGATCCCTGGAGCCGGTGGCAGGAACGCATCAGCAGGGGAACGCCGCTTCAGGAGGCTGTTTGTCTGCGACTGGAGCGGGCGACTGGGCTGTGGCGCACATCCCGCATGGAACAAGCGCTGGCCGTGGTGGCGGCGACTCCTGCTGTGGAGGTTGGGTTGCAGCCTGCGCTGCGCGATGTGTGGAGCGACCACGTTTTGTTTGGGGGTGGGGACAACGCGGCGGCCGTCTCCGGCGTCATCGACTACCATGCCGCCGGCATCGACACCCCGGCCACCGACATCGCCCGCCTGCTGGGAAGTTGGCACCTTGGCGGGGCACAGTGGCAGCTCCCTGGTGCGGGTCGGTTGGTGGAACGCTGGGGCGAGGCACTGGCGGCCTACCAGGAGATCGGCCGCCTCGCTCCTGAAGAGATCGCCAGTATTTCTTTCTTTCATGCCACTGCGGTGGTGTTTGGTATCGATCACTGGTTTCGCTGGACGTTGCTCGATGGAGCCTCTTTTCAGGCGCCAGAGGCGGTAGTGGCCCGGATCGATCGCCTCCTGCAATCGGCCCCTGAGGCACTCGAGGCGATTCTGCAGGGGGGGAACCGCGGTTGACCTGCAGAAATAGCAGCCGGTAAAATTTGCCTAGACGGACGCGCTCCCTGCGGGCCAGCGTGACCGACTGCCGCAATCCTGGAAGGGTGCGGACGTCTTTCCGGTCAATTGTGTGCGCAGGAAGGCAGGGTTCATTCAAGTTCTCCACCGTTCCTTCTCGATGGGCCTTCTATCCGGTGTCTGTCGGGAAGACAGATGGCGTGCCCACTGGCCAACGACCTCACTCCCACCTCCCGCCGAAATCCTCGTCAGCGACAAACATATGATGGTTCGCGACAGGGTTCTTTGTGCGATCGAATGGATCCCCCCCATGCCCGTTCGTCTCCGACTTCAGGCTGGTGCGATGCTGTGGCTGGGCCTGATGGCCTGCCTCTCTGGCGGTTGGTTGGCAGCAGTGCCAGCGGCAGAACCGGCTCCCGAAGCGGGACTGTTTGATCCGCTGGCGGGGATTAACGCCGCCCTCGGCAGCCCGGTCAAGATTGAGGCAAAGCTGGAAAAGAGCGGGACGGAATTGGTGGTTACCGCCGTGCTGGAAGAGGGCTGGCACCTCTATTCCACGACACAAAAGCCGGGAGGACCCAAGCCGACCAGGATTTCTGTGGCTGCCGATGCTCCGCTGGTGCCAGGCGGCCCCTTTCTCCCCGACACCCTGCCCCATTCCCGCACCGTCGACGACGTACCGGGCTGGAAGGGATTGGTCGTGGAGGAACATGCCGGGCGGGTGACATGGCGAGCGGGCTTGGTGAAGAATCAGGCCGCGAAGGGACTTGCCACTGGCGCGGCGGCCGCCATCACCGGGAGCGTGAGCCTCCAACTCTGCCGTGACAATGCCTGCACGCCGCCGGAAACAATCCCCTTTTCAGTTCCCCTGCCGACCGGTGGCCAGGCGGGGGGAGTTTCGGCCATTGCGGGGCGCCCGGTGACGGGGTTTCGGCTGCCGCGGGGGCATGTCGATATTCAGGCGGAGTTGGAACCGCAGCGGCCGGGCGCAGGTGGAGAATTGGTGCGACCGCTGGTGGTCCGCCTCCGGCCGGATGAGGGTTGGCATCTCTATGCCCCCGGTTCGACAGGCACCAGTGCCGTGGGGCATGGCAGGCCGACGATTGTTTCTCTGGCCAGTGCCGAGGGCATTCCTGCGGCCACGCTCGGGGGCGTGGAATCCCGTCCGGCGGCAGATGCCACGCTCGCGGCAGCCAACGCGGTTGACGGACCTGTGACGCTCGAAATCCTCCTGCCGGCCGATGCCTCTCCACGCGAGGCGATGCTCGGATTTCAGGCCTGCACAGACTCCTCGTGCGATCCTCCCTCGGGCGTCCGCCTGACCGTTGCGCCGCCGGTCGACGGAGTGGCCGGATCGATTGCCTTTTTCGCCTCCCGCTACGCCGAGGCGGCCAAATCTCCTGCTGCCATCGAGCGCCCTGCCGGGCTGAATGCCGATCGCCCGGCACAGCCTGAGCCGGGTGACAGCGGCGGCATCGCCCCGCCGGCAGCGCGGGCGATAGAGGCCGCCGGAGGTGTTCCCGCCGCCGGGCCGCTGGCCCCAGAAACGGTTTTGTCAGGAGCGATTTCGTCGCTGTCGTTGCCGATGGCGTTGCTCTCCGGCCTGCTCGGCGGACTGATCCTCAATCTCATGCCCTGCGTCCTGCCGGTGTTGGGGTTGAAGTTAATGTCGTTTGCCCAGCAATCGGGGCGGGCCCGGCAGGAAGTCTTCCAGATGAATCTCTGGTATTGCGCCGGCCTGTACGCGGTGTTTTTTGTGCTGGCGACCGCCAGCGTGGCCGCCAACATTGGCCTCGGAGGGCAAAACCTCGCCTGGGGTGAGCAATTCACCTCGACCCGCTTCAACATCGTGCTCTGCGGGATCGTGTTTGCCTTTGCGCTCTCATTTCTGGGCGTGTGGGAACTGCCGATCCCCGGCTTCATCGGCGAGCGGGCCGGGCATGTGCAATCGCAGGAGGGCCCGCTCGGGGCCTTTCTCAAGGGGGTGCTGAGCACCGTTTTGGCCACTCCCTGCAGCGGACCCTTCCTGGGGCCTGTCTTCGGCTTCACGCTCGCGCAGCCCACGGCCGTCACCTACGCCGTCTTCGGGGCGATCGCCACCGGCATGGCCCTCCCCTACCTCCTGGTGGGAGTGTTTCCCGGGCTGGTCAAATTTCTCCCCAAGCCGGGCGCCTGGATGGAAACGTTCAAGGAAATTCTCGGGTTTGTCATGCTCGGCACGGTGGTGTTTCTCTTCACCTTCCTCAACCACGATTATTTTGTTCCCACGTTCGCCCTGCTGGTGGGCATCTGGGCCGCCTGCTGGTGGGTTGGCAAGGGGCAGGAGGCTGGCGGCGGGACGGTCGGGCTGGGACGATGGGCGCAGGCTGCGGCCGTGGCAGCCGCCATCGGCGGACTGGGATTCACATTCCTGGGGCCGGTGGAATCGATCATTCCCTGGGAGCCTTTCTCCCGATCGCGGTTGGCAGAATTGCGCGGCAATGGCGCTACTGTGATGGTCGATTTTTCCGCCGACTGGTGCATGACCTGCAAGCTGAATCTGGCCACGGCAATTGAAACCTCGCGGGTCAAGGCGGCTGTTGAATCGAATCGGGTGGTGCCGCTGTTGGCAGACTGGACTGAGGAATCACCCGAGATCAAGACGATGCTGGAGAGCCTGCAGAGCAAGTCGATACCAGTGCTGGCGATCTTTCCGGCGGCGCAGCCGGGGGAGGATGGCCGGGCGCCGATCATCCTGCGCGATCTGATCTCTGAAGCGCAGGTGCTCAAGGCCTTGGGAGAGGCGGGGCCTTCCCGAACGGTTCAGCCGGAAATGCGCGCCCGGGCGGCGGCGGCCGGTTCGCATATGGGACGCTGAGAGCGATCCTCGCCCGCTCCGGAGGTCAGGACCCGCCGGCAAACACCACGCGGTCGAGATTCTGCTCGTTGGCACGCACTGTGCCAATGGCCCAGTTCTCGAACCCGGCATCGTGGAGCTGGGTGCGGATGCTCTCGGCGAAGTGGGGCGAGACTACCAGCACCATCCCCACGCCCATGTTGAATACCCGCTCCATCTCCGCCTGCTCGATGCGACCGAGCTGCTGCACCCAGGGAAACACCGCGGGCACGGCCCACGAATCGCGCTCGAGCACAACCTGCACTCCCGCCGGCACAATACGGGCGAGGTTTTCCACCAGCCCGCCGCCGGTGATATGGGCGATGCCATGCACCACCTGCTTGACCCGGTAGTGCCGTAGAACCCCCTTCACAGCGCGGCTGTAGAGCCGGGTGGGGGCCAGCAGCAGATCGGCCACCGTTGCCCCGCCGAGGGCCGGCACCACATCGGCGCAGGAGAGGCCGCCGAACTCAAACACCGCCTTGCGCACCAGACTGAATCCGTTGGAATGCAAACCGTTGGAGGCGAGGCCGATGACGACATCTCCCGGCTGAATCTGCCGGCCGTCCACCACCCGCCGCCGTTCCACCACGCCTACGCAAAATCCCGCCAGATCGTATTCGCCGGAGTGATACATGTCGGGCAGGATCGCCGTTTCGCCGCCGACGAGTGCGCACTCGCACTCCACGCAGGCGTCGGCGATGCCCCGCACGATCTGTTCGAGCAGATCTGGATCGTCGTGCGACATGGCGACGTAATCGAGAAAGAACAGCGGCTCCGCCCCGGTGCAGAGGCAGTCGTTGACGCTCATCGCCACCAGATCGACGCCCACCGTATGGTGGATGCCGGCCATGACGGCAATTTTGAGCTTCGTGCCGACCCCGTCGGTGCAGGAGACGAGCAGTGGATCCTCGTAGCCCCGGCGGAAGAGCCCAGGCAAGTCGAGCTGAAACAGCGCGGCGAATCCCCCCTCGGGGCTGAGCACCCGCGGGCACTGCGTGCGCCGCATGTGGGCCGGGAGCCGGGCCATTCCCTCCTCGTAGAGGGCGAGATTGACTCCGGCACTGGAATAGGTGGCTCCGGGCACGTGGTGATCCTTACGGGGGGTCTCAGTCCAGGGGCGGGGCATGAAAGGCCGGGCGGGGCGGTCGGTGGACAATTTTTTCCGATGGTATCATCTTCAAACAATGACTCCTCGCAAGCCCTCCGTAGCTCCAGCCCGCCGCTCCCACGCCAGCCGGCCGCTGCCGGACCTGCAATACAGCCATCCGCTGCCCTACGGAGCAGTGCTGCACCCCAGCGCCCTGCAGCGAGAACAGGGGGTGCAGTTTGTGGTCTACAGCCGCTCGGCAACGGCCGTGCGGGTGCTGCTCTACGACCAGGCCACCGATCCCGACCCCGCCGAAGTCATCCAGCTCGACGCCAGCAAGGATCGGTGGGGCGACATCTGGAGTATTTTCGTGCCCGGCCTCGGCCCCGGTCAACTCTATCACTTTCAGGCCGATGGTCCCTTCGATCCCGAGCAGGGTCAGCGGTTCGACCGACAGGCCCGGCTCATCGACCCCTACTCGCGGGCACTGGCGGGGGAGTTTCTCTCCGGCACAGACGGGATTCTCCGGCCACCGAAAAGTGTGGTGGTGGATGAGTCGTTCGATTGGCAGGGGGACCGCCACCTGCGGCGCGGGCTGGCCGACACGGTCATCTACGAAATGCATGTGCGGGGGTTTACCAACAGCCCCTCCAGCGGTGTTGCGCATCCGGGCACCTATCTGGGAGTGATCGAGAAGATCCCTTACCTGAAATCGTTGGGAGTGACGGCGGTGGAACTGATGCCGGTGCATGAGTTCCTCAGCGATCCTCTGCCGGGGCTGCCCCACGGCCGGAAAAACTACTGGGGCTACGATCCGCTCGCCTTCTTTGCCCCCCACCGCGGATATGCCGCCGGCAGCGAGCCGGGCTGTCAGGTGCGCGAGTTCAAGGAGATGGTGCGGGCACTGCATGCCGCCGGGATCGAGGTGATCCTCGATGTCGTCTTCAACCACACCGCCGAGGGCAACGAACTCGGGCCGACGCTCTCGTTCAAGGGGTTGGAGAACCGGGTGTATTACATGCTTGGCGAGGGGGGGCGGTATCGCAACTACAGCGGCTGCGGCAACACGATCAATGGCAACCACCCGATCGTGCGCGAGCTGATCTTTCTCTGCCTGCGGCACTGGGTCCACAACTACCACATCGATGGATTCCGCTTCGATTTGGCGAGCATTCTCAGCCGTGATCGCAACGGCGACATGCTCCCCAATCCGCCCATCGTGGAGGTGATCACGGAGGATCCCTTGCTGGCCGATACCAAGATCATCGCCGAGGCCTGGGACGCCGCCGGGGCCTATCAGGTGGGTTCGTTTGCCAGCCTGAGGTGGGCGGAATGGAATGGCCGCTACCGGGACGATGTGCGCCGCTTCTGGCGGGGAGACTTTGGGCAGACCGGTCATCTGGCCACCCGATTGGCCGGCTCGAGCGATCTCTACGGCGACGATGACCGGCAGCCCTACCACAGCATCAATTTCGTCACCTCCCACGACGGCTTTCCGCTCCACGACCTCGTCAGCTACCGCGAAAAGCACAACGAGGAAAATGGCGAGGGGAACCGCGACGGCGACAACAATAACTACTCCGATAATCATGGCTTTGAGGGGCCGACAAAACGCCCCGATGTCGTTGCGTTGCGGGCCAGACATATTCGCAATATGCTCGCCACGCTGCTCCTCAGCCAAGGGGTGCCGATGGTCTTGTCCGGCGACGAATGCTTCCGCACGCAGGGGGGCAATAACAACGCCTATTGCCAGGACAACGCCACCTCCTGGTTTGATTGGACACTGGTGGAGCGGCACCCGGAGCTCTCGGACTTCGTGGCTGAATTGATCCGCTTCCGCCTCGACAATCCGACGCTTCGCCGCCGGTCGTTTCTGGTGGGTGGATCGAGTGCCGACGGGCATCTGCCCGACGTGGAGTGGTTTTCACCATCGGGTGAGCCGATCGATTGGAACGCCGACGAGGGCAGTCTCGTCTGCTTCTTCAGCGCACCCACGCCCGAGCGGTTGCTCGAGGAAGGGGATGCCTCAGCCGGCGGCATCCACGGCACACCTCGGCATGTGCTCGTGCTGCTGCATGCCGGCTCGCTGCCCCGCTGGTTCTCGCTACCGAAGCATCCGGCGGTTCGCGATCTGCCCTGGAGGGCGTTTGTCCACACCGGTCGGCCCGCTCCGGACGACATCCATCCCGAGGGGACCGGGCCCCTGATCGATGTCGAGGTCTTGCTCGAGCTTCCGGAGCGATCGCTGGTCTGTCTGGTGGCGGAGGCTGCGTCCCCCCCGGCCCGTCGCATTGCCTTTTCAGCCGACCTACCGCTATCCTCGGGGAGCTGATGAACGCTGGCAGTGGCCTCTGGGGCTGCCGCCGGCGGTCGCGTCAGGGACTTGTGTTCCCTGCGGCGTGGTCACCCCTCGAAACTTCTTCCGGAGCATGACATGAACGTGGCACGCGGCGAACAATCGCTCTCTTTCCCTTCTCCGGCCCGGTCCGGCCCGGTTCTGTTGGCCTGCGTGGGCTTGGTCTGCCTCTGGCAGGCAGGCTGCACGCAACCGGCCCCTACCCCCACTGCCAGCCAGCCCCCAGTGCCCGCTGCCCATGCCCATGAGCACGAGCACGATGCCAAGCCGGCGGCGGCCGACCACCACGATCACGATGCCGATCACAAGCATCCCGAGACGCTCGCCGAGGCAGTGGCGGAACTGGCGACCCTCTGTGGCAGCGCCAAGGAGGCGCTGGTCGCTGGCGACAAGGAAAAGGCCGACGGCCCCGTCCACGCTGTAGGCCATCTGCTTGAGGATATGGCGGGCCTGATCACGTCAGCCAAGCTTCCCGCTGAAGCCGAGGCGCTGGCCACCAAGGCGATCGAGGAGATTTTCTCAGGCTTCGACAAGCTCGATTCGGCCATCCATGCAGCTGGCACTGAGGCGGTCGAGTACGCCCCCCACATGGAACAGATCGAGGCAGGCCTGAAGTCGCTGGTGTCGCTCACGTCCAAGAAGGAGGGTTGAACATGATCGTGTCGCTGCTCAAGGGCCTCTGGAGAGGTGTGGTCTTGCCGGCGTGCCTGGGAGTGCTGCTGTGCGCCAACCCGTCATGGGCGGAGGTCAACATCGCCACGGAGCGTGGCCGGCTCGTGGTGGCCCAGGAACCAGCCGAAGCGCTCACCCCCACCGCCGCCAAGGAAAAGCTGACGGCG
>Ga0164294_10002769_pt1 | contig 15666 bp, 16 predicted proteins | sample GEODES005metaG_FD_111479 | JGI IMG/M metagenome (GOLD analysis project Ga0164294, IMG submission 111479) | Oligotrophic lake water microbial communities from Sparkling Lake, Wisconsin, USA - GEODES005 metaG | ecosystem: Environmental > Aquatic > Freshwater > Lake | place: USA: Sparkling Lake...
ACGTGCCACTGCACAAGTTCGATTCCGTCGATCAACACCATCCGTTCGCAGGTCGCCGCTGCTTCCACCGCGGCTTCGGTGAATCGGCTGGTGGTAACGGCATACGCCCGGTACGCCCTCTGCTGCGTCACCACACCCATGAGTTGCTGAATCACGGGGCCACCAACGGGGTTGTCGATCGCGTTCCGCTTGCATTGAACGACGATCGGCCCATCGGGGTGAAGAACATACCCGTCGAACCCGCCATCGTTCGACTTCGGCGTGACGCCAACCTTGTGCCCCATGTCTTCAAAAAACGTCATGACGTGCCGCTCAAAGACGAACGGATCCATCGCAACGAGGTGCTCGAGGATCGCGGTGTGGTCGGATGGAACCTCGGCTCGCTCGGGAACCATCGCATCCGCCCTCATCGCCCGCAGTAGTTCCTTGTCGATCCGGCGAGAGGTATCCGCGGCGATGAGCGTCATCATTAACTTCGTGAGCGGGTCGCGCACGCTCCGATCCTTCACGAACGCCTCGACCACGGTTGTGGCACCGGCCGTCCCAAGGAACAGCAGCAACGCCACGGGCAGGCCGACACCGCCGCCGAACGCGACGATACCTGCGCCCTGAGTCCCGAGGATCGCGAGGCCACCCAGCGTCACGGGCATCGCGACCTTCAACGCCAGCGGCATCCCCGAACCGCCGTAGTTGAGGACGCTGGTACGGGCCGCATTGGCGAGGATGCCAGCAAGCCGCCGCGTGCTCACGGTGGCGTAGAGCGCGGCCGCCTTCTCGGCCGTCGTACCGTCGCGTTCCAGAATCGTCTCGGCGTTCACGAACCAGCGGACGATCTCCTCGCGATCACGCTCAGATGACACGGCGCGGATAGACGCGATCATCGCGGCGGCGATCTGCCCCCGCACGGCGTCCAAAACCGATGGATCTTCCTCTGCCGCGACCTCGCCCTTGACGCCCTCGGCTTTCGTCTCGTCGAAGCCGGCAGACCACAAGTTGCCAGCGACCCCCGACCACCACGCCGATACATCGTCCAGTAGGCCGCCGTCATCGTCTTCGGCGTCTACGGGTTTCGCGCTCGTCTGGCCGTCGGTCGGCGGTGCGTCACCGGCATCAGACGGCCTTGCCCAGCGGAGGATGTTTCGCGGATCTGGGGGCCAAGGGAGAGCAGTCATTCGCAGGCCTTCGTTGTGTGCGTGAACCCTGCCGGTGCATGCCGACCGTGCCGGTCGGTCAGATATGGTCGCTCTTGGTGAGATTGCAGTTCCGGCAAAGCAACTGCACGTTCGTGTCGGAGTTCCCGCCGCCCTTCGCCACGGGGATGATGTGGTCGAACTCAAGATACGTGTCTGCGTTGCACTCAGCGCAGCGGCCGCCGTACTTCTGCCAGACACGTTGACGAACGTCGCGAGGAATCCGTCGCCGCGCCTCCTTGTCGTCACTCGCGACGATGGTCTGGTTCGCTCGACCAATGGCCGTCTCCCAGATCGCGACGGGTCGCACGCCGGCATCGCCGAAATCGTACCCACCTGCTCCCTTCCCGCCGCATCGGATCTCGATCATGCGACCAAACGGAAGGTGAGCCAGCACTTTCCGATGATTCATGTCGAACGCCTTGTCGGCGGCGGTGAAGATAGCGCGAGTGTCGGTAATGACCAACGTCCCGACGGACGTGTCGATACGGGCTCCGCTCGCCCGCTCACGCACCTTTGTGAATACGGCGGTGCCAGCCCAGTGGGTGATCTCGCCCGAACGTAACGCGACGCCGACTGGGCAGGCCACGCTGGGTAGCAGGCCACGGGCGAGGTCTTGCATCGCACTTGCTTCCGCGATCTCGCCACGAACGTATGCCGCGAACTTTGCATCGTCGATGATATTGTCGAGCAGGGAGTTGATGAGTTTCTCTTCCCTTTCGGTGACCTCGTTATCACTTCTCGCGTCCGCGAGCGCGTGCTCGACGAGCTGCTTCGCGGGATTCCGAATCGCTGGAAGCATCGCCTCGCGAGAAACGCCAAGCCACTCGGCCGTCTGCCGAAACTGCTTCCACTCGTCGCGGTTGAGTTGCCCGTCGGCGGCCATTCCGGCGAACAGACTACGCAGAAGTTGTTCGCCCTCCTGCTTGAAGAACACGGTCATCAGCGAAGCGACCGTCTGCCCCGCAGCGGCAGCCACGGCGTCGAGATGCTGCCGCTCTTTATCGTCGATCTGCCCGTCGGCGAACGCTTGCGCAAGCGTGGCCTTGAACACCTCAACCGCGGCTTGTTGATTCATCGCCGCCGCGGCGGCCATTGATAGCCCCACGTTGCTCGCCAGCCACGACAGCAACTCGCTCTCCCTCGCGGTCAGTTGCGAGTCCTTCCAGCAGCGGGCGATAAACCGACGATAGAGCGCGGCCGCGACAGCCTCGCGTTCGCTCGACTCAAGTTTCCGCTGGGCGGCCGCGGTGGAAAAGTTGAATGACTGCTTCAGCCGCGTGATCTCGGAGTCCATCCACGCGACGTGGGAGGTCACGATCTCATCCGACGCCTTGTCGATGATCGTTTTGACCGTAGTGCCAAGCCACGAGAGCACACCCGTCTTTTCGGCGTTCGACATTGGCAGCAACTCCCTCGCAAGAAGGACTCCACTATCCTCCCGCGGCGCGGCCTGTCCATACCGTCACCCCATGCCCGCGAGACACCGCCGCTTCGCCCTTGCGGCCCTTCTCGCCGGCCCGCCACTCCCACGGTGCCACAGGTGCCTTGTCGGCCCATAGGCGACGCCGGGCGGCTCGGGCCAGCCGAGAAACACCACTGGGCAGAGCACCTTGCGATGCCCTGCCCAGCGTGAGATCGCAAGTGCCGCGAAGAACGCGGGTCAGCGAGCGCGGCGACGGCGGAACATCGTGTAGCCGCCGAAGGCCAGACCGGCGATCAGCGATGCACACGTCGATGGCTCGGGCACGGCAACCGGACTTGCGAGACGAAAACCGATGACGTTGTTCCCGACCGACGGGGCGCCGTGCTCCTGCCTGAAGGACGACAAGACGAACGCGCCGCCGTCGCCCCAGCTTCCGCCCCGAAGCCCACGAGACGAGCCGGCAGTTCCATCCAGATCGTTCCACTGAAACACGTTCCCGCTCTGGTCGAACGTGCCGTAGAAACTCGCACTGTTCGTGAACGCTCCCACGTTCGTCAGGTAGTTCTGGCTCCCCGAGTAACTCGCCGACTGCGTCACGGAAAACCCAGCACCAGCGATGTAGTTCGCCTGATTCGAGCCGCTCCCAATGATGTTGCCCGGAGCATCGTTGCTCTGCGTGGCATAGGCGTAGTAACCGCCAGAGCCGGAGTTCAAAAGCGGCGAGTAATAGGCAGCCTTGTACCACTCGTTCGCGTTCGGGATGTAGAACGTCGGAGCAGCACCTGTATTGGGGTTGATGAGATTCTTGGCCGGAGCAGTGCCGCTCGTCCAGTTCGCCAGATCGTATGCCCCGTTCTCCGTGCTGCCGCTGCCTTGGCCGTTTGCCATCCAGTTGGCAAACCTTGCAGCATCAAACCAGCTCACGTACGTGATCGGACGGCCGCCTGCGCTCACTCCACCATCAGGGGCAGTGCCCGATGCCGCGATCGCGCCGTAGACGTACGCGCCCGACGAGCCTGTCTGCAAGATGCCCGCCACATTGGTGTCAGTTGCCATGCTCGGGTTATAGAGCGAGTACGTGTCGGTCTTCGCCACGGCATTCAGGAAATCCGTGTACTGCGCAATCGTCACGTCGAACTTGCCGATCTGGTACGAGTAGTCCACGCGGCCAATTCTGCTGCCGCCCGTGTCGTTGGCGTTGCCCGGATTGCCCACCGTCACCATGTCGATCGTGACGGCGTGGGCGGGCGCTGTGATAGTTGTCAAAAGCAAGGCGACCAAAGCGGCGGTCGCGAGACGGTGGATCGGTTTCACGAGCGGTCCTTTCGTGCAGTTGGGGATGGGCGACGTGTCAAAAACCCCCGCAGACTAGGCCCTACCCCCCCCCATCGTCAATCAACGCAGCGAGCACACGAAACTCTTACATAATCCGGCCGCTTTCGCCCGTGAAAGATGCGGCTTTCACCAACCTCCGCACCCATGCCGACCAAAGTTCAGCACTCTTGCCGAACCACATCAGCGCCAGCGATAATGTCTAGCGTGGATTCGATCAGCATCGTCGTGGGTTCCTGTTCGTGAGGTTGAGCCAGGCTCCGCCACGCCCCGCCGCCGTGAGGTGCAACGGCAGGGCGGGCGGTCCGGCGACGTGATTGGCCGGGATCGGTCAGAAGTCGCGGGCGGCCTTCTCGGCGGCGTCGTAGGCGGCCTTGGCAACATCGCGGGCGGCGACAGCGTCCGTGAGCCGATTAGTTGCGTCGGAGATCCTGTGGCGACCGCCGCGGACATTCTCAACCGCTTCCTGTACGGCGAGACGCATGTTGTGACGTTGGTCGGGCTGGTCGTACTGGGCAACGCACTTAGTCAAACCGCCTTCACGCTCGACCACCGCGAGCCCGTCCTCAACACGCCGTTCCTGGCGGTCGATTTCGTTCTCGATCTCGCGGACCGCAGCGCCGGCGTCGTGGAGCGACTCGCGGGCCGACTCGACTCTCGCGTTGATCTCCGCGGGGAGATTCGCCGGAGCCATCAGAGCGCTCGTCGCGCTTGTCGCCACGCTGACGCGAGACTCCGCGGATTCCTCCTGAGCAAGCAGCGGCTCGACTGCGATCCTGTACCGCTTCTCGGCTTCATCAAGGGCCTCGCGCTGTCGGGAAATCGCGCTCCGCACGTTCGCCAGTTCTTTTTCCGCGGATGCTAGTGTCGATGCCTTAACGCGGTAGTCGGCACGGCGGGCGAGGATGTCAACCAGGTCGGCGAGGGCAGCCTCGTCCATGCCCGCGGCTGTCAGCGCGGCGAGCAGTTCGTCGGGGTCGACAGACTCGTTGCGGACCAGCCGGCGGGCCATGTCGAACACGTCGCCGGCACGTTCTTCACGGCGGCTCTTCAGTAGGGATCGGATATCGAGAAGCGCGGGCATCGTTGGGCCTTTCAACTGGAGTAAGCGGCTACGGCCGGGGCGGACGTGGTCGCGTGGGAGACGTGAGCGAGCAGACTGTCGAACTTCGGGCACGGCCTGGCGGCGACCTCGGCGATCGGGCCAATCATGTAGTCGGGTGTGGACGCCGCGGCGACGAGCCACTTCGCCGCGTCGGTGGCACCGTGGTCGTGATCTGCACCGCCACGGCAGAAGCCGTAGGCGACACCGGCGATCGCGTAGTAGCCGAGCGGCGCTGCATCCGGCGTGGCCTCGATCATCCTCGCGACTAGCAGCGTGTAGCGTCGCCACCATCTGCCGTCATGCGACGCCGGCGATCGCGGCTCAAACGTAGCCGATTGAACGTCGGCAGTAACTCGTGCGATGAACCCGGCGGGGTCGTCGATCGCGTCGGGGTAGGTGCGTGCCACTGCGTGCGCCAGCTCGTGGGCGGCCGTGCTGCGGGCGATCGCGAGGGCCGACGCCTGGTCGCGGGCGTCCTCGACGATCCGCGACGTGTTGATCGCGAAGACCGGCCGGCTCTTGATCGCTGGGCTGGAGAAGTGCCACGCCGCAAAGTTGTCGAGCCCGGCCGCCGAGAAGCCGTGGAGGATGGGGCGGATACCAGCGTCCATGCCGAGCGCCTCGAACGACAGCGGCAGCGGTGCCGACCAGGGCGGGCACTCGTCGGGGGCGACGAGCCGGAGGATCGCGTCCGCTTCGGCGAGCAGTTCTGCGGCCAGCGTGCCGTGGTCGATCATGCGGATCGGTCCTCGTTGGGCTTGAACACCCGGAGCGTGACGCCGGTAGCCTTCCACTTGCGGAGGGCGGCGGCGGTCACGCGGCGGGCTTCTTGCGGCGTGCGGTTGTCGTGCTGCCGGCGGATTCGTCGGATCAGATTGTCGAGTTGTCGAGCATCGTGGTCGCGGTAGACTGCGGTGGACATGGGGCCGCCCCTCCCGCGGGCGGCTTCGCGGGCTCGCCGGCTGCAACCCGGCGGGCTCGCGTCATTTCTGGGTTATGGGCTTCGCCTCGCGAAGCGTCCGGTCGGATCGCGTCGGTGATCGGTGGGGCCGTAGCCGCCCGCCGGCCACGACGAGGGCCGGGCACCGCGGCGATCGGTCGGCGCTCCAGCGCGGAGCCATGCGTCAACGTCCTGGCGCAAATACACCAGCCGGCCGTTTCGGACGTGCGGATTCATCTTTGCCGCGATCGGCGGGCCGCGGTCGTCGGATGCCCACTTCGACAACGTCGCAACGCTGAATCCGGTGTACGCGGCGACTTGCTGCCGCGTCATCGCGGCGGGCTCGATCTCGTTCGCGGTGGTTGTCATCGTGGTGACCTCGTTGGAGAAGCGGAATCGTCCGCGACCGTCGCGGAGCGTTGCGGCTCTATAAGCATCATAACACGCGTAGGTGTACTTCAGTGCACCTGTGGCGTTCAACGCTCACCGACCGCGCTCGAGGCGCGAACATCGGCCACGACGACGACTTGACGCGGGAGACGCCTACGTGGCGTTGAGAAGGCTGATCGCGGTCGTGATGTCGAATCACGCTCCGGTTTTTTTGCGGGCCGCTGGGGGCTTGTGGGGAGTTTCGTTGGGAGGGAGTCTGGTAGCAGGGCGTTCGTAGCCGGGAAGGGGCGTGTGCCAAGCGTTGGAAGTACCTTGGCCGTGCCGGGTAGGGTGGGCGGCTATTCGCCGCCCACCTTCCGAGCTACCAAGACACGCCTTCCGCACGTTGGGCGTAACGCGGGTGCGACGCAAGCCCTTCCGCCGCTCGATGTTCTAGTGCGGCAGGCGACTCTCCAGACGTGTATGGGGTAGGCTCTACCACCGAAAGGAGGGTGCCATGGCAACGTTCATCAACCCGTCCAACGGGTACACCCAGACCGTCAAACCGCTGACCGCGTTCGCCGGATGCCTGTTGTTTGGGGTTCTCTATTTTGCCTACAAGGGTGTCTGGAAGCACGCGCTGATTTCGTTTGTTGCAGCGTTCATGACATTCGGAATCAGTTGGCTTATTTACCCGTTCTTTGCCTACGGCTGTGTGAAGAACGCATACCTTGAGCGTGGCTGGCGAGAAGAAGGACGCGGCTCGACGCAGACGACCTTCATCAGAATCTAGGTGCCGAACATGGCCACGCCGACTCGATCACCCGCGCCTTGAGCAGCTCGTCGAGGATCACCACGTCGGTGACGATCGCGACATGCCCTTATGCGGGGGCAGTGGGTGGTGGTACTCTCCCCCTAGAAGAGCAGTTTGGCTGGAAGCGTTCCCAACGGCCTGCCGGAGCATTCGCCGTGTTTGGTTTTTCGCCGCGATCCCTTGCCATGGTGTTCGGCTTCGTGTTCGCAGCGGTGTCCATTCGGGCATTGTTTGCCGGAGCGTTTGGAACCGTGGCGGTGTTTCTGCTCATAGCATTCGGCCTGTTGGCGTTCGCTTTCTCGGGACGTGGCCCACGCAAAGCCGCGGTGGCACGGCGGGCCATGGTGGCCGACACGGGCGATGATGTTCCCCGGCCCAAGGGCAAGCGAAAGCCGACCGCCCCGCTCGTCAACAATATCTGGCCCGGCAAGTATGGTTTCGGTGGTGAAGTAGTGGGGGAGTCGAACTACCAAGATGCACTGACGGCGGCGGTGGGCACTCCACCGACATCGTGGAATGAGGCCACGGTCATGGCATCGCTGGTCTGCGAGCCCGACAATCCCCACGATCAGATGGCGGTGGCGGTGTTCGTGAACGGGCGACGTGTCGGCTACCTCCGGGCGGAACACGCACGAGCGTTTCACGAGCGACTCAAGCGCCGCGGCATCGCTGGTCAGACCACTCACTGCGGGGCGCTGATTCGTGGTGGCGGGAAGACGAGCGACGGGACGCAGCGGATGTACGGCATCTTGTTGAACATCCAGCCGTTCAACTAAGCGACCGATCACGTCTGTGAACTCCAGCCCACCAGACCGGAACATGATCCGGTTTCGACCGTCGGCAGCTTGGGCCGGGGCGGGTCGGGAGGTGTTAGGGGTGACGGTCACCCACACCGTCACCCCTATCGTCACCCCTACCGTCACCCCTATTCGCTCTATAAAAATAGGTGTTTTCTTCTTTAGGGTGACGGGGTGACGATAGATTCCACATACATGCGAGACCGCTGAAAAGTATTTCGTAGTGCATGGGATTGGTGGCGGTGTGTTTTTCTTGCCACGCCACCACGGGGCGGTAATGGGTTTTGCCGTCACCCCGTCACCCTTTCGCCGTAACTCATTTACTGGCAATTGTTTAGTGGGGTGACGGGGGGGTGACGGACCGTCACCCCATGCCCCTGGAGCGTCACCCTTGGGGCCACGGCGGAGGGTGACGGTGACCTCCCGGCGAAGCCCGGACGCCTGGTGACGACCCCCCAAGACCGTACCCGCATGGGCACGACGCAAAACGTTCGCACGCGAACGTTTTGACGTCATCGTGATACCCGCACCCGCACGGGCACTACTGAAAACCCGTGCTAATAGAACGGGTTTCTTCCTCGCCTTCCGCCCGCACCCGCGGGGGATGCCCGCCGGCAGTCGGCAACGCCAGCCCCAACACGGGACGGCCGACGGCGATCCTATTGCGTCGATCTCGCCGACGGGTTCCATCGCGTCCGGTTTCCGGCTTCTCGCCATAGGGCCAGCACCTCGCCGGAATCAGCGTGGTCGCCGTGCTGATCCATGAATCCAAATCGTGAGCCGGGAAAGCATTGTTCGTCGGCGGTCGAAAAGCCGACGACCTCAAATCCGGAGTCTGGATGGCAATACCACCCGAAGAGTGACGTGTGTCCGAACAAGGGAACACAGTCGCCCACGATCATCATCCGATCGTCGCACCCGCTTCGCTCCAACTTGCCGGCGACCTCTGCCGGAAAGTCTCTGACCGGCTTCACCTCGACATAGATGTCCCTCGATGCGTGAACGACAAAGTCGGGAATCCATCCATTGAAGTCGCGAGGTTCGTATGTCCACCTCCAGCCCACGAGGTCGAACATGGCCGCCCATTTCGCCTCCAGCCGTGAGCGGAAGACGACACCGCCGTATCGCGTCTTGATCGCGCTGATCGTGTAGTCCATACTTGGCTCCGAATCACCGAACACGACTCCGATCGGCGGAGTCAACCGCGGTCAGTCGGCCGACGGCTCCCATGCGTCGCCCCGCCGCTCGACCCTCCAGCGGCGACCGTGCTTGCTCTTAGTGTCCCGCACAAGCCGGTAGTCTGCGAACCACCGATCGCGAATCGCCTCCACGACCCGTAGCATGATCGTGGCCCGCATGTCTTCCAGACGACCGGAGCGGCCGCCGCGGTGTTGCTCAACTACGGCGTCGATCGCGTCGCGAAGTCGACTCCCGGCCGCCGTGTCGTCGATGAATCCTCCGCCCCCGAACGTGTTCCGCTCAAACGCTCGCTCGACTAGTCTGGCGGCAGTATCGCGGAAGTCGGGGATCGCGTCGGCGATCGCTGCCACCAGCTCGCCGACGATGTCCTGAGCGTCGCTCAGCATCTCGCCCTGCGACTCCGCTGGGTCTGGTTGTCCGACGGCGACCAGGGCCGTCTGGACTACCGCTCCCCATCGTCCGAAAGAGCCGAGCCGTCGGATCGGCGGCGGAGTCTCCAGTGTCATGCCATACCGGAGGATCGTCAGCGTCGCGGCGAGTAGCTCCCGCCGACGTGCCATGATCGTTTCGCGGAAGTCGTTCTTGTGCTGCGTCTCATGCGGACGGTCGTTGTCGGGCTCGAGGCGCATGTGGAGGATCCGCCGACCGATGTCACCCTTCGGCGTGAGATTGTTCCCGTTTGCAAACGCCACGAAAGCGTTTTTGACGGTGATCATGCTCGACTGCCCTAGCTGCCGCGTGGTGATCACGTCGGCGGTCAGCATTCGATCGACCGTCGGATCCCCCAGCGTCCCCGCCACGTTGTCGAAGACGAGGCACGTCGGCCGCTCCGCGAGGATCGCGCCGATCACCTTCTCGTTCTCGACGTCGTTGTTGCCGAGTTTCGCGGCCGGGGCGTCGGCGCCCGTCGCGATCCACGATGCCGCCTGTTGCAACAGGCTCTTTCCAGCACCCATCAAAGGGGCGGTCGCCACGAACATCGGAGCAGGCCCCAGGAACGCCCGACGTGCCACCGTGGTCAGCACGCTGGCGAGCCAGACCGAACGATCTATGTCTCCGCGGAAAGGGAAAGTCTTTACGGCGTCGAGGAGCGTCGCGACGGCGGCTTGAGCATCCGCCAGCGTCGGCCGATCGGGGATCGTCGGCCACTCGCCGCTGGTTGAGACGACCACGCCGGTCTGGTCGTCGTAGCCGGATTGGTAGCCGCCGATGCTGCCGTCGGGCCGCATGAAGGGTCCGGTCGCGATGCCGTTGACGGGTCGGATCGCCGCGAACGCCTGGAGGTTGAACATCCGGCGGGAGAGCCAATCGGGACACGCCACCAATACCTTCTCGTCGGTTTCGGAGTCGATGCCGTAGAAGGCGACGTTGGCGTCGAGCCACGCGGCCAGCCGCTCGACGGTGATCTTCCGCACGATCATCGTTCCGCGGTTGCTGCACACGTCCACGCTCACAAGCGATTCGTCGGCCTGGTAGAACTCGCTCGCCACAAGAATCTGGCAGCGGTCCAGGGCGATCGACCGCGACTTCCCCGAACACGCCACCAATACCGCCGGCTTCCCCTCGATCTCGTCGGGGCATGAAATGGTCATCCGGCTTTCCGGTGGCTTCGGGCACCCTTCTCGCGCCATCGTGACCAGGAGCCGATCCAGCTCGCCAGCGTCTTCGTCGACCATCTTGGCGACCTTCCTGACGAACTTCTCCCGCGTTGACAGTGTCGCGACCTTCATCTCCGCCATGCCGATCACGACCTCGCCGCGAAGGATCGTCACTGATTGCCTGTCGTGCCGCGTCCATCGCATCTCGATATCAAGGTCGCCCCATTTCGCATTGCGGATCGGGCCGTTATAGGGCACTAGCTCGCCTACCATCGGCGTTTCCGCCGCTTCGGCGTCGGACCCCGGAGCCGTGATCGTCTGCACCAGGGAGGCGGCCTCCACCGCAGCCGCCACCATCGCCCGCGACTCGACCAGTTCGTCGTCAGTGCCAATCGGCAGGTCGGCCACGTCGCCCTTGTGCTGGAGTCCCGGCACGCGAGCGATCCGCACGACGGCCGGCGGCATCAGCCCCGCAAGGATGCCTGCCACCTCGTCGGCATACTCCTCGCCTGGTTGGTCATTGTCGGGGAATATCACGACCTCACGGCCCGCCAGCGGTGACCAATCAGTTTTCGATGGTGCCTCAGCCCCGCCGTGACTGGTCGTCGCGATCTGCCCGAGGGCCTCGGCCGCGAGCGCGGCTTTCTCGCCCTCGTGGATGGTCACGATCCCGGCGGCTGGGAGCTGGTGCAGATTGAACAGCGGCCACAGGGCCTTGCCGGCGGTCGTAATCCATCCGCCCGACGGCGTCGCGGTCGCCTGTCGAAACTGCTTGTCGCTGTCGCCGTAGTGGAAGCGGAACACGGCCCCGAACGGCTTGCCGTCCGCGGCGTGGTACAGGTGAGTCGTGGCGAGGATCGCTTCGGGATGATCCTTTCGCACGCTCCACAATGAAGCCTCGCCGGCCTTCTCGACGGACGGATGAACCTTCTTCGCCTTCTTCGTCTTCACGGCGACGACGGGCTTCGTGACGGTGAGCAGTGAAGACGACCCGCGGTAGAAGTCGTCGAAAAGATGCTTCTCGGTCTTCCCAATGGCCGCCAGCACGTCATGCCGGGAGCATCCCCGCCGGCAGTTGATCACGCATCGGTCGCCCTTTTCTCCGACCCCGACCCCTAGGCTGGGGTTCGTATCCTCGTGGGCCGGGCACCGGGCTTCTGCCTGCGTTCCGTTGTTGGTGATCACCCGGTCGCCGAGGGCGTCGATGATCGCGTCGAAAGCCTCACCCATGGCAGCGGCCTCCACACTCGACCACCCGGATCGAATACGGCTCGCCGTCGGTCCAGGTCACAAGCCCCCGCTTCCGCGAGCAATAGCCGAGGTCAAGAGCCGTGACGAAGTCGACGCCAATCGCGTCGGCCAACTCCTGCCAGCTTGGCGGTCGACCACGATCCGCAGTGATCCGCTTCACGGCATCGCAAAACTCGACCATCCGCCGCGATGGCGGTGGAGTCAGCGGCTTACCGCCGTCGACCGCACCGATCCGTACCGCCCCCATGTCTGCACCCATGGACGCCCTTGTCCCTCTCGTGTTGCGGGCCTCCTTGCCCTGCTTGTGATGGTCGAACCCGCAACGCTACTTGCGCCGGGTTCGTCCCTTGTCGTTGGTTGTCTTCTCGCCCCATACCTCGCGCTCGTGACCATGCGGGTCGTCGCACCACGCGAGGACGTCGGCAAGTCTGTACCGCACGGGGCAACGGTCCGCGGTGCCGAACTTATGGACGCGAGGTCCGCGTCGCTTTCGCTTGAGATTTGACAGATAAGACGGCGGCATCCGCAGCAGCTCAGCGGCTTCGCCGCGGGTCATAAACACGGCTTTCGGATCGTTGGTAACTGTCATCGTTCTTACCTTGTGGCTGGAGTGACTAACGTCGCTCTACTTTCATCCTAACGCCGCAAAATGACCTTCCCGGCGACTGCGCACCAAATCACCAACATGGCCACGCGGCGGTCGCCGGGGCAGGGGGTCAGCTCGATCATCGGGTCGGCCCTCCGGTGAGTGCGTCCAACTCGACTAGGGCCTGCGCGACCTCCGCAGCGCGGACCGGGCTTCCCCCAATCTGCCGATCGTCAGCGGTTGACCGCTGGTTGATCCGGTAGTGGAACTCGCGGAGGGCGTCGGGGGTCACGAACCAGCCCCCTCCGGCCACGCGGCCGGCGAGCCTCACCCCGCGGCACCCGCGGATACACCAGCGGATGATCGTGGACCGATGGGGCCGGGGTGTGCCCGTGATCCTGGCCCACTCACGGGCCGCCGCGTTGACGGGCAGGGCAAACGGGATACCGTCCGCGCTGTCTCGCGGGTAGGCTGATTGAGCCACGGCTCGATACTCCTCTCCAATGGTGATACGTGGGGGCGGCGTGTTGGCACGGGCATCGCCGGGCGGGTCGTTGGCGCGACCCGCCCGGCACCTTGCGCGTGCTATGTGTTTGTGGTCTCGATCACGCGCCAGCTTCTTGCGGCGCCCGGCGTTGAGCGGAGAAGGCCGGCCTCGATCAGCTCAACCGCGTGCCGGTGCACGAGCGTTCGACTGATTCCAATGCTGCGGCCGACGTCTTGAAGGCTGACGGGCCGGTCGAGAACGGCGGGCAGACTTCGAAAAGCCTCAAGAACTTGGCGAGCGCGAAACGCTCGTTTCTCATACCTCTTCACGGCTTCGACTCCTAGTTTCGGTAGCCGGCTGTTAAACGCGATCCATCGCGTGACCGTTTGCGGGCCGAGTTGTCCGGCGTTCCGCTAACTGTAGTGGTAAAAGTTTTTGAACATCTGTAAACCCCGAAAAACACCGGACGAAAAACGTTGTTCTCAAAGTTTTTTGAGATGACAACAAACACGCCCCGCCGAAAGGATTCCTCCGGCGGGGCGTGCCCCGGTTTCGTAGTGTGACGATTGACGTCATCCGGTCTTCATCGCGGCCTCAACAGCGGCCTCCCAGCCGGGCGGTGCGTAGCGGTTGAGCATCTGCGGCGAGCGGTCGCCAAGATTGGCAGCCGCGGCTTCTGCGCCGTGAAGTCTGCGGATCTCCTGGTTGCGGGCGTACCTCAGGAGATACGGGAACCAGGATTCACAGCCGGCTTTCTCGCACGCACGGCTGATCGCCCGTCGGATGCTCGCCGAGTCGTATCGGTCCCTCACGCGGGCTGACGTGGCAGGGGGTTGGAAACGGATAGTGCCATCCTTCCGCGGTCTGATCGGCACGGCCGCCCGCGGATCGAAGACGTGGGCGTCGTCGCCACGGTCCCCAAGGGCCTCGACCACGACGGCTTGGGCCGCCGGCCCGATCGGGATATGCCGCCCGTGGCCCCGCCATGCGTTTTTGTGGCGGGGCGGTGAATACCGCCATACCGGCTGGTCCCGGTCGTGAACGTGGCAGAGTTTGAGGGAAGCGGCCTCGCTGGGCCTGCACCCGGTCAGCCGGCAGAACTGCACCAGAGCCCGCATCGGCGGCTGAAGGTGATCGAGAGCAGCCTCGAGACGATGATCGTCTACGGCCTCCCGAGGCGGCGTATCGACAACGGTGGCGATCTCACCGGGCCGCAGCGGCTTAACCTCGCGGAGCGCCGCGGGCTTGTCGCCTGGAACCATCTCGCGGACGGCGGCCCACGAGAACAGAGCAACAATCCGCTGCGTCGTGTCGTTCACGTATCGGCGGGTCCGCGGTTTATCGACGACGACCTCCCCCTTCTTGTTGCGCCGGATCACCCTTCCGGCTGCAAACATTTCCCGAACGTCGAGTAACTGACGTGGTCCGAACTGGCGAGCCGGCAGCATGGCAACCGGCCGCAGAGCGCGGACGGCTGACAGAGACGCCGTGTAGGTGCTCGACTTCTTGAAGCCCTCGCCACGGGCGGCCTGTATGCTCTTGACCCACGCGAGGGACAACTCCGCGACGGTGAGGTCGTCGGGCGGCTCCGGCGGGACTGGTGGGGCCACTGGGCGGGCAGCCTCGACCGACTTTCGCCCGCTGGCGACGTAGGCGGCGATCAGCTCGTCGTAGCGGAGCCGGGCCTCAGGCGAGCCCCAAGGGCCGAGCCAATATCGGCACCCGGCGATACAAACCCTGGCCCGACCGGTCTGCTTGTGCAGACGCATGGCGGGCAACGCGCCAGCATGGCGGCGTCCCATTTGAGAATCTCCCTAAGGGGTCGCAAATGGACACGGGAAGCTCCCGTGGTCCATTTGACTGTGATCCCCGCAGGGCACGCCCGACCGTCGGGCGGTAGTTATGTGCTTGAAAACAAAAACCAATCAACCAGTGGGCAACACAGGATTCGAACCTGTGACCTCTACGGTGTGAACGTAGCGCTCTAACCAACTGAGCTAGTTGCCCGAAACGGGCGACGGCCGCCCGAAAACGACGCATTTCCCCGGTCGGAAATCACATCGTCTTCGGCAATCCTACAACCACACACGGCGTGCGCGAAGTGCCGAAAGTGCCGCCCGTGCCGAAGAAACCGGAGCCCGCACGGGAACAAATCCAGCCACGCTGAAATCACCCACAAATCCAGCCACCCGCTGCACAACCACCGCCTCAGGCGCACGATCACTCCACCACGGGCCGCGCTCGCTCAGGCAGCCGCTCTCCCTGTTTGCAGCCGCCGCCACCACATCAGGGCCGCGAGACTCAAGCACACGCCCAGCATGGCGTAGGTCGAGGGCTCGGGCAGGTTCACGATCTCCACCTGCGCCCACTGCACTTCCCATCCACACTTGCCTTTGCCCCAGTCGTCGTCGCCCCAGTCTTCGCCACGATCACCGCCGCCAAGAATGCTCGCGGTCAAAAAATCGTCTCCACCGAGATTGGCATGGGTGAGCCGGAACTGGAGCGTGTTTGTTTCGCCAGGAAAATCCACGGTCTGCGTCTGACTGCCGACCCAGCTCGGTAGGCTCGGCG
>Ga0164294_10002770_pt1 | contig 15665 bp, 13 predicted proteins | sample GEODES005metaG_FD_111479 | JGI IMG/M metagenome (GOLD analysis project Ga0164294, IMG submission 111479) | Oligotrophic lake water microbial communities from Sparkling Lake, Wisconsin, USA - GEODES005 metaG | ecosystem: Environmental > Aquatic > Freshwater > Lake | place: USA: Sparkling Lake...
AGCCGCCCCCGCCTGGCTCGCGGCACAGATCGCGTCTTTCCTGCCCGAGACTTCCCGACCCGCCCTCGAGGCCACCATCGCCGCCTACCAAGCGCTCGGCACCTGGTCGGGCAGCGACGCGCTGGACGCCGCGCTCTTCGAGCGCACCGTCGACCTCTTCGTCGACGCGGGCTACCTCACCGCGCGCCCTCAGCTCGACGACGTCTTCGCGCCGCTCCCCCCGAGCGCCTGAGCTGCAGCGGAGACCGCCGGCTGCGCCGCCGGCCCATGGCCCCACGCGCGAGAGCTTGCAGGATGCGAGGCCAACGACACCTCTTCGAGCGGTCCGGACAGTCTTGCAACGGGCCTGCCTAGCTGGCGGAATGCGTACTTCTTGGTCCGGAGGTACGCGTGGCCTTCTTCGAGTTGACGGCGACGGAGATTCGAGACGTCGAACACGTGACGTTCGCCGACGCCAGGGTCCGCGAGCGTCAGGATCTCCAGCGCCTGCTTCGAAGCCGCATCGAGATCATCGCGCCGGACGTGATGGTCATCGCCGAAGAGTTCGGTGACTGGATCGACAGCCGCCGGCGGATCGACCTTCTCTGTCTGGACCGCGACGCGAACCTGGTTGTCATCGAGCTCAAGAGGACCGAAGACGGCGGCCACATGGAGCTTCAGGCGCTCCGCTATGCCTCGATGGTCTCGACGATGACCTTCGATCAGCTCGTCGACGCCCACTCGACGTACCTGAGCCGCCTCGGCCTCCAAGACGACGCCAGGAAGGCAATCCTCGATTTTCTACCGGACTCTGGAAAAGAGAGCTTCGGCCAGGACGTTCGAATCGTGCTGGTCTCTGCCGAGTTCTCGAAGGAGCTGACGACCGCCGTCATGTGGCTCAACGACCAGGGCCTCGATATCACCTGCGTTCGGACCCAGCTCTACCGACTAGATGAGCGACTTCTCCTCGATGTTCAGCAGATCATCCCATTGCCGGAGGTCGCCGACTATCAGGTGCGCATTCGGGAAAAGGCGCAACGTGAGCGGCAGGAGCGCAAGGAGGAGCGGGTCACCGGCAAGGGAGCCGAGTATCGAGAGTTCTTCCAGGCGTTGATCGACGAACTCCGGGAAAAGCATCGGTTCACGAACGCCCGGGCTGGCCTACCGCAGAACTGGTACACGTTCACGGCTGGAACGAAGGGCTTTGGTTACTCCATTGCGTTCACCCAGGGCGGTCGGATTCGCAGCGAGCTCTACATCGATGGAGGCGACGCCGACTGGAATCTGCAGGTTCTGCGCGGCCTTCGAGCTGAAGAGTCGGCGATCCAAGGGGAGTTCGATGAGCCGCTCGCCTGGGAGGAACTCGCCGGCAAGCGTGCATGCCGCGTCGCGTGTTATCGCACCGGGAGCATCGGGGACTCTCCCGAGGCACGTGTGCAGCTCCAAGGGTGGGCGGTCCAGCAAATGCTGACTTTCAAGCGGGTCTTCGGGCCGCGAATCAGCCGACTCCAACTGGCGGTTACCGAGCCCGAGACCCCCCTCGTTCCGTAAAGCCAAGGCGCGGGAACGACCGCATGACCCTCTGACACGACGATATCACGAAGCTCGATGTCGACACCCTTGTCAATGCCGTGACCTCCATTTCACTCGGCGGTGGCGGTGTCGGTGTCGGCCGATTCGGCTGTCGTTTGAGAACTCATCGACACCAGTCAGGGCAAGACTTTGTGGAGCCGGCGGCCTCTATCCGTGCGGCTCGAACCCCTTGCCTGTCCACCGCGAACCAAGTCGAAGATCATTTCCCATTGACGACCTTATGGCGCGTTCATAACGTGAGCGTGCTTCGTTACTTTTCTTGGTCCCCCAAAACCGGGTCGGGGGACACTGGTCCCTCTAGGCGATGGTACCGAAGTTGGAGGATGACCCGAATCCGCTTGTCAGGACCTCATCTGCTCTAGGAAGCACGCCTCGCTCCAGGCGACCTCCGAGACCCGCGGAGGGGATGATGGTCAGGGCCAGCGAAGCCTGAGGAGCCCCGTGATGTCCAAGAAGTCCCCCCCTCAAGCGGCGCAGGACAACCGCGCCAAACAGTTTAACCGCGTGCACCCGGCGTTTCACCGAGCACGCGGTGGATCCCTGTCCTCGGCCTGTGTCGCGGCCGCACTGGCCAGGGCGGTTGCCGACAAGCGCTCCAACCTAGGTGCGACGCCCTCAAACAAGCCCGAGTAGTCGCAGCCGTCATCCCCCGCAGGTGCCTTGTTGCTGTCCGGCACAGGGCATCTGCGGCGTCTTTCGTCGCATGAGGGACTCATGAGCTACCGAATCCTGGTCACCGGTTCGAGCGGTCTCGTCGGCAGTGCGCTCCGCGTCGCCTTCGAGCGCGTGGGTGTCACCGTCAGAGGGCTCGACCTGCAGGGCCAAGACTTCGACGCCGGTGACGTGCGCCAAGCCGAGCATGTTCGCACCGCCATCGCCGACTGTGATGGTGTCATCCACCTGGCTGCCATCTCCCGCGTGGTCTGGGGCGAGCGCGACCCCGCCCTTTGCTGGTCAACCAACGTCGGCGGGTTACGAAACGTCGTCGACGCGGCCCTCGCGCGGGCGCGCCGCCCCTGGCTGCTCTTCGCCAGCAGCCGCGAGGTCTACGGCCAGCCCGCGACCCTCCCCGCATCTGAGGACGCTGCCCTCGCCCCGGTCAACGTGTACGGCCGCTCGAAGGTCGCCGGCGAGACGATGGTGCTCGAAGCGCGCGAGGCCGGCCTGCGTACGGCGGTCGTTCGCCTGTCGAATGTCTATGGAAGCACGGGTGACCATGCTGACCGCGTGCTCCCCGCCTTCGCGCGCGCCGCAGTCGCGGGCAAGCCGCTGCGCGTCGACGGCGCCGGCCACACCTTCGACTTCACCCACATCGACGATGTTTCTTCTGGCCTGTTGGCCTTGACCGAGATGCTCCAGCGGGGCGAGCAGCCGCCACCGATCCACTTGCTGACCGGTCGCCCGACCTCGCTGGGGCAGGCCGCAAGCCTCGCCATTGAATTGGCACGTTCGCAGTCCGTCGTTGTCGAGGCCCCACCGCGCTCGTACGACGTCGCGACCTTCTACGGCGATCCGGGCCGGGCGCGGACCCTCCTGGGTTGGACCGCCCAGGTCTCGCTCGCCGAGGGCCTGTCCCGCCTCATCAATGACTTCCGCGCGGAGCGAAACGCATGAAGATCCTGCAGGTCATCCACGGCTACCCCATGCGCTATAACGCGGGCTCCGAGGTCTACACGCAGACGCTGAGCCAAGGCCTCGCTGCACGGCACGAGGTCCATGTCTTCACGCGCGAGGAAGACCCCTTCGCGCCGGATGCCCATCTGCGCGTGGAGCATGACCCCGACGATCCCCGCATCACCCTTCACATCGTCAACAACCCGCGGAACAAGGATCGCTACCGCGTCGCCGAGATCGATCAGCGATTCGCAGAGGTCCTCGAGACGATCAAGCCGGACATCGTGCACATCGGGCACCTGAACCACCTCTCGACCTCCCTCGTCGTCGAGGCCGCCGCGCGCGAGATCCCCATCGTCTACACGCTGCACGACTACTGGGTCATGTGTCCGCGCGGCCAGTTCATGCAGATGCACCCGGAAGATCCGTCGAACCTGTGGCCGGCGTGCGACGGTCAGGAGGACCGGAAGTGCGCCGAGCGGTGCTACGCCCGCTACTTCTCCGGTGACGAGGGGGAGCGTGCAGAGGACGTGGGCTACTGGACGAACTGGGTCAACCGGCGGATGAAGCACATCCGCGAAATGGCGGAGCTGGTCGACCTCTTCGTCGCCCCGGCCCGCTACCTGCGCGACCGCTACCGTGACGAGTTCGGCCTGCCCGAGGCCAAGCTCCTGTACCTCGACTACGGATTCGACCGCGCCCGCCTCGTCGGCCGGCAACGCACGCCCGGTGAGCCGTTCACGTTCGGCTACATCGGCACGCACATCCCGGCCAAGGGCATCCACCAGCTCATCGACGCATTCGGCCGCCTCAAGGGCAACGCTCGCCTTCGCATCTGGGGCCGCCCGCGTGGCCAGGACACCGCAGCGCTCCGTGCCCTTGCGGCAGCCCTGCCAGGGGACGCGGCGACGCGCGTCGAGTGGCTGCGCGAGTATCGCAACACCGAGATCGTTCGCGACGTGTTTGATCACGTCGACGCCATCGTTGTGCCCTCCGTCTGGGTCGAGAACTCGCCGCTCGTGATCCACGAGGCCCAGCAGGTTCGCGTACCCGTGATCACGGCCGACGCGGGCGGGATGGGCGAGTACGTGCGCCACGAGGTGAACGGCTTGCTCTTCGGGCACCGCGATGTCGCCGGACTCGCGCAGCAGATGCAGCGTTTCGTCGACGATCCTGCCCTTGCCCACCGACTCGGTGCGCGGGGCTACATCGATTCCGCCACGGGCGACATCCCCGGGGTCGAGGACCACGTCGCGCAACATGAGGAGCTGTACACCGCGCTCCTCCGGCGCCGTGATTCCGCGCGAATCGACAAGCAGCCGGGACCCTGGCGCATCACATTCGACACCAACCCCGACACCTGCAACCTGCATTGCATCATGTGCGAAGAGCACTCGCCGCACAGCCCCCTGCAGGCGGAACGGAAGGCCGCCGGCAAACCGCGCCGGCTGATGCCGATCGAGATGGTTCGTAGGGTCATCGCCGACGCCGCGACGCACGGCCTGCGCGAGGTCATTCCGTCCACGATGGGCGAGCCGCTGCTCTATGAGGACTTCGACGAGATCATCGATCTCTGTCGCCAATACGAGGTGAAGCTGAACCTCACGACCAACGGAACGTTTCCGCGCCACGGCGCTCGGCGCTGGGCCGAGCGGATCGTGCCGATCGCCTCCGATGTGAAGATCTCGTGGAACGGCGCCACGAGGGAAACCCAGGAACTGGTGATGATCGGCACCCGCTGGGATGCGGTCCTGGAGAACGCTCGCACCTTCATCGCCATTCGTGACGAGCACGCCGTCGCCGGCGGAAATCGTTGTCGCGTCACCTTCCAGCTCACGTTTCTCGAGACGAACGTCGCCGAGCTGGCCGACATCGTCCGGCTGGCAATCGACCTCGGCGTCGACCGAGTGAAGGGCCACCACCTCTGGGCCCACTTCGATGCGATCAAGGATCAGTCGATGCGGCGCAGCCCTGAGTCGATCCGGCGCTGGAACGCGGCCGTCGTCGCTGCACGCACGGTGGTGGCAGAGCGACCCCTGGCCAATGGCAAGCACCTGCTGCTGGAGAACATCTTTCTGCTGGACGAGACCGCTCAGGCCGACTTGGCGCCAGGGGGCGGGTGCCCGTTCCTGGGGCAGGAGGCCTGGGTCAGCGCCGAGGGGCGGTTCGACCCCTGCTGCGCGCCGGATGCCCAGCGTCGGACCCTGGGAGAGTTCGGCAACCTCGCCGATCAGTCACTGATTCAGATCTGGGACGGCGAGCCCTATCAGCGGTTGGTGAAGACCTACCGAAACCGGGCGCTCTGCGTCGGCTGCAACATGCGTAGGCCCGTCGGGGGCCAGCCGTGACCTGGCGCCACCTGGACGTCGCCCCGTCCGTCAGTCATCACCTCCGCGACGGCGAACCTGCATACGCCGACCGTTTCGACGAGGTCCTCAAATTTCACGCCCCGGGCCTGGCGCCGGTGCGCCGCTCAGGCGAGGCCTGGCACATCCACGCGGACGGACGCCCGGCCTACGAGCGGCGCTTTCAGCGCACGTTCGGCTTCTATGAGGGACTCGCGGCGGTCGCCGGCGACGATGGCTGGCACCACATCGACCCGACCGGCGCCGATGTGTACCCGCAGCGTTTCTCGTGGTGCGGCAACTTCCAGGGCGGTCGCTGCACCGTGCGGGCGCACGACGGTCGATATCACCACATCGGCTCGACCGGGGAGCCCGCCTACGACCCACGCTGGCGCTACGCAGGCGACTTCCGTGATGGAGTCGCCGTTGTCCAGGCAGAGGACGGCCGCTCGACGCACATCGACCTTGCCGGCCGCCTGAGCCATGGCCGCTGGTTCATGGACCTCGACGTGTTCCACAAGGCGTTCGCCCGTGCCCGCGACGAGGCCGGCTGGACGCACGTGGACACCAGCGGCAAGCCGATCTACGCGCGGCGCTTCGCCGCCGTCGAGCCGTTCTACAATGGCCAGGCGCGGGTCGAGCGTCTGGACGGCGGCCTCGAGGTGATCGACGAGCACGGCCAAGTCCTGGTCGAGTTGCGCCGCGGCCGCTTCGGCCCCCCGTCCGAGAACCCGGTTCGAAAGCTCCTCCTCATCGGGCTCCCAGGAGCCGGTAAGACGACCGTCGGTGATCTGTGTGCCGAGCAGATGGGACTCCCGGTACATCGCCTGGACGACTTTCGGCGTTCACTCGCAGACGCGACCGTTGCGGGCGACTATGTCGCGCGCGCCGCCTTCCTCTCTGCTTGTACGGCGCCCGAGGAAGGGCTCTACGAATTCTCGGCGTCTGGGTTTCACCGCATCGCCGTGCGCCAGGCCTTCCGTGAGGCCCGAAGCACTCTGCTGACCGTCTGGGTCGACACCCGGAGCGAGGTGCGTGGTGAGCGCCTTGCGACTCGGACGACCACTGTGCCCCTGCCCGACTGGGGTATCCCGCCCGGTGCGTTCGCCGATGCCATGGAGGAGAAGCTGCGGGCGGACTTCGACAGCGGTTTCTGGGAGTTCGCGCCCGGTTGGCGGGCGCTCCGCGTCGACGGAGGCCAGCCCCCGGATGTCACCGCCCAGATCATCAGAACCGCATGGAAGTCCATCGGAGGTCCGACGTGAACTCGATTCTCCCATTCCGACTCGAGCGAATTCTCGAGGCCATCGGGCCGCACGAACGCCTTCCGCTGACAGATGCAGGCCTGGACGGTCGACCTTTGGCCTGGGTCCGCATCAAGGTCTCCGTCACGCTCGAAGCGATTCAACAGAGGACGGATGCTGCAGGGTGGCGCTCAATGCCGGCGCGGCGCGGGCGCCGCACCTTTCTTCTGGTTCATGCCGACGGGGGCGATCGCCTTGAGATCGACGGCATCGGCGATGGGCCCCGAGACGGCGCCGACGTCTTCGCCGAGGCAGTCGATCGGGCTATACAGGCGCGCCGAGCGGGGAGCTCGATCACCTGCTGGCAGGCCTCGAACGATGCCATCGCGGCCCTGCTCACCATGGTCGTCGACACTGTGGGGGGGCCCACTTCGCCCGAGGGGTTGCCCGTCGCCCGCGGCGTGCTTCCGCAGTCATTGCGCGACGCGCTGCGAACACTGCGAACCGGTCTGAATCTGCGGGACAGCCTCAACGATCTCCGCGGCATCCTCGTGTTCGCAGACGGCGTTGCCGACTGGCTCGGCGACCGAGGCGGCGTGGCCCTCGCGGCTCATCTCGTTCAACTGCGACCGCGCCTCGAGGCGGATCGGTTTCAGAACCTGCGCGACGTGGCTGACTGGTGGGCGCCGCACATTCGTCCCGGCGTCCTCCTGCGCGGACGGTCGCCCGCAGTCTATGATGGCGAGGGCTTCTGGAAATACGCCGAAGACGTCGGTCTGCGGCGCTTCGTGGACTTGCGAGGTACAGTCGAGCGCGCCCGCGCGCCCTACCCGTCGAATGTGGACGGCTGCGCGCACTGTCCCGTTGGAAGCGATCCAGCCGCGCATACCAACGTAGGGGATCTCGACAGCGCGTACCGTCGCATCCCCTTGGCGTGCGGCCCGGCACTGCGCGGCGTGTTGGAAGCCATCGCCGGCACCGACGGTCCGGCGCTCGTTCACTGTCACGCGGGCGTCGACCGAACGGGGGTGGTCGTCGCTCTCCTCGGCACCTGGCTGGGCGTGCCGCGTGAGCGGATCTTCGCGGACTACCTCGCCTCAGGCCAACTCGTGGACGCCCGGCGTTTGGAGAGCGCCCTGGAAGTCGCTGCCGCCCAGGGCATCGACGCCCTGATCGCGTCGAGCGGCGTTACCGAGGCGGTGATCGAGCGCGCGCGGGAAAGGCTCCTGGCATGAGCAGCGAGCTTCCCGTGGCGCATCCCGAGTCCGTACTGGTCTTGACGCTCGACTCGTGTCGGTACGACACCGCTCGCGACACGCCGATTCCGCACCTCAGCGCGATCGCGCCGCTGCGTCGAGCGATGGCCCCTGGCCACTTCACATTCTCCTCGCACGCATCGATGTGGGTGGGCACCACGCCTGGGCTCGCGGAGTCCCGCGAGCCGGTGCTCAATCCCAAGGCCGGCCGGCTTTTCCGGCTGGCCAACCCCCGAGCGGCGGCGCAACCAGGCGACGTCTTCATCCTCGACGGTCGCTCGGTTCCAGAAGGGTTCCGGCGCCGCGGGCATGCCGTCATCGGCACGGGCTCCGTCGCCTGGTTCGACACCGACACCGAGCCGGGCCGCTGGCTGGTTCAAGACTTCGACCGATTCAAGTATGTGCGTGGACCGGGCGGTCTGCCAGAGCAACTCGCGTGGCTTCGCGGCGAGCTCGGCGCACTCGAAGGCCAACCCGCGTTCGTCTTCCTGAACGTGGGGGAGACGCACGTTCCCTACTGGCACCCTGGCGCCGAGTGGAGCGCACGCGACAACCCGTGCCAGCCCTTCGGCACGCACAACGACGCGTCGACCTGCCGCGCGCGCCAGTCGGCGTGCCTGGCCTGGGCCGATCACGAACTCGGCGCGCTCCTCGCCGCATTTGCGAGCGCGACCATCCTCGCCTGCGCCGATCACGGGGACTGTTGGGGTGAGGACGGCCTTTGGGAGCATGGGGTCTGGCACGAGAAGACGATGGAGGTGCCGCTCTGGGTCCGGGTGCGGGGCCGCCCGTGCTGAGCGTCGTCCTCATCGTGAAGGACGAGGCGCCGCGGCTGCGTGCTGCCCTTGCGAGCGTCGGCTCCGTCCCCGAAGTCATCGTCTGCGATACCGGCTCGTCGGATGGGACTCTCGACGTGGCCGCCGGGGCTGGCGCGCGGGTCTTCGAGACGGTCTGGACGCACGATTTCGCCGCGGCACGCACCGCCGCGCAACGCCACGCCCGATTCCAGTGGGTGATGCGAATGGATGCCGACGAGCGCCTCGAGGTGGCGACCGGGCGCGCTGACGAATGGATCAAGTCTGCCATCGCCCGCGCCGAGCGAGAAGAGGCCGACCTGATCTACGTGCGGCGCCGGTACAGCCCGACCAACGAACACTGGTTTCCACGGATCTTCCGCGCCGACAGATTCCGCTGGGCCCACCCGGTGCACGAAGTCCTGCTCCCGGTCGCGGAGCGGCGGCGTGCCATCGCGGTGCCCGGTGCGGTGTTCGTCCACCGTCCCATCCCACGACCTCGGGGATACGCGGAGTTGGCAGCTCGACACCTCGCGGGCCACCCGAAGAGCCCTCACCTGCGGTACTACTTGGCCCGTGGACTGTGGGAAGCGGGGCGCTTGCCGGAGTGCGTGCCGGCGTTGCGAGCGTTTCTGGCTGGCCCGGCGGACTACAGGTTTCACCGAGGAGAGGCACACCGCATGCTCGGCGTCGCCCTCGCGACCATCGGGGAGGAAGACGCGGAGCGTCACCTCATTGAGGCCGCGCTCGCTGACGGCGGGCGGGCAGAGGCGATTGTCGACCTCGTTCGCCTTCTCTTGGCGCGCGGCGAACGCGCGGCCGCCCGGCGTTGGATCGCGCTCGCAGCAGACGCCAGCCCGCCGACCGAGCTTGCCCCTTGGAGCGGGTGGCAGCGGCCGTACCTGCTCGAAGGGCCGGCGTGGGACATCCGCACCTGGCGGGCCGCGTGGAGGAGTGCAGCATGACTCCGATCATCGGCATGTACGGGATTCAGGATCGTCAGGACGGTCCCCATCCCCTCGAGACACACGACCATGCACTCTGTCGCGTTGAAGGCGGCCGGGTGGTACGTCACCTTGCCCTCGAGCGGTGGACGCGGCGAAAGCACGACAACCGCATGCAGGAGCACATCGAGGCACTGGCGGCCGATGGTTTTCTGACCCGCGGCGAGAACGCAATCCTTGCCTGCGCAGACAGCTTCGTCGGTCGCTCATTCATCTCACGCGGGGGCCGATGGCGAGTCGAGGCACCGCCCTCGGATGGTCTCGCGATTGGACCTGTCCCTGCCCGCGCACACGTACTCGGTCGCGAATTGGCCGCCTGGGTCGTCCCCCATGAGCTGGCCCACCTGGGGTCCTCCCTGCCATTCATCGGAGGCTGGGAGGACAACACGCTGCTCATCCACGTGGACGGAGCGGCGAGCCACTCCTGCTGCTCGGCCTGGCTCTGGAAGGACAGCGCACTTCACCTCCTCCATCACGGCTGGGAGCTCGCGGACGCCGTGGCGGGGTACGCGACGAACAACCTCGCGCAGGCGCTCGTCGGGCACGACTGGCGGACCTTCCTGGCCGTGCCGGGCAAGCTCATGGGGTTGGCCGCATGGGGCACACCAGACCCAGAGGTCCGCGCCTGGCTCGACCGACACGAGTGGTTCTCACGGCTGCGGGGCGGTTCGGCGCGCTTCGAGCAAGCGGCTCGAGATGCGTTTGGATGGCGGGGCCAACTCGTGCCCGACGACCAGCTGGTCCAGACCTTAGCCGCCTGCTTCCAAGAGCGGTTTGAGCTGGCCGTGTTCGGGTATGTCGAGCGGTTCGCCGCGCTTTCCGGAGCTCGCCGCCTCATCCTTGCCGGCGGTGGTGGGCTCAACCTGCCCTCCAATCAGCGCATCGCCGACTCCGGCATCTTCGAACACGTCTTTGTCCCGCCGTGCGCTGGCGACGATGGCCTGGCCCTCGGAGCGGCGTCACTCGTTGCATGGCTCGGCGGACAAGTCTTCGAGCGACACTCGGCATTCCTGAATGACGTCGGCGCTCCCGCACTCGGCAGATCGACCGAAGCGGATCTCGCCATGCTCGCGGACGCCATCGCGCGGGGCGAGGTGGTCGGAACCTGTCTCGGAACCGCCGAGGTCGGTCCCCGGGCGCTCGGCCATCGGTCGCTTCTCGCACGCCCCAAGGCCGAGGACGCCCACCACGTCAGCGTCGTGCTGAAGGGGCGTGAGACATGGCGACCCGTTGCGCCCCTTGTGCTGGCCGAGTTGGCCGACGATCTTTTCGTCGGCACCCCGTCGCGCAGCCCGCTTGCCCCGCACATGCTCGGTCGATTCCGTGCGAGTGAGTGGGCGCTGCGCGACGCGCCCGGGGTTGTCCACGTCGATGGGACAGCGCGCGTCCAGATCGTCGGAGATGAAACGGAGCTGCGCCCAATTCGGATGCTCCTGCAGGCCCTCTGGGCGCGACACCGGATTCCTTGCGTCCTGAACACCTCCTTCAACCGCAAGGGCGAGCCGATCGTCCAGACGCTCGATCAGGCCCGAGAAGTTGCCTCGGAAATGGGCATTGACCACCTCTGGCACGGCGGACGGATTGAAGGGACGCAGCGTGAGCTCCCGGGCGTGGGCTTCACGGAGGTCGCCGAGCTGCTCGTGACCTGGCGCTCTGATGCAGTGCATGCGGCCGTCGAGTCCGGCCTGCTCAGTCTTCTCCCTCTCACGGACGGGCAACTCGTCGACGTACAGCGGCGACTGCTCGCCGCCCTCGGAGAGATGGGGCTCGTCGAGAAGGTCGCGAATCGTTGGTCGACGACCGTGCGCGGCGCTCTCCTTCGCGATGACCATCCGTCGTCGCTCGCACCCGTGGCACGTTATTGGGCCGGGGATGGCCGGGCCCCGTGGCACTCTCTGGTCCGTGCGCTCCATGACTCGGCATGGCGGCCAACGGATCCATTTGCGGAACAGGCTCACGACCCGGCTCGCGTTCAAGCCTACCACGCGGCGATGCGCGTGTACGCCCTCCGCGATTATGCCGGAGTTCCCCACGCACTGGACCCCGACCACCGGCTCGTGATTGACGCGGGTGGAGGCCACGGGGCCCTCGCCGAAGCGGTACTTCGCTTTCATGGGATGACCGAAGCCATGGTGCTCGACCGACCGGAGGTCGTGGCCCAGGCCATTGTCCCTGCAGACCTTCGCGGCCGCTTGCGCCACGTCGGATTCGACCTGTTCGCGACATGGCCAACTCGCGCGGATGCGATCGTCCTCGCCCGCGTCCTGCACGATTGGAACGACACACAGGCGAAGACCATCCTCGAGCAGGCGCGAGCGGCCTTGGAGCCTGGTGGCCGGCTCTATGTGGTCGAACGGCTCCGCCAGCCAGGCGGACACGACGGTGCCCTGCTCGACCTGCACATGCTGCTTTCCACTGGCGGTCGTGAGCGTACCCGGCAGGAGTTCAAACGTCTGCTGAACGAGAGCGGTTTCGAGCTCCGTGATGTCCGGTGCCTGGTTTCCGCGCAGTCCGTCCTCGTTTCGGTCGCACGATGAACGGGTCCCCTGCCTCGCGCATCCCTTCATCCACGATGCACTGGTTGGATCGAGTCCCACCAAACCTCCCGGTGGCTCTCCTGCTCAGGCATTCCGATCGCGACGTTCTCCCCTCGGGCAACGCAGGCAACGCACTCCCCATCACCGAAAAGGGCCGCGAGCGGGCGTGCCAGCTCGGCGCCCTTCTCGGTACGGGATTGCGGTCGTTGCATACCAGTCCGTTGATCCGCTGCATCCAGACCGCCGAGGCGCTGCGCGACGGGGCTGCGGTGCGGCTCGCGGTGAATCCCGATCGACTGCTCGGCCATCCCGGCGTCTTTGTGGTCGACGGGGACACAGCATCGACGAATTGGGAACGCCTCGGGCACGAAGGCGTCATGTCGCACCTCGTCTCATCGGACGAAGCCCTACCGGGCATGGCCAGGCCCGAGCCCGCGGCGCGCTTCCTTGTCCACCACATGCTGGCCACCGCCGGGCGCGCGCCGGGCCTGCACGTCTTCGTCACCCACGATTCGCTGGTCACCGCGACCGTTGCCCGTTTGCTGGAACTTCCGCTCGGCGCCGAAACGTGGCCGGAGTTCCTCGAAGGCGCGTTCTTCTGGCGCGACGCAGCGGGTCTTCATGTCGTCTATCGGCAAATGCACCGCGCCTTGCCGGCAGAGGGCCTTTGCAGGCTCGAAGACGGAGACGTCGTCGAGTTTGCCCGCCGAGAAATTGGAGCCACCGTCGGATTCAACAGCGGGGCACGCTTCTTCCTGGCGGGCGGGGCCTTCAAGTCCTTGCTCACCGGTCGGCGTCCTCGGGACCTGGACCTGTGGGCTCCCTCGAAGGGCGACCGCGACGCACTCCTCGCGGCGCTCGCACATCGAGGCGCACGGCCATTGCCGCCACGCGCGTTTGCCGACGCCTTCGAGATCGCAGGCCGCGTCGTCGAGGTGCCCCATGCCGTTGAACCCTCGACCCTTTGGGAGCGGCTTGCCCAGTTCGATCTCGGCCTATCAGCCGTTGGCGCAGAGCATCAGCCCGGTGACCGCTGGTCGGCGGCCATACACCCGCTCGCGAAGCTGTCCGTGGAGCGCCGACAGGTGCGCCTGCTCAAGCCGCTGGTCAATTGGAAGTATGCGCTGACGAGCCTCGAGCGGGCGCGGCGATATGCCACAGAGCTCGGATTCGAGCTTCCCGACGAAGAAGAACGCGAGATCTGGAGCGTCTTCGACTCGCAGCCTCGGGACGTCCAGTTCCAGATGATCGAACGCCATGCTCGAACCGCAGGCGAGGACGGTGGTCGCATTCATGCAGAGGCTCTTGGTCGGCTCCAGCCGTCGTCGGTCGTTGAGCCCCGGTGATCACGGCCATGGGATGCAACACCGCCTCTGGAAACTCATCGTCCGGTTCACCTGCAAGTGTCCTCCAAGGTGGTTTCATGACAAACGCCCAACTTGACCTCCACACCAGCGCCACGGATCTTCGTTCCGTGACGGAACCGGCTTCCCCCCCCGACGCTGCGCGCCTCATGGCCTCGCTCTCCCGCGATCGGGTGAGCCTCGATCCGCCAGCGCGAATGAAGGATGTGGCATCTTCGCAGCAGTGACCTTCATCAGCACCGACGGGGCTGTTCTGCCGTGCGTCAATGACGTGAAGGGCGCGCATCGGCTCGGCAACGTTCGATCGCTCAAATGGTCCGACGTCGTGAAATGGAAGCGTGATCGAGAGTGCTGCGTGGTTCGGACCATGTGCAGGTGTGGAGTCCGGAAAGTCTGGCGGGAATCGTCCGGAAATTTTGGCGGGTCGGCGAGAGGCGTATCAGGTCATCGGTTGCTTGTGAAGCGAGAGCCGCCGAGCGAGCGTTGGCGCGGGCCACGCACGGCTTGCGCCGTGCACGAGCGTCGCGCGGCGCAAGGGTTCTCGAGTGCGGCCCGGCCCCGCGGCCGGTGAGCAGGCGACATTGAGGGTCGGTGGGTCCGCGCTTGGGTCCAGACGGAATTTCCGGATTTCCGGACGGTCATGATTCGGACTCCTCCTCGCCCAGGGTGGCGGGGTCGACGTTGCGTGTCCGCCAGGAACGACCGCCGAGAGCGATGTGCTGTCCGCGCTCGAGGACCCGGTCGAGGAGCGCCTCGGCGAGCTGCTCGTCGTGGAGGACCTGACCCCATTCACGGAGCTTCTTGTTCGTGGTGAACACGATGGGCTTTCGGCGCAGGCAGCGCTGGTCGATGACGCCGTAGAGGACGTTTGCGGCGGCGTCGGCGTGCTGGAGATAGCCGACCTCGTCGATGACGAGGACGTGAGGCTGGACGTAGCCCGCGGTCGTCTCGCGCAGCGTACCGGCGCGTGCCGCCGCGCACAGCTCGTCGATGAGGGCCGTCGCACCGACGAATCGGGCCTCGAATCCGTTCTGGATGGCTCGGTAGGCCAGCGCGACGGCGATGTGCGTCTTTCCGCGTCCGGGTTTTCCGGACAGGACCAGATTGCGCCCCTCGGTCACGAACTCCGCCCCGAGGTAGGGGCCGAGCTGGGTCCGTCGGACGGTCGACTGAAACGTGAAGTCGAACTCCTCGATGGTCTTCAGGAACGGGAAGTGGGCGTACCGGGCGAGCTTCGTGACGCGAGTATTCGGGGCCTCATAGGATATCCGTGGGTCACGACAGATGGGGACGGGCAGGCAGGTTGATGGCGAGTCCGCCAAGTTTGAGGAAGACGAGGGCGATGAGGGCGGTCGCGCTGTGAAACCCATGAGCGATTCTGGTGAGCAGTCGGATCTGATTGTTGGTCGCCTCGACGCGCCCGTTAGACATCCGGTGTCGCAGGCTCGCCTCGATACCCTCGCGATGTCGCCGGATGCTGCGGGCGAGCTTGAGGAAGGGGGCGATACGGCAGCGCTGGGCCCAGGCGAGCCAGCGCCTGAGGAGCTTGATGCCCTCGTCGCCCTTCGTGGCGAAGACCAGGCGGAGCATCTCCTTGAGCAGATAGGCGCGGAACAGGGGTCGGTTCAGGGTCTCCAGGGTGGAGAGCCGGGCCTTCTGCTTTTCCGTCAGGTTCTCCGGGTTCTTCACGAGGGCGTAGCGGGCCCCCTTCACGAGCTTGGCGGTGTGTTTCTCCCCGCCCTTGCGCGAGTCGTTCCAGACGCCGCGTCGGACCTGGTCGAGCGCCTCATTGCCCCACGCGACCACGTGGTACGGGTCGATGCACAGCACCGCGGTCGGACAACGCTCCTCCACGACATCACCGATCCAGGAAGCGGCGTCTGCGCTCACATGGGTCAGGCGCGCGGCCCGCTCGGCGCCGAGCTCGTCGAAGAA
>Ga0164294_10002772_pt1 | contig 15661 bp, 14 predicted proteins | sample GEODES005metaG_FD_111479 | JGI IMG/M metagenome (GOLD analysis project Ga0164294, IMG submission 111479) | Oligotrophic lake water microbial communities from Sparkling Lake, Wisconsin, USA - GEODES005 metaG | ecosystem: Environmental > Aquatic > Freshwater > Lake | place: USA: Sparkling Lake...
CTGGCCTCGGGCACCCGCTACGAATGGGTGGTCGTCGACTTCGCGATCCTGGCGGCGGGCGCTGCGACCACCACGGTGTACCCGACCACCCATGCCGAGGACGTGGCCTTCATCGTCGCCAACTCCGGCAGCCGAATTGTCGTCGCCGAAGATCAGAAGCAGGTCGACAAGCTCATTGCTCACCGTGCCGAACTGCCCGCCGTGCAGAACGTGGTGGTGATCGACGGTGACGGTGACGGCGACTGGGTGATCACTCTCGCCGACCTCGAACAGCGCGGTAAGCAGTTGCTCGCCGACTCGCCGTCGGCGGTGACCGATCGCATCGACGCGATTCGCCCCGATCAGTTGGCCACCTTGATCTACACCTCGGGCACCACCGGTAAACCCAAGGGCGTGCGGCTGACCCAGGATTCTTGGACCTACACCGCGGCCGCAATGGATGCCCTCGGGGTGCTCTCCGACAAGGATCTGAATTACCTGTGGCTGCCGCTTGCGCACGCGTTCGGCAAGGTCATGTTGGCGCTGCCGCTAGCGATCGGGTTCCCGACCGTCATCGACGGCAGGGTGGACAAGATCATCGAGAACCTCACCGTCATCCGGCCGACCATCATGGGTGCGGTCCCGCGCATCTTTGAGAAGGTGCACGGCAAGATCAACGAGATGGTCGCCAAAGAAGGCGGCGTCAAGAAGCGCCTCTTCGACTGGGCAACCGGTGTAGGCGTGCAGATGTCGCGGGTGCGACAGGCCGGGGAGCGACCCTCGCCGCTGCTGGCGGCCCAGTACAAACTCGCCGACCGACTGGTGTTGTCGACGATTCGGGATCGCTTCGGCGGACGGATGCGATTCTTCATCTCCGGTTCGGCCGCACTCGACCGTGAGATCGCCCAGTGGTTCGACGCCGTGGGTGTCATCGTGCTAGAGGGTTACGGACTGACCGAGACCTCGGCGGCTTCGTCGATCAACCGACCCGGTGCCTACCGCTTCGGAACGGTGGGGTGGACGCTGCCGGAGACCGACGTCAAGATCGCCGCGGACGGCGAGATCCTGCTGAAGGGTCCCGGCGTGATGAACGGCTATCACGATCTGCCGGAGGCCACCGCCGAGGCGATTGACGCCGAGGGCTGGTTCCGCACCGGTGATATCGGTGAACTTGACGCCGAAGGCTTCCTGCGGATCACCGACCGCAAAAAGGACATGTTCAAGACCTCGCAGGGCAAGTACGTCGCCCCGTCGGCGATCTCGGCGAACTTCAAAGCGGTCTGCCCCTACGCCAGCGAGATCATCATCTACGGCGAGGGCAAGCCGTACTGCGTTGCCCTGGTCAGCCTGGAGGCTGAGGCGATTCAGGAATGGGCCGCCGACAATGGCCTGGCCGGTAAATCGTTCGGCGAGATCGCCCGGGATGAGAAGACCCGGGAGATGGTCGGCGGTTACGTCGAAACGCTCAACAAGCACCTCAACCGGTGGGAACAGGTCAAGAAGTTCTCGATCATCGACCGCGAGTTGACGGTCGAGGCGGGGGATCTGACGCCCAGCCTCAAACTCAAGCGCAAGTCCGTTGTGGACAACTTCCACGACAGTATCGACAAGCTCTACGCCTAGGTCTGCGCCTCGCGCCGGGAAGATTTCCGGTTGTTCACCGTGACCATCACGACGTATCGTGTGTTACACACGAGGTTGGCGTGACAGTTGGGGAGTTTGGGATGACGTGGAGCCGCACCCTTGTCTCGGCTGTCGTCGTTGCCGTGGGCGCCGTATTGGTGCCCGGTGTTGTCCAGGCCGACGTCGTCCAGGCCGACGTCGTCCAGGCCGACGTCATGACACCGGAGCTAGATGCGCCATGCTCGGTTGATCTCGGGGGCGTCATGACCCTGCTGCCCGACGAGCAGACCTATGTGATCTGCCAGGAGGAGATGTTCGCGCGCTACGTGTGGCGGGCGGCACCGGTGCCGTTCGAGCCGAACAGCACCTGGCTCAGTTACGGGCCGGCGATCACCCTGCACGGACAGGGCATGCGCAATCCGAATCTGTCCTCGGGGCAGTGGACCGCCACCCCACGGGATCCCGAGACGGTGTGCCGCGTCCAACAGGAGACGGTGGTCGAAGCCGGCGTGCTGTCGGCACCGAAGGTCTTCCAGGGCGGCCCGGGGCAGCCGCTGTCGGTGGAGATGCTGCCGCAGCTGTTCTATGCCCAGCTGTCGGGCCACTGCCTCTGGACCGAGGACTGAGCTCGGCCGAATCTGTCACCCCTGCTCGATAGCGTGACGAGCGTGGGGACAGCAGGCGGCCGCGATGGCGCGCAAAGGTAAATCGAATGACGGCTCGGGCGCAGGTTTCGCGCTCCTCGTCGTCATTGCACTCATCATCAAGTTCTTCTGGTGGATCGTCGCCGGTGTGGCGATGGTCGGCGTTTTCTATCTCGGACGTGCCATGCTGCGGGCCAACCGTGCCGCGCGTGCGAACTATGACGCGCACTGCGCCCAGATTGCTGCACGCGCCGACCAGCAACACAACTGGGTCTTACAGGGTGACGACCGCGGGATCTACGGCACCGAGGGTGCCACGCTCATGCGGTACATCAGAGCCTCGCAACCCGGGCAGGTCCCAACCCAGCCCGGTCACGTCCCAGCCCGGCCTACGACCCGCCGGTGACGACGTTTCCGGGCAGTGCGGTCGGCGCCGGGGGCGCTAGGACTGAGGGCGTGAACTTGTTCGGGCCGCCCGGAGGCAAGGTGGGGGCCTTCTCGGTGGGGGAAGCCGGCGCCTGAGAGGACGGGGCTGGAGAGGACGGGGCTGGGGCGCTGGAGCTCGGCGTCGGTGCCGTCGTCTCCGCCGGCTTGTCCTTGTCCTTGCTACAGCCTGCGGTCATGGCGGTCATACCGATGATCGCGACACCGCCCAGTAGAAGTCCGATCCGAGCCGAGACATCAGTTGATTTCATCGCGGGTGAGCCTCCCTGTTCATCTGCTCTACGTACGTCCATCGACCATTCGATGTCGCGGTGATCGCCCGGGCTAGGGTCGAAAGACTCCGAACCCATCGCCTGGGTGACAGACTCCCTTTCACCCTCGGCGCGGCGATCTCCGAGCGCGTGGAGGAACGGTTACCGACCGCGGCGGACACCGCCCGGAAAACCGAAAGGAAGCGCCTATGACCGATGATGCGGCACGTTTTGGCGATCCCCGGATACCGGCCGAGACGATCACCTCTGAATCGCACCTCTTCCATCTCAGCGCGTTGGCTCCCACCACCTATGCCGGGGGGTCGTTGCAACAGGCGCACGAGGGTAACTTCCCGATCCTCACGGGCCAGGAGGCCAGCATCCAGCTGATCACGTTGCAGCCCGGAGGGATCCGTGAGCCGCACTGGCATCCCAGTGCATGGGAGATCAATCTGGTCACCAGCGGTGTCGCCACCTGGGTGCTGATCGATGGCAACGGCAACAACGAGAGTTTCGAGGCTCGGGTCGACGATGTCGTGTTCGCGCCCCAGGGTTCCTTTCATTACTTCGAGAATCGCGGCACCGAGGACCTCAACGTGCTGATCATTCAGAACACCAGTGCGCCCGAAGACAAAGACAACATCGGCATCGGCCAGTCCCTGAGCAAGATTCCACCGCGGGTCTTGTCAGCCATTTTCGGTGTTCCCACCGAAACCTTCAGCTCGTTGAAGAAGATCGACGACGCCGTCGTCATCCTTCGGTCAACCTAGGCGAGAGGACAAGTCCACTCATGTCGATCAATCGACGCAAGGTATTGGGCGGAGCGGGTGTTGTCGGCGCCGCAGCCGCGGCCGGAGCAGGTGTCGACCGTCTTCTCGTCGGCAACCCCTCGACCTACCGCACCGGCACGGAGGCGACCCTGGCCGACGACGCGACACGCTTCGGCGATCCACGCATTCCGGCCGAGACCATCACCACGCAATCCCATCTGTTCCGGCTCGGAGCCCAGACACCCACCGTTCACGACGGGGGATCGTTCACACAAGCCTCCGGCGACAACTTCCCGATCCTCAAGGGCCAAGAAGCCAGCATCGTGCTGCTCACTCTGCAGCCCGGCGGTATCCGCGAACCACACTGGCACCCGAGCGCCTGGGAACTCAATATCGTCACCAGCGGAGTCGCGGCCTGGGTTGTGATCGACGGCAACGGAAACCACGAGAGCTTCGACCAGAACGTCGGCGACGTGGTGTTCGCACCCCAAGGGTCCTTTCACTACTTCGAGAACCGCGGTCCCGAGGAGATGAAGATCGTGATCATCCAGAACACCAGTGCGCCCGAGGATAAAGACAACATCGGCCTCGGCGAATCCCTGAGCAAGATCCCGCCCCGGGTGTTGTCCGCGATCTTCGGCGTCCCCGCGGAGACGTTCAACTCCTTCAAGAAAATCGACAACTCGCTGGTCATCCTTCGCGCAACCTAGGGGCGTTTGCGCCCCGGACATTAAGTGTCCGGCGCAGCCGTCGGGATCCGAGACCCGAGCGCCAGCAGAACAACAGCGGCCAGCACCGTGCAGGCGGCCGTCGCGACAAACGTCATCATCAGTCCCACTTGGCTTATCAACACACCCAGGCCGACAGCACCGACCGCGGTGGTCGCGGTGACCAGGACGAAGAACAGCCCCATCATCCTGCCGCGGATCCCGTGCCGTACCTCGGTGGCGATGGCAGTCTGTCCGCCGATGAAGACAAATTCCCAACCGAATCCGATGAGCAACGCACCCATCAAGTCGATAGCGATGCCGTGATGCGGTGTAACGGCCAACACGATCATCCCGGGAGCCGCCAGGAACATGCCCATTGCCATCAGGCGTCGCCGTCGCGCCGGAGAGGTTGCGGCGCGCGCGATGATCGGATTAGCCAGCACTGCGCCCGCCGCTATCGCACCGATCAACAGGCCGACAGCCGATGCGGTCATCTTGTGTTCCTCCGCCACGGTCGGCATCAACTGTTCGACCGGCGCGATGGCGGTGAAGAACACCCCGACGCTCACCGCTGTCAGCCACATGAAGCTCAGCGAACCAACGCCTTTCGGCGCTTCACAAGAATCCGGAGCGTCCCGCTCCGGTGACCGGATGCTGCCGATTGCTGAGGTCAGAGTGGGGGTGGCCAGCACTGCGGCAACCAGAAAATACGATGCCGCGTTGATGGCGAGAGCGGAGCCGATTCCGAACAGATGCACGATGAATCCACCGCCGACCGCGCCCACGAGTCGGGTGACGTTGAACATCATCGACGACTGCGCCAGCGCTGCCCGTCGGTACTCCTCCGGAACCGTGTACGGCCCGAGAAGACTAATGACCGGCGAGTTGAGGCTGAACGGGATGGCGCCGGCGAACACCAGCGCGTAGAGCCAGCCGATCGGGAGTTCGCCAGTCAGGTCCAGGATGGCCATCACGGTGGCGGGAATGCCTTGGCAGATGTAGAGCACGATCGCCAGGCGGCGCGGATCAAAGCGGTCAGCGAGCGCTCCACCGATCGGACTGCCGACGATCGTGGGCCCGAGTGCCAGCGCCGCCAGCAGGCCGACTGATGTCGCGCTGCCGGTGAGTTTGTAGGCGTACCAGGTGACGGCCACGATCTGCATATAGGAACCGGCAGAGGACACCCCCCGGGCGATGAAGAGTCTCCGATAGGCGGGAAACGATAAGAGGCTTCGGCCGCGGTCAGATGTCACTGGGTCACGATAGGCGTACCGGGCGGTTGTCGGATTTCGGAGGCCCGCGGGCCCGCCATCTCCTGCCAGCTTGGCCGCCAGAGTTGGCGATCAACGCGACAGGAACGTGGAAGAGTGCTTGGATCGCCGCAGGCAGGTTAATCCCTCAGGAGGTTTGGATGAGCAGCAGTCTCGAGGACGATCCGACCGCGGTACCCGGCGATCATCGGCCGATCGGAAGCGACGGCGCAAAGTTGAAGGCCGGTGCCGTCGGGTTATTCGGTGTGCTGTTCATGGCGGTGGCCAACGCGGCACCCATCACCGCGATGAGTTTCAATGTCCCGATCGCCGTCGGCTACGGCAACGGCATCGCCGTCTCCGGCGGATACCTTTTCGCCACGATCGTGTTGACCATCTTCACCCTCGGCTTCATCGCGATGGCCCGTCACGTGACTACGGCCGGCGCGTTCTACGGCTTCATCTCCCAAGGCCTGGGCCAGATCTGGGGCATGGCGTCGGGACTGCTCGCCACTGTCGCGTACATCATTTTCGAGGGATCACTGATCGGCGGCTTCGCCTATTTCGCCGCCCAGTATGTCTTCGACCCACTGGGGGTGAAAGTCCACTGGCTGATCATCGGGATCATCGCTGCCGTGGTGATCGCGCTGCTGACTTACTACTCGATCACTCTGGCCGCGGGCCTGCTGGGCGTCACCCTGGTGGCCGAGGTGCTGCTGCTCTTCGCGCTGGGCGTTTCGGTGCTCTTCAAGGGTGGCCCGGATGGCTTCGCGCCGGGGAAGACCGTGAACCCGGCAGCGGGCTTCGGCAACCTTCCGGAGAACGCCTTCGGCAGCGGTGTCACTGCGGGTATCGCCGCCATCGGTATCTTCTTCGCCTTCTGGTCGTGGATCGGCTACGAGACCACCGCGGTGTACGGCGAGGAGTCAAAGAACCCCAAGCGCAATGTCCCGTTGGCCACGATCATCGCCGTAGTTGGCCTTGGCCTCTTCTACACCTTCATGTCGTGGATGGTGGTCGTCGGCAACGGTTTCAACCAGGCCGTCACGGTGTCCGCGGGCGCGACACCCATCGACCTGTGGCTCAACCTCGTCAATGCAAACCTGGGCGGACTACTGGAGAACGTCTACAAGCTGCTGGTCGTCCTCGGCTCGTTCGCCTGTGCGATGGCGTTCCACAACGCCGCCAGTCGCTACATCTACGCGCTGGGCCGCGAAAGTATGACACCGGCGGTCAGAAGCACTCTCGGTGCGATCAATGCCAAGCATGGCTCTCCCGCCATAGCATCGTTGGTGCAGACCCTGATCACCATCGTGTTGCTGGCCCTGTTCGCTTTCTTCACCAATGTGTACGTCCCCGACGACAATGAAGTTCCGGTAGCGACACCGGATCTGATTCCCTACGTGAATGTCTATGGGCTGCTGGCGCTCATCGGCACCGCGATGGTGCTGATCGTCCAGACCATCACCTGCTTCGCGGTGATCTGGTACTTCTGGGTCAAGAAGGTCCATAAAGGCAACGTCATCATGTCGCTGATCGCCCCGATCATCGGCGCGGTCGGCATGATGTACGCGCTCTATCTGCTCTGGTCCAACCGCAACTTCGCGGCTGGACTGGCGGCCGACAGCCAGGTGTTCCAGTTGATGCCGTACTACGTCGTCGGCATCCTCGTCATCGGTGCCGTGTACGCACTCGTCGTGCGGGCCAAGGCACCGGAGCTCTACGCGGAGATCGGCCGAAGCACCGTCGCGGAGGCGCACGAACGCACCTGATTGATATGACCGATCACCTGAGATGGGAACCGGACGCCGACGCCGATCCCGCGACGTACACCTATACATTCGGCGGCGTGGCACCTGTCGCGTCGGTGCGTCCAGGGACGGTGCTGTCCACCTGGACCTTCGACTGTTTCGGCGGCCGTGTGCGCTCCACCACGGATATGGCCAGTCAGGTGTGCGATCCGCGGATGCTCAATCCGCAGTCCGGGCCCTTCTACGTCGACGGCGCGATGCCCGGGGACACGCTGGCGGTGCATTTCATCTCGATCGAGCCCCGCGAGACCTGGGGGGTGAGCAGTACCGTGCCGTTCTTCGGGTCGCTGACCGCCACCCCCACGACTGCGATGCTGCATGAGTCGCTGCTGGAACGCACCTGGATCTATGAGATCGACCGCGCCGACTCAGTAGTCCGATACGCCGCCGCCGATACCGACTTCACCGCGGCATTGCCGTTGGATCCGATGCACGGCACCGTGGGGGTGGCTCCCGCACTCGGCGAGGTGCGGTCCTCCCTCACGCCGGGGGATTGGGGCGGCAATATGGACACACCGGAGATGCGCGCCGGCGTGACGTGTTATCTGGGCGTCAATGTCGAAGGCGCCATGTTCAGCCTCGGTGATGGCCATGCCCGCCAGGGTGAGGGTGAGACCTGCGGAGTTGCCGTGGAATGCGCGATGGATACGACTGTGGTTCTCGACCTGATTCGCGGCATGCCTACCGCCTGGCCACGGCTGGAGAGTGAGGAGTTCATCATGACGACAGGCTCGGCCCGGCCACTGGAGGATGCCTTCCGTATCGCCCATCAGCAGATGGTGCTGTGGGTGGCTGAACTGACCGGACAGTCGGTAATCGACGCCTATCAATTGGTTTCGCAGACGGCGTTGACGCCGATCGCCAATGTCGTCGACACCAACTACACCGTGGTGTGCAAGGTGGCCAAGGCGATTCTGGGACCCGTGCAGCCGATGAACGGGATGCACGCCACGATGCGCACGGTAAGTAGGTCACGCCCTCAGTAATGCGCCCGCTGTCGTTGCCTAGTTCCAGCGGTTGCCGTCTTGCTCCGCCCGAAATGGCTTGCGTGACTGCCCATCAGCCCACCTTCGCACTTCCGGACTTGACGGGATCGCCTTGCCGGCCGGGTGGCGCAGTCTGGCAGCCAGGATCGCGGCCTCGCGCTTACTCATCGGGATCGGCTCATTGTCATCATCCCTGACCTGTTCAGGCGCATCTTGTTGTCCGGGGTCCTGGGTGCGGCCATTAGATGGCCACTGCGTCTGTCATCAGCATGGGCCGTACCGGCGTGCGATAACAGAGTCTTTGGACGTGCGCCAGCAGAGCCTTTCGACCCCTGTGCGGTCGCAGTAGTCGTCCGTTTTCCCGCGACTTGTCGGTGCGCACTGAGAGCATGACCGGACCATGGTGTCGGCAGTGTGCGCTGACGGGCCGGTAGGTGAGGGAGGCGATTGGCAGTGGGACGTAAACCGAGCGATGACTACGACCCTGGCGAGCCAGGCACGTGGGGTGAGCCCCCGGAGTTGATCGACTTCGTAGAGGGGGGCGATGACGATGATGACGGCGATGACGACTGATCCCGAGGCCCCGGTATTGCCACCTGGGTGAGACTGCCGCCTGCTCTGGTAGGACGTTGCCCCGTCCACTTCATGAAGAACTGCGGCGCTGCTGCTTACGGTCTAGCTGATCCCGTCCAGCGCCTCCGCGCGCTCGGCCAGTCCGATCAGTATCTCGCCAAGCTCGCGCGCCTGCGCTGGCGTCAGGTCGACCACGATGGGCAACTCCTTACCGCCCACCGCCACGCCGCTACCCACACGAACCGCGACACCGCTAACGGTTGACCCGTCGCGGTGCTGCACTCCGGTCACAAGAGCTGCCACACCGCTGACCGCCACCGGGTCGGCGCCATACACGCGGTCATTAAACTGCGCGTCCCAATCGCCGACCCACGCGGTGCCCGGTGGTGGTGCGGTGGTTATGTCTTACCCCCACTCGGCCGGCGGCGCTCTATTCGCGGTGCACCGGTAGTCAGTGTTATTCGATGTGGTGCGCGATACTGGGATTGAACCAGTGACCTCTTCCGTGTCAGGGAAGCGCTCTCCCGCTGAGCTAATCGCGCCAGTCGTTCAATGGGAGGTGGAGACGGGAATCGAACCCGTGTGCACGGCTTTGCAGGCCGTTGCCTCACCACTCGGCCACTCCACCGTTGGGGTCTGATGCCTGTTTGCACCTTTCGAGCGGATGACGGGATTCGAACCCGCGACCCTCACCTTGGCAAGGTGATGCGCTACCAACTGCGCTACATCCGCAAACTACGGGCGAGATCGTCCCCCGTCGCGAGATTCGACAATAGTCCACCGACGCGAACCCGCACAAATCCGTGAGTTTGTTTGCCGTAGCAACCATGTTTAGCCCGATTTTCCCCGCGTGCTAATCTTCGACACTGGCAAGTCGCCGCCCGTCAGGGTGTGCCCGCCGGTCCCGTGGCTCAGTGGGAGAGCGTCCGCTTCACACGCGGAAGGTCGCTGGTTCGATCCCAGCCGGGACCACCGCAAACCCCCTGCTAGAAGCTAGTTTTCCGGAGTTCCGATTCAGCGCCTCAAGCTGAACATGAAACATAAGGTCGCGCATCGGGACAACGGAGCGCCACCAGTGCGGAGCAGTGGCTGACCCTACGCCGGCGCTTCACGATCAGGTCGCCGGCGTAAAGGTGACGCTCATGGATTCGATGACACGCAGGACCTGGTTGCCGCTCATGGTGACCGTGTCGACGTCGATGCGCGCAACGCGGGGGATCATGGCCTCGAGTAGGCAGCGCATCTCGAGCCGGGCGAGGTTCATCCCCACGCAGCTATGAATCCCAAAGCCGAATCCAAGGTGGTCGGATGGTTTGCGGGTGATGTCGAATCGTTCGGGGTCGGTCCATTTGCGGTCATCGCGGTTTGCGGACCCGAACAACATCAGAACCCGGGCTCCCCGGGGCAGGGCGACCTCGTCGATCCGATGGTCCGCGGTGGCGACCCGAGTGAAACCGCGCACAGGTGATTCGACCCTGAGGGCTTCGTTGATGGCATGCGGGATCAGTGCGGGGTCAGCCCTGAGCAGGTCCCACTGGTCGGGGTTGTCGGCCAAGAGACGCAGCAGGTGGCTGATTGCGCCGATGGTGGTGTCCAGGCTCGGGTTGATGTAGTCGAGGAGCAAACTCGGGCCCTGCATCTCGGTGATGTCACCCCGTGCAGCGGCGTCGAACACTCCCGCAGCCCAACCGTGCGGGTCGCATCGCTCGGCGAGATCGGGGGCAAAGATAAATGCCCCGACCTGGCCCATTTCGTCGATGGCGCCCCGGGTCCGGGGGCTGTCGGGGCCGAACGATTCGAAGGATGCCGTGCCCCATCGGAGCATGTTCTCTTGCCCGATCGCGGGCAGACCTACCAACGACCGCACCACGGTCAGAGGCAGAGCCTGTGCAAAGTCGGTCACGCCGTCGAAGGATCGGCGACCGAGCACGCCCTCGACTAGGGCAATCGCCTGGTCGGCCATCAGCGACTCCAGTGCCCGCATCGCCCCCGGCCGCAGTGGCGGGGCGATGACCTTTCGGAACGTCTCGTGCTGCGGTGGGTCGGAGATCAGGCAGCTCGCCAACAGCCCGGCCGTCTGGTTGACAGTCTCGTTCACAGCGGGTCCGGAGGCGGAGGAAAACAGTCCGTGATCCCTCAGCGCAGCGCGCACGTCGTCGTAGCGTCCCATCGCCCACACCCCGGTCGCCGGCAACCACACCACCGGGCCGGCATCGCGGATCGCGCGATAGGCGTCGTAGGGGTCCGCGTTGATCGCGGCGTCGTAGAGGTCGACATCGCACACCGGCACATCGCCTACCGGTACCGCTGAGAGCATCGGAACTCCTTCCGGTCTTATGACTTCGAAATATGACAGAGGTCGGATGCGGCTGCGTCGGGTCGTCAGTCTGAAGTAAACCGCACCATCTTCGATTTGTAGGTAATTCACTACTATTTAAGACGGACGGCGATGTGACACACACATGACACATCGGCGGTGAGTCGCCCGCCGGTTTGTGTGATGAAACCGCAGTTCAGCGTGTTGACGCATTCTCACGTGAGCTGGGAAAACGCTCCGATTCGCCGAGGACGGCGGCTGCGGCGGCAAGGGCGTTGCCGTTTGAATGGGCGTAATCCCTCCCAAGATCTTCACTTACCCCGGAGTCGGGGTGGGCGGTCCGAGAAGGGCGTCGAGCATGACGGTCACGCTCGGCTTGAGATGATCCTGACCGCAGCGCATCAGCAACAGCACTCCGAGGAAACTCTGCAGCAGTGCCTGCGCGAGGTCGCGATGCTGCGAGGCGAACCGATGGCCCGAAGCCTCGGCCCGTTGCAGCGCATTGCACAGCGCATCTTCAACACGAACGACACCGCGGTCGACCGCGTCGCGAATCACTGGGATCGCGTAGGACGACTGTTGGCTAGTGGTGGCGACTAGGCACCCGTGGGGCACCTCGGGCTCGGCCGCTGCGTTGACGACGCTGAGGAAGAACCGACGGATGCCGCGAAGGGGATCGCCTGTGCCCTCCAGGTAGCGGCGAACCCGGACGTCGACCACGCACTCGACGTAGCGGTCAATCGCCGCGGCCAAAAGTTCATCGCGCGAATGGAACCGCCGGTAGATCGACGGCGCGCGCAGGTCGAGTGCGACTTCGAGGTCGCGGATGGTGACGTCATCGCAGCCGCGTTGCCAGGCCAGCAGATAGGTGGTGTCGAGCACGTCGGAGTCCGTCGTCTTCGCCGGTCTGCCCATCTGAGTCACCTCCACGACGGCTGGGTTGACAAATAATAGCAAGCGCTACCAAACTGCCGTCTAGTCATCTTGTATCTCATCCACGGAGAGGCCACCGTGCACATTCTGCGCACCCCCGATAGCCGTTTCGAGAATCTGTCCGGTTGGTCTTACGCGCCGCACTATCTGGAGATCGCCGACGCCGAAACGGGCCAGGAGCTCCGGATGGCCTACGTGGACGAGGGCCCGCGTGACGGCGCCACCGTGTTGCTGCTGCACGGCGAGCCCAGTTGGTCCTACCTCTACCGGCACATGATCGGAGCACTCGTCGCCTCGGGACACCGAGTGCTAGCGCCGGATCTGATCGGTTTCGGTCGCTCCGATAAGCCGGCCGACCGTAACGACTACACCTATGAACGCCACGTCGGCTGGCTGAGCCAGTGGTTCACGGATGTGGATGCCCGTGAGGTGACACTGTTCTGCCAGGACTGGGGTGGGCTGCTGGGTCTGCGTCTGGTGGCCGCGTTCCCGGAACGCTTCGCCGGTGTGGTGGTCGCCAATACCGGACTGCCGATCGGAACCGGGTTCTCTGAGGGATTCAACCAATGGCTGGCGTTCAGCCAGAGCACTCCGGACCTGCCGGTCGGACAAATCGTCAACGGCGGCACCGGGCGAAGCCTAAGCGCCGATGAGATCGCCGCCTACGACGCGCCATTCCCCGACGCGAGTTACAAAGGTGGCGCGTGCCAGTTCCCGACGCTGGTTCCGATCACGCCCGAACATGGTTCCGTCGCGGAGAACAAGGCCGCGTGGGCCGTGCTCACCCGGTTCGACAAGCCGTTCGTCACCGCCTTCAGCGATGCCGACCCGGTTACCGGAGGCGGCGACGCGCTGTTCCAGAAAATGGTCCCCGGCGCGAAAGGCCAACCCCACGTCACGCTCAGCGGCGGACACTTCCTCCAAGAGGACTGCCCAGACGAGATCGTGGCGGTCATCGAGGGTGTGGTGGCGGGCAGTCGCGCCTAAACCTGTTTGGGAACGCCACTCCTGAGCAGTTCATGGCTGGAGGGAGTGTTGGTCTTCAGCCGCACGCGCAGTAGGTGACGTCGGTGGGCGGGATCGTCGTGGTCGGTGTAGTCCTCGCGGGAATGCAATACCGCGGTGTTGTTGAGCAGTTGGATATCGCCGGGTTCGAACCGCATCTCGATATGGAACGCGGGATCATTGGCGATTGTCTCTGCCAGAGTCAACGCATCGTGTTGCTCCGCGGTCAGCCTGGGGGCTCCGGGGTGGCGCTGTGAGTCGCGGATGTACCAGGCGATGTAGAACAGTCGCGGGACACCGTTAGCAGCGGTGATCGCGACATCAGACCTCCTCGGACTCTGACTATCATATTGAGCGCTCTAGGGAAATTCCGTGGAGGCGAGAGGATCTGGGTGCGTCGCGATGAAATCAGTCGTTCAGTTCTCCACCGGAAACGTGGGACGCCACGCATTGCAGTTGATCATCGAACACCCCGATCTGCGACTCGTCGGCCTACACGCACACGGCGCGGACAAGATCGGCCGCGATGCCGCCGACCTGTGTGGCCTTGATAAGCCGACCGGGATCATCGCCACTGACGATATCGACGCCCTGTTGGCACTAGGTCCTGACTGTGTGCTCTACACCTCGCAGGCTGAGACGCGCCCCACGGCGGCCATCGAGGAGATCTCCCGGTTCCTGCGGGCGGGTATCAACGTTGTGGGCACCTCGATGGTGTGGCTGGTCTCACCGCACCACGCCGACGGGTGGCTGCAAGAACCGCTTCGCGCGGCATGTCGTGACGGCGGTGCCTCGCTGTACATCAACGGTGTCGACCCCGGGTTCTCGGGAGACACCCTGGTCTATACCGCATTGACGCTCGCCGGACACGCCACCGGGATCACCGTCTCGGAGATCTGCGACTACGGCAGCTATGACGATGCTGAATTCACCGGTGTGAGTTTCGGTTTCGGCACCACCCCGGATCACCGCCCGATCATGTTCGTCCCCGGTGTGCTCACCTCGCTGTGGGGCGGACAGGTGCGCTCACTGGCCGACATGCTCGGTGTCACCCTCGACGAGGTTCGGGAGAGCCACGAGAGTTGGGTGACGCCGCAAACCATCACCTGCACGATGATGACAGTCGATCCGGGCCGGGTGGCCGCGGTGCGCTTCGCCGTCGACGGGATGCGTGATGGCGAAGCGGTGATCACCGTCGAACACGTCAACCGGCTCACACCCGCCGCAGCCCCGCACTGGCCGTACCCGCCCGACGGCCGGCTGGGTGTGCACCGCGCGGTGGTGCGCGGAAACCCCGGCATTGAGATCAACACGCATCTGGGACTCGGCGGTATCGACCACAACCAGGCCGGCGTCATCTCCACTGCTGCGCGTGCGGTCAATGCGATCGATGCCGTCTGCGACGCACCGCCGGGACTGCTCGGCGCACAGGACCTGCCGGCGGCCTACGCCCGCACTGTGATGTGGTGACCTGACCCAGGTGTTGTTATGTCCCTACGCGGCCACCGATTCGGTGCGTTCACGGGAGGGTTTGATGGCAAAGGTGAGGAAATCGTTCGGCAGCGAGAGCCGGATGATCTTCTTCCATGCCGAGCCGACCTGCTTGGGTAGCGACCCGGTCGTGTACGTCAGTCCGTAGCGCTTGAAGATGTCGGCGACCTTCGGGGCGATCTCCTGGTACCGATTGCTGGGCAAGTCGGGGAACAGGTGATGCTCGATCTGATAGGACAGGTTGCCGGTCATGAAGTGCATGGCGGCCCCGCCGGAGATATTGGCCGAGCCGAGCATCTGACGTAGGTACCACTGACCGCGGGTCTCGCCCTCGATAGAGGTCTTCGCGAAGGTCTGCACACCTTCGGGGAAGTGGCCGCACATGATCACCGAGTGGGTCCAAAGGTTGCGGACGAGGTTGGCGGTGAGGTTGGCGGTCAGGGTGGTCAGCGCTGAGGGTCCGGACAGTAGCGGGTGCAGAACGTAGTCGCGGGTGACGTGCCGACCGATCTTGGCGAGCACCTTCTTGCCGCGGTTGACGAAGTCTGACTTGTCGACGCGACCTTTGAGGAATTTGCCGACCTCGAGGTCGTAGGCGGCAATTCCGTACTGGAAGAAACACGCGTTGATGGCATTCGACACCGGCTGGACCAGGTACAGCGGTTTCCAGCGTTGGTTCTCATCCACGCGCATGATGCCGTACCCGAGATCATTGTCCTTGCCGATGACATTGGTATAGGTGTGGTGCAACTCGTTGTGGGAGTGCTTCCACATATCCGAGGGTGAGGCGTTGTCCCACTCCCATGAGGTGGAGTGGATGGTGGGATCGCGCATCCAGTCCCACTGGCCGTGCATCACGTTGTGCCCGATCTCC
>Ga0164294_10002776_pt1 | contig 15644 bp, 17 predicted proteins | sample GEODES005metaG_FD_111479 | JGI IMG/M metagenome (GOLD analysis project Ga0164294, IMG submission 111479) | Oligotrophic lake water microbial communities from Sparkling Lake, Wisconsin, USA - GEODES005 metaG | ecosystem: Environmental > Aquatic > Freshwater > Lake | place: USA: Sparkling Lake...
ATCGGTGGTGGCCAATCTTGCATGACACGAATTTGAACGGGTGACGTATGCGTGCGCAACACAACGCTTCCGTCTACATCGGATTCGACAAACAATGTGTCCCACATACTGCGTGCAGGGTGCGACGGCGGCATGTTGAGAGCTTCAAAGTTATAGAAGTCTGTTTCTACTTCTGGCCCTTCTGCTATCTGGAAACCAAGCCCAATGAATACATCCTCAAGACGTTCCATCGCTTGGGTGACTAAGTGCATTCGGCCAAGGCGACGCTCAACATTTGCCGACATAGCAATCTCGCTCATGTCAACGCGTTCCGATTCAATCTGACTAGAGAACTCGACTGCACGCAACTCGCGTGATCGACCGTCGTTCGCAGCATTAAGAGCAGTGAGCGCATCATTGACTAACTGGCCCAACTCTTTTCGGGCCTCAATGTCTGCGACTTTGCCGAGCGACGACTTGATCGACGCAATCGGACCCTTCTTGCCAGTTAATGCAGAGACAACACTTCGCAATTGGTCTGACGTGGCCGCATCACGAATTTGTACGATGCCATCAGCAAGAGCCTGAGCAAGTTGCCCGTGTTCGGGAGTCAATGCAGATGTCATAACGAATGAAACGCTACTCCCCGAGTGCTGATAGCACGGGGAACATTACTTTCGGGCGTGGGCAATGTGCATGGCGATGACCGTGCCCGCCATGGCCACGTTCAGGCTTTCAGAACGGCCCACCTGGGGAACTGTTACCCACAAATCAACATGAGACTCTGGGTCAAGCCCACGTGCCTCGTTACCTAGAACGACACCAACAAGGCCACTGAGATCTGCTGTGTATATCGACTCAGGATTCAAGCCGTCATCGTTGTTATGCGATGTGGTACCCAGTAGCTTCACGCCAGCCATCTGCAATTGATCTAGTGAATCAATCTGCCAAATTGGAACATGCAACATTGCACCAGCCGATGCACGAAGAACTTTAGGAGACCACGGATCAACTGTGGAACCAACGAGGACTACACCGCTTGCTCCAGCAGCCTCAGCGCTGCGTACCAGAGTTCCGAGATTGCCCGGGTCTGATACTTCAACAAGAACCAATAACCAGTCAGAATGCGAAAACGATAATGGACGACCTGCTGGCATCTCACACACGGCCATGATTCCCCGAGGTGATTCTGTATCGCTCACCGAATTGAAGGTGCGCTCATCAAGAACATGGGTGTACACACCCGCTGCTTCGTAACCGTCGTAATCATCGCGAACGAACTGATCAACAAGTACAAAACCAGCTGCAACAGCCTCAGCTACAAGAGTTGGACCCTCAATGACGAATGAACTTTCTTCATAACGAACACTGCGACGCCCGATGAGGCGTCGCAGTCGTTGAACCCGAGGGTTTGCTGAAGAGAGTGGAAGCCGGCTCAGGCGAGCGCAGCCTTTGCAGCCACGACCAAAGCCGAGAATGCTTCTGCATCAAATACTGCAAGATCTGCCATGACCTTACGGTCAACTTCAATTCCTGCTGCATTAAGACCAGCGATAAACCGGCTGTATGAAATGTCGTTCAGACGGCATGCAGCGTTGATGCGCTGAATCCATAGACGACGAAACTCGCCCTTCTTTGCGCGACGGTCACGAAATGCGTATTGACCTGAGTGCAATACCTGCTCGTTAGCTGCGCGGAATGATCGGCTCTTATTTCCGTAATAACCGCTTGCCTTCTCGAGGATTGCCTTGTGCTTCTTGCGGGCATGTACGGCCCTTTTGACTCTTGCCATGGTGTTACCTTCCTAAATCTTTCTTGTATCGACTAACGCATGCCCAGCAGGCGCTTAATGTTCTTGGTGTCGCCAGGGTGCACGTCTGTGGTTCCCGCGAGACGACGTGTACGAACACTCGACTTCTTTTCGAACAAGTGCTGACGGTTGGCTTTTTGACGGCGCAACTTTCCAGTACCCGATACTTTGAAACGCTTTGCAGCGGTCTTATTTGTCTTCATCTTTGGCATGTCGTATTCCTCTATTCCTGTACTTCTGATGTTTCTTCTGGCTGAACCACATTCTCAACAACTGGTGCTGAAACCTCTGGTTCGTCCTTATCTGACGATTTCTTGGCTGGCTTCTTGTCTGGTGAGAGAACCATTGTCATATTTCTTCCCTCAAGTCGCGCCTGGGTTTCCACCTTGGCAAGCGATCCGAGTTGTTCCAAAGCAGCATCGAGGATTTTGGCGCCCAATTCAGGGTGAGCAACCTCGCGGCCTCGAAACTGCAGAGTTACTTTTACCTTGTGTCCGTCTTCGAGGAAATCACGCATGTGACGAACCTTGGTATCGAAGTCTCCCTTTCCGATCTTTGGTCGGAACTTCACCTCTTTCACGGTGACGTGGGTTGTCTTCTTACGAGATTCCTTCAGCTTTTGTGCTTCTTCGTAACGGAACTTGCCGTAATCCATGATGCGACACACTGGTGGATTTGCAAGCGGAGCAACTTCGACAAGGTCGAGGTCTAACTCACGAGCAAGAACAAGTGCGTCAGCCGTGGTGCGAACACCAACTTGGCTGCCATCTGGACCAATGAGGCGAACCTCGCGCGCACGGATGCGTTCGTTGTAGCGCGGTTCACTCGGTGGCGTAACTATGACTGTTCACTTCTAAGCAATGGGCAAGCCCTCCTCTGTATCAATACCGCATGATGCGATATTTTGCGCCAGTGCGCAAAGCAGACACAGAGCGACAGAATCGCTCGCCTTCTCGACCTGTCGCAACCTAATGGCTGGACCGGTGGGGGCAAATGCCCCACTTCGCTCAGTTGACGCCAGTTAGGGTATCGGCACATGAGCACTGACCACACCATGCCCCCCACAGATTCCTTCAAGCCAGAAATGGACGAAGGCACTGCCGAAGCCCTCGAGGCTGTCGCCGAAGCGCGTCGGCGCCTTGCTGAGGTCCCCGCTGCCATAGTTGTGGCGAACCATGCCATGGGACTCTTTGAACTAGCTGCCATTCATCTATCTGCAGAGCCGGTTCGCCTATCTGACGCCCAGGTAGCAATTGATGCCCTTGGGCTCCTTGTCGACGGCCTTGGAGAGCGACTGGGAGAGCATCACGACACTCTGGTGGCAGCTCTTGGGAATATCCGGCTGGTCTTTGTCCAGAAATCGTCTCCGGCTACACCGAACGAATAGAGACAGCTTCAGGACGGGCGACACGAAAGCCGGTTCGAAACATCACAGTTTGTCCTATTGCAATTGTGCGAGTTCCATCAGCAATGGACACACAGTGAAATGGCCACACGACAGATGCCGAATCCGTGATCTCGCCGAGACCATGTGAATCATTGAATGCAGTCACGGTACCTGTGAGCTCTTCGCTCAATTCTTCCGACTGCATGAACTAGTGGATGATTTTTGAAATAGGGATTTCGAGAAGGTCTGAAGCGCCAGCGTCGATGAGATCAGGAATGAGTGTGTTGATGCCACGTTTCGGAACAACAGATTCAACAGCGACGTCACCTGAAGCCAGACGAGAAACTGTTGGAGATTTTGCCGCAGGCAGCAAAGCAAGCACAGCTTCAAGAGATGATTCGGCAACGTTCAATTTCAACAACACTTTGTCGCGAGCCTCAAGAGTTCCGGTCAGTAACGTCATGATTTGTTGCATGGCGTGGCGCTTCACAGGGTCTGCGTACGACTCTTTGTTAGCAATTAATTCGGTATAGCTAGTGAGGACAGTGTCAATGATCCGAAGCCCTGAAGCACGCAATGCTCTACCAGTCTCAGTTATGTCAACAACACAATCGGCGATGTCGGGAATCTTTGCCTCGCTTGCGCCATAGCTAAGGCGGATATCAGCTTTGATGCCGAGTGCAGCGAAATAGCGACGAGTCATTTCTGGATATTCAGTGGTGACCCGAATTCCATCTTTCAGATCCTTTGCAGATTGAGCTGGCGATGAATCTGCAACAGCTACAACAACACGAACTGGCTGTGATGTTGCCTTTGAGTAACGCAACTCACCGAGGCTGACGACATCGCTCGAGGTTTCTTCGATCCAGTCGCGACCTGTAATACCGATATCGAAGAGGCCCTCTTGAACGTATGAGGCAATTTCCTGCGGGCGAAGAATTCGCACGGACTCAACTCGAGGATCATCAATTGATGCTTTGTACTCGACAGATGACGAGCGAACCACCGTGAGATCGGCTGCATCAAACAGAGCAAGTGTTGCGGTCTCTAACGACCCTTTAGGTAAGACAATTTTCAGCACGAGTTGAGGCTAGCGAGACAACTGTTCGGCTCAGGGATGGTTTTACGAAGAGTTAGGAAAATTGAATGCTTTCCTGGCCACTACGTCCGCGCAACCATGCCGCAGCATCCATGACTGCCTTGCCTTCAGGCTGAACCATGAGCAGTCGTACTGCCCCATCATGCGTGCCGACGCAACCGGCCCCATCGCATTGACCTGGACTCAATGTCACTGCGTCCAGATGCATTTCAGCTTGGACGACCTTTAGTCGTTGAGCCCCAAGCATTGTGAAAGAACGTAACGCTCGCACACGACGCAGCACTTCAACACTCGAGAGATTCCAATTGAGCCTGAGTTCATCAGGATTCACCTTGGTCGCATACGTTGTCTCCCCCTCTTGAGGGACACTTGCGACTAATCCGTCGTTCAATGTGTCGACAAGAAGTTCAGCACCAAGTAATGCGAGATCTTGAGTGAGGCTCTCGACAGTGTGCGTATCAACAATCTTGATCTCTCGCTGAGCAAACACGTCACCAGTGTCGAGGGTCTCCTCCACATTCATGATGCACACCCCGGTACTGGCATCGCCTGCCAATATCGCTCGTTCCACCGGAGCTGCTCCGCGCCAACGAGGCAAGAGTGAAAAATGCACGTTGACCATTGGTGTGTGCAAAAGGACTGTCGCCGGAATGATTTTGCCGTACGCAACGACCACACCCAGCAGATCACGGTCCGAATGTTCTTGTAGCCACGTCATGTCATGCGACACTTCGATTGCGTTATCGATTGCCACCTGTTTCACCGGGCTAGGTGTCATAGATGAACCTCGTCCTCGGCGCGCATCTGCACGCGTTACGACATGAACAATTTCAAAACCGTTACGTATCAACTCCGACAGAATTGTTGCGGCGGCTGCAGGGGTGCCAAGGAACACGAGAGGGCGAGCCTCACGAGTCATGACTACTTCAATCCGATATGGCGGGTCTCTCCTTCAGAGGTTCCCCCATCAGCAATGCGCTTGTATTCAGCCAACGCTTCTTCACGTTGATCTGGTGTCATACGTTCGAACATCAAGACGCCATTCAGATGGTCAAGTTCATGTTGGAACAAGCGAGCCAACAATTCATCTGCTTCGATCTGAATAGTGTTGCCACTGAGGTCAATTGCTTCAAGCAGAATTTCTTTTGGTCGAAGCATTTCGACATACAGGCCAGGTATAGACAAACATCCTTCGTCGTACACCCACTCGCCACGAGACTCAACTATTCGGGGATTCAAGAGAGTTACTGGTTCGCCGTCGACGTCGTACACAAAAATCTGTTTCTGGACTCCGATTTGCGGAGCAGCAAGCCCAAGACCTGGAGCCTGATACATGGCCTGAAGCATTGCCTGAGAGAGGCGCACGATTTTCCCGTCGATATTCTCAACTTGCTCTGCTACTGATGTGAGAACAGGATCTCCGAAGGTGCGAATGTCATAGGCCACAATCTGAAAGGCTACCTGCGGAGACAACATGCCAAAGAACACCCCCTCATCACCAGAACCACAGCACTATTTTTCTGAAGATCCGCAAGCGCCCTCGCGTCGTAAAGAGTTTGCGGTTACTGGAACTGACGGCGAATTGACGCTGTCAACAGATGCAGGAGTCTTTAGCCAACATGGCCTCGACAAGGGGACTTCTGTATTTCTTGAGGTCATGGCCAAACACGAGGGTGCACCGATTGCGGATGGATCTTCTTTGGGCGACATTGGATGCGGCTCTGGCGCGATTGCGCTATCCCTAGCGGTTCGTTACCCAGCATGCACGGTGTACGCAGTAGACACCAATCAACGCGCGCGAGATATTTGTCGAGAAAATGCTACGCGCAACGGTCTTGCAAACATTGTTGTTTTGTCTCCAGAAGAAGTGGACCCATCAATCAGGTTTGCGGCCTTGTGGTCGAATCCGCCAATCCGAATCGGCAAGACCGCTTTGCATGAACTGCTTGAACTCTGGCTTGCACGACTCGATACTGGAGGGGCCGCATACCTCGTTGTCAACAAAAACCTGGGTGCAGATTCTTTATCCCAATGGATAAGCGGACTGTCGTACCCCACCACCCGACTGGCTAGTCGCAATGGTTTTCGAGTTCTTGAAGTGAAGGCCCAATCTTAGAAACGGTACGGATCTACGTGTATCCGCACCGTAGTTCCAAATTCAGCTCTGATTAGAGAAATTGCGGCGCCAAGCTCTGAGCGAGATGCAGCGCGCAAAAGGACAGCGTCACCATCACGCGCCGTCTGCATTCCTACAGGTAGAGAAATTTCTGTCAATGATCGTGGGGCCGTTACCTGCACTCGCGCAATGGCACCAAACGGAGGAAGCATCATTGCGCGTCGCTGAGCGGTGTCGGCATCGCTCCATTGCTGCAAAGCGGTGGACACGTCGGTTTGTGACAAAGCAACAATAAGTGGGTTATCCACTTGACGAGTCTGAATGACCAATGATCCTTTGGCACCCACCATGCGTGCCGCTTTGGCGATCATTGATAACACCTCATGTGCGCCGGTCATCCGGGGCGCTCCGAGATCACGATCAATATCAGCAAACACCACAGTGTCTGCAGTAGGAATCCGGTGAAGAACAGCTTCAGTTCCTATAAACACAGTCCCCTTGCTCCAATCATCGGGCGAGTCAGACGAGATCTCTATAACTGGATTACGAGTAGAGCCTTGTATCTGTGACACCAACTGAGATACTCCTCCGCGCGGAACTGTGAAAGCAGCTCGGCCACAAGCCAAGCAAACCCCACCATGCATTACCTCACAGCGCACACACCACAAATTGTTGTCATCGTCATAAGTCAATAACGAGGTACATGACGGACACGCTTGCACATGCCGGCACGACTTACACACGATAAGTCGCGCTTTACCTTTGGTGTTCAAAACACACACAGTTGTTTCACCAGAAGTTCCTACCGCTTGAAGTAGTTCGCTTGACAGCAATGACTGAGCAACTGGAACGTCAGAAAGATTCACAACAATTATTTTTGGCCAACCGTTTTCAGCCTTTACCTTCACGATGTGATCCTTAAGAGCAAACTGCGACTGCGCCGAGGGAACAGCAGAAGTGCAAATCAATGGGATACCTGCAAGGCGTGCTCGCTCGCTTGCCACTGCAGTGGCATCCCATGCAGGTGACCGTTCTTCTTTCAGAAGTTCATCGTGCTCATCAATAACTACAACGGCTACCAATCCAGGACACGGCGCAAAAACTGCGGAGCGAGTACCAATCACAACATCAACCCCACCACGTGCGTTGTCCCATTCGTCAGGAACCAACGCGGTACTCAGCCCCTTGCGGCGAAGGAATGCGGCACCCATCGATGCCATCTTTTGTGACGGACAAACAACAAGGACCGGACCGATACAAGCGATTCGTAGAGCCACCGCAAGTGAAGACAATGCTGGAGGCACTACCAACAAACCACCACCGGCTTGAAACAATTCAAAAGCAGCCACCGATACAGCATCAGCAGCAATATCGCGGGACGGAGTCCGTCGAGAATGAACGATTCGTTCCCGCATCCTCGGTGCAGAGGCACTAGATAAAACCGAACGCCACGACCCCCACCACCGTTCAGAGACCCACTTCGTCAATGCAATCAGTTCAGGTTCAATCCCCAACCCAGATACAGAGACAATCGGCATGAGTCGATCAAGCGGCACACCGGATGAGTCGCCTTCGCCATAACGAGCAACGGCGGTAATCCACCCGCCTACACGACGACCATTAAGCATGATGCGAATGCGCGCACCAACAACAGATCGAGTCTCGAGTTCAGTTGGTATGAGGTAATCAAATACCTTGTCGATACCCGATACGTCCGGAACTACCGAGGCAACGAGTGGCGACAGATTGCTCAGAGTTTGACAGCGGCCTTGAAATCAGACAGACGTGACAAGGCTTCCCAAGTAAATTCTGGCTCTGGACGACCGAAGTGGCCATACGCTGCGGTCTTTGCGTAGATAGGACGCTTCAAATCAAGGTCACGCACGATTGCACCTGGGCGCAGGTCGAATACGTCACGAACAGCTTTTTCAATTGACTCTTCGCTCACAGTGTTAGTTCCGAAAGTTTCAACCAAGATGCTGATCGGCTGTGACATACCGATGGCGTACGCCACTTGTACTTCACACTTTTCAGCAGCGCCACTTGCAACAACATGCTTTGCTACCCAACGAGCTGCATACGCAGCTGAGCGGTCAACCTTTGAAGGATCTTTACCGGAGAATGCTCCACCACCGTGACGACCCATACCACCGTATGTGTCAACAATGATTTTGCGACCGGTAAGACCGGTGTCGGCATGTGGCCCACCAAGAACGAATTTGCCAGTTGGGTTGATGTAGATCGCAGGGTTGTCGTCGGCGAATGCCGCAGGAATGATCGGCATGATTACTTGCTCAATCAGGTCAGGGCGAATTTCTGTTTCGCGACTGACACCATCGCGGTGTTGCGTAGAAATAAGAACTGTCGACAACTTCACTGGACGACCGTCAACGTACTCAAAAGTTACTTGGGTCTTTCCGTCTGGACGAAGGTACGGAATAAGTCCGCTCTTGCGAACTTCAGTAAGACGCTCTGCGAGACGATGTGCCAACCAGATAGGAAGTGGCATGAGGTCAGGCGTGTCATTGCAGGCATAACCGAACATCATTCCTTGGTCGCCAGCGCCTTGGCCATTGATGATGTCTTCGCCGCTTTTTCCGCTGCGCTGTTCTTCGCTGATGTCAACACCTTGTGCGATATCAGGACTTTGTGCATCGAGGGCTACTACAACACCACAGGTGTTGCTATCGACACCGTATGCAGCATCGTCGTAACCGATGCGCTTGATTGCGGCGCGAGCGATAGCTGGAATGTCAACGTATGCATCAGTTGTGATTTCACCAGAGACGACGCAAAGACCAGTAGTCAACAAGGTCTCACATGCAACACGACTGTTCGGGTCAATGGTCAACAGTGCATCAAGTACCGAGTCAGAAACCTGGTCCGCCATCTTGTCCGGGTGACCCTCGGTCACACTCTCAGACGTAAAAGTGAAATTTCTCAAGGCGACTCCTTCATCATTGCGGACGATAAGCCGCCCGCACCCGTGACACGCTATCTAATACAGCGGTCGCGATGGTGTGTTTGTCTGCAAGGGGCACTTCAACCGACTCCCCAGATGCGAGCAAAATGGTGACTTCGTTCGTGTCGTGGCCAAAACCGACCTGATCAGCAGACACATCATTCGCCACAATCAGGTCCAAATTCTTACGACTTAACTTGCCACGAGCGTTATCCACAAGGTTGCTGGTCTCGGCTGCAAACCCAACAAGGGTTTGTCCGACAGGTTTATTTGCACCAAGAAACCCAAGAATGTCAACAGTTGGTTCAAGAACAATCTGAGGAATTCCCTCATCTTTCTTGATTTTTCCCGTGACGGCTTGGACTGGACGGAAGTCTGCGACGGCAGCGGTCATAACGACAACATCAGTTGACGGTGCATGACAATTGACCGCATCCAACATTTGTTGCGCTGTCTCAACAGGTACAACTGTTATTCCTGCAAGAGTCTGACGATCAACAGTGCTGACGATGGTGACAGTTGCACCACGCTTGTGAGCCTGCTCTGCGATTGCGTATCCCTGCTTGCCGCTTGACCGATTAGCAATAACTCGTACAGCATCAATTGGTTCACGAGTTCCACCGGCCGTCACCAAGACGGACGTGCCTGCTAAATCTTTTGCGGAACCGTTCAACACAGTTGTCACTGCATTGATAATGGAAGCCGTATCTGCAAGACGACCCGTACCGATATCCCCGCCGGCCAGGCGTCCCGATTGGGGTTCAACAATGATCACTCCGCGAGAACGCAATAACGCAATGTTGTCGACTACTGCTGGGTGTTCCCACATCTCGGTATGCATAGCCGGGCACAACACAACAGGAGCACGAGTGGCAATAAGGGTGGCACTAAGAAGATCGTGCGATAAGCCCATTGCATATGCAGCAATTACTCGTGCAGTAGCAGGTGCAACGACAATGACATCAGCATTCTGACCAAGTCGTGTGTGCGGTATGGGAGACGCATCGTCCCACAAACTTGTGTGCACAGGTTCAGATGCAAGCGCCGAAACCGTGACTGGACCGATGAAGCGATGTGAGTCTTCGGTCATGATGGGCGCAACATGCGCTCCAGCGTCAACTAAGTGTCGACACAATTCCACTGCCTTATACGCAGCAATGCCACCTGAGATTCCAAGAACGATGGAGCGACCATGTAGAGACATCATCACAACTTTCGGGGGGTGTAGAGCGGGATGATCCCGAAAAACTATTCAGCGTCTGATTCGGAAACATCAGCGACAACGTCGCCTTCAAGTTCACCAAAGGCAGCAGCTGCTTCAGCTTCCATCTCGTCGTATGGCAAACGTTCTACTTTGACAATCTTGTCAGCTGCAATTTCTTCGAATGCAATAGAGAGAGGCTTACGAGCAACTGATGAGACCTGCGGCGGAACCATGTGTCCAAGTCCTTCACCAAGTTGGTTGAAGTAGGAGTTGATCTGGCGCGCACGGTACGAAGCAAGCGTGACGAGACTGAATTTAGAGTCAACGCGATCAAGCAAACCTTCAATGTTTGGATGAATCATGGAGTCGTTCTGACGGGACATGGTGGACCTCCGAAGTCGCCTAAAGGTTATCGGCGTTCGGCCCGTGCCGCACCGATAATCCCTTGTATCTCAGCGACGGCACGCTCAAAATCATCGTTTATGACCACTTCATCGGCCAGCACCGCCCCTTCGCGCTCTTCATCTTCTGCTTTACGCAGGCGCTCGACGACATGATGCTCAGGGTCTCCGCGGCCTTGTAGTCGACGTTGTTGTTCTTCACGTGATGGTGGACGTACGAAGACAAGTATTGCTTCGGGATGACTTTGCTTCACCTGCTGAGCACCATTCAATTCAATTTCAAGAACGATGTCTAAACCTGATTCGACAGATGGTCGTGGCGAGCCGTACAGATTTCCCAGAAACTCGGTCCACTCAAGAAAGCCCCCAACAGCGATGTGTTGTTCAAATTCAGATCTCTGCACAAAAACATATGCGTCATCTGATTCACCGTCGCGTTGAACTCGAGTGGTCCACGACCGACTCAACCACAATGTTGAATCGCGTTGAATCAAGGCTTCAACAATGGTGCCCTTACCGGCTCCACCTGGGCCAGAGACAATGACAATAATCGGCTCTGTCATCGTGGGTTCTCCACTACATCGATGAGTGCTCGACGTTGATCGACAGTGAGCTCATGCACACGAGCAAGAGCGGCGATACCGAGTTCAGCCATCAGACGGCGCCCGGCCACTTTGCCGAGACGTGGCGACACATCAAGGAGTTTCACGACATACACCTGTGCCTCATAGGAGGTAGGTGACCCTCCCAAAACAGACGACACATTGCCCTTAGAGGATTCCGACACGGCAGCGACACGAGATGTGCGCAACTGCGCAACTATTTCCATGTCTGTGTACGTGCTTTCCATGACCCAATGATAGTTCCGAGAATGCGTTTATGGCTCTCTTATGAAAAATCAGACGCGGTGTACAGCATTAACGATGGTTGACCAGGAGGTTGCTCCGAGTGCGTGCGCACGGGAAGCCGCAGACCGAGCAATGCGCCACGTTGCATCCGGTCGGGCAAAGGAAGCTGTCCCTACCTGAACCGCACTAGCCCCTGCCATCATCATTTCAATTGCATCATCACCGGACGCAATTCCGCCAACTCCGACTATGGCCAATTCAGGAAGCGCCACACGAATATCGTGAACTGCCCGTACAGCGATGGGGCGAATAGCAGGACCAGATAATCCTCCGCCGCCATTTCCAAGACTCCGACGCGACGTATGAACATCTATCTGCATACCGAGCATTGTGTTCATCACTGTGACAGCAGAAGCTCCAGCATCAGACACTGTTGTGGCAACTTCAACAATGCGATCAGTATTGGCACTCAATTTGGCCCACACAGGAACCTGTGACCGAGCGCAGACTGCAGAAATAATCTGACCCGCAAGCGACACGTCGTGCGCAATAATTCCACTACGTCCCTCAAGATTCGGACAAGACAAGTTGACTTCAAGTGCACATATCCGATTTCCTGCAGCCAACAATTGTTCCGCAGCCAATACGTATTCCTGAACTGTGCGTCCCCAAATGCTGGCTATAACTGCGGCGCCTTCAGATTCAAGCTTGGGCAAAGACTCATTGATCCATGAAACAACGCCTGGACCTTGCAACCCAACTGCGTTCATCATGCCGCTTGCAGCAACATTTACACGTGGTGACGGGTTACCCGGCCATGATTCATGAAACAGGCTCTTCACCACCACTGCGCCAAGACGACGTAGCGGCATGTACCCAGAAAGCTCTACATCGTGACCACTCGTACCAGACGCAGTCATGAATGGATTAGCGAGAGAGACTCCCCCAACATTCACACCACCCATGGCATCGAGATAACGCGCGCCGCGCTGCATTGTCATGCTCTGCCGTGATATTCCTGCAGTGATCTCACTTCAACCTCGCTTGAGCGTTGCTCCCACAAACCGTTTACGGCAGCAAGGGCTGCTTCGACAGTTGTAACTGACGATACGCCATTTGCATTTGCCGCTTTGCGAATTGCTTCGCCATCTAGACGTGACCCTCGCCCGTGAGGCGTATTCACTACAAAGCTGATCTCACCGCTGGCCACCAACTCAGCTGCGTTCTCAAGAGAAGACCCTTCAATCTCTGACAACTTGCCAACAATACGATCGACTGGTAATCCGAATTTAGCTAGATAATTAGCAGTGCCAGTTGTAGCAGCAACCCCGAGACCCAAGTCCCGCAGTCGTTTTGCAACAACAATTCCCGCAGGTTTGTCACCGTCATTGAACGACAAGAACACCATCCCAGAAGTTGGCAGAACAGTTCCGGCTGCAGTTTGTGATTTAACAAAGGCACGACCAAAGGTTCTGTCAATCCCCATGACTTCACCTGTCGAACGCATTTCTGGCCCCAAGGCAGTATCAACTTCGGGGAAACGGTTGAACGGCAGTACAGCTTCTTTCACTGAAACATGACCGCCAGTTACCGGAGGCACAAGCAATCCCTCTACACGCAGTTCGGCAAGGGTTGCCCCCAACATGACACGGCTAGCAACTTTGGCCAACGGCACGCCCGTTGCCTTAGCAACAAATGGAACTGTACGAGATGCACGTGGGTTTGCTTCGATAACGAAAACCGTGGTGCCAAGAACAGCGAACTGCACATTGATAAGGCCCCGAACATCTAATGAGTTAGCAATGGACGTTGTGTAAGCACTGATTACTTCAACAACCCAAGCAGGAAGAGTTTGTGGCGGAATCGCGCACGCTGAGTCACCAGAGTGGACTCCAGCTTCTTCCACGTGCTCCATGACACCGCCAATGAGAACTTCGCCCGTGTGGTCACGTATTGCATCCACATCAACTTCTGTTGCATCTTCCAAAAAATGGTCAATCAGGACAGGACGTTCTGCAGAGAGACCGCCTTCCTTACCGAGACTTCCATCTCGTGCCATTTGGTCCATTGCGCTTTCAAGAGCATGCGCGTCATGGACAATCTGCATTGCTCGCCCACCAAGCACATAGCTTGGACGAACAAGTACTGGATAACCAACGCGCTGAGCGATCACGCTTGCTTCTGCAAACGTCACTGCTGTGCCACCTGGGGGCTGCGGAATTGATAGCGAATCACAAAGCTGATTCCACTTCTCGCGGTCTTCTGCAAGGTCAATTGAATGCGGAGAAGTTCCAGCAATGAGTGCAGGGTCAATGAGTCCTGACAACTTCAACGGCGTCTGACCGCCAAGACCAACAATTACCTTCGGAGCCACGCCACCAGAGGCGAGCGTCTCTGCTGCAATGACATTGAGAACATCCTCACGAGTCAATGGTTCAAAGTACAGACGATCAGAAGTGTCGTAGTCGGTTGAAACTGTTTCTGGGTTGCAGTTGACCATGACGGTCTCATACCCAGCAGCACGTAGTGCGAAACTTGCGTGAACACAGCAGTAATCGAATTCGATTCCCTGACCAATACGGTTTGGCCCTGACCCGAGAATGATTACCCGTGGCTTACTGGACGGCCGTACTTCGTTTTCATCTTCATAGGTTGAGTAGTGATAGGGCGTCTGTGCATCAAACTCTGCACTACATGTATCGACTGTCTTATAGGTCGGGATGACGCCGAGTGATTCGCGATACGAACGAACAGCCATTTCATCTTCTTTGAGAACATGTGCAAGTTGCCCGTCAGAGAATCCGAGCCGCTTCGCTCGACGAATCTCATGACGACTCAATTGAGTAAGGGACTTGCCTTCCAACGAATGACGCTCATCAATGATGATCTGCATCTGATCAAGGAACCACACGTCAATTTTGGTTGCATCGTGAACTTGATCAACACTCATGCCTCTGTGAAGCGCCTCGCCGACTTGGAAGATTCTCTCGGGAGTAGCAATGGCTGCCTTCTTCAAGAGTTCGGCATCACTGAGACCGTCATACAACGATTCCCCACTGTCACAGTTCAGACCGAGCCTGCCCTGCTCAAGCGACCGAAGACCTTTTTGCAAGCTTTCAGGAAAGGTGCGTCCGATCGACATCACTTCGCCAACGCTTTGCATCTGAGTCCCCAAGACTCCTGAAGTGCCAGGAAGTTTTTCAAAGGCCCAGCGCGGAATCTTTGTAACCACATAGTCGATGGTTGGTTCAAAGCTTGCTGGGGTCATCTTCGTGATGTCGTTTGGAATCTCATCAAGCGTGTACCCAACAGCGAGTTTGGCTGCAATCTTTGCGATGGGAAATCCTGTGGCTTTAGATGCCAATGCCGATGACCGAGAAACGCGTGGGTTCATTTCAATGACAACGAGGTCACCATTTGCAGGATTCAATGCGAACTGAACGTTTGAACCACCAGTCTCGACGCCGACGCGACGAATACAGGCGAAAGCCGCATCACGCATCTTCTGATATTCCACATCAGACAGAGTCTGTGCCGGAGCGACAGTTATTGAGTCTCCCGTGTGTACGCCCATGGGGTCGAAGTTCTCGATGCTGCAAATGATGACGCAGTTATCCGCATGATCGCGCATGACTTCGAGTTCGTATTCCTTCCAACCAACAATTGAAGTCTCTACAAGAATTTCCCTGATTGGACTTGCATCAAGCCCATTGGACGCAAGTTTTAAAAACTCTTCCATCGTGTTTGCAATTCCTGTACCACGCCCACCAAGAATGTACGCAGGGCGAATGATGACGGGAAGGCCGATTTCTTTCAAGACTTCTGTTGCTTCGTCCAT
>Ga0164294_10002777_pt1 | contig 15643 bp, 13 predicted proteins | sample GEODES005metaG_FD_111479 | JGI IMG/M metagenome (GOLD analysis project Ga0164294, IMG submission 111479) | Oligotrophic lake water microbial communities from Sparkling Lake, Wisconsin, USA - GEODES005 metaG | ecosystem: Environmental > Aquatic > Freshwater > Lake | place: USA: Sparkling Lake...
GACAAACGTTGAGTTTGACTCTTTAAAAAAATCTAATGTTTCGTTTTGGTTGTTTTTTTGTTTAATGAACTATTAAGCGTAATAGTCCGTTGAACATAAGGTATATTAATCACCTTAAACAATTCTTGTATGTCAAATAAAAAGAAACATATCGACGAGCTACATTTTGAACATTCTTTGTGGAGGAACCAATTGCGGTTTTCTAAAGATGAATTGAAAAGTTACCAAATGAGACTTGAAGAAATTGCAAAAAAGAACACCAATAATGAGGTTCTTGCCTTGGTTGAACAATTTCAAAATAAATTTATCAGACAAAACGAAGTGATTGATGAATTGTTGCACGACATAAATGTGCATGAAGATTCTTTGGCAAAAGCCGCGATGAACAATCCTGACGCTATTCATCGTCAACTATTCGATAACCACGACCAAATGGAAGGTTCGGCAAATTCTTTTTTGTCGATGTATAACGAACTAAAAAAAGATTACTATTCCTTTTCGTCTAAATGGATGTAAGCCCCTGCCTGATTTTATCAAAAATATTATTGTTACTGGTTATTTCATTTTTCTTTCTTAATTTTATTGCCTAATCTTTTTTCATGAAGGTGGCTATTTATGGTCGTTCTATTGACCAAAACGAAATAGAATATTTTGACAAATTACTAACCATTTTGGCGTCAAATAATATTGACGTTATCATTTATGAAGGGTTTGGAGAGTTTCTTAAAATAAAACGAAATTACAAAACGAGTCTAGAGACTTATTCTTTAGTAGAATTGTTGCTCCACAAAGCGGAGGTGATGATTAGTATTGGGGGAGATGGTACCATACTTGATACCGTGTCTTTGGTTCGTGATTCACAAATTCCTATTTTAGGCATTAATTTCGGCAGAATGGGATTTTTAGCGGCCACAGGGAAAGAAGATTTCGAAGAAATTACACTGGCATTAATCAATAAAACATACACGGTTGTAGAACGAGAATTATTGGAGGTGGTTTCAGACAAGCCATTGTTTGGAGAAGACAATTTCGGCCTAAACGAGTTTACCCTCCAAAGAAAAAACTCTTCTACGATGATTAATATCAACGCCTATATCAACGAAGAGTTGTTGACCACCTATTGGGCAGATGGGCTAATTGTTGCTACACCTACTGGTTCTACGGGTTATTCATTGAGTTGCGGTGGCCCGATCGTTTATCCCGATTCGCAAAGCTTTATCATAACGCCTGTCGCCCCTCACAATTTAAATGTAAGGCCGCTAGTTGTTCCAAACACTGTCAAACTGCGTTTTGAAGTCAGTGGAAGAGGCAACCGTTTTCTTGCTACTATTGACACCAGAATTCAGAACATTGATTCTTCTTATAATATAACTATTCAAAAGGCATCGTTTACAGCTCGGCTTATCAGTTTAAATAATAAAACTTTTATCAATGCGCTACGAACTAAATTGCTGTGGGGGTTGGATAAGCGAAACTAATTTTGATGAAACTTCTTCAAGAATTAAAAACGACATCTCTTTGTGTTTATACTAACGAATTATGTGAATTTTCTTAGTTTTGAGTTTATTCTTCTTTCAATATTGCATCCGTGAAGCTTTCTATCATCATCGTCAATTATAACGTAAAAGTGTTTTTAGAGCAAGCACTAATCTCTGTACAAAATGCTTGTAAAAATATAGATGCTGAAGTTTTTGTTGTCGATAATAACTCTAGTGACGACAGCGTCAGTATGGTTCAAAAAAAGTTTCCTGCGGTAAAATTAATTGCGAACGATAAAAATGTCGGCTTCTCTAAAGCCAATAATCAAGCGATAAAATTATCAACCGGCGATTATGTGCTGTTGTTAAATCCCGATACGCTGGTGGCTGAAGACACATTCGAAAAATGTATCGGCTGCATGGAGAAAGACCCCAATATTGGTGCGTTGGGCGTGAAAATGATTGATGGTACGGGTGCTTTTCTTCCCGAATCAAAAAGAGCTTTGCCCACCCCCTGGGTTTCGTTTTGTAAAATATTCGGTCTTTCTGCTTTGTTTCCTCAGTCTACCCTTTTTTCTCGCTATCACTTAGGCTATTTATCCAAAGAAGAGAACCACTATGCTGACGTGCTCTCGGGCGCTTATATGTTTATGCGAAAAGAAGCATTAGAAAAGGCGGGGTTGTTAGACGAGGCTTTTTTTATGTATGGCGAAGATATCGATCTCTCTTACCGAATAGTAAAAGCCGGCTATAAAAATTATTACTTTGCCGAAACAACCATCATCCATTACAAAGGCGAAAGCACAAAAAAAGGAAGCTTAAACTATGTGCGCGCTTTTTATGAGGCCATGATTATTTATGCAAAGAAGCATTTTTCTCAAAGCAAGGCTGGCATTTATACTTTTATTATCAAATTAGCGATTTATATAAAGGCTGTTTTTTCTTTAAGTACCAATTTCTTTAAGGTAAGCTGGTTGCCTTTTTTTGATTTTATTATTTCATTTGCGGGTATCTACTTAATAAAGGAGGTGTGGGAGAATAAAATAATGCACGATGATAATTATTACGACGACTCTTTTCTGTATGTTTTTATTCCTTTGTATTTATTGGTTTGGTTGGTGTCGGCCTATTTGTTAGGGGCATATGATAAACCCATAAAATCAATCAACATTATAAAAGGAGTTGGATCTGGGACCGTTATTTTAACGGCCGCTTTCGGCTTGTTGCCAAATGAATACCGTTTTTCGAGAGCTATTATTCTGATTGGTGCGCTTTGGATGGTATTTGCCTTGTTCTTAAACCGTTTTTTATATCAAGCGTTCAACAGCAACGAATCTGTTTTTAAAGATGATGACGAACATAAAATCGCAATAGTGGGTGATGGAGAAGAGGCCAATAGGGTATTAACATTACTCAACGAAACCGGCATTCCATTTGTGTTTTCTGGCTTTATCTCGGTTTTGCCAATGCAAACTAAAGTTGATAACAACACTTATCTATGTTCTTTCGAAAAAGCGGAAACGATTTGTGAGTTGTTGAAAATAGACGAAATAATTTTTTGTAATAAAAGCATCTCAGCCAACAACATTATATTGTTTATGGAAAAGATGAAGACCACTATTTCCTATAAAACCACACCAGACAACAGTAATAATATTATTGGGAGTAATTCTAAGAACACCGCTGGTGACGTATATGCGATTGATGTAAACTTAAAAATCGGAAGGCCTTCTGAGCGCAGAAACAAAAGGGTTTTAGATCTTTTTTTATCGTTGTTTTTTCTCCTCTTTTTGCCCTTGTTTTTTCTTCTCTTTGCTAAAAGAGTAGCCACCTTTAAAAACTTATTGTCTGTTTTGTTTGGGAAGAAAACTTGGGTTGGTTATGCAACATATAATGAATCATCGCCCTATCGATTACCTAAATTAAAGGAAGGTGTTTTGTGTCCTTTGGATGAGTTCAACACCCCTAAAAATGAGACTTCCGCGATTATTTTACACAAAATAAATCTTCAATACGCTAAAGATTATTCTATTTATAAAGATCTAATGATTGTTTATAAAGCGAGAAATAAATAATAAAACGGCTTACCAATGAGGGCAAAACAATGTCTTATTTTTCTTCTTGTTGAACGCTCCTTGAATAGAGGCAAATACCTCCCAAGCGCCTTTTGATCTGGATGCAATTTTATCGTGCCCAACATTGATATCATATGCCGCTCCTAGTTGTAGGTTTTTATAATCAACTTTTGCATTTAAAATCACCGACTCAGAATTAATAGACCGATCCTTCCAAAGCGCTTCCCTGTCGCCGCCAACTAATCGATACATCGCGCCTATAGAAAAACCATCCGATTCGTGTTCACCATAGTAGAAGTTAATTTTAAGGTCTGTTCCCAGATTTGTTTGCCATTGTTTTCCTTGAGATACGAGGATGAATTTTGGACCTAATCCGAATATTTCTCCTAGTCCAACTTTTAAACCACCGTGTCCTGTAATTTTGTATGGAACCCTGGCTGCAGTGCCATTTGAACTTCTGTAAAACGATTCGTTAGATTTCGTTAAATGGTCCATCGCAAATCCTAAATATGCATTAGAACCATTGTCTTTTATTTTCATATACCACAACAAACCGAAATTAACATCATACATCAGAAACTTATCGTCAAAAGCTTGATATAATGATGGGTCTGTTGGTAAGTTTGAATTATACCCTACGCCGTCATACTGACTACCAAAATTTAATTTTGCGGTGTTTAGTGATCTTTGCCATACACCACCTTGAAAACCCAATGAAATAAATTGCGTTCCTTTACGATTTAGCGATTTAAAATAACAAATAGAGCCTAACGCTCCTGTAGTCCCAAAGTCAACAGCACCCGCCTTATCAGCCATTAGAACGATGCCAAAACCAAAAGCATCTTTGGGTAAAAACCCTTTCGATGTTCTGAAATCAATAGAGGCGCTGTAAGTTCTAAATGCTGGTGTTCCTTTTCGATCTGATGCGTTTGTTTGAAGGATACTAGCCCATTGGCTTCTATAAATTCCTGTAAACCGATAGTTGCCATTGAAAGCGCCTGTCATTGCAGGATTTAACATTAAAGGCGCTGCGTAAAATTGTGAAAATTGAGGGTCTTGTGCAAAAACCTTTAGTGCACTAAAAAAAAGTGCCAAACAAACAATAGTAAATTTTCTTTTCATCTTTTTGTTTTGTTTAAATTCTGCTTCATTAAAACATTAACTACTTCTCTGCCTTATTTATTGTTGGCTTATCAACAGTTTGTAAACATAGTAATTCCAATATAAAATTAGTGTATTTTTTTTATTCTTTCTAAATATTGTTGTTAAAAATAAATTTCTGCCATCGCTTTACGATATTTGTGCTCCAAAAAATTATATAAATGTATTCATCCACTCATTTCAGAACGCATAATTGCGGCGAATTAAATATTTCTAATGTTGGGCAAAGCGTTTCCCTAGCAGGTTGGGTGGCCACTATTAGAGATTTTGGCGGGTTAACGTTTATTGATTTGAGAGATCGTTATGGATTGACTCAACTATCGTTCAACATGGAAGCGCGAGCGGCTTTGTGTGAAATTGCAAGAAGTTTTGGACGAGAATATGTAATACAGGCCAAAGGAACGGTTGTAGAGAGAAGCAGCAAGAACCCAAAAATTCCAACTGGCGAAATTGAGATTCTGGTTGAAGAATTGACCTTGCTAAACCATGCCGAAACACCTCCTTTTACGATAGAAGACAATACAGATGGTGGTGAGGAACTCCGCATGAAATACAGATATCTAGACATAAGAAGACCATCGTTGTCGCAGCGACTTGTGTTGCGTGCAAAAATGATAAAAACGATGAGAGAATATCTCGACCAAAGAGATTTTACAGAAATAGAAACCCCCAATTTAATTAAATCAACGCCTGAAGGAGCGAGAGATTTTTTAGTGCCTTCTCGTATGCAAAAAGGATCGTTCTACGCGCTTCCACAATCACCACAAATTATGAAGCAGTTATTAATGGTTGCTGGGATGGATAGATATTATCAGGTGGTAAAATGCTATAGAGACGAGGATTTTAGAGGCGACCGCCAACCAGAATTTACCCAACTCGATTGTGAGATGAGTTATGTTTCTCAGGAAGATGTTTTGAATACCTTTGAAGGACTTACTAAACACGTTTATAAAAGTATTTTACATGTTGACTTGCCCGATTTTAAAAGACTAAAATATGCTGACGCTATCAAATTATACGGTTCCGACAAACCCGATTTGCGTTTCGACTGTCAGATTGTTGATTTAAATGACGACCCACACATCAAGGCGTCTAACTTTCCTGTTTTTGCGAATGCTATTCTTAACAACCAACTTGTTGCTGGAATTAATGCGAAAGGGTGTGCGGGTTATTCCAGAAAACAGATAGACGAATTGGTCGATTTTGTAAAAGCGCCGCATCGTGGTCTTGGTGGCATCATTCAAATTAAATACAATGAGGACGGAATCATAAAATCAACGATTGATAAGTTTTTTGACGAATCACAGGTAGCGCAAATTGGTGCCCATTTTAACGCCGAAAAGGGTGATTTAATTTTAATTGTTGCTGAAAAAGAAGCTAAAGTTAGAAAAGCGCTCGGTGACTTACGTTTGGAAATTGGCAAACAGCAAGGTTGGTTAAAAAAAGACGACTGGTCGGTGTTGTGGATTGTTGATTTTCCATTGTTTGAAAAGGATGAAGAAACTGGTGAAACAATTTTTGTTCACCATCCTTTTTGTGCGCCACATCCTGAGGATATTTCCTACCTCGATAGCGACCCTTTAAGATGCCGGGCACAACAATATGATATGGTAATGAATGGTTGGGAGTGTTTAAGTGGAAGTATTAGAATTCATCAAAAAGAATTACAGGATAGAATTTTTCAAAAACTCGGAATGTCAGAAGAAGAAAAAGAAAAGCGATTTGGTTTTATGGTAAACGCTTTTAGATATGGCGCACCTCCCCATGGTGGTTGTGCTTTTGGGATTGATCGGTGGGTAGCTTTGTTTGCCCATGCTGAAGCCATTCGTGATGTGATTGCTTTCCCAAAAAATAATGGCGGTCGTGACTTAATGATGGATGCGCCTGGAGAAGTAGATGCCAAGCAATTGAAGGATTTAGGAATTAAGATTGATTTATAACCTAATCTGTTTAAATACTGATCCCTTTGATGCCGCTGAACCTTACTAATGTTTCCTAAACTAATTGTTTCTTTGTTTTATCATGATTAAACAAACTTCGTTCATCGCCCTTTTTTTTTTACTCCTTGCTTGTAACAACACGAATCATGCTACAACTAACCACGCCCCGGTTATAACAGAGCCTTGCTGTACGCTACTTCCCTGTGTTTTTAATGAGGAGATGAGCAAGACACGCGAAGATTCCATAAGGCGAAACATGAATGTTGGAGTGTTAACTCGACGGCTTGATTCTCTTTTTTCTTATCGTGTCGCTGCTGGCTTCAATGGCAATGTGTTGATTGAGAAAAATGGGATAATCATTTATAAAAAGTCGTTTGGAATAGAAAATTACGCATCAAGAATCTTGTTAAGCGAGAACTCTAAGTTTCAATTGGCTTCGATTTCTAAACAGTTTACCGCCATTGCTATTCTAAAATTAGTCGAGGAAAATAAGTTAGGACTTTCTACTTCTGTTGATCAATTTTTTGCTGGCTTTCCATATAAAAATATAACGATTCAATGTCTTCTTTCTCACAGAAGCGGGTTGCCAGAATATATGCATGTGTTCAGCAATAAAGCAAAACCATATGTTGTAGCCACCAATCAAGACATTATAAAATGGTTTATCACAGACAAGCCACCTGTCGCGTCTCCTGTTAACTCAAAGTTTGAATATTGTAATTCTAACTACTGTTTGTTGGCTGCAATCGTTGAGAAGGTTTCTGGTCAAGACTTTGCTTCGTTTATGCGCCAACAGATATTCCTTCCTCTTGGAATGACAAATTCATATGTTATTACAACTAACGACCCGTTAATAAATGAGCATAAAACCTTTGGGTACACCCCTAAATGGGAGGTTCATGGTTTGGATTTTTTTGATGGTGTTGTTGGCGACAAAGGCGTATATACCACCACTAGCGACATGTACACTTGGAGTAAAATGCTTCGAAGTTCTTGTCTTGTTTCTAAAGAAACGTTAACTCAAATGTTCTTACCGCGAAGTTTTGAAAAGCCGGGCAGAAAAAATTATGGGTATGGTTTTCGATTGCTCGACGCACAAAACGACAGTACAAAGATTATCTATCACAACGGTTGGTGGAAGGGGTATAACACTTCTTTCTATATGAGTCCTTTCGCAAAATATACAATTGTTGTGTTAGGCAATAAATTCAACAAAACCGTTTATCAAGCACAACCAATTATAGATATTTTAACGGGTAAAATATCGGAATCTATTGAGGGGTTAGAGGGTACTGATTAATTTTTATTCAAACAAGATCGATTGACGATACGCTTCCTCGAATTCTCGCAGGCTATCCGCTTTTTCTGTCTCACTATGGCCAAGTTGTTCTCCAATTATTGAATTCAGTATTTGGCACAATTCGGTGGTTATTTTTTCGCGTTCAAAATATAAGATTGCTGTTCTTCTAATTAAAAAGTCTGCAAGGGTGTAAACACTCTCTTTCTCTATGCAGTACATCAATTCTGACATGATTGGAACATTACGATTTCTTATCCCTTTATTGTAAAAATTATACGTTTTTTCAATTATACAATCTGTTTCTGAGCCATACCGATATACCCAATTGACAACTTGCTCCCTGCTAATTTCTATTTGCCTGCACTCGCCAATTTTTCTCTCAATATAGGCGCTCAATTCATCCTCGCTTTTAAAATGGCCGCCAACCAAAATCTGCCGATGGGTGGTTGCATCTGTTTTTCTATTTATCCCTCGCTTTTCTACCATTTGTATTACTTGCTCCGCCATTTTTCTATACCCGGTAAGTTTTCCTCCTGCTATAGAAATTAAGCCTGATGTGGAGATAAAAATTTCGTCTTTTCTGGAAAGTTCTGATGCAGATTTACCTTCTTCATAAATTAAGGGACGTAAGCCAGACCAAGAAGAAACAATATCTCCAGTATGTATAGAAACTTGTAATGTTTTAGTGATATTATCAATGATATAATCCACGTCTTCTTTGCTTACACAAGGATTTTCTTTTTCGCCATCATAAAAAGTATCGGTTGTTCCCACATAAGTGATGTTTTGTCGTGGAATTGCAAACATCATTCGTCCGTCGTTTGTATCGAAATATAATGCCTGTGATATTGGAATTTTACTATAGGGGAAAACCAAGTGTATTCCTTTGGTTAGCCGGAGTTTTTTTCCTTTTGGTGCTTCGTCTTTTTTTCTTATAATATCTACCCAAGGCCCTGCGGCATTAATAACTATTGATGAAGCAAAAACAATGTTTTTTCCTGTAATTTTATCCACTGCTTCAACTCCATTGATACGTCCATCAGCACCATATTTGAAATTTTGAGCTTCTATGTAATTGAAACAGACGGCTCCTTTTGTTTGGGCTGTTTTTAATACTTCGATGGTTAGCCTCGCATCATCTGTTCGATATTCAACATAGAGTCCTCCTGAGAGCAGATTTTCCTTATTTAATAAGGGTTCTGTTTCCTCAACGAGGTGCTTGTTGAGCATTCTTTTTTTTTCTTTTTTTTGAACCCCTCCCAGCAAATCATATAACCATAGCGCCATTGTTGTTGTGGTAACACCTAGTGATCCGCCTCGGTATATTGGTAGCAACATTTTTTCGGGTCGTACGAGATGCCTTGCGTTTTCGTAAACAACAAATCTTTCGCGTGCCACCTCGTGCACTAATTTTAGTTCTAGTTGTTTTAAATATCTTAAACCTCCGTGAATTAGTTTTGTTGACCGACTACTCGTTCCTGAGGCAAAGTCGTTTTTTTCGATCAATAAAACACGGAAGCCTTTTATCGCAGCTTCTAAAGCAATACCCGCGCCAGTTATACCTCCACCGACAACAATAATGTCAAAAGTTTCTCGTAATGCGTCTAATTGTGCGGATCGATTCTGGTTGCTAAGCATGTATTATTAATCAATGATGTATTAAAAAAAACATCACCTTCGTTATCTTTAGAGTCAGAAGGTGATGTTTGTGTTTTTTAAAAGTAAAACTATGCTAAGTCTTGTATTAAAGTAGAAATTTCGTTGATTCTTGGCTCATTTAATGAATAAAAAATATATTTTCCGTCTCTATTGGTTTGTAACACACCAACCTTTCTTAAAATAGCTAAGTGTTGCGATACTACCGACTGTTCCAATCTAAGTTTGATAAACAATTCGGTAACGGTAATTTGCCCTTCTGCTTTTAAATGTTCCATCATTTGTCTTCTCAATGGATGATTAATTGCCCTCAGTGTCATTACCGCTTTCTTAAGAACACTGTAGTCTAAGTTAATAGAAGACTTGTTAGCTTGTTTGGTTGGTGTCATCTGGTTTTTTTTTATGGTTCAAAAATGGTTTCTTTAAATATAATGGTTCGCTGTAGACGTTGCTCACAAAGTCTTTACGTAGAATTTTTTGGGTAGCAAGGGAAACTAAGTATCTAGATGAGGTTGATTGAATATTGCTATATATAACTTCACTCATAAACAACCCACTTGGGGCCTTTTTTGTTCCGTCTCCTCCAATAATTATCGTTTTTTTATTATATAAAATATTATAATCCAATGTGTTGCCAAATACAAGTGAGGTGTAGTCACCTTGAATTTCGTTCTTATTATTAAACTGCGCAGTATACACCTCGTTTCTTCTTGCATCAATCATTGGACAGTATAGGTAATCGCCTTGTTTAAATTCATCAATCATTGCAGATGAAATAGCGTCTAACGTATTCACAAAAACAATGGGTATGTTTAAAGCATAACTCATTCCCTTAATCGTGCTTAATCCTATTCTTAATCCCGTGTATGAGCCAGGTCCAGCACTAAAACTTAGGGCTTCTATTTCTGGTATCAACACCTTGTTGTTACTGCATATCTCATAAATATAGGAGGTTAACTTGGAAGCGTGAGAATTGCTTGTGGTGTCTTCTATTGTCTCTAAAATGTTACCTCCTTCACTTAAGGTGACAGAACAAATGGAGCTACTTGTATCGAAATGCAAAATCTTCAATTCCTTTCTTTATTCTTTTTTAAAAAATTGCTTTTGTTTCTACTAATTCTCTTCCTCTTTGAACTTTAACGTTCACCTCATCTCCTTTTTTATATAATCCAAGCGCTTTCATATAGCTCGTCATGTCGTCAATTGTGGTTTCTCCCATCTTTAAGATTATATCTCCTTTTTGCAATCCTGCTTTCTGCGCTGGTTTGCCATCTGAAATACCATCTATTCTTAATCCTTTACCATCGAACATATAGTCTGGGATGATGCCTAATGTAACCTTGAATCGCGGTGTGTTTTCGTTCGTGCTTTCTTTTGTTTTTGTAAAAGAGAGTCGACCTCTTTTATTTATCTGTTCTATGGTTTGAAGGATGTAGTTACAAACACTTTGCATTCCTTCAAAGTTTACTTTATCCGCGTCGTCTGATGGTTTATGGTAATCTTCGTGCTGTCCGGTAAAAAAATGTAATACGGGTATGTTTTTTAAGTAGAAAGAGGTGTGGTCAGAAGGACCAATACCCTCCATACCTTCTTTCACACGAATATTTTCAATGGATATGCTTTTGATGATCGTATCAAACGAGGGGCTACTTCCGACTCCATTTATTTCTACGTTTTTGTCTTTTGTGCTCAACCTACCAACCATATCAAGGTTAATCATACAGTCAATTTTTTGAGAATCAATTTGGTTGACGATGTTGTCTACAAAACACTTGGAGCCATATAGACCCAATTCTTCTCCTGAAAATGAGAGGATTAGATAATTATAATTACCATATTTGGTCTTTTCGTTTTTTATTACCCTCCCTAGCTCAATAACTGAGGCAACACCGCTGGCATTATCGTCGGCGCCATTATGTATGGCTGGTGCGCCTCGATATAAAGAGTTTCCATCTTCGCCCAAGCCAAGGTGGTCGTAATGTGCGCCAATTACAATGGTGCTTGACGCGTTATTGTCAATAAAACCAACGATGTTTTGAGAGGATTTTTTTTCTTTCTCTAGGGTTACTTGTAGACTTACTTTGAGATTAGCAGCAGCAGGAATCGCTGTTTTTAAACATACGATTGGAATGCTGTATTCCTTTGTTTTGATATTTAAGTTTGCTTTTAGTTCGAGTAGGGTGTCTGACGAATATAGTACGATTGCCTTTGCTCCTTTTTTGATGGCATTTTCAATTCTTGTCTCTATTTCTGTTTCCTTACTTTTTGAAGTATGAAAGTCTAAAACATTGGGGACGCTGGCGTCTATAAAAAATATTTTTCCGCTTAAGTCTGTTTGGTTTTCATAATCATTTATTTTTCCTGAGATTTCAATTCCGTTTTTTACAAAAACGCTCGTTCCATTTAAGTGGCCATTTGACGAATAATTAAATGCGAAATAATCCTTTTCTACTTCATAGTTTTTTCCACCTATGCGCAATGAATTTTTGCCTGCATATTTTTTTCCTGTATAAAAAGAATATTTTTGAAGAAATGTATGGTTATCCCCTTTCGGAATCAAGCCAATTTGCTTGTATTGGTTCTCGATATAGCGAGCAGCCAATTCTCCACCAACAGTTCCTGTATTCCTTCCGCCCATGCTGTCGTCAGCTAGCGCATAAACATGTTTTTTAAGCGCTGATGTTAAAATCTGTGTAGATTGTGAAAAACTCGTCTTTATTGATATTATACAAGCTATTAATATTAAACAGTAATTCTTCTGACTCATTTTTCTTTTTATCTTAACTGCCGGACCGATTCAGCTATTTGGTGGTTAGTTTAAGTAAGCTATTATATTTTTCTGGATTTCTTAGTATTTCCATTGCTTTTTGCAATTCCGTATCGTGATCGAAAGAGGCTATTATTCTGCCTTTTCGGAAATAATATTTTTCAGTAATTTCTTCGTGCAACAAACTCATTATTTCCTTCTTTTCTTTATAAATATCATTCTTTTTATCTGTCTGAATCTTCGTGTGTAGCACTTGTAAATCCTCCTTTATTGCATTAATATAATTTTCTTCTTTCGATTTTTTTTCAAGCTCCTCTAAAATTTTCTCGCTTTCTGTAGAATAACTATAATCCTTATCAGCAGTGAATTTTACAAAATCTTCAAAATCCTGATCTGTTAATTTGAAGTCTTTGGCCAATGGGATGTTTGGATGCTTAGCGTGATATAAAACAGCATAATTGAACAAAATGTTTTTTGTTAATAGGCTTACCGAAATCTGACTTAAATATTCTGGCTCTAATTTCACGTCAGGGTCTATTCCTCCTCCATTGTATACTGTTCTTCCACTTTTCGTTTTGAAAGCTACTTTTAACGAGTCTGGCATTTTCTTTACTTCACCATTGGGCCCCTTCTCAGTATAATTAATGGCTTGGATGCATCTTCCACTTGGAATATAATACTTTGCGGTAGTTACTTTCAATTTTGTGTTATAGGATAATGGTCGTGTTGTTTGAACAAGTCCTTTTCCATATGTTTTCTGCCCTACAATAATACCTCTATCTAAATCTTGTATTGACCCAGATACAATTTCACTTGCACTTGCCGAACCACTATTTGTCAAAATAGCGAGGGGGATGTCTTTATCAACAGCATTGTTCAAGCTTTTGTATACTTTATCCCATTCTTCTACTTTTCCTTTGGTGCTAACGATTTCCTCTCCTTTATCAACAAAAACATTAGCGATATTCACTGCCTCATTTAACAGTCCTCCTGGATTTTCTCTTAAATCCAAAACAACACCTTTGGGTTTATATTTTGTTTTAAGATCTTCTAGCGCTTCTTTTACCTCTCTACCTGCATCTTGGGTGAAGTGTTCTAATTGTATATAGGCAATGTCATTATCTAACATGCCATAATATGGAACGCTGCTTACATGAATCTCTTCTCTATTAATTTTAACCGTCATTTCTTTTTCTGAACCATCTGATTGTAATCTCAAAACCTTCACCTCAACAATTGTATTGGGTTGCCCCTTTAAAGCTTTACTTACATCTTCGCTCGTTTTCCCTTTTAACTGAACTCCATCCACACTATAAATTTTGTCGCCCGCCATAAGTCCGCCTTTTTGTGCAGGTGCATTTTCATACGGCTCTGTAATTACAATGTAGTCGCCTATCTTACCAATAATAGCACCAATGCCTCCATACTTTCCTGTTGTTTGAAACCTAAAATCATCCATGTCTGATTCCGAAATATAATTGGTGTAGGGATCTAAGCTTTCTAACATTGCATCAATTCCTACTTTCATCACCTCGGCTGGCTGAATATCATCTACATAGTATGTATTAAGTTCCTTGTAAAGCGTTGCGAAAATATCTAAGTTTTTAGATATTTCAAAATAATTGTCTGCTTTCGTAAATGAATAAATACCAATAGTTAACGTTGATATTATAACCAGTATCAAACTAATTTTCTTTGATTTTCTCTTCATTTCTGTTTTTTTTATGATTATTAAGTATGTAAATATAGATATTATCTTTTCTTTTCGTATAAAATTAGCTAAGGAACAGGATCAAAACCGCTTCCTCCCCAAGGATGACAATTCAAGATTCGTTTTATAGACAAGGCTAATCCCTTTATTAAACCGTGTTTGTTTAATGCCTCTTTTGCGTAGGTTGAACAGGTGGGTTGAAATCTACAACTTGGGGGAAGAATTGGTGAAATAAACCACTTATAAATTTGTATTAAGAAGACAAAGGGAAATATTGACACCTGTCGAAAAGTAGGTCGTATATTCACTGTTTTATCTTTAAAATGTGCTTTGTCGCTTCTTTCCATTTACCTTCAATGATGTGAAATGGTAGTATCTCACGGGCATGATATACGGAAACTAAGGCAATTTGTTTCTCGAATGAGTGTGGTGTGAGGAGTTCTTTGTTCAAACGATAGGCCTCTCGCATCAGCCTTTTAACTTTGTTTCTGTCAACGGCTCTCTTAAAATTCTTTTTAGACACAGCAAAAGCAATCTGAATAGACGCTGGGGATGGTAAGCTGCAAAATTGGTAGTAAATAGAAAAGGGAAAAAGATGTATTACCTTTTTCCCTTCAAAAACTGATTCGATTATTTTCCTACTACATAACCTTTCTTGCTTCGATAAAGTGAAGCGTTGAGCCATGTTTTTAAAATCTTATTTTAATCTTTTCTCGTCAGAAACCGTTAGTTTATGTCTTCCTCTAGATCTTCTTCTAGCTAACACTTTTCTACCGTTTTTAGTGGCCATTCTGCTTCTGAATCCGTGTTTATTTGCTCTTTTTCTTCTCGATGGTTGATATGTCCGCTTCATTGTTTATTTTTATTTTATATTTAGTCTTTAAATAGACATGTTTAAAAATTGGACTGCAAAATTAATATTTTTTAAACAATTCACAACTTTTCCACATGATTATTTTAGATTTATACCAATTATTTTTTTATGAAAAAAATTCTGTCTTTATTTTGTATTGTATTCGCGTTTTTTGTTTGTCATTATCTATGGAGCTGTTCAGCGCAACCAACTAGCGAACAGCAACATAAAAAAGGAGAGCTCTCTCCTTTAAATGGGGGGAAATATCGTGGTGGCGTATTTAGGATTAATGAAACGGAATATTTTAGAAGCCTATATCCTTTAAATATTACTGAGGTGGTGGGTCATCGAATTATTAATCAAATATATGAAGGTTTAGTTTCTTTAAATCAAGCCAACCTTCGCATAGAGCATTGTCTTGCAGTTAGTTATGCGGTTTCGGCGGATGCAAAAACCTATACTTTTAAAATTAGAAAAGGGGTTAAGTTTCATGACGACCCATGTTTTAAAAATGGAAAGGGTAGAGAAATTAATGCCTTTGATGTTAAATACTGTCTTGATAAACTTTGTGAAGCCGATGCCAACAACCAAGGATTTTGGGTTTTTCAAAATTTAGTGGTCGGTGCTGATGAATATTATGCGTCCACCACGAAAAAGAAACCCTTAACTGGCGGGGTTGCCGGTGTTAAGGTGATTGACGAC
>Ga0164294_10002778_pt1 | contig 15639 bp, 17 predicted proteins | sample GEODES005metaG_FD_111479 | JGI IMG/M metagenome (GOLD analysis project Ga0164294, IMG submission 111479) | Oligotrophic lake water microbial communities from Sparkling Lake, Wisconsin, USA - GEODES005 metaG | ecosystem: Environmental > Aquatic > Freshwater > Lake | place: USA: Sparkling Lake...
ACGGCGGTGCGTAAATTGGACTATCGAGACCATTATTGGGATCTCCCAGCCAGCCAGCCTGGAGCAAGAGGGGCGTGGCTAGGGCCACTGCGGCATAGGCAAGCACAAGGACCAGCCCCCAGCGGCCCATTCGGTTGGCCAGGCCCTTGCGGGGCCGGTTGAAGGCTGGGTGGACGTCCAGAACACGCTCCAGAAACAACCAATTTTAAGCTGGACGGCCCGGGACAAGGCTTGAAAACCCGTGGCGCTAGCCAAGCTTAAGCGCTTGAGCTCTATCCGCTAACCCACACAGCCATGGTGACAGGCTGCCAATCCCCTAGCGGGGGGTACGGGCGAAATCGTTCAGCTTTTAGAGCGAATTTGCCCAAAAACGGCCTAGTTCTTGACCGTTTTTGTGCTTTCGGGTACGATTTGACGCATCTGTGCTGCATCGATGCGCTCCATGAACCCGTCTACCCAGCTCCAGCTTCTCCGGCAACTGAGAATGCGCCAAGCGTTGACAAAGCAGGCCTTCACCTTGGTGGAGTTGATGATCGTGGTGGCCATTATCGGTCTGTTGGCGGCCGTGGCCTTGCCCCAGTTCCTGACTGCCCGTAATCGGGCTGACGCCAAGTCAAAAATTGGCGAGCTGGTTGGTATCGCCAAGGAATGTGCCACCTATAATTCTGAAGCAGACTTTGCAACATCGACGGTTTCAGGACCCCTTAACACGGTTAACTGTGGCGGTTCCGTCCCAGCTATCGTAACGATGACAAGTAGGTCTTGGAGAGCCACCCTTGGGGTTGAATGCCTCACTTCACAGCTTACCGCATCCCAAGTAAAAGTAACAATTGAATCTTCCGGTAAAATGACCTGCTCCACTTAAGCCGTGGGATTTGCTGGTTGAACTTATTTTAACCATGCTGGGCTAACGGTTTTAGCAATAAACTTGTTAATCTATAGTCTCTGAAATTTTTGCCACCCCCCAACTATGCTCTATGTCCAAGCTGAGCCCCCGTCTCAGATTGTCCCTGATCGATCGAATCCAAAGCACTAGGACTTCAGCGAGCCCTGCTTTCACCCTGGTGGAGCTGATGATTGTGGTGGCCATTGTCGGTCTGTTGTCGGCCGTGGCCTTGCCCCAATTCCTTGGTGCCCGTAATCGGGCCGATGCAAAGGCAAAGGTTGGCGAGATTGTTGGTCTCGCCAAGGAATGTGCCACTTACAATGCTGAAGCAGACATAACACCATCAACGTTTACTGGACCCATAGGAAATGATAACTTGTATACCTGTGGCGGTTCCAACCCAGCTACCGCAATAATTGGGTCTAGGCAGTTTCGCTCTAGCCAGGTTCTTGAATGCGTCGGTTCAACGATTTCCGATCGAATGGCAGCAATTATCATTCTACCTTCCGGTAAAATGGAGTGCACCAACGCCACACCCCTAATTGGCAAAATGTAACCCCCCGGTTTGAAGGGTTGTTCCTTTGAGGCTTTTTAATCCAGTCCCGATCAAAATACAGATCTAGCTCTGGTTCAACTGATGCCTGTGGAGGCGACCATGGACCCGCTTTCCACAAAAGCGGCCCCGCTCCAGGGGCTCGATAGCAGTGGATCGAGCCATAACCAAGGCCAAGATGGATCACCAACAGAATCTGGCTAATGGCCTGGGTTCCCGGCCCGATGCCAGGTCGCTGACCGGGAACCGCCATCGAGGGCGATGAAGGCGGCGTACATCCTGATGGGACTGGCTTATGCTGGCGTTGCTGGGAAGTAGCCCGGTTGAGCGCGCCTAAGATCAATCAGCGTGCGTGACGACCCCTGCTTCAAAGACATTTCATGCCCCTACCCCCCTGCCCGCGCCCAGCACGCTGGAGCGCTGGCGTGTCGCCCGCGGGGGGATAGCCCGCTCGCTGCCATCTATCCCAATCACCTCAGCCACCGCAGCCACCGTCTTGATGTCAAGGACCGCTCCCTATCGATCGTTACGCCGTCAGTGCAGGCCCTGGCGCGACGATCGACTCAGCCAGCGATGGATAGGGCTGATTGTTCGCTCTAGGCTTGACCTAAGGCGAAGGAATGGCGGATTTGCGTTAATCGTTATAGTCTTGCTTGTTTTGTCCGTCCTCACGACAACCCTGGCGCTGACAAGCCGAACCACGGGTGGATTGTACGCGCAGAGCTATCAAGGTAAATTGCGTTTAGCGAAGGATGCGGCTGAGAATGGTCTTACCGTTGTTGCTTCCGAATTTAACTATCCAGGCAATAGGCTCGTCCTTGGTGGTGCTGGCGAAATGGGAATCAATACTCTCAGTCAACTTGACCCCAATACCCTCTTATGGGATTCAAATGTAATCCCAGCGGATATTAATGCCGGTCAAGATAAAGATAAATATCCATGTTATATCTATTCCCTTTCAACAGGTTTCGCTAATAATGGAGGCGGTGCCATTAGGCAAGACTTGTCCTCAGGTTTCGCTGTTGATGTCAAGGATAAAAATATTATTTATAAACCAAGTGTCGTTCAAAATCCTGTATCCAGGAAGTATGACGGAGTGAATAATACATCCTGGTTCGATTCAATTTCTAGGAACCCAAATGACTTCCATTATCTTGGCAATGGTCAATTCTATCGGATTATCGACTTGCGCCTTTATAATTCTGACCATACGGCAAATAGCAGTGACGCACTCCCATATGCCATGGCAGCAAAAGACCAAGTTAGCTATTTAACCGTTGCAGTGGAGGGTGTTTATAATTATCGACTCGCGCTCGGGCGGGCTTCTCCAGCCTCTCAGAGAGGGCGTATTGAAGCCCAGGACACTAGTTTCGTCAATTATGCAAATAGCGTCAGGTATACAATGCAGCAAGAGTTTCAGGTTGTTCCTCGGTGCTGCAGTCAAGGGTTTGGCAAGGTGAATGGAATTGACTATGGGCCGATTACTGCTACTGCGGATTCCAGTAATTGTACAGCTACCACTCCAAAACCGAATACCCAAACCGAATGGATTCTTCGATCGGTATCAAGAACATCGGCATTCAATCTCAAACCCTAAGAGCTGATGAAACCCGCCTGGCCATGGCTCACTAAGGGGCTTCGCCATAAGCAGCCGCTCGTTCCAGATTGTTTTAGCCTGTTGGAAACCGTTCTTGTCGCAGTATTGCTTGTCGTGACGACACTATCTACCTATAGATTATTTCAGGTGAACATGCAGGTCTCCAAGTTTTCCCATGAGCTTGATGTGGCTGATCGAGAGCTCTCTGCCAAAATGCAAGAAATTCGTGAATTTGGCAAAACCTTTAAGTGGTGCGCAAAGGGAGCTGATATTGCCGCGGGGTATGTAGGCTCTGACGTGAATTCGGTAAACTGCTTAGTTGATTCTGCCTCTGCAGGCTCTCAGTCTTATTATGCCGAAAGTGCTGTTATTGGTGATTTCAAAGCTGCCTGCGAAAAAGATGCGGGTTTTTACGATTATGGGACGGGGTTTTATACCTTAGGTGGTGATACGCTTTTGCCGGTTTTGGTGGCCAAGATCAAGGCGCTTGATAATAGTAGTAGTAGCCCTAGCGATAGTGAATATTTAGGTGTCGATGTTGCTTTGGCCGAAAAGACAACCAGGCGCCTAGTAGTTTACCTGCAAAAACGTGTTCCCACGGGCGAATTAGGTGGATATCGAGAAGCAACTCGCCTTCTTTATCTTGTGCCTGAAGTGGCAAAATGGTGCCCTTGATGAGGCCTTTTGCTTGCCACGCCCGTAATCGCCGCAAGGCTGCCTTTACGCTGCTGGAAGTTCTGGTTGTTGTTGCTATTTTGGGAGTATTGTCTAGCGTCGTTCTTGCGTCTGGGTCTCAATCGCTGCAACGATCGAAGATCAATGCCATTGCCGTTGAGCTTGCCGGCTGGCTTACTGCAATCCGTGCTAAAAACGAGAAAGGCTGCTATGTTGATTATGTAGGCACTACGACCCCTGGTAATACTGTCTCGACGACGGTTATCGCTCCAACTGGTACCTTTTCGTCGGGGGATGAAGTTTTTAAGTTTAGAACTGCCGCCGATTGTTCCGATCCTTCGGGCGCATCTACTTTTCGGTTGCCCGCTAATGTTGGAGTTGGTTACACCCTAAGGCTTTATGATCCCATTATTTTTAGTCAGCGCGGTACGACCGCAATGGCCGATAATGCCACAATCGATCTCGATAAGACTACGAAGTATATCAAGATTTTGCACGCCGGTAGCCGCCTGCTTCGCTGCATCCGAATCAATTACTGGACAGGCATTGTTGAAATTGGCAGCAATAGTGCCCCCACCGGTAATATCGATCAAGATATTTGTACCTCCTTTGATCGATTCTAGTGGTTGATCTCCCTCCTGCGCACAGGCTTTCTTGCAAGCATGTGCTGGTAAGACGTGGTCATTTGGGTTCAGGAACAGCCCATGGATTTACGCTGGTGGAGTCTGTGTTGGTGGCGGTGATCAGCGTTATTGTGCTGGTGGTGGCGGCCAGATTGTCTGTAAATGAGGCGCGCAGTGCGATCCGAACCTATGCCTATCAAAGCTTAAGAGATCAGATTGCTCGCGTTACCTTTCTGATTGAAGGGGAGATTACTGAAGCGTCTGATCTGTCTTCGGAAGAGCCAGCAGCATGTGTTGGCAAGGGGCCGCCAAGTGGTGTCTTTCTATTTGCTTTTAAACATCAATATACTAAAAGTCAGGAGGAAGCCGATGCGACAATAGCCGATGCGACCATTTGCTATTATAATAGTAAAGCTTTGGGCAGTGATCTCTATGATCTCTATCGTTTTGGCCCAAAATATGACGACCAGAGCGGAGTGCTGTTGACCACTGCCTCTTCCTTGAGCTTGATCAGCAGGGCAACTGATTTGTTGACCATGCCTGACCCTGATAATCCTACGGTTAGAACGAGCTCGCCGCCAACGGTAGCACAAGGCCTGCTCAGCTATTACATGACAATCGGGCGGGGCGCCACGGATTCGGGTCCAATTTGGGATTTATCCTATACTCCGCGCCAAAGTGATAACAAAACTCCCAGTCTCCAGTTTGCCAGGGTCGGTACTGCATGCCTGCCTAGTGCTCCACCTGCTTCTTCTGGATGCTGGTAGCTGTTGGGCGCTCCCAGGTTAGCTCTTTCGCTTCTTTAGGCCTGAACATGGATAGCATTGCTTCGGCCTTTTATGGGTTTTAATAGTAACCAGTGCTATCGTTTTTGAGAGTGGATAGGGGCCCTTGCGAGATTTGCTAACGGCCAAGGATCGCCCTGCTGCCGTTCTGTCGATCGGCCTGCCGCTCTTGGCCCTGGTGGCCTGGATCCCCCAATTTCTGAGCCTAAGGGCGATCTCAGCGGATCAGGTTTGGGAAAATTACGCGATTGCCGCGGCTTGCCAAAGTGGGCGCTTCCAGCTGGGCTGGGTTGGGGGGCCGGCCAAGCTTGGCTCGATGGGTAGTTTTACGGGCTCGATTCCTGCAAAGCTGGTGTCCTGGTTGAGTTGCCAGCTGGCACTCCATTTAGACCTCTATCCGGCCCAGGCCCTTTTGGTCGTGGGCCTGGTCCTCACCTTTTCGCTCAGCCTGGTGGCCTGCCGGCAGATCCAGTTTCGATGGGATACGAGTTTGGTGGTGGCCTTTCTGATCACCACGGCGCCCTGTTCCTTCTCCCGGGTGGGCCACCTTTCCTTGGCCCTGCTCTGGCCCGTGATACCCGGACTTGCCGCCTGCTATGTCCTCTGGCGGGTGATGCAAAAACGGGTTGGCGGTTGGTCAGTCTTGGCCCAAGGGGCCCTGTCTTGTTTGCTTTGTTTTCCTGGCCAGGATTATTATCTTGTTTTTTTAATTCTGCAGCTGGTTGCTTGCTTTGGCCTAGTGCTTTTTCTGGCCACTACCCGTACGAGCGATCTGGCGATGCTGGGGCGCATTGCTGGCGCCGGCTTGCTTTTTGTTGCTGGCTTTGGGGTGGTGATGCTTCTGGCCGAGTCCCCCAACCTCTTGGCAGTTTCCAGCGGCGGGCCACCGATGGCTTGGGTTGTGCCCCGTTATCCGATTGAGCAATTTCAATATGGATTGCTTCCGTTGACTTGGTTGATTGCGCCGCCATGGCACCCGCTTGTCAACCAGTCGTTAGCTACCGCTGGCCTCCCTACAGGCTATGAATCCTATTGGATGTCGAGGGGCAGCTTGCTGATTCCGATTGCCTGGTTGGCGGCCCTTTGGCAGCTGGCGGCCAGACGCTCTTTCGTGCAGCACAAGGCGTGGCTAGCAAGCCCCATTCCTTGGCTTGCTTTGTTGCTGGGTCTCGTTACCTTTTTGGCGCTGTTCTGCATGACCATGGGCGGCCTGGGAACCCTTTTTGCGGTGTTTGTGACCCCGGTGCTGCGATCGCTTAATCGGTATACGGTGTTTGTCTATGGGGCGAGTGTGCTGGTCTTGGCCTCCCTGCTTGATGCCTCGCTGCGCAGGCGCTCTCCATGACGCGCCCCCAAGAGAAGGATTATGGCCTTGTCTTTTTTGGGCTCCTTGCCCTGTGGATCGGCATTGAGCTTGTCTACAGCAGTGGTTGGTTGTCCATCCGGGCCATCTTGCAGGCGCCGATTCGCACGGGTCCCCAAGCCAATTCGATCGCTAGCCTGTTGCAGCGTCCAGGTCAGGCTGCGCCGCCACGGGTTTGGTTTGCTCCCTATACGAGCTTCCCGGAGCCCTACCGGATTGAAAGCCCATGGCGCAGCGGTGTTTACGACACCTTTTTGGCCTTTCCCCCTAGTGGCGTGGCCAGTAATTATGGGGCGATGAAGCTTGGTCCGGCCGATCTACTGTTTACCCAAGCGTCTAGCCAAGGTCTAGCCCAGGAAGCCAGATTGGCCATGGATCTGGGCTATCAGTTGTTTGCCCTTGATTTGGGGGCCATCAATCAGGGCGCCAGAATCGCCGCCCTCTGCAAGACCGTGCCGACCTGCCATGTGAGTTCCGATGGCTATGCGCTTCTGCCATTGGATCGGGCCCATCGGGCCTGGATTGGCCGCCTCGGAGCTGTTGATCGCCTCTACCCTGATTTTCCCCAACGGGCGGCTGGCTTTCGTTGGGCTGGGGTGGTGTTGCAGCCGGACCAATGGTTCGTACCTGCTGGTTCGGATCTGCTGATCGAGCCTGGACCCAGGCCGATCGTTCGGGTCTGGGCCAGGGCCTCGCGCCGCAATGCCCTCTATGCATACCGGGATGGGGACCTATCTGTCCCTGTGGCCAGCCGGCTGCACACCCGCCAACGGAGGATTTGGCTGGCCTTGGTGCCGGCTCTTGCGGCGGCGGACTTGTGTTTGCAACGGCCTGGCCAGGCCCCCTGCACCCCGATCCGGTTGGCTCGGAACCAACCGCGCGCGGAGATTAGCGGGCTTGTTCCCCTAGGCCAGGTCACCACGATCATCACCCGGGCCCTTTACGGGCCCCGTGGTGAGGCGATCCAACTCAACCAATCTCCATTGGTGCCGGGGTCTTCCCAGGATCAAGCCGTTTTTGGGGTTGAGATCAAGTGAAGGGTTCAGGCGGGCCCCTGGCTGAAGCGACCTACAGCTGATGATGTAAGAGGCGGGATGTCGGTGTCCTCACTTGCCTCCCTTGGCTTGCTCAGGGTCCTAACCGTCATCGTTGCGATCGGTTTTGAGGCTATCGACCTTGCAATGAATCGGTGCCCTGGTTGATTTTGCGTTACAACGGAATGACAAATCCCTCGGCCCGATCCAGCACAACCCGGTTTTGCCAGCTGCCCTCTAGATTTGGTTTGCCATCGAGGCCATAGGCAGGGCCGCAGCGCATCAACACCTGGCCGCGCCAGATGGCCGAAGGCGCAGTCCCGAGGCTCCAGGTGATTGCTGGTTTGCTGGCGGGCAACTGCAAATGCAGCAGGGGTTGGCGCCCCGCCAGGTTGCACGCTGGTGCCTGGCTCCCTGGTTGGCTTGAGGCCAGGATGGCCAGGCGCCTGTCGTCCTCGATCAAGCGGCGGGCGCGGCGCTCGAACTCCCGTTGCTGCAGCCGATCCACCAGTTTGGCGCTGAAGTCTCCGTGGGCGAGCAGGGCCTCCATCACCCAGGCGGCCACCAGCAGCCCAAGGCCCAAGGCCAGCATTAACTCCACCAGGGTGAAGCCTTGCTTGCTAACCCAAGGATCGAACCGGACCTGATCCTGAATGGGGCGTTGGCTCCCCACCGCTGGTCGATGCATCAGCTTGCCCATCGCTCCGCCTGGCAGTTGGTTGCCATGGGGGTGGCGGCCGGATCGGCGTCATAGCGGCCCAGACGCACCAGCCCCAGGGGCAGGGCCATCACCAGGCAGCGGCGCAGACCCGTGCCCGCCTTGCTCAGCACCACCACGCCGCCATCGATGGCCAGACCATTGGCGGTGAAGCGCAGGGTGGCGGGGAAGTTATGCACCAGGTTGACCCCGTCACTGAAGACGTTTACGGCCGTGGCGCAGGGCGGCAGGGTGCCATCGCTGGGCTCCTGCCAGCCCGTTGCCGCCAGGCTGAGGCCGCAGGCCGTTTGGCGCCGCTCCGCTTCGGCCCGCGCCAGTTGAATGCCGGCGAGCCACTCGCTCGCTACCGCTTCCACCCGTTGGCGATGCCGTTGTTCCTGGCTGAAGCTCAGGCCCCACCAGCCGAGGCCGCCGAGCAGGCTCACCACGATCAGTTGTTCGCTCAGGGTCATCCGATGGGCCCCCCTGGGGATGGACAAAGGCCATAGGCCGCAGCACTGAACAGCCGTTGCCGTTGCCAGCGGCCCCCATCCGCCGTCAGCTGCAGACGCACCAGGCCCGGGGCCATCACGGTCACCTGGCGCTGCATCGATCCGGTTGCCGTGCTGGCTTCACCGCTGGCCCCGTTGCCGCTACTGCTGCCATCCGTTAGCAGGTGGCTGAGCAGCAGTTCGGGCTGGTCACAGGCCAGATCGCTGGCCTGATCCTGGTCTGCCCCCGCCCGCACCACGGCCTGGCTGCGGCGCAGTTCCGCTTCCAGTCGCTCCGCGGTGGCCTCGGCCTGGGCGGTCCCTTGCAGGGTTCGGCCCAGGCTGGCCATCACCTCCAGGCAGCCGGCGCTGGCGAGGCTGAACACCAGCACCGACACCACCACGTCCACCAGGTTCATGCCCCCTCCTGGCGCAGGGAGGTGATCAGGCCGTCCTGGGGCGAGCGCCCAAAGGTCACCACCCCCTGGCGTTGCTCGCCCCTTGGGCCGCTGAGCGTCACCTGCAGGGTGGCCACCCCCAGGTCCGTTGGCTGGCTCGCTTGCCATTGCAGGCTGGCCAATTGCCAGCCCCCTGGCAGACCCTGGCTGAGGAGTTCAGGGTTCAGGCTGGCCTGATTCAGCTCTTCAGGGCGGTGTCCCACCAGGGTTTGGGCCAGCAGCTGGCCCAGGTTGGCCAGGCCGTCCTCGGCCTGACGCCGGCGGTGCTCGGCGGCCTGGGCCTGGTGGGAGGCCAGGGCCAGGGTCAAGGCGGTGAAGCTCCCGGCGGAGAGAACGAGGCCGGCCAGCAGGGCAAGCCCCAGGACAAAGCCAGACTGGCACGATCTTGCTCGGGCCGCCCGCGCCAAGCCCCTTCGCGCTGCTGCCATCGCTGACGCCTCCAATCGTTGGAGCTAAAGCGTTCCCGGGCCTGGCCGCCCCCGTCCCGCGGGCCGAGGAGCCGGATCTGAAATCAAGACCGGTAAGGCCAGGGCTTCCTCCAGGGGATGGGGCTGGCGATGCCGCTCTAGCAGCCCTATTGGTTGCGCTTATTGGTTGAGCTTGAGGACGGCCATGAAGGCCTCCTGGGGCACATCCACCTTGCCCATGGCCTTCATGCGTTTTTTACCCTTGGCCTGTTTCTGCAGTAGTTTTTTCTTGCGAGAGATGTCGCCGCCGTAGCATTTTGCTAGCACATCTTTGCGAATGGCGCTGATGCTTTCGCTGGCAATGATGCGGCTGCCGATTGATGCTTGGATCGGAATTTTGAACTGTTGCCTGGGAATTAATTCCTTGAGCTTTTCGACCAGGCCCTTGCCGACGTTGTAGGCCTTGTCCCGGTGCACGATCGTGGTGAGTGGATCGGCTTTTTCGGCGTTAATCAGCACATCGAGGCGCACCAGCTCGTTCTTGCGATAGCCGATCAGGCTGTATTCCATCGAGGCGTAGCCCTTGGTGCGGCTCTTCATCTGGTCGAAGAAGTCGGTTACGACCTCGGCCAGGGGCATTTCGTAGTGGAGGGTTACCCGGTCGGTGGTGATGTATTTCATATCGATAAACTCGCCCCGCCGCTCCTGGCACAGCTCCATCAGGGCGCCATTGTAGGTGTTGGGTGTGTAGATCTCCAGCTTGACGTAGGGCTCCTCGATCGATTCGCGCTTCTGGGGATCGGGCAGGGTGGCCGGGTTATCCACCAGGATGACGCTGCCATCGATCAGGTTCACCTGATACACCACCGACGGTGCCGTGACGATCAGGTCCAGGTCGTATTCCCGCTCCAGCCGTTCCTGCACGATCTCCATGTGCAGCAGGCCCAGGAAGCCGCAGCGGAAGCCAAAGCCCATGGCACTACTGGTTTCCGGCTCATACTTGAGCGCCGCATCGGACAGCTGCAGCTTGTCGAGGGCCTCGCGCAGGTCGGGGTATTGGTCGGCGTCGGTGGGGAACAGGCCGCAGAACACCATCGGCTTGGCTTCGGTGTAGCCCGGTAGGGCTTCCGCGGCTGGATTGGCCAGCAGGGTGATCGTGTCGCCGACGCGGGCATCGGCCACGGCCTTGATCGAGGCCGACAGGTAGCCCACCTCGCCGGCATGGAGCGAATCCACCTGGCGCTGGTCCGGCGCCATCACCCCCACTTCATCGAGTTCGTAGGTTTTGCCGCTGGCCATCAGCAGCACCTTGTCCTTGCGGGCAATGGTGCCGCTGATCACCCGGAAATAGACAATCACGCCCCGGTAGGGGTCGTAGTAGGAATCGAAAATCAGGGCCTTGAGGGGCTCTTCGATCCGATCCGGCGGCGGCGGCACCCGATCGACCACGGCCTGGAGGATCCCAGCCACCCCGATCCCTGTTTTGGCGGAGCAGGTGATTGCATTGCTGGTATCGAGCCCGATGATCGCTTCGATCTCCGCGGCGATCCGTTCGGGATCGGCGCCGGGTAGGTCGATTTTGTTGAGCACCGGAATGATTTCGAGATCATTCTCAAGGGCCAGATACACGTTGGCCAGGGTTTGGGCTTCCACCCCCTGGCTGGCATCGACCACCAGCAGGGCCCCTTCGCAGGCCTGCAGGGAGCGGCTCACCTCGTAGGAGAAATCGACGTGACCGGGGGTATCAATCAGGTTGAGGATATAACGCTCACCATCGGCGGCCGTGTATTCCATCCGGGCTGCCTGGAGCTTGATCGTGATGCCGCGCTCCCGCTCCAGGTCCATGTTGTCGAGGAACTGCTCCTGCATGTCCCTGGCCGCCACCGTGCCGGTGGTCTGCAGCAGCCGGTCGGCCAGGGTCGATTTGCCGTGGTCGATGTGGGCAATGATGCAGAAATTGCGGATCCGCTGAACGGGAACGTCGGTCATGGACAGGCTGCGGGCCGGCGGGCCCGATGGACCGCCGCAAGTGCTCAGATCCTAAGGAGGGCCTGGGGCCGCCCCCGCCGCCGTTGGGCTCCAGCCCCTCCGCCGCCGGGCTTCAGCCCCGCCTCCGCCGGGCTTCAGCCCCGCCTCCGCCGGGCTTCAGCCCCTACGCCTTCGGATCGCCCAGGGGGCCTGCTGCCTCCTGGGTCGGGCCAGCCAGGGCCGATGGCCGCCTTCCTAAGCTCAGCTCAATCCGATCCCAGTCCGATGAGCACCGATACCGCTCCTGTCGATACCGCCGCGCTTGCCCCAGACAACGCTGGCGCAGACACCGCAGCCGCAGACAGCGCAGCCGCCGAACTGGACCCCCGCGCCCTCACCCTGGCCAACGTCGAGCGGGCCCTCGATGAGCTGCGCCCCTACCTGATGGCCGATGGCGGCAACGTTGAGGTGGTGGAAATCGATGGACCGATCGTCAAGGTGCGGCTCCAGGGTGCCTGCGGTTCCTGCCCCAGCAGCACCATGACCTTGAAGATGGGCATCGAGCGCAAGTTGCGCGAAGCCATCCCCGAAGTCGACGAAGTCGTTCAGGTTCTCTGAGCTGCTGTTCTGACCTGCTTGCCAGAGCTGCTTTTTGGAGCTGCTGCTTTGCGGGGGGTTCTGCCTCTGCCCTGGCTGGGGGATCGCGGTTAACTCCGGCGGATTGCCCCGGGGCCGAGCCATCGCCTTTGGCTTAAGGGCGGTTCGCTAATCCCCTTGGCCCGATGGCGGCGCCAGGGGCGGCCCCTAGGCTGCGGCTTCCTTGCCCCGAGGCCCGTGCTCGATCAGCGTCTGCTGCGCGATACCCCTGAGCTGATCAGCCAGCAGCTTGGTCGCCGCGGCATGGCAATAGACCTGACCGGGCCCCAGCTGATCGCCCAGCAACAACGCAACCTGGAGGAGCAGCGCAGCAACCTCCAGGCCGAGGGCAACCGGGTCGGCAAAGAGGTGGGCCTGCGCATCAAGGCCGGTGCCGATCCGGCCGGCGATGAGGTGAAGGCGCTGCGTGACCAGGGCAACCGGTTTAAGCAGCAGGTGGCGGTGCTGGAGGAGGAAGAGAAGGCCCTCAGCCTGCGCCTGCGCGAGTATCTCCTCAGCCTGCCCAACCTGCCCTCCGCCGCGACCCCGGATGGCAAAGGCGAAGCCGACAACGTCGAGATCAAGCGCTGGGGCACGCCCCGCCAGGACGACGGCCTCCTCGAGCATTGGCAGATCGGCGAGCGGCTCGGCCTGTTTGAAACCGAGCGCTCGGTGCGGATCGCCCAGAGCCGCTTCATCACCCTGCTGGGCCAGGGGGCCCGCCTCGAGCGCGCCCTGATCAGCTTCATGCTCGATCTGCACAGCGCTAAGGGCTACACCGAGGTGATGCCGCCGATCCTGGTCAATAGCGCCAGCCTGCTGGGCTCGGGCCAGCTGCCCAAATTTGCCGAGGAAAGCTTCCGCTGCGCCGAGGACGACCTCTGGCTCACCCCCACCGCCGAGGTGCCGGTGACCTCCCTGCACCGCGATGAGGTATTGCCGGCGGATAAGTTGCCGCTCAAATACGCCGCCTATACCCCCTGCTTCCGCCGCGAAGCCGGCTCCTACGGCCGCGACACCCGCGGCCTGATCCGCCTACACCAGTTCAACAAAGTCGAGTTGTATTGGTTCGTGCGTCCGGAGGACTCGGCGGCGGCCCACCAGCAGATCACCGCTGACGCCGAGGCGGTGCTCGAGGCCCTGGAGCTGCCCTACCGCAAGATCGAGCTCTGCACCGGCGATCTGGGTTTCTCGGCCAGCCGCACCTACGACCTGGAGGTGTGGTTGCCGGGGGCCGGCGCCTACCGGGAGATCTCCAGCTGCAGCGTCTGCGGCGATTTCCAGGCCCGGAGGGCGTCGATTCGCTTTAAGGAAACCAAGGGCACCCAGTTGGTTCACACCCTCAATGGCAGCGGCCTGGCCGTGGGCCGCACGATGGCGGCCCTGCTGGAAACGGGCCAGCGGCCCGATGGCAGCGTCGCCCTGCCGGCGGCCCTGGTGCCCTACTTCGGCGCCGCAGCGCTGACGCCGGCCTGAACCGGCTGGCTGCTGGGGTTGGCGGAGCTTGCCCCTGGCAAAGAGTCCTGGGCGCTGAGATCCGTTTGTTCTCGCTTGATCTGGGCCCTCCAGCCGGAGGACCGACCCTCGGCCGAGGGGACCAACCATCACAATGGATTCACACAAGGATCAGACCTGAATGGGTGTGCTCACCGCACTGGCGATCCTGGCTGGCCTGATCGTGGTCCACGAGGCCGGCCATTTCTTTGCCGCCACCTGGCAGGGCATCCGCGTTAGTGGCTTCTCGGTGGGCTTCGGCCCGGTCTTGCTGGAGCGGCGCCGCCGCGGTGTGCAATTCGCCCTGCGGGCCATCCCCCTGGGCGGCTTCGTCTCCTTCCCCGACGACGACGAGGACAGCCAGATCCCGGCTGACGACCCCAATCTGCTGCGCAACCGGCCCCTGCACCAGCGGGCCCTGGTGATCGCCGCCGGCGTGCTCGCCAACCTGCTGCTCGCCTGGACCGTGCTGCTGGCCCAGGGGGTCTTTGTGGGGATTCCCGCCGGCTACGGTGCTAGCCCGGGCGTGCTCGTCGCTGGCGTGGCGCCGGGCCAGGCCGCCGCCGCCGCCGGCCTGGTGGCGGGCGATCGCATCGTCAGCATTGGCGGCCAAGCGGTGGCCGGCGGCCAGGCCGCCGTGGCCGACCTGGTGGGCCGCATCAAGGGATCCCCTGCCCTCACCCTCAGCCTCGAGGCCGAGCGCAATGGCAGTCGCCGCAGCCTCCGCCTCACCCCCGCCGCCGTCGATGGCATCGGCAAGATCGGCGCCCAGCTCCAACCCTTCGGCAACCAGGCCTATCGCCCCGCCAAGGGGCCCCTAGAGGTGCTCCGCCAGGCCAGCAGCGACAGCGTCGCCCTCACCCAGCGCACCGTTAGCGGCTTTGCCAGCCTGGTGACCAACTTTGGCGAGACCGCCAGCCAGGTCTCGGGTCCGGTCAAGATCGTGCAGATGGGCGCATCGCTCGCCCACCAGGGCGGCAGCAGCCTCTATCTGTTCACGGCCCTGATCTCGATCAACCTGGCCGTGCTCAATGCCCTGCCCCTGCCCCTGCTCGATGGCGGCCAGTTTCTGCTGCTGCTGATCGAGGGGCTGCGCGGCCGCCCCTTGCCGGAGCGCTTTCAGCTGGCCTTCATGCAGTCGGGCTTCCTGCTGCTGGTGGGTCTGAGCGTGGTGCTGATCGTCAAGGACACCAGCCAGCTGCCGGCCGTGCAGCAACTGCTGGGCCATTGAGGCCAGGGCCTGCCACCGCCATGGTGGGAGCCGCCATGGACCGAGCCGCCGCCCGAGTGGGCCCAGCGAGGAGGTAGGCTCAACACCCAAAGGACTCAGGGCACCAGCCGCATGGCGAAGAAGTCGATGATTGCGCGCAATGTGAAGCGCCAGAAGATGGTGGATCGTTTCGCTGCTAAGCGCGCCGCCCTGATGACCGCCTTTGAATCGGCGGCCGATCCGATGCAGCGCCTCGATATCCATCGCCAGATCCAGGGCCTGCCCCGCAACAGTGCCCCCACCCGCCTGCGCAACCGCTGCTGGGCCACTGGCAAGCCCCGCGGTGTGTACCGCGATTTCGGCCTGTGCCGCAACCAATTCCGCGAGCGCGCCCACAAGGGTGAACTGCCCGGCGTCGTCAAGTCCAGCTGGTAGGTGGTTCTGGCGATGGCAGGGGCCCATCGCCACTACCCTGCCCCCCTGCATGGCCGCCGTTTAGGAGCCTGATCAGGCCGTTCGAGGCCCCGATCAGGCTTTTTTATGGCTTGCTGGCGGCGGCATGGGAGTCCTCCCCTCCTGGCCGCGCCAACGGTCAGGAAGCCCGGATGCGACAATGGTGGGTGACACCAAAGCGGACATAAGGTCAAGTGCAAGGACAAACTCAGTCGATCTCCTTCGATGGTCGGGAGATCCGGCTGACCACCGGTCGTTTCGCCCCCCAGGCTGGGGGTTCGGTGTTAGTCGAAAGTGGTGATACGGCTG
>Ga0164294_10002779_pt1 | contig 15638 bp, 18 predicted proteins | sample GEODES005metaG_FD_111479 | JGI IMG/M metagenome (GOLD analysis project Ga0164294, IMG submission 111479) | Oligotrophic lake water microbial communities from Sparkling Lake, Wisconsin, USA - GEODES005 metaG | ecosystem: Environmental > Aquatic > Freshwater > Lake | place: USA: Sparkling Lake...
GTGGGTTTTTAGTGCAACAAGATTACCTCATCAATGAATCTAAAAATCTCAGCGAAATCCGCATTCCCTTGCGAGAAGTTTTATATGATCCTTCTAAAGTAAGTGATAGGCTACCCGTAGAGTTAGTTTGGGAACTTAATTCCATCATTAAACAAATCTATCCTGAAGAAAATAATTCGCTTGAAAATACTAATAGCCTAGTGCGTTTAATTGTGGACTTTGGTGATCGTGAGCGTTGGGCGCAAATTTGGGCTGTAGAAATTATTGATCCTTCCGAGAAAGAAGTATTCGCAAGCGCATTCTGGGTTGAACGAAGCGATATACCTGGTGGATTTTTTACTGGCAGCGGTGAATCGCTTGAACGTTCCTTTTGGACTAACCCATTAAGCTATCGCCGCATCTCCCGTGGAGTTGGTAGCGTGAAAGCTTCTAGTAAACGTCCAAATAAAAGTACCCCAACAGTACAGGCTGCACCACCAAAGCAAAGCTACCGTGCTCATATGGGCATCGACTATGCAGCGCCTACTGGCACTCCTGTTTTTAGCGTAGCCAATGGCAAGATTGCTCATCTTGGCTTTAACGGAGCATTTGGTAATCTGATTGTGATTGAGCATCCTGGAAATTACCACACCTACTATGCCCACTTGAGTAACTACAACGTAGAGCTTCAATTAGGTAATGAAGTGCGTCGTGGCTTTGAAATTGGCTATGTTGGTTCTACTGGCAGATCAACAGGTCCACATCTTCATTTTGAATTAAGAAAGAATGGTATCTATATAGATCCTTATGCTGCTAAAACACAGCTAGATCTATGGTCAATGCGTGACAATGAGAGCGGCCAACTCACTCGAGAGATCTTATTATTTGGCAGCCCAATCAAATAATCATCTTCAAAACTTTAGTGGCAATAAAAAAGGGTCCCCTAGGACCCTTTTTACTATTGCAATCAGAACTTAACCCAGAACTAAAACTGGCAAAGTAGCATGCACAATCACTTCATGTGTCTCACTACCAAGTAATATTCCTTTGATACCAGTCCGCTTATGCGATGCCATCACAATGACATCCGCTTTCGCTTTTTTTGCAGCGTCCAAAATACCAGCGGATAGATTAGTATTAGAAACATGCAAGGATTTGGCCTTAATACCTGACCCTAGCGCTTTAGCTGCATTTTTAAATACATCCTCCGCATAAGCAGCACAAACCTTCTGGTGGTCTTTTTGAGACACTCCATAACCCATGGTGCTATCGGAGTACACCATAGGCGGAAGCGGATCAGAGACATACGCTAATGTCACTGCCGCTTTATCTGCATTGGCAAGCTTTGCGACTTCCTTGAGGGCTTTTTTGCTTACATCTGAACCATCTACTGGTACTAATAAATGCTTAAACATGTCTCCTCCCTTTAAATTGAACTTTTGACCTATTGATTACATCATAATACTGATTATTAATGCATTAAAGCTCAAAAGGATAAATAAAATGATCAAGTATTTAACTATCTACCTTTCGTTTCTGATTACGCTAGTAGTCATTGATTTAATCTGGCTCCTAGCTGTAGCCAAGAACCTTTACCAGCAAGAAATGGGGAGTCTGATGGCGACTGAACCCAAATTGATTGCTGGTCTTGCCTTTTATCTTCTATATGCCCTCGGAGTGACTATTTTTGTGATTGTCCCAGCGCTCTCAAAGCAATCGTGGGTATATGCAGTGCAATATGGTGCATTGTTTGGGTTTTTTTGTTACATGACCTACGACCTCACCAATCTAGCCGTGGTTCGCGACTTTCCTACTAGACTCGCCTTTATTGATATTGTTTGGGGAAGCGCAGTAACTTCAGTTACCGCTGGATTTACTTACTGGATTGGAAGTCGCTTCTCCTAGATAGACTGCATGACACCACCTAAGCCTGCCTCAATTAATTCACTGGGAAGTATGACGCTAGAGCAGTGATAACAAACGAGGCTATCTTTCATCTACTCACTTTACTACCCCAACCATTTCGACGTTCATAGATAACGAACAGGATGCCCCAAATCACTACCGAAGCATATGCCCAGATCCAGGAGGATTGGGATTCGCGCGATCCAGAAATATCCAACATAAAACCAAAAATCGCTGGGCCTAATAAACCCCCACCAAAGCCCATAAGAGAGTGCAGCCCCATCGCAGCACCTTTGATATTTTCTTTGGCACTGAGCACTAGGCCTGCAGTCAAAGTAGAAGAATCAGCCATGATAAAAATGGCATGCCCAACGGCTAAAGCAAAAATCAACCACCAAGATTGGCCTGTAGAACAGGCTAAGGCAATTCCAAAAACTGCACTTGTCACCATCACTATACAAATCCACTTTTGCCTACCAATACGAAGTGCGATTTCATTACCGAGAATAGATGAAGGAACACCAAAGAAATTAATAATGCCAGCTAGAGTCGTTGCAGCTAAAAAGAAAGTTTCACCTGTCACTACAGTACAAAAAGCAAAAAAAGCAACCAGCCAACTTCTTGAGGCAAATAACTCCAAAGAGTGCACGGTGTAACCAAAGATAAATCCGGATGCATTTTTATCTTGTAAAACTAATTTCCATTTATCGACTGGAAAAATATCATGCAGACGAATATTGATAGGGCCTTTCCACTTCTCATGCTGCAAAGGCGGAATTAATAAAAGCACAATTAAAAAAGCACTAAAGGGACCAAGCGCAATAATGCCAAATACATAATGCCAACCAAGTGCACTTAAGATCCAACCAGAACAGAGATAAGAAAAACCAGTTCCAATACCAAAGAAAGCTGTATAAAAAGCAATGTGCCTAGTTAACTCACCAGTTTGAATACGATCTGACAAAATTTTGAGCCCTGGCATGTAGGTGCCAGCAAGACCAGCACCATTAATGGCCATAAAAATCAGGGCGGTCCAAAAATTAAAAGTAAAAAAGGCCATGCCTAGAAGACCAAGAGTAGCGCAAAGTCCTCCCACTAAATAAACCTTACGAGCGTCTACTCGATCAGTCAGTGCAGTTGCTAGGGGCACTGCGAGCATATATCCAAGGAAAAAGGCGCTGGCAATTAAACCTGACTGGAGGTTTGATAAATGCCACTCTTCTTGCAAGGTGGTTAAAACTACTGCGTAGCAAGCAAAACCTAATAAAGCACAGGTTTGTGCAAGAAGCATAAGAGGGGTATAGCCAGCTGATCGAAAGCGCATAAAGACTCAGTGAAAACGTGAAGTCATTCTACTCGCCCTAAGAGGGCCAAACCCGCTACACTATGAAAAACAGCTGGAGACACTATGAAAACCCAAACCCCCTTAAGACACTTTCTTTTGTCCTGTGCAGGCCTAATGCTAGCCATTAGCAGCACACTCGTATTTGCGGACAACTACCCCTCAAAACCAATTAAAGCGATTGTTCCCTTTGCTGCTGGTAGCGCAACAGATCAAATTGGGCGAGCCTTTGCGGCAAAAATGACTGAATCTTTAGGGCAGCCAGTGGTGATTGAAAATCGCCCTGGAGCCAATGGCATGATTGGCGCTGACTTGGTTGCAAAGGCACCAGCCGATGGCTATACCCTGCTGTTTGGAACTAATAGTACTAACGCTGCATTAAAAAGCTTAGTAAAAAATCTGCCTTATAACCAAGACACTGCTTTTGCTCCTATTGGCTATTTTGGCTCGGTTCCTTTAATTGTTGCCATCAATAATGATGTGCCAGCAAAATCTCTCAACGGATTTGTTTCTCTTGCAAAAGCTGATCCAGGAAAAATTACCTTTGGCTATGCCAGTACTTCGCAACGCGTTTCTTCAGAAATGCTCTCCAGTGTTGCTGGCATCAAAATGACGGGTGTTTCCTATAAGAGTGGTCCAAATGCCATGACCGATCTCATTGGCGGCCAAATCAATATGTTTACCGCCGACTTTGCCGTGACACTGCCACAGGTGCAAGCTGGAAAAATCCGTGGACTTGCAGTGACTTCATTGAAGCGTTCGCCTGCTATCCCTGAATTACCAACTGTTAACGAAGCTCTTGGTATCAAGGGTTACGAGTTAATTGCATTTTTTGCTGCCTTTGGACCAGCAGGCATGCCTAATGATGCTGTTGTGAAACTGAATAAGGCCATTAATGATGCCGCTAAATCTAAAGACTTAGTTGAGCGTTTTTCTGCGATGGGTTTTGAATCACAACCCGGCACACCAGAAGCATTAGGTCAGAAAATTAAACTAGAGACAGCGAAATGGGCCAAGGCTATTAAAGAAGCTGGCATGGAGCCAGAATAAGCCTTATTGCTAACTTCGCTTAGGGGAGTCCTGAAAGCCATTTGAGCGATATGTTAAGACTAATGTATCGCGATAACCATAATTCTCGCTCGGCTGAATGGGTGTGGACTCGTGAATCATCTTCTCATCATTCATCAGCAATAAGGACCAGGGCTGAGTGAGCGTAAATCGTAAGCCAGCCGATCCTTGGGCGTCAAATATTCTCGTTTCTCCACCTTTGATACCAAGTCGGTCTAGTAAAAAAACTGCTACGAAATCAACGCCATCTCGATGAGCCCCCTCAGGGGTTGGTCGGCCAATACCATCCGCAGTATCAATCCGAAATTGGTGCGCCTCTATAAACCAAGTATTAACTGGCTTTAGAGCACTTAACATCTGTCCCAAACCAAGTAAGAGTGATTGCCAAGCAGTACTATCTATTAATTGATTTTGAATCGGCTCGAACCAACGCTCAATTCCGCCATGTAAGGCATTGTAATTAACCGATTGCCAATGCGCACGATGAGGCACTAAGGTAAGCCCACCTTTTTGTATCTCATAACTGGCATGGCGTCGAAAACGATAACGACCACCATCTTTTAGATATGGATCACGGGGGAGGCCTTCCCAATATTGAGTTAAGTCTTGCAAGTTTGTCAAAGGGACATGAGCCAGCTCAGCGACAGTTTCTGCCGAAGCTACTACGTAGCCATTCTCACGTAAGCCATGAACCAGTTCTTTTGAAGAAGTTAAAGGAGGATTGAGCGGCGAAATCGTCATGGGGTCTAATGGTAAAGCTTAATCAAGCTGGGCGCCCGAGGCTTTCACAATTTTCACCCACTTGGCTAGCTCGTCTTTGAGCAAAGCGGCCAATCGATTAGTAGGCACAGGACTTAAATCCAATCCTTGAGCAATCAGCCTCTCCCTGACATCAGACCTTGCCATCACCTTCTCCATCGCAGCCTGAGCTTTCATGATCACCTCAGCACTCACTCCCATAGGAGCAAAAATGGCTACCCATACCTCACCAACACAATCGGGGTATGTTTCTGCGATTGTGGGGATTTCTGGGGCAATACTAGAGCGCTTGGCAGAGCTAATCGCAATCGCTTGTAATTTACCTGCTTTGATGTAATTCAAAGCTGATGGAAGACTAGCAAACGCGAGAGGTACCTGACCACCTAAAACATCATTGATAGCTGGGGCAACACCCTTATAAGGAATATGCTGCATTTCAATTCCAGCACTAGTGTTGAGCATGGCGCCTAGCAAATGACTGATAGTGCCATTACCAGCAGATGCATATGACAGCTCACCTGGTTTTTTCTTAGCGGCAGCCACTACATCTGCCAATGTTTTATAAGGTGATCCTGGTGGTGTGACTAAAACATAAGGTGTAGCACCGATGTAGTAAAGGGGTACGAAATCATTAATGGGATCAAATCCCGGATTTTTATAAAGCGCTGGGTTAATCGCTTGAGCACTATTGATCGTCAGTAACAAGGTATAGCCATCTTTCGCAGCGCGTGCTACGCCTTGTGTGCCGATATTTCCACCAGCACCAGGCCGATTCTCGACTACAACAGAAGCACCAATGGCTTCACCAAATGCAGGAGCTACCATGCGAGCAACAATGTCATTCGTTCCGCCAGCAGCCTGAGGTACCACTAGAGAAATTGGTTTATTAGGATAAGGTTGAGCAGCAAGCTGCATTGCCAATAATCCCAATATAGTTGCCATTAAATATTGATAGAGTTTATTTTTCATTTTTTAATACCCTTTATTTCAGCTGATTTAAGCGGTTACGTACGTCTCCAACATGACCCTTCAAGTCATACAATTCTTTAGCATCTAACCTCGATACCTTGATATTTTCTACACGTTTCTCAATCGCTTCAAGATCTCTAAAATTCTTCTCCCGCAGATCTAGATTATGCGCATTCTTATCAATTACCTTGAGCTCTTCATAGACTCGCGCCAACTTTAACCTTAACAGTAAGTTATTTGCCGCTGGAAGATAGGAAAAAATAGGGATCAAAATAACCAATAAAGGTATCAGAATCTTCATTAAGCGGCCCACCCAAACTGCAGTCCAGAAGGGGAGATGTTGATGGAGCAATGATGGGCCATCCTTAAGATAAATCTCGGCATCGATCTGTAAAGGAAAATCTAAGCCTGTACTTGATGGGAATTCACCTGCTTTTTGCAGGCGAGAATAGGATTTCAAAACATCGTAGGAAGCTCCGAGGATGAGGGATACCATAGCAGGGCTAATAGAGTCATGAGCGACTAGAGTTGCTGTGGCGGCAAGTACCTGAATATCTTGACGCGGTAAATCATATTCAATACTCAACAATCCTCTGGGGACCGATACCTTAGATAGGTAGGGTAAATTACGAGCATAAGCATCTGCTTGGTCAAGACTCATCAAACGAATACCAGGTATAGCGAAGAACTGCTGCAAGATAGGTGCTTCAGCTGCGGCCACCAAAAATACTGCGTCAAGCTGTCCACTATTGAGTTTCTTCACAGCCTCATCAGGCTGTAACTTTTCAGCATAAACTTCGCTTTCTGATATCCCGCTCAACTTTAATAAAGTCTGACTCAAGGCTAAGGTGCCGCTCCCTTCATTACCAATAGATACTCGCTTCCCTTTTAGTTGACTTAACACTCGTAACGCACCGCCATCACCTTTAAAGGCAGCATCGCGATACCAGACCCAGATAGGCTCATAAAACATCCCGGCAACCGAAACTAAATTAGGGTATTTGCTGACATCAGCTACACCACCTTGGACCATGGCAAAACCCACCCCTGACTTAGAGTCACTCAATAAAGCCAAGTTATCCAATGTGCCGCCCGTGACTTTCACCTGCAGCTCAACACGCTCCTTGCTTAGATCTGCCTTTAAACGCTCTCCAAATTGGTAATAGAGCCCCGTAGGAAAGCCCGTAGCTATCTCAATTGTCTTTGGAAGGGGTGGGATCAAAATCCATAACACCGCAAAAAGAATGGCTAAGAGAGATACAAAACTGAGGGCAATAGCCCAAGGGTTATATAGGTGTTTTTTAAGGGATTGCATGACTATCTCGATTCATTTTTGCATTATGCCCCGAGCTCAGAATTTGGTAAAAATTGAAATCTAGTCAATAAATCAAGCTAAGATAAGGCCTTTAAGAACTGTTAGAGAACATCATGAATACAAGCCAAGCAAAAATAGCCCTTGTTACTGGCGCCGGCACCGGCATCGGAAAAGCTGCCGCCAAATCACTTCTTCAAGGGGGATTTAATGTTGTCCTGACCGGCCGCAATCTAGAGCGACTCCAAAAGGCGATAGCCGATATTGGTGGCAATGAAAATAACTGTCTAGCAGTTGCTTGCGATGTAGGTAAGCCTGAAGAAGTCAAAGCTTTATTTGCTGCTCTAAAAGCTAAATTTTCTCGAATTGATGTCCTATTTAATAATGCCGGCATGGGCGCCCCTGCTATTCCCATGGAAGATATTACTTATGAGCAATGGATGAATGTAGTGAACGCCAATCTTTGTGGTGCTTTCTTATGCTCACAAGAAGCGATTCGGATGATGAAGGCACAATCACCCCAAGGCGGAAGAATCATTAATAATGGCTCGATTTCAGCCCATGCACCAAGACCAATGTCTGCGCCCTACACATCAACCAAGCATGCGATTAGCGGCTTAACAAAAGCAATTACATTAGATGGTCGTCCATTTAATATTACTTGCGGTCAAATCGATATTGGTAATGCTGCAACTGAGATGACAGAACGCATGGCGAATGGCATTATGCAGGCTGATCAATCAATTAAGGTTGAGCCACGAATGGATGTTGCCCATGTCGGTGAAGCAGTACTTCATATGGCACAACTCCCCTTAGAGAGCAACATCTTATCAATGACCATTATGGCTACGAAGATGCCATTTGTTGGTCGTGGCTAAAAATAAGAACTACTGGCGTTCTTGATCTACTAAGAGTCTGACATTCTCTGCTCCAACTTTGATCGTCTTCGCTGCAGAAATCAAATCGCCAGTTTCTGGCTTGGCCATTCCTGTCTTCGATATTCTGACTTCAATCGACACCTCGGTCAGCTTTGATAATGGTGCACCTGGATTCATGGCTAATTCGTCGTTGAGTAGAAAACTCATCGGAAATTGAGCTGCGGGGGTTTTAAATACTGCAACAGGCATGCGCTCACCCACTTGACGAGCGATAACCATCACAGCGTCACCTTGCTTTACCTTGGACTTCATATCGCCAGCCAACTCAATCTGACCGCTAATGCCTTTTGCAGAAGAAATAATAGTGCCTTTTGGTGCTAAACCGCCCTTAGAGCGCGCTTCCGCTATCGATCCCTCTATCATCTTCATCTCCTCCGAATTAGGAGGTAATTGCAAAGCAAGCTTTTCCCAGGTTTGCGCTGCAGAACGATAGTTATTAGCATTAAATGCAGCAGTGCCAGATAACCAGAGCGCCATTAAATTATTAGGATCCAATTTCAGAGCCTGATTAATGAGACTTAAAGGTTTACCTGCAAAATTACCATTGGCATTTGCAGCAAGGGTATCAGCATAGTCGGCTAATAACTGAGGATCAGAATCGACAAAGCTACCTGCACGTTCATATGCTTTAACCGCATCTTGATTACGTCCTAAGATTCGGTATGAGCGTGCAAGCATTACCCAGCCCTGAAGATTGCTAGGGTCTTTTTCCATCTTGGTGGCAAACTCAGTCACCATTTTCTCAACACCTTCTTGACTGATAGGTGTTTCGGAATTTTTTTGGGCAACACGATACACATCACCAAAAGAAAAATATAAGCCAGATGAGATCACCACAATAAAGACGCAGATTCCGATGGCTGTTTTTTTGGTTGATCCTAAAGTAGCGAGATCATCCTCTTCAGTCGTATCCTGAAAGAGTCGCTGACGCATCTCAGCATGGGCAATTTCATAATCAACCTCAGTGATCAAGCTAGTATTGCGCTCGACCTCTAGTTTATCGAGCTCCTCACGATAAATCGCTGCATTCATCTGACGGCGAGAGGTAGCCTGTACCTTTGCAGGAAATAAAAAGGGGCGCAATAATAATAAGAGCACAAGCACCAATAACAAAAAAGCAGGTATGAAAAAATTAGTCATTGCGCCTATATTTTCTATCTTGATTAAGTAAAGCATCAATCTTTTCATTATCTGTTTTAGAGAGTGCCGTGCTAGGTATGCTCAGATTCCTGCGACGTAGGTAGCTCAATAAAACGACGATTCCTATAACAAGAATGACAAAGGGTCCAATCCACAGCAACCAAGTAATAGGCTTAACTGGTGGACGATAGAGCACAAAATCACCATAGCGCTCGACCATAAAGGTTCTGATTTGATCGTCGCTTTTACCCTCTTGTATGAGGGTGCGAATTTCTCTACGAAGATCATTCGCTAAATCTGAACGCGAGCCTGCTAAGGATTCATTTTGGCAAACCAAACAACGCATCTCCTCAGAAATGCTGATTAAACGTTGCTCTAGCACAGGGTCTTGTGCAAGTGGAGCGGCGTCCTTGGCAACAGATAGGCTAAAGCAAAGAGTGGTTGCAAAGAGAAAGAATAAGGACTTCACGATTTCTTTAACTCACTAACCAAGGGATAAATCTTTTTATTTAATACATCAGTGCTAATGGGACCAATGTGTTTAAAACGAATAATCCCTGCTCGATCGATCACATAAGTTTCTGGCACACCATACACGCCATAATCAATTCCTACGCGTCCATTTGCATCAAAGGCTGACAGAAGGTATGGGTTACCTTGGTTTGCGAGCATTGCCAAAGCATCATCACGCTTATCTTTGTAGTCAAGACCAATCACCGGGGCAATTTGGGATTTAGCCAACTCTACGAGCACCGGATGCTCTTCACGACAGGCAGCACACCATGAAGCCCAAACATTCAGAATCCATACCTGCCCCTTCATGCTCTCTGGTGAAAACATCTTATTGGTTTGCTCTAGTTGCGCAATCTCAAATGCCGGCGCCGCTTTATTAATTAAAGGGGATGGCACTTCTTGTGGATTGCGATTCAAACCAATCGCGAGAAAGGCTACCAAGACCCCAAAGATCAATAAGGGAATCAGAAACTTAGACTTCATGAGGTTTGCTTTCTTAACTTTATGCGATAGCGCTTATCTGAAATTGATAAGACGCCGCCTAAAGCCATGAGCAAGCAACCACCCCAAATCCAATCCACAAATGGCTTGTAGTAAACGCGCACCGCCCAAGACTGATCGCCAAGATCTTCGCCTAATGAAACATAAATATCGCGGGTCAGACCAATATCGATCGCAGCCTCGGTCATAGGCATCGTAGAAGTGAAGTAACTTCGCTTTTCAGGATAAAGGGTTGCCTCACTCACTCCATTTTTACTGAGCAAGAAAGTACCGCGCATCGCATTGTAGTTTGGTCCGGGAGCTGGTTTTACCGTTTGCAACTGGATCTGATAGCCACCAACGCTGACAGTTTCACCAGCCGACATCCGTACATCCTTTTCTTCTTGATAGGCACCAACCATGGTTACGCCAATCACAAAGACGGCAATTCCTAAGTGAGCAAATTGCATGCCAATAAAAGAGCGAGTTGGCTTACCTGTTTTAGCTTGGCGAATAATCTGCAAACACCCAGAGGCAATCACCCAAAATGCTAACAAGAAACCAAGGCTAGCTAGCCAAGTGAACTCACCCATCGTCAAGGGAATGGCGATACCAGCAACAACAGCCACTAATCCTGCGAGCCATAGCCGCTTTAAAACAGTCAAAAGATTGGTATTTTTCCAGTTAGCCCACGGTCCTATTCCCATCAATACTAATAATGGAGCCGTGATGGGCACAAAGACACTATTGAAGTATGGAGGCCCAACAGAAATCTTACCTAAATGAAGTGCGTCTATTAACAAAGGATATAAAGTACCCAGCAATATGGAGCCCGCTGAAACTACTAAAAACACATTGCCAAGCAAAATGAGTGTCTCACGTGAACTTAAGCTAAATTTGCCGCCCATGGTGCTCTTCGGTGCACGCCATGCATAAAGGGCCAATGACGAGCCAACAACCAAAGATAAAAAGATCAAAATAAAAATACCGCGCTTTGGATCAGTAGCAAAAGCATGTACTGAAGTCAGCACTCCTGAGCGAACTAAAAAAGTCCCCAAGAGGGATAAAGAAAAAGCCGTGATCGCAAGCAATAGAGTCCAGCTTTTAAAGCCACCGCGCTTCTCAGTAACAGCCAAGGAATGTAATAGCGCCGTGCCAACCAACCAAGGAATAAATGAGGCATTTTCAACGGGATCCCAAAACCACCATCCTCCCCAACCCAATTCGTAATAAGCCCACCAAGATCCTAAGGCGATACCGAGAGTTAGAAAGATCCATGCAGCAGTTGTCCATGGCCTTGACCAGCGTGCCCATGCTGCATCCAAACGACCAGACAACAATGAAGCAATAGCAAATGCAAATGCTACAGAAAAACCAACATACCCCATGTATAGCATTGGCGGATGGAATACTAAACCTGGATCTTGTAATAGTGGATTTAAAGATCGTCCATCCTGAGCAGCGGGCAATAATCTAGTAAATGGATTGGAAGTAGCAATCACGAATAAAAGCAAACCACTAATGACCAAACCTAAAACTCCAATGACCCTAGAAACCATAAACTCATCGAGCGCCTTAGAAAGCTGTGCAACCAAAATAGTCCAGGTACTTAATAAAAATACCCAGAGTAATAATGAGCCCTCATGGCCTCCCCAAACTGCCCCTAAGCGATACATCATCGGTTGCAGAGAATTAGAATGCTCAGCTACATAAAGTACTGAAAAATCATTGATGTAAAAACTCCATGTTAAGCACAGGAAGGCAATCAATAACAATAGGAAAACTGTTTGCGCTGCAGGTCGTGCCAGTATCAACCACTCACGACGGCCTTGATGGGCCCCCACAAGTGGCAGTATCCCTTGTATGACCGCAATACAGAGCGCCAGAATGAGCGCGTAATGTCCAAACTCAGGAATCACTTAGTACCTCCATTTTTTCGGGCTTGCTCTAATGCATGCTGGGCTTCTGGAGGCATGTAATTTTCATCATGCTTAGCAAGAACTTCGCTCGCAATGAATTGGCCCTTAGAATCCAGTCGGCCTTGAATGACTGCGCCCTTACCTTCTTTAAATAAATCCGGAAGAATTCCAGTATAAGAAACTGGAATATCTTTTACCAAATCAGTAATGACAAAATGAACCGTCAAGCCATCGCGTTTTACGGAATCGTCCTTGACCATGCCACCAATTCGAAATGCTTGTCCTTGTGGCGATTTTCCTGCAGCCACATCGCTTGGCGTGACATACAAAGCAATATTGCTATTGAGCGCATTCAGAATCAAGAGCGCAGCAACACCTATCACCGCTACAGCAGCGACTATTAGTAATGCACGCTTATGTCTAGGCTTCACTGACTGCTCTCTTTATCAAAACGCTCTGCTATAAATTGCTGCTTCAATCTACCAATCACTTCATTATTACGCCTGCGTATCACTATAAGCTCTAAAAATAAGACTAGAGCACAAGCGCCAAAACTGCACCATACGTAAAGTGCATAACCACCCATGGCAAAAAATTCTGAAGGACTATTCCACATTAATGGTTGACCTCATTTAATTGTCTCACCCAGTCAGTATGAGCCTCACGCTCAAGAATCAGAGTTCGTACTCGCATTAGGCTCACCGCAATGGAATACATCCAGAAACATAAGGTCATCAATAACATACCCCAAAGCATGGTTTGCGCCATAGCAGGTGCCTTAGTTAATGAAACAGATGCACCCTGATGTAAGGTATTCCACCACTTTACCGAGAAATAAATAATAGGGATATTGACTACACCAACCAAAGCTAATATTGCTCCCGCTTTATCAGCTCTGCGTGTGTTATCAATTGAGGCTTGTAGTGCAATAAATCCTAAATAGAGGAATAACAAAATTAATTCTGAAGTTAGACGAGCATCCCAAACCCACCAAGTACCCCACATTGGCTTACCCCAAAACGCACCTGTCCACAAAGATAAAAAAGCCATCCATGCGCCGACCGGTGCCAGTGCTTGCGCCATCATCGCAGAAAGACGGGTATTGAATATCAAACCAAGGCCAGCCCATGCTGCCATCACTAAATAGATCAACATGGACATCCATGATGCAGGTACGTGTACAAAGATAATGCGATAGCCTTGACCTTGAACTGCATCAACTGGTGCTACAAAAAAACTTACCCACAAACCAGCAATTCCAAAGATAGCTGTAAGTGCCCAAAAAATAGGGATGAGCTTACCCGCCACCGGATAAAAGGTGCTTGGGCTGGATAACTTAAACCAATTTACCCAGCGGCTATCAGCAGTAGAAATATTATTCACCTTACTCATTCAATCGCAATCTTTAGGGCAGCAGCGCTTACCCAAGGTACAAATGCTAAAGCCAAAATCAATAAGGCGCCCAGCAGTGAAAAATGACCTGTGATATCAAGGCCTACACTATTGGCATAAACAGCCCCAGCCCCGAAAATAAGAACAGGTACATAGAGCGGCAGAATTAATAAGCTCATCAGTACGCTTCCACCCCGAACTCCCAATGTCAAGGCAGCGCCAATCGAGCCCAGCAAGGATAACACTGGGGTCCCCAGCAGTAAGCTAGCCATTAATACATACAAGGAGCTAGCGTCCAAATCAAACTGAATACCAATAATAGGGGCTAATAACACTAGGGGCAAACCACTGACTAACCAGTGCGCCGCAATCTTTCCCGATACTAGAAGCACTAAAGACTGTGGGGTCAAAATGAGCTGCTCCAAAGCACCATCTAAATAGTCTGCTGCAAACATCCGCTGCAAACCTAATAAGGTCGAAAGCAAAGCTGCCACCCAAAGAACACCAGGTGCAATCTTGCGCAGCAAAGCCCCATCAGCCCCAATTCCTAAAGGGAAAAGGCTAGTGACCACCACGAAGAAAAAGAGCGCAGTGAGGACCTCACTCTTGCGACGCATGACTAAGAGCAAATCTCGATGAATGATGGCGAAAAAAGCGTTCACAGCTCTAATACCCTGACATCAGGAACCTGAATTTCTTGATGACTAGTTAAAACAACTAAGCCACCCATTTCAAGATGCTCTGCAATCAAATCTTGCAATGCTTTTACAGCATCAACATCAAGGGCGTTAAAGGGCTCATCCAAAATCCACAATTTGGCATGATGTATTGCCATGCGCGCCATCAGCACCCGACGCTTTTGACCAGCAGATAAATATTGCACTGGCAGATCTTCACGCCCACGTAAGCCAAAGCGCCATAAGGCAGACAGGGCTTGCTGGTGTGTAATAGAAATATCATCCAGGGATGCGTACATTTCTAAATTTTCTAAAGCAGTCAGATCTTCTTTCAATGCATCGCGATGACCCAAAAATAAAAGTTCACGGTGATATTGTTTGGGATCTTCTTGAATGGAATGATGCTTCCACAAAATCTCTCCTGATTCAGGCTTAGATAAGCCTGTTAGGAGTCGCAATAAGCTGGTTTTACCAACTCCATTTGCGCCACGCACATGCAAACACTCACCTGAATTCAATTGCAAATCCAGGCCAGTAAACAACTGTCGTTCGCCACGCACACAGGTCAGCGCTCGCGCTTGAAGTTCAAGATCAGACTTACTGGAGGTTGCAGAAATAGTGGCTGTCATGAAATGTCGTAGGCTTGAATCAAACCACTCCTAGCATTGTCCAAGACCCTACAGGGGCTGTCAAACCAAGCAGAATGGTTTTTTGAGAATATTCTCTTTTAATTCAATCGCTTAGAGAATTATAAACCTTGACAGGTCAGCAAGAAAAAACTACCGGAAGTCGTTTTTCCTCGATCTGGCTCGTTGAACTGCATCAAACCCCATCTATTCAGGCTTGATCCCTGATTTTTTAATCAAAGAGACCCATTGGCTAATCTCCGACTTTAAAAAGCTGACATAAGCTACCGAACCTGGGCTTGGCACTACAAAACCGACCGACTCTAGACGCTGTCTCAGATCTGAAATGAACTGACTAATAAAAAAGCCCCGTAAACAGGGCTTAGATCAAAGCATATTCATTTAGGGAATCATGATGATTGCGCCAGATACCTTTCTTCCTTCAGCAGCGCGATGCACATCTGCTGCCTGCTCTAAAGAAAACTTAGCACCAATTTGAACCTTGACATATCCCTTTGCTATTGCATCAAATACTGCACGGGCATTCTCCTGTAAAAGAGCTGGAGTTGCGTTATGAGGAAATACTGAAGGTCTTGTCAAGAATAAGCAGCCTTTCTTA
>Ga0164294_10002780_pt1 | contig 15636 bp, 13 predicted proteins | sample GEODES005metaG_FD_111479 | JGI IMG/M metagenome (GOLD analysis project Ga0164294, IMG submission 111479) | Oligotrophic lake water microbial communities from Sparkling Lake, Wisconsin, USA - GEODES005 metaG | ecosystem: Environmental > Aquatic > Freshwater > Lake | place: USA: Sparkling Lake...
ATCCGAGCAGTGGATTTCACACACCTGCTCGGTGGACCCGTCGGAACACTGGGGTCGAATTGCCACGTCGAAGCCCCTTGTCTCGTCGCGCAATCTCGCGCTCTATGAGGACTCGTTCCGCACCACCGTTACTGAGCGCCAGTGGGTGACATCGTCGTCAGAGGATGAGGTCCCCCGCCCCTCGTGACAATTGGGGTGTGCGTGCTCCGACCGTCACCACGTTCGTAACGGGTACGTCTCCAACGCCTGTCTGACGGCGGGCATGTCAAGATCGAATGAGCGATACGCCGTGTCGGTTGCCGCGACGATTTGCGCGTAGTGCTGCCCCCGCGCTTCGCAGACAACGCGCTGCCATTGACGCCACTTCGGCTGGAATTGGCGTTGGGACCCCCAACCCTTGGATTTTTCCGGGGTCAGGATGATGACGGTCGTGTCGGGGCCTACGAACATCGACGTCAACGCCTGACTTCCAATCTCGGAAACAACGACGCGTGCGGCCTGGAAGTGCTGAATTTGCCGTTCAATCGGATGGTCCGTCGGATGCCACGTGGTAAAACCAATCGAATTCAGGAATTCCTCGAGTTCCTCTTTGTTCGACGCACCGGAGCGTTTTTCGTCGGGCCTCCGCGCGACGTACAACAATTCCGGAAGTGTCGGGTCGTCGGGAATTCCCGCCGTGAACGAGCTCACCATCCGTTCCATTCGATGCTTGTCCTGTACCCGAACGAGTCCGGGACGGGAAAGGTGCGTCGGAACCAGAAGGTTTTCGACGTACACAAAATGATCGCGTTCCGACGTCGGATATCGCTGAACGTTCTCTTCTCGGATGCCGAGGCGAGCAAGGAGACTGCTGTCACCCCATGGAGTGTTGAGAATCGTCGCATCTGGGAACTGTTCGTGAATGGTGGTGAGCCGCGGAAGGCGATGAAGAAGCCAATGCCCGTAGGCGCGGGCGCGCGTCAGTGTGGTTCCGTAGGTGCCGGAATACTCCGCAATCACGCTGGTGGACGGGATGGGTTCGCTAAATGTTCTCGAGCCGAAAAATGGCGACAGGATCGTTTTTCCGGCGAGCGTGACAATCTGATTATCGGGCGACACCAGAGCTTCTTTCACGCTGATGACGGCCTCCGGGGCCATGAGGTCGCGTCGGTCGCGAGGGCGCTTTCCGAAACGCCAATAGCGTGCGGCTTCGAGGTCAAGCCATTTTCCGTTGACATACGCCAAATCCGAGGCAAGACGGCCCGCTGCGATGGGATTATTCGAGACATACTCCAACTGAATACCCGTCGGGGGGGTCATTCCCGACAGGAATTTGTCGGCGAGCACGATTCGTGGTGCGGTGGTCAACTGCTTCGCCATATGTGTACATTCTCCAGATAGGTCGGGATGGGGGTTTTCCCCTCATATACCGACGAGGACAACTACTGGTAGGTTACGACATTCGGTCGGGGAAACCGCCCGAATCGTTGGCTTGATAGCCGCAATCGTGGACGGTGTGATGGCACTGTAATGAGGCTGCGCGCCCGGAGGGATTCGAACCCCCAACCGTCTGATCCGTAGTCAGATACTCTATCCGTTGAGCTACGGGCGCACGTTGCCCGAAGACAACTTCACGAGTCTAACAGCAGACGGTTTAGCCCCCAAACTCGCCTGTTCCCCGCGAGGGCGATTGTCGCCCGCGGAAGTGTTCCATCGTCCTGTTGACACCGAAGAAATCCGCAACCCGATCGAATGCGCGAACGGGAAGTAGTCGAACCAGCGGAAGAACCCGAGCGAATGGTGGCAGAACGAGTGTTGCTCGGCCCCGCTCGATTGCGTCAAGAATTTGGCCCGCAACGACGTCTTCGTTCAAAATCGGCAGCAGAGCGGGAAACCGACTCTGAACGCCGTCGAACATGCCGGTGTCGATGTAGAACGGACTGACCGTGAGCGCATTCACGGGGGAACGAAGGCTACGGAGTTCCGCGCGCAACGACTCCATAAATCCAACAGCGGCAAATTTGGTCGCCGAATAATCCGTTTGCTGAGCGACTCCCACCAACCCGGCCGCGCTCGCAACCGTCACGACACAGCCGCGGTCGCGATTCATCATCCCCTGAAGAAACGCCCTGGTGACCCAGTACAACGCGAGCACGTTCACCTGGAACGTGCGCTCGATGTTTTCGGGTTTCGCATCGAGAAACCAATCGCCTGTGACAATCCCCGCGTTGTTGATTACGACATCGACGTCGCCTGTTGCGCGGGCGGTCGCGGCGGCGGCAGCGCGGTCGGTGATATCAACGACAAACGCGTCGGCGGCACCGTCCGCAGCGTGAATTTCGTCTCGAACTCGGTGTGCCCCGTCGGCATCGCGGTCCCAGATCACCACGCGCGCGCCTCGCTTCGCCGCCTGGATGGCCATCTGTCGTCCGAGACCGCTTGCCCCTCCGGTGATCAGAACGCTGGCCGAGGACAGGGTGATTCGTCGATTCATGAGATCCGGTTCCATAACGCGAGCAGTCGGTTGAGCATTCGGGCATAGGCGCGGTTCGTTTGGCGGCCAACCGGCGTGATTCCGGCGAGGCGTTGCACCGCGACGGTTTGGGCTTCCGTGTATTTGACGATTCCGTCGCGACCGTGTCGACGGCCCATCCCGGACGACCGCATTCCTCCCATGGGGGCTCCGTGCGACGCCCAGCTAGCGGAATAGCCCTCGTTGACGGTGATGGTGCCGGCGTGAATTGCGTGCCCCACCGAGTCTCCACGGCGAGTCCACACGCTGGCATTGAGCCCATACTCGGATTCATTGGCTCGCCGAATCGCCTCGTTGTCATCGGCGACTCGGTAGACCGCAACAACCGGACCGAAGGTTTCGCCCGATCCGAGCGTCATGTCGTCGGTCACATCCGTGAGGATTGTCGGCTCGTAGAAGGTCGGAGCGATGTCGGGTCGAGGTCGTCCACCCGTCACAACGGTCGCACCGCGACGGACGGCATCGTCGACCTGCTGGGCCACACGCTCACACTGAGTTGTCGAGATGAGTGGTCCCATGTCGATTTCCCAATCGGTGCCGTCACCAAGCGTCATCGAACGGGTGTGCTCGGCGAATTCGCCGAGGAACTGCTCGTACAAACTGTTGACGACATAAATGCGTTCGATGCTCACACACAGTTGACCCGAGTTGGAAAAGCTCGCGCGAACGGCGGCCTTTGCGGCGGCGTTCACATCGGCGTCGCTCAGTACCAGCATCGGGTTCTTGCCCCCGAGTTCCCCCGAAAACCCAATCAAGCGCGTCGCGCACTTTTCGGCGACCGAACGCCCGACCGCGGTGGATCCCGTGAACATGATGTAGTCCGCGGCCGCTACAAGTTCGTCGCCGTGAACTCGACCCCCGCCGTGGACGACCGTGAGGACTCCCTCGGGTAAGCCGGCTTCGAGCAGGAGTCGCTCGACGATGTCGGCGGTGCGAGGTGTGGCGGCATCGGGCAGGAGGACGACTGCGTTCCCCGCGATGAGCGCTGGGATGACATCGGACGCAGGGAGTGTGAAGGGGTAGTTCCACGGCGTGATGACACCAACGACCCCGACTGGTCGATTGTGTTCGATGGCGCGCGTGAGAAACGGAATCGCGCCACGACGGCGTCCAGAGCGAAGGAAGCCGGCGCCGCGTCTCCCGTAAAAATGTGCAAGTTGTGCCGCATCGACGGTTTCTTCGAACGCGCTCAGTCGATTTTTGTGCGTCTCGGACTGAATAGTGTCAAGAATTTCGTCCTGATGTTGATACACCAACCGGCTGAATCTGCGCGCGATCGCGGCACGTGTGCGAACGGGCACCAGCGCCCATTCACGCTGAGCCTCGCGGGCGTTCGCAACGACATCCTGAACGTGCATACCCGCCAGCATATGATGACGAGCTTGCGAACTCGCGTAGCTCTGGGCGAGAGGGTAGGCTGGAAACTATGACTTCTAAGACTTCCCGCGACGAAGACGCGGTTCTCGACGCTCTTGAGGCCGAGGCGATTTGGATGATTCGTGAGGCCGCGAGCGCCTTCCAGAAGCCCGTCATTCTGTATTCGATTGGCAAGGATTCGACCGTCTTGCTGCGTCTTGCCGTGAAGGCTTTCGCTCCTGCGCCGGTGCCTTTCCCCGTTCTGCATATTGACACAACGTGGAAGTTCAAAGAGATGATCAAATTCCGTGACGACACGGCTCGCGAGAACAACCTGGACCTGGTGGTTCACACCAACCCCGACGGACGCGACAACAAAATCACCCCGTGGACTCACGGAGCGGACGAGTACACCCGTCTGATGAAAACGGTTGCACTGAGAGCGGCTCTTGACGCGGGCGAGTATGACGTCGCCCTCGGCGGTGCTCGTCGTGACGAAGAACGGTCGCGAGCCAAAGAGCGAATGTTCAGTCTTCGCGAACCGGGCCACGCGTGGGACCCGTCCAGCCAGCGGCCCGAGTTTTGGCACACCGTCAACTCCACCCTGAAAAAAGACCAGACGATGCGGGCCTTCCCCATCTCGAACTGGACCGAACTGGACGTCTGGAAATACATCCGCCGCGAGAAACTCGACGTGGTTGACCTGTATTTCTCGAAAGAACGACCAACCGTCGAACGAAACGGTCAGCTCATCATGATTGATGACGACCGCTATCCGCTCGAACCCGGTGAAGAAGTCGTGAACCGCCGAATTCGTTTCCGCACGCTCGGGTGCTATCCGTTGACCGCAGCCGACGAGGGCGAAGCCGCCTCGGTCGACGCGATCATCGACGAACTGGCGAGGTCGACCACATCCGAACGTTCGGGTCGCCTCATTGACGGCAAAGGCGCATCCTCGATGGAGCGGAAAAAGCACGAGGGGTATTTCTAATGTCGAACGCACTCCTCCGAATAGTTGTCTGCGGCGCCGTCGACGACGGCAAGTCGACCGTTCTCGGGCGTCTGCTGGTCGAGACGAACTCGATCCCGCTCGACGAAATTGACGACAGCCGCCTTATGGCCAATGGCGAGGTCGATTACAGCCAACTGACCGACGGCCTCGAGTCCGAGCGCGAACAAGGCATCACCATCGACGTGGCCCACCGTCACGTTTACCTGCCGTCCGGGCGACGCGCAATCCTGGCCGATTCACCCGGTCACGAGCAGTACACCCGCAACATGGCGGTCGCCGCGAGCGAAGCGGACCTTGGTCTGTTGCTTGTTGACGCGGGAAAAGGCGTTCGTGATCAGTCTGTCCGTCACGCCGCGATCAACTCGCTCATGGGTGTCAAGCACATCGTCGTTGCCGTCAACAAAATGGATGTCGTTGGGTACGACAAATCCGTATTCGACGGAATCGTTGAGGAACTTTCGCGGCGGTTCGAACCGTTCGGCTTCGAGGACATCCAGTTCATCCCCGTGTCCGGAATGGTCGGCGACAACGTCACCGTTCCGTCCACCGATATGCCGTGGGCCAACGCGGTCACCATTCTGTCGGTGCTCGACCAGCCTCGCACCTTCGACCGCTCGGGCGGTGACGGAAGCCTCCGCCTCCCCGTTCAGTTCGTATCCAAAGCAGGCGATGTCCGCTGGTACGCGGGAACCATTGCGCGCGGTTCTGTCACCGTCGGCGACACCATTCGCGTTTGGCCCGCGCTCACCGAGGCCGTCGTCACGGGAATCTATTCACCCAACGAAACGACCTCGGCGATCGACGAGCAAGCCGTCCACATCACACTCGACCGCGAGGTCGACATCGCCCGAGGAGACATCATTGTTGGCGCAACCGGCGAAATTCCGTCGTCACGTGCTCACCTCGCCGATCTCGTGTGGATTGACAGCAAACCCCTAGACACGCACGCGTCGTACATTTTGCGGTCGGGACCCATTGAAATCCCGGCCCGTGTCGAAACCGTTCGCTACGTCCGCGATATCACGACCGGTGAGCAGGCCCGCGGTCGAGCACTAAACATGAACGATATTGGCCGGGTCGAAATCATTGCTGACCGTCCAATTCTTCTCGACCCGTACGCCGAGTCAACGCACACCGGCAGTTTCATCCTGGTCGACCGCCTCACGGCGATGACCGTCGCCGCCGGAATGTCCAAACACCCGCTGGTTCGCGAGTCAGACGTGGTCAAACACGATTTCGCCGTCGATCGCGCCGAACGCGAAAAGCTCAACGGACTGCGCTCCTGCGTTTTCTGGCTGACCGGACTGCCGGGCTCGGGGAAGAGCACGGTCGCGGACGAACTCGAAAAGTCGCTCATGACACTCGGTCTTCGGTCCTTCACCCTCGACGGTGACACCGTGCGGTCAACCCTGTCCGAGGACCTCGGATTCTCGCCCGAAGACCGCAAAGAGAACGTGCGCCGGGTTGCCCGCGTCGCACAACTCATGATGGAAGCGGGACTCGTCGTGATCGTCTCTCTCGTCTCGCCGTTCCGTGACGACCGCGAGATGGCGAAAGAACGATTTGCTGACGGCGATTTCTTTGAGGTGTTCGTCGACACCCCGCTCGAGGTCTGCATGCAACGCGACCCCAAGGGTCTCTATGCGAAGAGTCAATCCGACAAATCGATGCAGATGACCGGTGTCGGACAGGGTTACGAAGCGCCGCTCGCCGCCGACGTGACGCTCGACGGTACGCAGCCGGTTGAGGATTCCGTCCAGAAACTTCTGGGTCTCATTCTCAGTCGTCGAATTTAGCGCAATGCCCGAACTTCTGTTCCTGACTCGCAAGTTCGCTGGCGAACTTACCGTGCGTGTCACCCTCGGGATGATTGGGATGTTCTCTGTTCTGTACCTGCTTGGCCTCGTCCTCGCGGACTCCGTTCCCGAGTGGATCAAATCCTTCGACTGGTTGTTTGCGTTTTCGCGGGCACTCCGCGCCCTTCCGCCCTGGGACTTTGCCCTCATCGCACTAGCCATCGTCGTGCTTACGGGTTATTTTCAGAGGATCTTCAAGTTTGTTCTTCGCCGGCGAAACACGCTCAACCTGAAAAAGCTGTCGCTCGTTGAGCTCCAAACCGAAGAAACACCCATGTCCAATGCTCAACGGCGTCTGCAAATGCTCGCTCGCGCCCGGGTCATCGGTCGCCTCATGTTGTTTGCGACCGCAATCGGAAACCTGATGGGTCTGATCCTCGCGCTAGCGGTATTCGGCTATTTCCCGTCGGCCGGAATTATCCTGTTCATCCTTCTGACGATGGTGTTCTATATCCCTATCGCGGTCAACAGATGGTTCGCGGTGTTTGATCGAAATGAACTAGCGCATCAGCAACTGGCCGACGATCTGCTCGAAGGCGGACGCGATCCGGGGGAAACCGAAATCCACGTGCACACCGAACGGATGCTGATTCGGGCGAAACTGCCGATAACGCGCTTCATCATTATTTGGCCGATGTTGAGCATCGTGTTCCCGCTCGCGATTTTTGCCGCCGCCATCGAGTCGTGGATGTACGCGGCCAGTGGGGTCGATTCGACACTCAACAAGCTTTTGCTCGTGCTGATGGCCAGTTCGATACGGTCTATCTTCCAAGCCGTCAACATTCTTGAGACACTCGCGAACCTGACTGCTCGAGCAATACGCCCCGATGCTCTCGACCGTGACGAAGAAGAACTCTAGCGAGACGCTGCCGCGATGATTCGTGCGTGAAAATCGCTCCAATCTTTCGGGATTTCCTTCGGCACGGGGAATGCCTTCAACGGCGGTAACTCTGCGATCTGCACAATGTGCGATGCCCATTCGGCCGGGTCGTTGGGGGACGCGATGTGAACCCGGTCGGACCCAAAGAGGTCGCCCAGTTCCGTCAACGCGCTCGAGTCCGCGGCGACAACCCGCTTTCCACGGCTGAGCGATTCGATCACGGGCAGTCCAAATCCCTCGGCCACCGACGGCACGGCGACAACCGTTGCCGCGTCATACATTGCGACCAGCTCGGCGTCGGTGACAATGCCGTGAGTGGTGATTCGCGCGCGCTGTTCCGTGGTGCAGGACTCGAGTGCCTCCCGGAGCGCGGTGTCCGTCAGTGTGGAATAGCCCGCGAGAATTCCCAGTCGCACGTCGACCCCGTCACTAATGAGCGACTTGACAGCTCGAACGACAACCTGAAAGTTCTTTCGCTGATCGAGTTGCCCCACCAACAACACCTTGATGGCGGCATTTCCGAACAGCCTGTCGGCGATCGCCGAATCAGGGCGGACATCCGGCGTCATGCGAGGCCACGGCAAATGAACGACAGACTGTTTCTGCTTGTCCCGCGTGCTCGTCACCACGAGTTTGCAAAAATCGCGATATTGCCCGAGCGTGAAATTCGAGTTCGCCGCAATCGCACTCGCCTGAGTCACCGCGTCAAGATACGTGAGGTGAAGTTTCCGAGCGCGATGGTGGTGTTCGCGGTCAAAAAGGTGTCGATGCGACAACGGAAACAAGTCGTGGACAAAAACCAATGACTTAACGCCCGGGCGGCGAAACAGGTCTTCCATCGCGATTGCATGGGACGCTCGGGGAGCAGGTAGGTCCAGAATCAGGTATGTTTGCCCGTCGCGAGGCACCCATTCCGGTTGGTCGCGCAGTTTGTAATTCTCAATCACCGTCTGGGCCTGTAGGTGCCGCGTTCGGGCCTTTTTCAACCAGTCATAAATCGGTCCGGCAAAGGGGACTTCGCGAAAAATCTCGCGCAATTTCGGGCTTTTCGCCTCTTCGATCACCGCGCCGGTGGTCTTTTCGGCGAATTCGCGGACCCGTGCCACAATCCCGCTTCGAGGGCGCTCGACCAGCGCCCCGAGTTCCGGTATCGAACGCCAGATGCGCGCCTTCTCGTCATAACGAATCAATTCGACACTGTCGCGGTTCACCGCGAGATACTCACGAAGAACACGTTGGACGCCGGTGGTGAAGTTCAATTCGGACACCGCGGTCACATCGAGTGCGATCGGGCGGGTGTCTGTGCGCGACTTCATCTGTTCAACGCCCTCTCAAACCACGCCATCCACTCTGGTTTGTGGGCGAGCGGCCCTAGCTTCGCCCGAAAATTTTCATTGGACGTCCGGTAGGCCTCCACCACCTTGGCGCGCTCGGACAGCGGCAGCTTCCACGCGGTGAAGCTCTCGACATTGCGGCGCGACTCGGCGTGGCAATACCCGACGAACCGATCGAAAACGTACTTTGCCAGACGGGACCCGGCGGGGAACCAGCCGATTACCCTGTCCAGTTTTTTTGCAACAACCAGAAGGTGCATCCCCACCGATGAAAACGTTGGATGAATGCGCGCATTCCCAGCATTCCCCTGATCCTGGGGATAAGCACCGAGTCCCAGTTGGTCAAAAATACACTGGTTCAAGTTCTCTGACTGCGCCAAACTGCTTCGATACGGAACGAAATGAAGAGTGTACGGAGCGTTCGCAAACGACCAGCGGTCCCACAGATAATCGTAGGCGTAGGCGTTTCGCTCGCGGTGGTAGCGGAGGAACGACGAGATTCGCAGAGAGGTGACCTTTTTCCGATTCCACATTCGCAGTTGCTGACCGAGTAACGAGGGAATCGCTCCCGTTTGTTCGCGAGCAACGAGTACGATATCTACCCGATCAAACAACTCGGCCAAGCGTGCGCCGAGTGTTGACGGTTCCGCGAGCTGGTCGCCAATTTCACACACCATAATCACCGTCACGTTGCCACCGCGTCGACGGGCCTCCGCCGCGATATCGACCAGTTTGGCGTCAACAAGCGTGGCCGTATTTGGAGTGTTGCGTCGCGGTTCGGGATTGGTGGGCGAAATCAACGGTGCAATTTCGACCAGGTCATGATGTTTGACGATTTCCCCGTTCGCGGGGAACCATAATTCGTGTGTTGGGTAGATGACGTCCGGCGCGAGATTTCCTTCGTTGACCGCTCGCCACAGGCCTGCCGCAAAGGCGGACGTTCCCGTTTTCATCGGCCCAACGTGAACCACGATGCGTGTCGAACCCACGATTACACGCCCTCCGCGGCAAACCACTTGCGCCAGTCCGGTGAATCAATTTGTGGGCCGAGCGTCTTTCGGACGGCAGCATACGACGGTGCGTACAGTGAGCGAATCGCGTTCTCTTCGGCGGGAGACAATTGCCACTCGCCGTGACCGACGTTGCGTTCTACAAATCCGCGCACGACCGTTTTTTCCCTGTCCGCCCCGAGAACGGCCGAAAAAAGTCGCTTGATGATTGCCGCCGCCGGGGGAAACGCGCGCGCGGCGCGACCGAGATTCTTTAGGGTGATGAGGCGCTTGAGCGAGGCGAGGGGGAGGCTCGGGTGAAGCCGTCGGCTTCCAAAGTCGTCCTCGAGTCGAGGGGCCGGAACCCCGGCAACCACCGCGTAAAATCGATCGACGCTGGAGTAGCCGTCGAGATCGTCTTCGAAATAGGGGATGAGAACGAGTTCGACGTCGCTAAACGCTGACCACCGTTTAAACATCTTCACGTAACGTTCACCCGGTAAATCTGTCCGTGCGTTCATCATCGCGACAACATCAAAGTCTGGTTGGTTGATGCGCCAGTCTTTGATTCGGTGGACCAGCATCGATTTCTCTGCGGAAACAGGAGACCGGACAGCGAACACGACTCGAATTCTGCCAAAATGTTTGCGCAACATCGTGACCAAAACGCTGGCGTTTGTTCGGCTCGAAATTGTCTCGCTCACGAACACCACGGTGGACCCGGGCCCTCTCTGGGCGGCTGCGGCGGCGGCGCGAGCCACGCGCTCTTCGACAGCGGCGGGCGATTGAATCGCGGTCTTTCGAAACCGGGGTTGGTCTGAATCCCCGGCGAAAAAATCGAACAAGGCGTTGTGCTTCACTATTCGCCCCGCCGGCGGAAACCACAGGTCCCCCGTCGGGTACACAATCGATGGCGGAAGAATCCCCAGTTCGGTGGCGACGGAAAAGTAGTATCCGAGAGCCGTGGTCCCCGTTTTCATCGGACCAATATGGATGACGACGTCGGGCTTTCCTGTCACGACGCCCTCCAAATCTTTGCTCCGAAAACACTGTGGCGGAGACGGTGGGATTTGAACCCACGATTCCCTAGAGGGAACTCCACCTTAGCAGGGTGGTGCACTCGGCCGAACTATGCGACGTCTCCAATGGTTCTATGTTACCGAAATATCACCGGCGCGGTGGATCGAGCTCCGAGAACCACCGTTTCCAGTCACTCTGACGCGCGGCAGAACCCAGATATCCCTTGAATCGGGCGTTCGACTCGCGATACAACTCGATAATCTCACGCCGTTCGGGCGAGGTCAGCGTCCATCGCGAACTCCGAGACTCCTGACGAATTCTCTTTCGTACCGCGTAAAAAACCATCGCCGCGAGTCGACGTACCCCCACGATTCTGCGCATCCCCGCCATCGTACGTTTGAGTTGCGCGAGTCGTCGCAGCTGGTCCTTTCCCAACGACGCGTTTTTCTTGTGGTTCGTTGTCGCGTCGGGAATCGGGATACGAAGTCGGGTCGAAAAACGTTTCATCAATCCGTCTGTTGCATAATCATCTTCGAAATACGGGAGTGCGACAAGATTGTGGCCTTCGCGGGACCACTTTTCGAACATCACGTCGTAGTGAAAGCGTCGATTCGCTTCGCGCACGAGCGCGTCGAGACTGAGGTCGACATGCTGTGGTGACATCCAGGATTGAACGCGGTGTGCCACGATGCTCGGCAGAGCCGCGGTCTGGTGCCGTGCGAAGAAAACAACATCGACTGAATCGGCGAGATCGGCGAGGCGCTTGGTGATGTAATCGCTGTATCGGGCAGCCCGGAGTACCTCGGCGATGAAGACGATGGTGACGTTGGGAACATCGCGAGTGCGCGCATCGGCAACGATTGCCTCAATCCGACGCTCAATCGCCGCCCCGCGCCGGGTGCCGAGCAGTTTGAGTTCGGGGTGCTTGACCACGTCGGCTCGAGGCTGTGGCCACCAGTCTCCCCTCGGAATAATCAGGGAATCTGGTAGCGGTGCGGACAGTAACCGAGACGCTAACGCCTCGGTCCCCGTCTTCATGGGGCCGATGTGGAGGACGATTCGTACGCCGATGGCGGTCTCCTAATAGGCGTACGAGACCGAACAGGTATCCTGCGCGGCGGATTGTCCCTGGATGCCGCTGAGGACCTTGCCGGAGCCCGAGGGCTTGGCGTTACCCTTGACTTCCGAGCCGATACCCGTCGCGTCTTTCGCCAGTTTGAATGGCTTGTCCTTGCGGATGGTCGTGAACAGCAGGTCGGCGAGGTCGGTCAGCGGAGCGACTTTGCCCGCGTAGATTCCGCCTACGCCCGTTCGACCGGGGTATTGGATAAACATGATGTTTTCGCGCGGGATGTCCTTCAGGACCAGAGCCATGGCCGCCATCGTGTCGAGACTGGAGAGTGAATTAGACAGTGTCATCGAGCTGGCCGCAACAGACGCGAGCCCGTAGACCTTGGCAGGATCAAAAAGGACTCCTTCGTCCTGAATTTTTCGAACGAGGGACGAGAGGTAGACCTGTTGCGAGGAAATGCGCCCCAGATCGGAACCGTCACCGACTCCGTGACGCGAACGGAGAAACGCCAATGCCTCCCAGCCCTTGATGTTGTAGGTCCCCTTCTTGGGGAAATACAGGCCGGTGTAGGGGTCATCGACTTTGTCATTCACACAGACATCGACCCCGCCGATTGCGCTCGCCAGCGACGCGACCCCGCGGAACGTGACCAGTGCGGCGTACTTGATTTTCAATCCCGACAGTGCTTCGGCCGTGAGAACGGCACAGGCAAGGCCACCGTAGGACAGGGCAACGTTGATGGGTTGGCCCGACATTCCCGAGTTGTACCCGGAGCCGTCCTCGCGGGGGCAGGAGGGAATCGGGACCACGAGGTCGCGCGGGATCGACACGGCGGTCGCGCGGGTGTGGTCTTCGGAAACGTGCACGATGATGTTGACGTCGTTGAGCGTGGCGCCGACTGACGAGCCGCCGAATTTTTCACGCTCACCTTTTCGGGTGTCCGACCCGACAATCAGAACGTTGAACGCACCTTTCATCGCACCGATCCCCGAGAGCTTGATTTCTTCCTCGGTACCGGTTTCACCGGCCAACGCCACCGAATCAATGGTCGATGTGATTTTCCATGCCACGATTCCAGCGATGGCGGCGGTGGACACCATGACGACAGCGAGTGAGAGGCCGATGACCTGCATGATCGTGGCCCACGGTCGACGGCGCCGTGCCAACACCGAGTGACGTGGGGTTGGTTCGGCGGGTTGTGATGTCGTCGTCTTCTTCGTCACGGTTCTCCTTGGTGTCCTGTGCGGAGGGCGTGGGATTCGAACCCACGAGACATTGCTGCCCACTGGTTTTCAAGACCAGCTCCATCGGCCTCTCGGACAGCCCTCCTCAATAAGTCTAACCGAGGCGGGCCGATGCGCTATTCGAGCGTGGCCAAAACGGACGGAAGTCCGCCCTCGGACTCGTCAAGAGTCATCTCGTTCGCCGCCGCCCGCACCTCGGCGGGCGCTTGACCCATCGCCACACCGCGACCAAACTCGGCGGCCCACTCCAGCATGTCCACGTCGTTTCGGCCGTCTCCGACCGCCATGACCCTCTCGCGCGGGATTTTCCAGCGTTCACGCACCAATTCCAGGGCGGTCGATTTGTTCACTCCCTGCGGCCCAATATCGAGCCAGGACGTGTATCCCACCGAATAGGTGACTTTATGCAACCCCAACATCTCCACCACGTCGGTGAAATAGTCTTCCCGCGACGTCGGGGCAATCACGACGACACGCGTTGCCTGATTCGTCATCAATTCTTCGAACGAGTTCATTTTCTGGGTCTGCATGTTCACCCCGGTCTCGGGGAACCAACCGATGTAGCGCAACAGACCCGTTTCGTCTTCGACGGCGTAATGGGCGTCGGGGATGGTCTGGTGAATTTCCCGCAATACCCGCTGCGGATCGAACAATTCAATGGTGTCACGGACGTATCCGGTCGGGTCGCTCGTGTCTCGCCGCACCACAATTGCGCCGTTTGCGCAGACCAGGTATTCGGGAGTGATGCCGAGTTTTGTCACAATCGGCAACGTCATCGGAACAGAGCGGCCCGTCGCAATCGTGAGGCGATGTCCCGCGCGGTCAAGGCGTTGCACTTCTGTGATGGTCAACGGATTCAGGTCACCGTAATCCGAGATCAGTGTTCCGTCAATGTCCAACGCAACAAGCCACGGATCCGAGCGCTCGGTCATCACGACAGTGGCTCCGCGACGGCGAGGCCGCCGAGGTACGGACGGAGTGCCTCGGGGATGGTGACCGAGCCGTTCGCGTTTTGATGCGTTTCGAGGAGTGCAACCAACCAGCGGGTGGTCGCGAGTGTGCCATTGAGCGTCGCGACGGTCTCGGTTGCACCACCGTCGGGACGGTGCCGTATGTTCAGGCGACGCGCTTGGAACGTCGTGCAGTTCGATGTCGACGTCAGTTCACGGTATGTGCCCTGGGTCGGAATCCACGCTTCGATGTCGTACTTTCGTGCCGCAGAGGAACCGAGGTCTCCTGCAGCGACATCGATTACGCGGTAGGACAGGCCGAGCAGTTGCATCATTTCCTCTTGCCACGCGACGAGGCGGTCGTGTTCCGCTTCCGCCTCGGCGGGAGCGCAGTACGAAAACATCTCGAGCTTGTTGAACTGGTGAACGCGCAAAATTCCGCGGGTGTCCTTGCCGTACGAGCCGGCCTCGCGGCGATAACAGGTTGACCACCCCGCATACCGTTTCGGTCCCGCGGAGAGATCGAGGATTTCATCCGCGTGAAAACCCGCGAGGGCGACCTCGCTGGTCCCGGTCAAATACAGGTCATCGGCGGGCAAGTAATAGATTTCGTCCGAGTGCGCCCCCAAAAACCCCGTGCCCTGCATGATCGCGGGACTCACGAGCGTTGGCGTGATGAGGGGAGTGAAGCCCGCCGCGAGGGCGCGGTCTAACGCCAGCGACATCAGCGCGATTTCGAGCCGGGCGCCGATTCCCGACAAGAAATAAAACCGCGAACCCGAAACCTTCGTTCCGCGAAGCATGTCGATTGCGCCCAGCATTTCGCCCAATTCGAGGTGATCGCGTGGCTCAAAATCGAAGGTGGGAACCTCGCCCACCACGCGCAGGGTGACGAAGTTTTCCTCGCCCCCGGCCGGCACTCCGTCGACGATGACGTTGCCGATTCCGCCCGCGACGAGAGTGAAGTTCTCGCCCGCCTCGGTTGCGGCTTTGTCGGCACTTTTGACCCGCTCGGCTAAATCCTGTGCGGCGGCAACGAGTGCGACCTTGTCCTCTTTCGACGCGGCGGCGACCAGTTTGCCGTGTGCGTTTTGTTCCGCTCGTAGCGTTTCGAAGTGAACAATCGCATCGCGGCGAGCCTGATCCGCGGCGAGTGCGAGGTCCACGATCGAAACGTCGTCGCCTCGCGCGATGAGCGAGGCGCGGACAACGTCTGGTTCCGCCCGAAGTAGCGTCGGGTCAATCATCGTCAGCCTTCTTTTCCCGCGACGAGCCGGTCGAGCCAGGCCCGCGCATCAACAAACGCCGTGTCGGAATACTGTTCGGCGACGGTGGGTGTGTAACCATCCGCTCGACGGTACGACCCGAGGAACTGTAACCCCGGGCTGTACCTTCTGAGCCCCAGAAGTGC
>Ga0164294_10002781_pt1 | contig 15634 bp, 16 predicted proteins | sample GEODES005metaG_FD_111479 | JGI IMG/M metagenome (GOLD analysis project Ga0164294, IMG submission 111479) | Oligotrophic lake water microbial communities from Sparkling Lake, Wisconsin, USA - GEODES005 metaG | ecosystem: Environmental > Aquatic > Freshwater > Lake | place: USA: Sparkling Lake...
ACAACGCGGAGTTATCCTCTCTTTTACCCACCAGAATACAAATGGAAGCAAGACTAAAACTACAAATGTAAGAATCTTGTAATTACACAATATTGTTCGAACTGATAGAACGCTGGGGATGATGAATGTAACAACACCGCAAATGAATAGGAGCGCTAAGTAATACAATAGAATTGAGTTCATACAGAAACTCACAAAAAAACATATTATTGCAGGCAGAATAAATAACAAAGCCAATAGGCTCGACATTCCACTTGCGCATGATACAAGCCACAATCCTAAATATAAAAGAGCGGGTGTTGCAAAGTAATGGATTAGCGTTTTTTCTACTCCAATTACGAATCCAGGATAGGAAACCATGAGAAGTGAAATGATTAGCGCATCCTTCTCCGAACAGATATTTGATGAGATTAAAAAACTTCCAGCAAAGAAAGCGCTGGAAAATATGGATATTAATATTATAAGAGCATACCAAACAGCGTGATTTGGCAACGGACTTAAGAAGCGATGCAAAGAATAAAGATAAGGCATGCCCACTTCTTTGTAGAATCGCCTCATGACTCCCCACGATCGACGATCTGTCCATCCCGCGAGATACCAACCATCAAAATAGCTTCCCGTATTAATTAAAATAAGGCCATGAAATATGACGGTGATTGCAGCTAAGATTATTATAGAATTAAGACTAAAACAGGACGACATTATATTTTAAGTTTTAGACGTACTGCGCTAATTGTGTACTGAAAAAGCATTTTGATAAAACTTGATTTGCTGGTTCCTTGTTTTCGTGTTTTGTAAAGACAGGGAATTTCGACAACTGACAGCCTGTTCTTTTGTGCATAGTAAAGAAACCTAAAATAATAGTCGCCGTAACCGTAAAATATTTTATTTAATGGAAGTTGCAGCAGCTTTTGTTTGTTTATACAAAAATATCCTCCTAGGTTGTCTTGCAATTGAGTGTGGAGTATAATTCGCAACCAGAGATTAAAACAGAAACTTGCCAGATAGTGCGCTTTGTCTTGCATGTTACCTCCTGCGCAAAATCTTGATCCTGTAACGAGATCAAAAGTTTTTTCTATGTGAAGCATTTTTGGAATCTCTTGCGGCTCATGCGTGAAGTCACTATCCATCACAACTATCACATCGCCCGAGGCCGCATCAATTCCCTCCCTTATCGAGTTGGCAAATCCCCTATTTTTTGTCCTTAGCAGGCATCGAACGGATTTTTGTCTCGAATAACGGTTTCGTACAATCTGATGAGTCCCATCTGGGCTATTATCGTCGACGACGATGATTTCCACCTCCTGATCCTTGGGCGCTACTTCTAGAATTGCCTCGATCAAAGGAACTATATTCTTCGCTTCATTGTAAGTTGGCAAAATAACAGAAACGCTCATCGCTTTGACAACCTCATAAAAACAAGTCCGCCCTCATGCAGGCGAATATTTTTTTTAAGCCATGGTTTTAGCATTACGGCCAGCGGTAAAAGAGCCAAGTATCTTATGCCAGGAAACAAACTCCACCGATTTATAGTCTTTTTTAGTAAGAATGACGCGACAGAGAATGGCGCAAGTAGGTCATTCATTAAGCAGAGCGCTTTTCCGTCATACAAAAAGGTTTCTTCAACGAGAAAACCGTTTTTCTTTGCCAAGGTTGCCCATTCCGTTAAAGCGTACGCATGATAATGTTTCCAAAAGCGGTTAAATAAAGTTTTATACCTTTGGGCTAATTTGCTTAGTCCAACCAAACTCAGCAACTGGTAACCGATGGTGTATTCATCAAACCGGTCGGAAGGAACAGTCATATAAAATGACCCGCCTGACTTTAGTAGTCTGTACACCTCATTGAAAACAGGTTGAATATCGGGAATGTGTTCCATTACACTGTTAGAGTAGATTGTTGCATAATATTGATCAGGTCGGGGTATGGAATCTCCCCAGCAACATATCAGTTCGTTGTAGGCTCCAAAATCTCCTGCTCGCTTTAGTTCTTTCGGATTAGGATCGATTCCAGTATCAATCTTTTCGGCAAATACGATCTTCGCGAAAAGACCTTCGCCACATCCGAGATCCAGGATTGGCCTTATGAATGGCAGCGTTTTGTATATCTCTCCCTCCAAGGCTCTTTCTAGCGCTAAGGGAATTGGCGCTACCCCACAATATCTTTCTGCAATATTCCGATTAAACTTCATTTCCTTTTTAAGGCAGTTATTTTTTCAACTATAAATTCTATTTGTCCGTCTTTTAACGATGGAAATGTCGGTAGACTTATGACGTTTCTTGCTAACCGATCAGAAATTGGGATGTCCCCAACGTTTTTGTATATCTTCAACTGATTTGCAGAATAAAATCCATTTCGCGTCTCAATACCCTGCTCGGCAAGTTGTTCCATCACCCGATCGCGCCCTTGGGGGAAGTATTCCTGATCCAGTTCCGCAGCAAGTGCCCATAAGACGGCCTCAACATCTGACCCAAATTTTTGAAGAGTAATGCCCTTCTCCCCCTCAAAAAATCTTCGGTAAGAAGCATGAACTCTTTGGCGTTCGTGAAATATATGATCGATTTTTTTGAATTGAGCACATCCCAGAGCCGCCTGCAGATTGGTTAGCCTGAAGTTATGCCCCGGCACTTCATGCCAGTATCTTTTTCCTAGGACACCGTGGGTTCGGTAGAGCATAGCCTTATCGGCAAGATCTTTTCGGCCTGTTAATACCATCCCGCCCTCTCCGGTCGTAATCGTTTTCGTTGCATGAAAACTATACGTTCCAATATCAGCAATAGTTCCAGATTGGCGCCCTTTATACCTTGAGCCGAAAGACTCAGCCGCATCTTCTAGAACTGGAATCTCGTGGCTTTTTCCCAAATCCATAATTTCATCCATGGGAGATACGTTCCCGTAGGTATGAACGACTACAATAAGCTTGGTCTTTTTTGTGATCGCTCTGCGAATGTTTTCTGCAGTAACACAATATGTCTCTGAGTCTACATCAACGAAAACCGGACAAAGACCCATGAGCAATGCGATATTGGCTGCAGCGAGATAACAAAACCCGGGAACAATAACCTCGTCACCTGCTTTCAAACCAAGGGCAAGATACGCAAGATGAATAGCGGCCGTTCCATTGCATGCGGCCAAGCAAAAAGGAGAGCCAGAAAACAGCCTTGCTGAAGCTTCAAGCTCGTCAATAAAGGGCCCGCCGGAGAGCCAAGTTGAGCGGAGCGCTTTTCTTAAGTATTCTTCTTCTAGGCCCCAGAAATCTGGCTTTGCCCATGGAATATTTGTTGTGTCGTCCATTTTTTTCTTGGATTAGATTACGATCATAACTTGAGCCTGTCTAATTGCTTTATATAAACCCGTAAGACAAGGTTATGATGAGGAATAGATGAGTGCTCCTTAAATCCCACCGCTCTATAAAATGCATTACTGCCAGTTTCATTAATATTGGTCATAACACCATACTCGCTCAATCTAGCATCTCTAACAAAAGCTTCAAAACATGAAATTAGCACTTTTCCGATTCCAGAACCCTGAGACTGTTTATCGACTGCAATTGCGAGCAGTTCCGCTTGGTGCGTTCGATTGCCACTCTTCCTGGAAAAGACGCTCATTGCTTTATTTTTAATTAGCGAAATCATCATGTGAGTAGACCGTGGATTGCCAAAGAGTTGCATCATCATGCTTATAACCAATTTAGATTTTCTTTTTAGGAGTAAGCAAAGGGCATTTTTTTTAAATGATAGTGTACCAGCCAGGAAGCCTATGATTCTGTTGTCCGATTTGATTGCCCATATGTGGATTATGTTTATTTCTAGCAATGCTTTGTAAAGTTCGCTCAGTAATTTCGGGCCCAAAAAAGGTAGCAGGCCATGATTAATTTCTTTTATATGCAAGTAGGCTATTTCTTGAAATTCGGATTTTTTTGCATCTGCAAAAAGTTGAACTGTTTCCATGCGCGCACTAAGTGCGAGATAATGTTTCTCGAACCCGCCAAGTGTAATGGCTTATTTTGATAGGACTCCCTTTACCCGCCAATTATCTCAATCTCAGGAAGAGGAAAAATCATTTTTCCTCCTTTTTGCAGATACTCCTGCTCTCTTTGTAAAATATTGCTTTTGAAGTGCCATGGCATGACAAGAAAATAGTCAGGATTCTTTGCTTTTGCCTCCGCCTCAGAAACAATTGGGATATTTGTTCCTGGTGTGTATTTCCCAAATTTTTCTTGGTTAATTTCTGCTATGCATGGCAACTCTTTCGGTCCTAACCCACAAAATTGGAGCAATACATTCCCCTTCGTTGATGCCCCATAGCCAAAGACTGTCTTCCCAGATGCATTCAAAGCACGAATTAAACTTAGCAAGCTATGACGATGCTTAAATACTCTATCCGCAAACTCCTGGAACGGTTTAATCGTGTTTAATCCCATTCGCTCTTCTTGTTCCAATAGCCAATTAATAACTGCGTGATTGATAGGTAAGGGCGCGTCTGCATGACATGCTGACACGGCAAAACTCCCTCCGTTGATAGAATTCATTTGCACATCTAATGCCTTCATTCCACATGATTTGAGCAGCTTGACCACCGGACTAAGGGAATAATACTCAATATGTTCATGACAGATTGTGTCATATGATGTTGTTCTAAGCATTGAGGGCAAATAACTTTGTTCGAAGTGCCATATTCCATCTGGAGCCAATACTTCAGTGATATCACGAACAAACTTTGCAGGATCTTCTAAGTCATAAAACATTGAGATCGACGTTATAATCTTTGCTTTTTTCCCTTTGGCTATCAAATGATAAGAGTCCGCTGAAAAGAAATCTGGTATTAATTGAATTTCGTCAGTATAGTAATCTCTGAATTTTTTTCCTGTTGGGTCAATTCCGATCCGGATGATGCCAGCAACAGTATAAGCTTTTAATGTCGTGGCGTCGTTGCTTCCAATATCTATGACAACATCGCCTCTAAATAGCGGTCTCAATCTTTGAAGGTATTGAATTTTTTGCGTTAAATGATCTACCATCGATCTGTTTAGTCCAGAGCGATACCCGTAGTTCATTCCGTACATTTGATCGAGATCATAAGAATGGTTTAGTTGAACTAAACCGCTATCAGGACACCAAACCAACTCAAGCGGTCCTTCTGTAATTGCCTCCTTGGGACTGGACGGGAAAACCCCTGTTAGTTTTTGCGTGCCTAGACTCAAAACAGGAATAAGGTTTGTACTTTTTGAAATTCGACAAGCCGTGATCTTAGCTGGTTTCATGGCAACTAATTTCCTGATGGATAATACATATACAATGAAACTTTGAAAGGTGTTAGAGCGTAGAATAAAAAACCAGTATTTGGCTCAATATCATAATCTAAGATTTTTACGAAAGCCGGTTGTTTGGCATTAATACTTAATATCCTACTCATTTTTATATATTGATCTTAACTTTTTATATATTGCTTTATTTTCTTTGTGTCCGAATTTATATACGCTCATCAAATATGGAGTGGCATAATCTCCTGTAGCAACGTATTTATTTTTATGACAATCTTCGGGGTAGTATTTAATACGGCTCCTCATTTTTTTTGAAAAGGTGTTTAATCCTCTCGAAACATATTCTGCACCCATTTTTTTCCTAATTGTGGTAAGTATTTTTCGTAGCGCTATTCTTGCGATAATCATGAAAGTATTTTGTTAATGCAGTTTTTTATTTTTACAACATCTTCGTGCCCCCAAAACAAAAACTGGTTATTCTGTGCGAACGGGAACTTTGCGTGATTGTCGCTTGCACCAAGCATCTCCTTCTGAAATTTTTCTTCCAGTTTAGTGATCACATATGGCGTTTTTGAGTAGACTGCACCCATAGCGAACCCACTCATTGAGCCTATGAACGCGTCAGCCTTTCCCATAAGAAAAAGTTCATCCTTTAACCGCAGTCCTTTATTTCTCAATGGATAAACATTCTTAATGGCCAAGATTTCTTTAAAATACTCTTGTTGTGCGCCGGCATACCAAAAATCAACCTTCCCATTTGTGAGGCTATTAATATATAAAAGAGTTTGTACCCATTTCTTTGGATCAGAATCTCGATAGATATTTGCAGGAGAATCGGAGGTCATGGAGTTTCTTAAATGTAAAAATACTTTGATATTCTTCGAATTTCCCAGTTGTTTAGCTGCTTTGTTGGGAGGCATGCTTGGACGGCCTAAAAGAGGAATAAAGCCGTACTTTTTATAAAATCTAATAATTGTGTAATGTGACATGTAGTCAACCTGATCGGCCGCAAGATGAATCAAAGGAGGCCAAAGATCTAGTTGTGGGCGCTGATGGCTTAGTAAGGCCGCTTTAAATACTAAATAACGGTCACTTTCGTACTGAACAGTGTGCTTCATCGGTATGCAAAAGAGTGAATCCTTAAGCCTTTCAAAGAAGATTTTATAATTTCCTTCCTTAATGTGCGGTTGTAGTTTGTAGTTCGACGGATTTTTTGGATCAAGAAGAACAATTATTCTTATAGAATTAGATTTATTCTTGAGAGCCGTGCACATTAGATTTACCTGCCATGTTAGGCAATCACCCAATGCATAGGGCATCGCCGAGAAATCGAGAACACCCCAAGTTTTTCTGGACCTTGTCGGCTCCAATAACCTAGCTGGAATAATGGCCTCAATATCACGCCGTAACCACTCAGGCAGATGTTTATAGCTCTCTTCCTTTTCGAAGAACTTTTTGAATGCGTTATTATGTTCCATGGAGAGCTCGATAAGTAATGGCTTAGGGTTGAGTACGTCTTTTTTTATGAAAAAAAGACATAATCCCAATCCCCTCGGTATCCTGTTCTGTTAAATAAAAATTCCCACTCCTTGAACGAAAAAAAACATTCACAGGTAAGTTGCCAGTGCATTAGATTTAACATCTCTGGCACGTTCCTATAGCTGTCTACTACAATATATTTATTTTTCTTGGAAATCCGCTCGAGATTTTCCAGTGCCCCCCACAACGCAGGTAATTCCAGATTATGCAAGGTATTGATGGCCAGCACGAGGTCGTACGACTTATCTTCTATTTTCGAAAGTTCAGCTGCATCGCCTCGTTTTAGGCAATGAGCCACTTCGGCTTTACAATTCTCTAAGGCATATTTTGAAATATCGACACCCTCCACCACTAGACCCGGCACGGCCTGTTGGAGTTCATAGACCAGATATCCCTTGCCGCACCCCAAATCCAAGACCCTTTGCCCGCTTTTTAACTGATAGTGAGATGCTAGTTTTTCTGCCAAGGCCCGCCAGCGACCATCATACTGGTACCCCCCGTACCCGGTATCTCGAGATCCATCCCAGTACTCCTGTCCAAATTTGCGGGCAAGCAGGGAGTGTTCCGTTTTTTTTCCAGTAAGCACCCGCGCAAGATAGTCACGTTTAGTCGCAGTATGAATTTCGTCGAAAAAATGTAACTCAGCCATCCGCTTACTACCTAGCCTTATGTGCGCAGAACGTAGGCAGGATTCACTGTTTTGAGATAATCCAAGTATTTGCGCCCCCAGGCAATGACCTCCTGAATTCCATTTTCTATTGAAATTTGCGGTTCCCAACCAACATCTTTACGAATCGCCGAACTATCCAGCCAATATTGGGAATCTTGTCCCAGCCGATCCGGAACCACCTCGCAAAGTTGTTCAAAGGGTATACCAAGTCCTGAGGCAACTTTTTCGACTAATTCCCTAATACTGATTGGAGCGGCTGGGCCGGCATTGTACACACGCCCAAGGGGTGCCTTCTCAGCGACTAGATGAATCGCACGACCAAGATCATCTGCGTGAATATAAGATTTCTTGGCACGCCCACCTCCCTGCAAAGGCAATTTTTGACCGGAAAGGCCACAAACCACGGCCCGAGGTACCACCCGGTGCAATAACTGGCCGGACCCATAGGCATTTGAGGGTCGGATGATATTCATTTTGAACCCCAAGACCTGGGAGACGGACAGAAGATACATGTCAAAGGCGGCCTTCGATGCCGCGTACGGGCTTGTTGGGCGAATTGAGTCATCCTCTTTGGACGGTTTGTCCACCGAGCCGTATAATTCGGACGTGCCGATCTGAATGAAGCGCTGAAGGTAATCCCGTTTCATCAACTCCTCAGCCATTTTAACGAGGGCCGTCCCATTCGTATCGAAAAAACGCCAGGATTTTTTCCATGAAACTGCGCCCTCTCCCTGAGCCGCAAAACAAACAATGACATCGGGACGAACTTGATCGAAAAGCTCAAAAAGTCGATCTTGCTCGTGCACTAGATGAATCTGGTGGTAGGCGTAACGCGCATCTCCCTTGCCAACTTCAAGTGTCCAAGCAGGTTCACGCTCGGGATTTCGACCTACGCTGATTACACGGTTTGGTTCGGCATGCTCGAGCAGGTACTTCGCAGCATGGACTCCGAAGGATCCACCACCCCCAAGAACGACATAAGTTTTAGACTTCATGAAATAATCCCCTTTCTATTTTTTGGCAAACATGACGCGGGCTGCCCGCACAATGCTGTTTTCATCAGGATAAAAGTGGGGCTCGCAGGCTGAGGACATGGGGGTGTGGCTATCGGGGAACGTCACTCTGCCAGGAGCGGCAACCAACCGCTCGTTACAATGCTCACAGACCATGGCAATAATCTCAGCAGATACCCCGGCGGTACGCCAAGCGGGATCTGCAACCAGTAGTCTTCGTGTGCGTGCAACCGAGGAACAAATTGTATCCTCATCTAAGGGGGAAAGTGAGCGCGGATCCACAACCTCAACTGAAATGTCTTCCTTAGCAAGAATATCCGCTGCTCGGAGTGCGGAGGGAACTAAGTTTCCTATGGCCACCAAAGTAAGATCCTGACCCTTGCGGCGGACTGCAGCGTGACCAAACCGAACACGATAGGGAGCCTCTGGGACCGGGTTCGTCATGGAGTAAAGCGATCTGGGCTCAAGTATAACCGCAGGATCGTTGCCTAGGATGCTTTCGAGTAACAGCCCTTTGGCATCGTAAGGGGTCGAGGGCATAGCCACCCGAAGGCCGGGCAAGTGAACAAACCAAGATTGCAGACTTTTGGAATGTTGGGGCCCTTGTCCCCAGCCCTTGCCGATGACGGCTCGGATGGTCACCGGCAACCCGGAAGAACCGTTGGATTTGAACCTCCAAAGAGAAAGCCAGTTGGCAATGGCGTCCATGGAATATAGTGCGAAGTCCAAACGATGATGAATCAAAACTGGCCTCTTTCCCGCCAAAGCCAATCCGATGCCAACGGAAGTCATAAGACTTTCCGCAACCAAAAAATCGCGAACACGGTCTCGACCGAATTTTTCGGCTAGCCCCAAGGTGCTGCCAAACACCCCAGGTTTTCGATCAATCAATTGGCCCAGTAAAAGGACATCCTTTGAAAGCTCCATCGATTGAGCCAAAGCTTCGTTGATAGCTTGAGAATAAGAAATCTTGCGGGAAATCATTGGCAACAACCTGAATGACCTCTAATAGGGAGCCAAGATGGCATCGGGTTGGTAACCGTCGAAATTTTCCAGACTTCCCTCGGGGAGCAGGTCAGCAGCAAGCGGGGGTTCGGCGGACATGTTTTTGGCCAGATACGAATCAGGTGAAGGAAAGGGGCTCGATCTTGCGTAAACCAGAGCTTCGTCAATTTCACGATCGACCTCATCCAAAAAGACCTTTTTTTTCTCCGGTTTCAAGAAACCAGACTTCTCCATGGCGGTCTCCATCAAGTGAACAGGGCAATGACTCTTCCAGAAATCAGCGGCTCCTTTCATGCGGTAATCAGCAAAATCATCAGATTCCGGGCCGACATGAGCAGTCCATCGGTACGTGTAAAACTCAAGGAAGACCGGCCCTCCCCCAGCCCGCGCACGCTCAAATGCGCGCTGAAGCGTCTGATATGCCAAGGTGACATCATTGCCAAAATGGGCCTCACTGTGCATGCCGAATGTAGCAACCCTCTCCGCGATGTTGTCCCGAGCCTGTCTTTCCAGCTGGAGGGAATACATGGAGTAGAGGTTGTTTTCGCATACGTAAACAAGCGGTAATTTTTTTGCCGCAGCATATGTCACTGCTTCCCAAAAAGCTCCTTCTTCGGTCGCGGCCTCACCAAAACCAGCTACCGCGATGTCAGAAGTCCCCGACATTTGGATCGCAGTAGCTACCCCAGCAGCAATACTCGAAGCACCCGTCAAAATAGCACCACTATGGAATCTCGAGGGGGGGTGCGAGATCTCCTGAGATCCAGCCAACCCGCCGTTTGCTCCAGTCGATTTCCCAAATAGCTCTGAGACAAGCTCTTTGAGTGGTGCGCCCTTGGCAAAGTAGTACCCATGAGAGCGGTGATGGGCGAACATATGGTCTTGGGGGCGCAAGAGCATTTTTAAAGCGGAAGAGACGGCCTCCTGTCCGATGATAAAGTGGATTGGGCACTTCATCTCATTGGCAACACGATATTCCACCATCAAACGCTCTTCGATTCTTCGCAGCCTAACCATATTTTTGTAAAGATCCCAAAGGACTTGCTCTGTCAGTCCTTCCAGCTTGGGAGGCGGTCGCACCCCGCCAGCGACAAGGTTTGTATGATTTATGGATACAGAATTCAACGTACAAACTTATCGGGCCCAATGAAGCCGATCAAGAGGCAATATATTTACCCTCATGATTTTACGGAGACTAATATGTCTCCAGCACCGCACTCCTTTTCTGAATTCAAAACCTGGATGGCAAGTTGCCAAATAAGCTTTTGATAACCAGGCATAGCAAGAGTTGCGCCCTTTTCCAAACTCACGAAGCGAAGATCCTGTCCCTCAAAACAATGTACCTTTTGTTTTTCATCATACCTTGCCAAAAAAAGATGGAGTGGGTATGAAGGCCATCCGGGGTGGAAGCAATCATAGATAGACAAGAGCCACTTCATGTCGTCACAGAGATATCCGGTTTCCTCCCGAAACTCGCGACAAGCTCCTTCCTCTAAGGTTTCCCCAGGCTCGATGTGCCCTCCGGGGAAAACCCACTGGCTGGCCGCGCGCAACCCTGGTTTGTCGTCCCGATGCTGCAAAAGAGCCCTTTGGTGGGAATCAAGCAAGACAACGCCGCAGACAGCGGATGACCCGATTGCCGAAGCAGTTAAAGGAATCTCCTTCATCGCATTTTTCCCGAGAACTCAAGAAGCCCCGACCTTAGGTCAGTAAAATCGAATTTCGAAAGCCAACGGGAATCCGCTGAGGCGGAAAAATCCTTATGGGTAATTGGATTTGTGCGCGGGAGATGCCTGATTTGTGTGCCAGAAATAAGCTTCTGAAGCTCGCAGGCTATTTCTGCAAATGTCACACTTGAAGGGGGGACAAGATGTATAATCCCATCGGCCCCCATGCGAAAAAACCCTTTCAGCGCGCGAATAGCATCCGAAATCCAAAGATGCGGACGCCTCTCTTCTCCGCTACCAAAAAGATCGATGATCCCGTTTTCTAATGCCGACCGAACGAATCGGTTCGGGCCATACGCATTGTGGGTGTCGCCGGGCCCATAGACGGCACAAAGCCTTACGATCAAGAGAGGAACTCCCATGGCACTACAGGCCTCAACCAACATTTTCTCCCTAGCCAGATGCATAATGCCGTACAGGCTACTGGGGCACGGCAGATCGTTTTCGGCAAGAGGGGGCAGGTTCTCACAAAAAACGGCATCCGAGCTTATGTAAATCATCCGCCCAGGTTTTTTGCGTTCCATCGCTTTCACCACTTCAGAGCCCATCTGGCAATTTTTGAGAAAAGTTTCCGTATCTCGCCCCTTATCAGGAGCTATCGATGCTAGAAAAAAAATTGTGTCATTCTCCCCGAGCAGTTCCCCAAGCTTTTCTCCCGCACCTTTTGCCTCCAAGTTTAGTGTCTGCCGGCTAATGGGGAGACTATCGGAAAATGTTTCCCGCAGGTACTTACCTAAAAACCCCCCGGATCCCAGCAAAACGGGCCGGCTCAGATCAGAATTACCTTTCGACACGAGAAATTTGATGGGGAAACAACACAGACTCCCATTCTGGAAAGGATTGTTTCAAAGAGGAAGGATCGAAGGGGCGCAGCCCGCCGTGAGGCATAGGCCCGGTGCGCGGACGTGTTTTTACCAAAATCTTATATTGATTGGCAATCATGTCCGCAATTTCTCGGAAACTTACGGTCTGGCCGGACACTGCGTTGATGACTCCGGTGCTACCATGAATCACAACCCGCGCGATGATTTCCCCAACATCCCCAACATGAACATGGTCCCGCCGCTCCTCACCCTCCCCAAAAAGAACAATCGGTTTTTTTTCGCGGGCCAGACGCAGGAACTGGTTGGGACCGTATCCGTTATGTGGATCCCCTTCCCCGTAAACCAAAGTGGGACGAACAACAGCCAAGGGAATGTTGCCGAGGGTTTGTAGCATCAGCTCCCTTGCAAGATGCATCACTCCGTGCAGAGAGCTCGGGGCAGTGGGAGTAGCCTCCGAAAGAGGGCGGGGCTCATCGGCATAGACGGCATCGGAACTCACATAAACCAAATGAGCCGGCACGGTTTTTGCGCAGGCCTGCAGAACAGCCTGAGCCATCCGCAGGTTGGCCACCAGCATGTCCGGGTTCTTCACCGGTGCCTTAGCAGATACAAAAACCAGTGTGTCGCCAGCTTCGAAATAACCAGCCAGCTTTTCTCCGGCGTTTTCAGTCGTCAGATCTAGATCGGCGCTCCGCAGAGCCGAAACTTTCCACCCCTTGAATGCGAGTCGACGGGCGACCTCGCCGCCGACAAAACCTGCTCCCAAAATTAACGCCCGGCCACTCGGCAAAGGCTTGCCAAAATGGTGCTTTAGCACGATTGGTTTCCCTCCCCTAGAGTGTAGCAGTCGGCACGACTCTTCCTCCATTCGGATGGCTTGAGCACCTGATACGGATCAATCACGATTCGCCTCCTCATGACGGACAGAGTCTTGGCAGGATTCATTCCACGAAACTGCTTCCACGGGGCAAGAATCACAAGCACATCCGCCCCCCGACAAGCTTCAAGGGCACTGCAAACCTGCTTCACTCCATGGATTCGTCTGGGAAGGATGGCAACTGGGTCATAAGTTTTTTTCAGTTTTGCTGGGGCTGATGTCAAAAAATGAACCGCGGGAGAGTTTTTAGTCGAAGAGGTATCTTCTTTGTAGGCTACGCCCCAAACCGCCACCTTAGCGGATGAAGAAGAGATCTTGTTTCGTCTCAAAGCTGCGCGGTATGTGCGGGTCGCCCAATCCCGGTGATGCTTGGAGGCTTGGATCCACCCTTTCACAAGAGAGAGGTTGGCCTCTTTTCCTTTCACTATTGATCGAAGTGTCTGCAGATCCCGTGGCAAATTGCCCCCCCCTACCCCTAAGCCCGGAGAGAGATAAGCCTTGGGACCAATTCGCGCATCGAGACGAAGCGCCGGTGCAATCTGAAGCCAATCGGCCCCCACCATTGCTGAAGCTTCCGCAAGTGTATTGGTCGTGCAAACGCTTGAAACCAGGAAAAAATTGATGGCAATTTTACTTAGCTCAGCACTTTCCAGCCCCATGACCAGAACTGGACAACCAAAAGCCCGCTGCCACTTCTGGAATTCAGGGGGCAATGCTTTTTTGGGGTCTCGGGCTCCCACAATGAATCGCTCTGGGTGCATAGCCCTATCGACCGCACGCCCGAAAACCAGTGTTTCAACCTGATAGAAAGCTTCCAACCCACATTTTTCAGCGAAGGGTATAAATTTTCTTCGACTGAATCCGGGATCCACTTGGCTGATCAATACCACAGTTGTTCCCAGCCGTATCGACTTCAAGGTTGTTCGGATCAATGCCTCCAAGGGACGAGTATCACTCCGGTCTTCTTGATCCGTGGACACATCCAGAGAAAAGAAAATTAGGTCACATTTTTCTAGAAGCGCTGGCCGAGAGCCCCATTCCACCCGACCCCGAAATTTCTGCCAAAGTTCATGCAGGCCGGGTTCGTTGACGGAAAATTTTCCCTTCTTTAAATCTGCCACAAGTTTTTTGTTGGAGTCGAATCCACAAACCTTCATCCCCCGGGCTGCTGTAGCCATTCCGTACAGAATTCCCAAATGCGTCAAACCGGCAAAACCGACTCTCATGAAACAACCTGCCTTCTTAGTTCCTCAAACATCGCCTGAATCCAAATGTCGTTTTTCAAATTGTGACTTGGCTTTAAACATAGCGACTTGAAATGGCTATACTCTGCCTCCCACGTTGGATCGGCCTTTTCAAGTGTGTCGACTCGCTCCTTGGGCCTGCCACTCGGCAGAGCTCTGTTTCTCACCGTCAGGGTGCTTGGGCCCCACTTGCAGAGACAGTCAACGTGGAGGGATCCCTTTTCTCCCCACAGATCCAGTCGAAAGCTATTTCTCCAAGAGAGAAGGCTGACCTCATACTGCATCAGAATCTCTCCTTGGATCGCAAATTTAGCATAATCTGGGGCTTTGTTTTCAAAGCGCTGGACTGCCCATAAACTGGGAAGTGCCTTGGGCTCTCCAAATAGGAATAGAGTCCAGTCCAGAAGATGGGACCCGAGGTCAGTAATTACGCCTAAGTCTCGATCCCGCCAAGGGGAGTTTCGCACATCTCGAACCGTGCCGTTCCCATAAAAGAAATTTGCTTGATAAATCTTCCCTAATTCACCTGACAACAGAATCTGCCTCGTTGTAACCAAGTGTGGCTCAAACCGGTGGTTGTACGCTGTATAGCATACGACATGTTTTTCTTCCGCTAACGTAGATAATTCTTTTAATTCTGTCCGTGATTTTCCCAAAAGCGGTTTTTCAACAAGCACATGCTTCCTATTCTTAAGGAGATACTGAAGTAATCGAGGTTTTGGATCGTCTGGTATACAACAAAGTGCCGCATCAAAACTTTCTAAGGGCACATCCTCAATGCGCTGATAAGTAGCTTCCGAAATCTTTGGATCAACTGTGGCCACTACCTCGTTGCCAGCGATCCGTTGCCTTTTTTTTCCCTGAATTCCTAAGCCGACCACAATACAATTCATGCGATAGTTGGTTCGTCCTCTATTCGAAATGAGCCGCTTGCCGGATTTTTTCCAGTCTTACCCGAGCTGCCTGCGGATCAATAGGATGATTTCCATCCCGTTCACAGGCCAGGGATGCCGCCACGGAGCCCAAAATTGAAGCGATCACAGGACACTGCTTTTTCACCAATGCCAAAGTGGCATAGGAAAGAAGCGCATCCCCCGCACCTACTGCATCCACTAAGCGATCAACAAAAGAATCCACCGTGAAAAAAGACCGTACTTCCGGATTGGGAGCGCGGTAGGTCATCATTCCCCTCTCGCCCATTTTCAACATCAGATAACGGCATTTTGCCCGCTGATAGAGTTCCATGGCAAGAGGCCGTATTGTCGAATCCTGATCCCCTAGGGCAAAGCGGGCTTCCCTTTCGTTGGGTGTGATCAAATCAAAGCCCTGAAATTCCAAAATGTTTCCCCACCGACTCGCCACCTGACTGTCGGCCACTTTGAGAACTTCTTTTGGCAACGCCTCCGAAAGTTTTGGAATCGTTCCTGAACTAAAAATGCCGTGTCGGAAATCAGAAAAGACAACAGCATCGG
>Ga0164294_10002782_pt1 | contig 15632 bp, 24 predicted proteins | sample GEODES005metaG_FD_111479 | JGI IMG/M metagenome (GOLD analysis project Ga0164294, IMG submission 111479) | Oligotrophic lake water microbial communities from Sparkling Lake, Wisconsin, USA - GEODES005 metaG | ecosystem: Environmental > Aquatic > Freshwater > Lake | place: USA: Sparkling Lake...
GCTGCGCGGTTTCCGCCGTCTGTTCCGCCGTTGATTAGCGCGGTTCCGACTGCTGCATCTGTGGTCTTTGCATAAGCAAATTCCATTTGGCGTACGAGTTCTGCAAAGAATGCAGGAGACGACCTGTCGAGAAGCTCCAAACTGAAGGTTTGGCGGCCCATGAACTTTTGGACACTCACTGAAACGAAGGCTGCGTTTTGGTCGGTTTCTGATCCGCCGTTGCCTTCAGCTGCAAGTGAAACTGTTGGAGCAACTGTGATCTTTGGGATCTCGAATGTCATACCTGCATCAGGTAGAGCACCGCGAGATACTGAATCAATAAATGGGCGATCTGCGTTTGAGATGCCGTTAATTACTTCGGTTAGTTGGCGTGTTGGTACTAGGCCAGCGTTATCTGTTGTGTCTGCTGCTGCAGCAACATACATACGAGATTCTTCATTGCCTAACTTTGCACGTACTGAATGCTCGAGATAAGAAGCCTTATCAACGATTGGGTTACGAACAGTAGTTGAAATGTAAGGTGCTGTTGCAGCCTTAACTTCAACCTTTGCAGCCTCTACCGTTTCTGCGGCAGGAGCAACTTCTGGAACGGTAGTGTCTGACACTTGTTCTCCTTCTGTGGTTGATTGTGTTTCTTCCTGAGATGTCTCAGAAACTTCATTTTGTAGGGCCGCTACTTTTGCGACCTCTGCGCCCGGTATTGCTCCGTCTGTGACCAAGCTGACCTCTATGAGATTGGATGCGCTAATAGCCATTACGCCATCCTCGTTATTCCAGTCTGCAACATCTACGCCAACGCTGAAATCGCTGCGAAGGCCAGTTGCAGCTTCTTCGAGTGCGTCATTTCCTGCGGTTGTCTTAGCGATCTTAAATTCTGCTGTGATGCCTTCTGCATCTTGCTCGAATGAAACCATTTTACCTAATGGGCGAGTTACATCGTGCTGCAAAACTAGTTTAATGTTTTTAGCCATTGTGATGGAATCTTCTTTGAACATAGTACGACCTGCTGAGGTGTTGCCTTCAGCATTCCAGGACACGATGCGACCAGCGATAATGCGGGATTCTGTATCTGCCGCTGTAATCGTGTATGGCATAGTTATTTTCATCGGTTCTCCTTATTGTCAATCAGGTCTTCTTCTTCTCTAATCTGCTCAACGCTCATTGCGCCAATACGATTTAAGATTTCATAAACTTGAGCGCGCTGTAGTGCATCTGAGCGCAGGAAGTTGTCTAGGCTAAAACGAATTTCACCAGTTGAAGGGCAAAAGTCCGGCATGCTGAGGCGCTGTTCGATAGCAGCCAAAATTGGCTTCATGGAGAAATCAATAAGAGAACGGCGCTCTGAAACGCTGTTGCTGTAGGTCATACTTGTAGTTTCAGCACTTACGAAATAAGCAGGAAGGTTGCAAGCGCGAGCCAATTCCAGCGCGACATATTGGCGAGCCTCATTTAGTTGTAACTTGGCAGGATCGATGCCCAGCGCTTGCAATTCAACATCCGCATTTAGGAACGCGGTTGATTTAGTAAGGCGAGCAGTTCTCCATGACTCGAGAAGTTTAGAGATGCGCTCTGCTGGAAGATTTGTACCATTTGATTTAAGAACTTGGAGTGGTACTGGCTCCTTAGCAAAAGTTTCAGCAGCTTGTTCAAGAGCATGAGCGGCGCGGATTGTGCGGCCTGCTCGATTTAGTAAGCCTTCATCTAAGCCATAAAATACAACCAGCGAACCTACGCCATTAGTAGGAACGATTGATCCATCGACTTGGTAGCCAACGATTTCAGTTTGATTATTGTTTAATTTTACTGTTACGCGATCTGGAGCAACGCGAGTCCAAGCGCGAACGCGACCTGTATCTCCGTACTGCTCCAAAACTTGTCCATAAGCGCGGCCTTCGAAAAGTAAGTCTTCGGCTAGCCAGGCATAAACCGCAGAACCCGGAACGCGTGGATCTGGTTGATTAATTACTGCTGGAGTTGCCATGTGTGAGCCATCGAGTTTTGAATACTGCTCAAGTGGCAATGCTGCAAGTGTTGAGCAAATTATATTACGCGCTCTGGCAATAGTTGGAACTGCCATTGCTTGCTGGCGGCTTGCTACGGATTGAGTAAATACGAAAGGATTAAAAGATGCTGTGTTGTTGAACGGTGCAGGTGTCGAAGCCGCATCAACTGTGATTTCGGTTGTTGGCTTAGGCGTTGTAAATAAGTCCCTGATTCCCATTGGACATATTATACGCTACTGTCCAGACATTATCCTACTTGAATGTCTACTTCGGATTCTCCGCGTGTTGCGAAGTGAGTAACCATTGCCGAAGCAACTGCACCGCAAACTATTCCGCTTTGCTTTCGACCCATTACCCAACCGCCATCGCCTCGAGTTAATTTAACTGCCGATAGAACTTGCTTGGTTAATTCTTCTTGATCTGCATGCGCAAGCCGCATCGATGAAACGGCAGAAACAAATTCATCGCAACTTTGCTGGTATTCTTGCGAGTTAACTTCATGGATTGGGATTCCTGCTGGGGCTAATCGAGCGGCAACTGCTGAAGCGGTCGATTTTGAGTAGGCAACGGCATTAACTGGGAACTTGCGAACCCAATAAGCAATATCGTTGGCCATTTCAAGATCATCAAGGTTAACTGGGTTGAACCAAGTATGAAGAAGACTAACCATGAAACGATTGCCATCGATGCGTTGGCCAGCAACGAGAGAGGCGTGTTTTCTGTCCGGGCTTAGATCGATCGCCATCCAAGTATCTTTCTCGACATCGAGCTGAGGCAGATCATCGGCCTTGCACTTCTTCCATTCGGCTTCTGAGATAACTGGGTTAATCATTGAAACGAATTGGCACAATATCTCGGTTCTAAAAATATCTTCGCGATCCGAAAGGCTATCTGCAATATTATCTTCATGGACTGTGTGGCCTAAACTCGGATTGCTTTGATACCAGGCTTCTTTATCGGTTATCTCGGCTCCTGGTTCCGCGCTCCATTCGAACCAGCCAATAGAATCATCTGCGCCTTCACTTGCCGCTAAACCTCGCTCCCTAAACTTATGCAGCAAAACCGAATTAGCATGGCCAGCGTTGGAATATACATAGGCTTGAGGATTCGAGTTAGACATCTGAGTAAATCGCATCGAACTCCAGACATCTTCGGTATCGAACTCTCTAAGTTCATCAATGTGTATTACATCGGGCGCGGCAATACCTCGAGCGGCTGAGTTACCTGCTCGAATTAAATACCGGGCTTTATTCTTAAATCGAATTTCTTGAGATCCTTTAGATTCATATTTCTTGGCAAAGTTGTCTAGGAGCATCTGAGAGTTATCGATTATCTCTCCAACCTTAAAGAAGATTTCGCTCGATGTAGTTAACTTATGAGCGGTAGCCAGGTGCATCTTCTCGCCTAGAACATAGATCCCGAACAGGATTCGAAGCGCCATGAATGTAGATTTGCCCTGTTGGCGTGGCAACATGATTCCAATTAGCGGATGCGCCCAACGGCTATCTGGCTTATATCGAAGGCAGTCTCGAGCCAAGCCTTCCTGCCAAGGTAGCAACGGCAACCCAATATCTATGCAGAACTGGATCATCTCATCGCCCCTGGTAGGTAAATCAAGCGGCTTTGAGCGAATTCTAGGGATCTGGGAGCCTTTACGCGGTTCTGTTACCCCTACCTCAACCGATGTAAGCCCATCTGAGCCTGTTTCAGCCGTCATGACTGGTTCTCATCCGAACTGAGCCGATAATGACTGTTTGAGTCGTTTTTGGGGTAAAAAGAAACAGGAAGGGTCGGGGGTGTCCTTGCCCTATCAAAAAACCTACCCCCCTTACTACTATTGCATCGAGAACATAAGACCTGAAGATTTGAAGGGTTATCGTCTCCACCCAAGTGCCTGGGAATTATGTGGTCAACGCTAAGGCCTTCTTCTGTCCCACACATCTGGCAACATCCATCGCGTTGAATAACCATCTCTCTTAACTTACGCCAAGCGGATGTAGACCCGGTATTACTTAGCGAGGATCTCTTGCTCATTGCCAGCCTTTAGTCTTTAGATGATGTAACGCATTGCAGTAGTTAGGTTCATCGTACTTCGTTACTCCATATCGATTGGCTATGTAATACCAGAATACCCAGAATTGATAATCGTATGGCTTGCCTTTAATTGATTCGCTCTTAATCTGATAGTAACCATAAGTCTGTTTCTTACCGGATTTGTTACCTATTGCATCAATCTTCCATCTACTTTCTCGATAAATGATTTCGTTATGGCATAAGTATTGCTTATCAGTTAATTGCTTATTAGCCAGTTCTTTTAATGGCACTATTGAAGCCTCTAATCTAGGCATAAATGCCATAGATAGAGATATCCCAATAACAACGGCTAACTCTCGCGCTACGCCTTTCAGGCGCGAGTTGAAGCCTTGATGGCTTCTAGCCGATAGTGTACCGACTCGACCAAGCACATTCGCATAAGTCCTGCTAATACTGCGTGTCTTATTTTGAATCAGTTGAGTAAAACCCGGAACCTTTGAAGGAGATACCGAAACTGCTATAAATCTTGCGCATTGGTTCATGACATAAACCGCATTCAACCAGGTGATCTTCATTGATCTTCAGCTCCTTTTCGTAGCGAAGGTTTGCCTCGCATCGATCGTTAGTGCATTCGAATTCATAGATTGGCATTACTTGGCCACTCCATGCATTGTCTGAATATGACTTAGCATCATTTTGCTAACTCCTGCTTGACCCCCTAGAAAGTCATAAGCCGATAGTAACGAATAGCCGCAGAAGCAAGTGTGCGCTGCTTTAGGTAGCACATTATCTTCATTACTCATTTTCATCCTCACACATTACGCATTTAGATCGCGACAGAACATAAGCGCCACAACCCTTGCATTTACTTATATCAATGTCTGAGTATAAATCCTTACGCCCCTTAAACCCAGCAGCAATCAGTAACTCCACCAGATCGCCAAGGCGTAGCATTGCGACATACTGCTCTGCTGTTTCACCTTGCCCATTTAATCTAAAACAAGCAAACCCCAATAAGCCGCTTTTAGATGTCCTAGTTTCGATCTGGCGGAGTGTCCCTGATACATCGAGTCCTGTACGCGCTTTTACCTCGCAGTCGAACGGGACATTGAGGATATCGCGGCCATTACCTCGACCAACTGAAGCGCCTTCCCAGGTGCGCCTCAGAAACTCTGCTACTACTCTTTCGGTGCGAAAGCCCCGATGCTTTCTACTTTGAGACATTTACTGCGTGGCATTTCTTGCATGACCATGAAAGTATTTGTCCTTGAATATAGAACGCTAATTCTTCTTTAGGAACTGGTTCATTACACAGATGACAGATAATTCTTACCTGTAATGAATTGAGCAATTCTTGATGTTTAGCCTTTTCTGCCAATTCGTTATCGTTCGGAATGTTTTCCCATTCACCATCTTGGTTCATAAACTGTAAACCGCTCATGATCTAGCCTCCTGTGGTTTCCATGCGCCATTGTTATCAATGACATACCAGATGGGATCGCACTTATCGACCTGCGCCCAAGTCTCTTGGCGTTGAGGCTGTACCGGGCAACTCATGTTCGCCCAAGCCTTGCCGTTCTTGTTACCAGTTCTCCAGATTCGCTCACCATGTTTGCAATGAGGTATATCTTTATCGATCTTGGTTGCGCCTAACACTTCCTGAACTAAGGCAACTGCATCCGAAGCTGAAGGTGCAGGTTGTACCGCTTTAACACTCCAAGGATCATTTTCTACTGGCATTGTGATCTTGTCCGCTAACTTTTCGGTAAACCGTTTTGGTTGGTCATTATTGACTTTTGCCATTTCTGAACGGCTAGGGCGTTTGCCTTTCGCAGCATAACCTGCGTTAGCCAATGCACGACCAATCGAACTTGTCTCGCAATTTTCAAGCGCCGAAGTAGAATTAACTCCTCGCGTACTGACGGTTTCCTCTGCATAGCCAGTTGTCCAAGGTTGTGCATCCACCTCAGTTCGATAGATAGCAGCCTGAACAATAAAGCGCTGCAAGGTATGCTCAACGAGCGTAGTAAATATTCTGCCATCTGGATGTTCCTTCCAAAACTTCTCTAGGCGTTCTTCGACTGTTTCGTAATCTTCTAAATTAAACATAAAGTTCGTTCTCCTCTGTATGCAATTGTCCGGCAATGGCTAGGTAAGCAACTGCGTCAACATAAGTATCTACCTTTGCTGTTTCCATGCTTCTAGCAATTTTGACGAGTGCCATGCAAGTTGCGACTTGGTAATCTGTAATTGGCATTTCAAGATAACTCGCCCATAGGGCTGCTGTTCTTGCCATATTGTCTGACGGATGACCGTAATCCTGACCACGATCCTGGATCGTTGCTCTGGCTTCGTTGAGGTAATCACGAGCCATCATGCTCTGACCTGATCGCGCTGCTCGTAAAACTTGCGAACTGCCTTGCGACCTACAATGTAGCCATCTCTATGGCCTATTTTGTACCCCATAAAGAATATTAGGATTGCTCCTGCTATTAAGATTAACTCTAATATTGACATCTTGCTCCCTTTGACCAGAACTTCTGGCCTTCTTAAGAGAAGTGAAGCATGACTAGCCGACAGAACCGCGACCATTTAGATAACGAAACGGTAACAATTCTGCTTCGTCCATAGCGTCATCGATCGACCAAGTTATGTCGTTATCGAGATCGTCCATACCTACGCCCATGAACTTGGAATGTTCCATCTTTCTCGATATGAATCAGATCTACTTGGACATTCTTGCCATTCTCAGTAACGATGGCGAATGCCTGCTGCCAGTTAGGCGTAGAGACATACTTAGCGTGTTTCAAGTCCATTGCATGTCCCACTTCAACTCCATGGAGAACACGCCTTAAAACCCCGTTAGAAGCCTCAGAATGGGCACTTCTACCTGCTCTATGTGTGTGTCCCATGATTACACTTTGGCCATGGCGTTTAGCCTGGTTCAAGGCTGATAGTCCAGGATTAGGATTAAGACTGCCTAAATCGCCATGAATAGCGATCCATCCCTTAGCGATAGGCATTGGAGTAGACCAGAACTTGACTCCCATTTCATCCAGCTTCAAAAACTTCTCGAACTTCAACTCGGGCAATGATAAGAATGCTGGGATCTTCTTCATAATAACTTTGTAAAGTCGATCCGTATGATTAGAACGCACCATGTGCGCTTCCTTGGAATATTCGAATAGCGACCATAAAACATCGACCGTTCGATCGCGATCCTCGGCTAGGGTTTGCTCGTACCAGCCCGGGGTATTTTCTGTCCATCGGCTGATCTGGGGTAAGTCGATTTCATCTCCGATAGTAAGGACAGCATCGGGGCGAAACGCTTTAATAAATAAACTGAGATTGCGTACAACATGTGAATCTTCGTAGGGACATTGCAAGTCTGGAATGACTACGGTTCGCTTCATTAATCCTCATCATCGTCATCATCCCAAGTGTGTGGGATTAGGTCGGTTTTAGGAAGTATCCAGTCGGGATAGGCCGATGGCTCGACTATGACTGCTAAAGCGATATCAACTTCAAAGCCAGCCTTGCGTAATGCTCTGTACATTTCTTGCAGACTAATTGCCCAAGCATCAAGTGCTGAGTAAGTGTCTAGGTCAATGACCTTTTTGCGAGCCATGAGATAAGTGTTACTTACCTAACATCTCGATAATTGTATCGACACGCGCTTCAAGTCGATTAACTTGATCTTTAATTGACGAACCGCTATTGGGCTTCAATTCCGCTAAATAGTGTTTGATCATGAACTGTAGCATTGCAGTAATGCCACCCAGAACCGTCACGATCGCCACTACAAGAGCAGCATAATCTTGCGGACTCATTTTTTAGGAGTGGCATATCCAAAAATACCGGCAACGATCGAGCCAAGAATGGCGCGGTAATCAAGTGAGAAGTTAGATGTAGTTCCCCATACTGCAAGGAATGCGCCGATAGAAATTATTGCTGGGTGCTTCATATTCATTTGGTTGCTCCTAGTAGTGGGATGTTAAAGAACGAACTATCTTGATCGCCCTTGCTAGTAAAAGATATATGGCAATGATGGATGTGCTTATTAACGCCTGTATATGTTCTCCAACGCCAGGCACTTTTAGAACTTGCGATCTTGCCGTCAAAGATGATGTAAGAGATGCGTTTATCAGACTTTGCCAACTGACGAAGTTGATCTGCCACATCGGGCATGATGTCCGGCTTGGGTTTGCCAGATAGATCGCGGTCAATGTCAATGGCACGAACCCAGCCTTGCTCATCTGGATTATGGTCAGACTTACGAGCTGAGTGCCGACTATCACCGATCCAGCCGTCTGAGGTGCGATCACGATCGCTGAAACAGTCATCGAACTGTTCTCTCAGTTGTTGACCGGCTGCGCATAATTTAGGCTTCATCTAATGCGTTCTTATCATTAAGTTTGCAACGCTGGCAATTCCACCAATAATGATCTGTTAAGAATAATTCCTTATGGCCGCATTCAGGGCGCGGAGCAATAAACGCCTCTGCTTCTTTATCGTATTTGTAGCCAATTCCTGCATAGTTGTACCTAAATCCATTAGTTCTAGCATTGTAAGAAGTACGAACACATTTTTGACCTCTAAAGTTGCCGTACCAAATTTCAGGGTCTAGCCCTTCAATTAGTTCAGTTTCGTCAATGCCGGTAATAACTTCAGTAACAACATTTTTATCATTTAAGAACGCGTAATGTGCCATTATGAGAAAGTCACCGTTCCTGTTCCTGCTGTAATTTGGTAAACCTTGTATCCACCAGCACTTGCGTTAGTTGATGTAAGCCCAGAAAGAGTAACGCTTAGATTGTCTGGGAACTTTAGGACTACAAATCCTGAACCGCCGTTGCCGCCATAGGCTAAAGTTCCGCCTGCTGCGCCTGCACCGCCGCCGGTGTTAGCAGTTCCGTATCCACCGCCATTGTTGCCTTTAGAACCTTGGCCACCGCCCCCAGTTCCTCCTGCTGCGCCAGTAGAAAGTGACGAAGCCGCATCAACCGCGCCGCCGCCGCCGCCTGCGCGAGTTACGGATGTGCCAGTAATGCTAGAAGCCGAACCATTACCGCCAACTCCAGGAACTCCCGAAGTAGCCGCCGATCCAGCCGCCGATGAGCCGCCGCCGCCGCCGCCGCCGTCTAAGTTATCGCCAGCAGTATTAAATCCTGCACCGCCGTTGTTTCCTTGACCAGCAGGTGATGCTGTTCCTGCTGCTGAGTTATATGCACCACCGCCTGCGCTTCCGCCTGCTTGGCCAGCATAAATTGACCCCATATTACCGCCGCCAAAACCACCGCCAGTAGAAGTTATGCTCGAGAAAACCGAGTTGCTTCCATTTGTTGCAAGTGTCGTTGGAGTGTCATAACGACCACCTGTTCCACCTGCGCCAACAGTTACTGTGTATGCAACAGATTTGCTTAATCCAGTTAAAGTATTTGTGCGATAACCACCTGCACCACCGCCACCGCCAATTAGTGCGCCACCACCGCCACCACCGGCAATGACAAGATACTCAACATTGAATGTCTTAGGTGCATTAGCGGATGCAATAATTCCTAAAATTGGAGACATTATGAAAGATCGCCCACAACCGTAAAGGTGTTACTTGCTGTGCAGATAATTGTGCAAGCGGAATAGCGCGCTCTTAAAATTGGAGCAGCAGCGGTTGCGCCTGTTGATGTAATAGTTACGCCAGCACCAGCAGCGAATGAAGTTAGCCCAACTCCAATTGATTGAACATTTATCTGATTTCCAGCCGAAAAGACGGAAGGCGGAATTGTTACGGTTACGGCAGAAGCGTTTGAAGTTGTTACAAGTTTGCCTAGATCAGCCGCTACAAGTGTGTAGGTTGTGCCTGTTTGAGCATTAAAAGATAAAGTTGTATCGTCTTGCTCGATCCAGCTAAAATCTAAATCTGTACCTGAAGCCTTGGCTAGTACTTGGCCAGTTGTGCCACCTTTAAGATCGACAAGGGCTGTATCTATATCCTGACCAAGAGCAGCAATGGCGGTTGCGCCATCCTTTACCAAGTCGGTCGATTGGGGAATATCCCAACCAAAGTTCGTAGTTGTTGTTGCCATTAGGCTACTGCTCCTATCGCGTTAATCCATGTAAGGGTTGGACTTAGGGTATTCCAAGTTTCTGCTGCGTTTACCTGCTCCCATTTTACCGTAACTTGGGAGAAGTTTATTGGAGAAGCGTTAAAAGTTACGCTTAGATTATTTAGGCTTGCTCTAAAAGTCCAGCCTTCTACATACCCCTGAAACGATCCATCGTTAATATTACCGGGTAGGTTCTGAATCCAGACTGGCTGACCTATAAATATGTTAATTAAAGCATTTCGATCGCTATCGTCAATTTCGGGATTTCCAAGAACGAAAGTGATGGCTTGAAATTTAGGGTATGGGTAGGCTCTAAGAGCGATGTATCGATCTGCTAAAGATTGAGCATCTACCGAGTTCTTAATTCGAGATGTAAAGGATTCCGCATAAGTGCCATAAAGGGATTGGCTAGCGGTGTCTTGGGCTGTGTATTGGCCGCTGCCAGTATTGCCGTAGTTGATATGAAAATAGTTTCTGAGATCGCCTGCTCGAGTGGTAGAAGATAAGCCGATTCCATTGGCATGGTTAGCATCCAAGGTTGTATAGCCATTGGCGGTTAGATAATCCTGCCTATGAGTTGAATCGGCATAACCAATATTACCGTTGGCATCTTCATAGATATACCCAAAAGCGGAATTGGCGATGGCTGCGCACAATGAATAAAGATCTGTATCTAAGGAAGATCTAGCAATCATGTTGTAATCGCCTGGTTGATCGATTTCACCTAATCCGATATTAACGGCGTTAGCCCAAGTCTCAGTAGGATCATAAGTTGCCCAAGTCTGAGCAGCAGGAACTTCATTCCATTGGCCAAGTAAGTAATTAGAAAGAAGCGTGTAAATCTGATCGCCATCAAAATCACTTGAAAGAATCCCGGCATCGATGATTTTGGGCAGTTTAGATAAAGCGCCTAGGGCAGTAATACTTGCCGAAGTTGTATATCCAATATCGCCTGCCTGGTTGACCGAGATAGTAAAATCTGAGATATAACCGCCGAAGATTGGCACATAAGTTCCAGAGGTGTTAGTTACTTCTATTGCAAGCCCAGTTCCTACCGTAAAGTCATAACTTGAGTTATTAAAGTTTATTAATTGCAACTGGCAATAGCCTGCTATCGGTTGAACATTGATATCGGTACGACCTGAAGTAACCGTTAGATTGGCGATCGTTACATCTGTTACTTCAACGCTGTCAATTAGAACCTTATACGAAGGGGTATAGGCGGTCATTAAAAGACCAATGCCGCGCTGCCGAGAGTTCCTCGAGCTGAAGAATCATTGAGAAGGCTTACGATTTGACGAGCCGTTGATTCGCTATCGATTGCTCCGTTAACCGTAATATTTGTAGTTGGGGTTCCGCCGACATATCGATACCCGGCAATAGGTTCACTTGGAATCATTGGGGCTGATGCAGCCGATGGAGAAGATGCCCCAGTTGAGAATGAAGCATTATTGAAAGGATTTAGTGCAGAACCAATTTGTTTAGAAATCTCGATAACTCGCTTGATTTTATTGTAGAGATCATCATAGAATGAAACTACTCGAGCCAATCCATCGATTAGACCGCCTATTGCAGCGCCTACGATTTCGAATGCCTTACCTAAAGTCTTGCCTAGAATTGGCGCTAGTACATCGCGAGAAAACTCAGCGATATTCCTGAATAGATTGATAAGAGGCTTAAGTTCTTCGCTGTTGTCATTAATTGAATTCTTTACCGAGTTAAAGGCTGATCGAAGTCCGTTGATAATCGGATTTAGAAACTCCATAACTGGGCGCAACTTGTCACCAAGATTGCTAGTGAAATCAGCAATAGCAGGAATAACCTTATTTACGATGGTATCAACCATTGGCGTAATAGCGGTCAAAATGTAAGAGCCTACGGTTTCCTTACCTTCATCAAAGGCGATCTGAAGCCGAGTTAACTTGCCTTGAAATGTATCTGCCTTAGCCGCTGCCTGGTTTTCAAAAGTGTCTGCCAGTTTAGCGGTAATCTGATCCATGTTCATGGTCTTAAGTTGAGCGGATGTAAGTCCTATGCCCAACTTGCCAAGCGCGGCTGTGTTGCCTTCAGCAGCCTTCGCCATCGCGTTAGTAACTGCTTCTAGCGATTTACCTGAACCAGCAGCGACATCGATTGCAACCGTCTGTAACTTCTGAGCCTTTTCAACATCTCCAGTTGCCCGGGCTAGACGCTCTAACGATGGGCGAAGTTCATCATCTGTAACGCCGAAAGCCAGAGAAGTCTGCGTTATATAATCTTCAGTAGCAGCAATTTGATTCTCGGTTGCCCCAGTTACATTCTTTAAAGTCAGGGCTAACTTTTCTTGAGCGGCTGCATCTTCGATGGCTGACTTAACGCCATCGATGGCTAACTTTCCTGCATAGGCTACGGCTGCCGCGCCTGCTGCTGCGAATGCTAGTCCAGCCTTCTTCCCAAAATCTGAAACCTTATCGCCGAAGGACATTACATCCTTATCGGCCTTATCAAGATTCTTAGTGAAGTTATCGACATCAGCAAGAAGCTTAAGCGTTAACGCCCTTGTACCTGTTGCCATTAGCCCCACTCCTTCAAAATCTTAGTAAATGATTCCGACCATCTAGCCACGATCTGCGGTTGAATCTTGCGTAGCGTTGGATAGATAAACCAGCCCTTAGAGCCTCGACCTTCTCGGCCTGACCAGACAGGGAACTGCCTATATTTGTTGGATCCGAATTCAGTACCGCCCCAGATATCTCGAGTAGTTGCTCCACCTGAGAACTTTTGAGAAGCGAAGCCATAAGTAATCTCACCGATGCGGCTCGACTTCTTGACCCTAGAACCTTGAGCAATTCTGCCTGAGACTTTAGTGTTATTGCCTTTGCTTGCAGTTTGAATAACCTCAGCCCGGGCGAATTCAGCCAGAGCGCCTGATTGGCGCTTGGCCTCATCGTTGGCTTCTTCACCCATATTCCTTAAAGCCTTAAAGACCTTACGAAGTTCAGCCTGGTCAAGTGCTACTAGTTCACTTGCCATTACGCTGCTCCAATATCTCTATCGCTGTAAGAATATCCTCGGCACTTCGCCAATGATCCATCGGGATCTGAGTGGCTATTGCCAGTTCTACCAAGAGTCGGCTTACGCTTCCCCTTGAATGGCTTTTGGGTTTCCTTCACCTACTTCAACATCTGCGACTGATTCCATCCAGACATCGAGTGTCTTGGTTGGCTGACCGCCTGCTTCGCGCTTCATTGCTGAATGCGTTACATAAAGAATGTCCCACATGCCACCAAATTGAGAGATAACCTTTTTAGTTGTCATCTCCCATTTGGCGTAATCAGGTGGACGAACCAAGTAAGTGGTTTCCGATCCATCAACATATTTAATTGTTATTTGCTGTTGCATTGTTTGCTCCCGTTTCTATTGTTTAGCTGAAGGTCTCTGATACCGCGCCGTTTGATACTAGGAAAGTGTATGAGACTGTCTGAGCATCCATGCCTGACCCGCCGACTGTTGGGTAAGAAGGTTTGATAGGGAATGAAAAGACTGCGCCTGTTGCTGCTGTAAGACTGATGGTGATATCTGTGTCTGGTGCGTTGTCGCAGGCTGTCCATAGTGCTTCGCATACTGAAGAAGTCTTGCCCCAGTCAGCGAGCATATCAAGTTGGAATGTTGCTGTGACATTTGTGGTCTTGTAAGCCTCGCCATCAAGTGTCTGATAAGTCTGACGATCAAGTACCTTTGTTAAGACTGCGTTTGTTGCTTGTGCCTCGATATCTGTTCCACCTGTGAAAGATAGAGAAATATCGCGACCTGTGATTACTGTGGTTGCCATTATTTATCCTTAGTTTGTTTGTGTGTAGTAGGTAGAAACTCTGATATCTGCCACCAAAACATTGGAAGGGCCGACCTGAGTAACCGTTGGTTTTTCAACCGCTCCAATTGTGTACCCAACTGGGATCACTTTCAGAACACTTATTACGAGCTGCTCGAGATTATCGAGCGATGCCGGGTTGCTGTTATATGCAACTGCGACTGAGATTACAAGATTAATTTTTATATGAAGTGTGGTCTTACCGATTGTTTCTAATTCAAGATATGGCGAATCTGGAACGCACACCACAAAAGGAACCATTGGCGCTTCTGGAACATAGGCATAAACATTGCCTGCAACATTGGCGAAGGCTGTGGCTAGTGGTTGACGAACTGTGTCTAAGATTGTTGATGCTGGCATTATTGCACCATTGATTCGGTGTCGATAAACGGCCCGAGAAGTCCTGACACTCGATTGAAAAGGCTACGGCCTAACCGATAAGGGCTGACAGTTGTAAAATCTACGCCTTCGATCTGGCCGCCTGGAGCGATGCGAGATTGGAATACTTCTACTGATATTGCAAGAACTGCTGATTCGACTGCGCTATTGCCTACATAAGTGGCTGCGCCTGAAAGTGTTGCCAAGCCTGAAGGAATAACCTTGCGCTCTGTAATATCGGCGTTGTTTATAGATACTGTAAAGAAGCCGTTAAATTCTCTGTAAGAACCATCTAAAAATATGCGTGAATTAGATCGCAGAACGAAAGAATCGTAATCGATGTTGCTTGATTCAAGGATTGTAAAAGTTCCGTTAAACGGAGAGCCTACGCCTGTGACGACTACGCTCTGACCCGCTGAAAAGTTGTTATCGCCAAGTACATAATATGTTGCTATTTTATCTTGAAGCGCCACGACATCGATTGGGCTTGAATACTTGACCAACATAGGCAAAATGACTGACTCTGCTGTATCAATTACATCTGCTAAGTAAGCATCGTTATAAAGGGCTGTAGAGACACCAAGGATCGACCTTAGTTCTGCTACGGTAACAATTGTTGGCATCTCTACATCCTCTCTATTAAACGACTGGGGGAGCCACCGGGAGCAGCAGCTCCCCCATGATTAGTTAATGAACTATGCAACCATGAATCGGTAAGATCCAGCGCCTAGTTTTGTGGCCACTGCACCGTAACCATAATAGCCAACCTCTACGGAACCTGTTGAAATTAGGTTTGTCTGTAGTGATAGACGTGGTGACTCGTACCATGTGTATGCATCTGGATTGATTACGATCATAGTGTTGTCACCGAGACCTGAACCATCTGTTAATGCACGTGAAACGCGAAGGTTTAGACCTAGAAGGTTTCCACGAACTGCTGTTGCTGTAAGTGTTCCACCTGCGTTTTGTGGGTTGATTGTTTGCTGGAAGATTGGGCGGTTTGCAGTATCGACAAGTCCCATCAAGTTACCCCATTGTTCTGGAGAAACTACGATGTTTTCTGCGAAACCAAGTGTGCCCTTGTAGATTGAAACTGCTGCATCTGATACGAAATCAGCTGCAAGTGCGCCTGTTGTAATTGCTGCGCGGTTTCCGCCGTCTGTTCCGCCGTTGATTAGCGCGGTTCCGACTGCTGCATCTGTGGTCTTTGCATAAGCAAATTCCATTTGGCGTACGAGTTCTGCAAAGAATGCAGGAGACGAC
>Ga0164294_10002783_pt1 | contig 15630 bp, 10 predicted proteins | sample GEODES005metaG_FD_111479 | JGI IMG/M metagenome (GOLD analysis project Ga0164294, IMG submission 111479) | Oligotrophic lake water microbial communities from Sparkling Lake, Wisconsin, USA - GEODES005 metaG | ecosystem: Environmental > Aquatic > Freshwater > Lake | place: USA: Sparkling Lake...
CCCCCCACAAGCCCCCCACAAGCCCCGTAAGAGCCCACCCAAAAATTGACACATCCGCGTATCAGCGGATACCTTCAGGTGTTACCATAGCAATATTGTAATCCAACAACAAATGTCAATTCTGGAACTCCAAGCGTTGACTGGCTGGGATCAAGATGAAGTTGAGAAACAGATGAAGATTTTCGGACTTATGAAGAAAATGCACGACCACCGACGCAGCGGTTCAAAGGGATCACGTTCTGGACTTTTAGAGGACATGGGGTTTCCTGAAGGTGTTGATGGAAAACCACCAACAGCAGAACAGTATCGTTTGACCGACATTCATGCAGATGGTTGTGTGGGTCGGCGTCTTGGAAATCCAGATAAGCGTTGGTCACCCGCTGTGTTTGGTGAGATACAGTGTGACAAGAAACCAGAAAAGGGCTTTGATTTGTGCAAGACGTGCCTGCGGTACGAGGCAAGATACAATGATGATCCTTCTGCCACAGGACGTAAGTGGAACGGTCGTGTTGGTGAAGATATTACAGGAATGCCGTGGCACATGTTGGGAAGTCAGTGGGCCACAAAGGTCAAATGGAATGGGGACGATGATGAGAGCGTTGGGTCTTCTGCATCATCTGTTGCATCGAAACCTGCGGCAAAGCCTGCCTTGAAGCCTGCCTTGAAGCCTGCCTTGAAGCCTGCCTTGAAGCCTGCTTTGAAGCCTGCCTTGAAGCCTGCCTTGAAGCCTGCATCTCCATCTGATGAGGACGAGGAGGACGAGGAGGATGACGAGACATCCAACGCACCTTTGAGAAATGCAGTGCAACAGTTTATCCGTGAGCATCCTGACAAATCCGATATTACGATTGGAAAAGTGCGAGCAGCATTGAGTGCCCGTTTCTCTTCGACGTTTCCAGATTTCAAGGATCTAATAAAAAAATATATTACGAAATTTGTTGAATTGGATGACAATCGCTCTCAATGTTCGGAGCATTCCGTTGCGACATCTGTTGCACCTGTTGTTGCGAAAGCACTTGCAGCAAAGCCACCTGCAACACCCGTAAAAGCGGCAGCAAAGCCACCTGCAACACCAGCAACACCCGTGAAAGCAACAGTAGCAAAGCCACCTGCAACACCTGCAACACCTGCAACACCAGCAAAAGCCGTAGCAAAAGCGACAGCAACACCCGTAAAAGCGGCACCCGCAAAAGCGACACCCGTAAAAGCGGCACCCGCAAAAGCGACAGCAACACCCGCAAAAGCGACAGCAACACCCGTAAAAGCTGCAGCAGCAAAAGCGACAACAACACCTGCAGCAGCAAAGCCACCCGTTGCAAAACCAGTTCAACCTGTTGTTCCAGCCAAAGCAAACACGTCCGCAACACCGCTCATCGTTGCAGGACATGTGATTCGGCGAGGCGGTTCAGATTTCTTCATCGACAGTCATTCAAATGCATACGCATACGATGCAGAAACATCAAAGCCTGGCGCGTACATCGGACGCTTCAACCCAGACGAGGACGAATTTGAAACAGATGTAGCAGAGGTTGTCGAAAGCGAAGAAGAAGAGGGAGAGGACGACGACGACGCGACGGACAGCGAGTAACTTCGACACAATAACTTCGACACAATAACTTCGACACAATAACTTCGACACAATAACTTTTTGGTCATAAAAAATGACGCAATAAAACAAACATGACCCAAACATCATGTCTCTTTTATTAACAACATTGGCGCTTATTGACCAAGTTCGCGCAGACACCGTTGCAGCATTCGTACACCAAGATGCGAGCATTCATGACGGAATCACAAAGCTTTCACAAACATGCATTCATTTGCTCGAAACAATTGCAAATGAAACAGACAAACATGAACCACACGAACCACATGGACCACATGGACCACACGAACCAAACGCAACAATCATTTTACATGTGTCTTTCTTGTTCAAATTAGCTGCGGGTCCATTCGAATTCACAGAGCAAACATTCAAAACGGAACTTGCGAATAGTGTTGCAATTCAATTTATGCTGAATTACATGGACCCGCCAAACTTTGCGCTTGACTTTGCATGCAGTACGTGTAATTGTACCGAAACAGTCCGTTTGCTCCTTGATTTACCGTTGGAAAGAGGTGTTGATCCAGGTGAATATGACAATTCCGTACTCCGATCTGCATGCTATCTCGGCCGCACGGAAATTGTCCGTATGCTCCTTGAACTACCACTGAATCGCGGAGTGGACCCAGCTGCATGTTCAAATCGAGCACTTGAAGACGCAAGTGAAAATGGACACGTGGAAATTGTTCGTATGCTCCTTGAACTACCACTGGAAAGAAGCGTTAATCCTGCGGCAGACGCCAATTATGCGATGCGACTTGCATGCAGAAATGGACATATGGAAATTGTTCGTTTGCTCCTTGATTTACCGTTGGAAAGAGGAGTTGATGTGTCTGAAAATGAAAATGAAGCACTTCAATCGGCAATTGCATGCGGACATACGAAAATTGCCCGTTTGCTACTTGAGCTGCCACCAGACCGTGGCGTAAATCCTGCGGCAAAAGACAATTTAGCAATTCAGTTAGCAAGCCTATACAGACAACCAAAAATTGTTCGTATGCTCCTCGATTTACCACTTGAACGGGGCGTTGATCCTGGCGCAAATCATAATGAATCACTTCGTTCCGCGATTATGAACGGGGATAGAGAAATTATCCGTATGCTTTTCGAATTACCACCTGAACGCGGTGTTAAACCTGGTTTACATAACAATGAAACACTTCGGTGGGCAAGCGCTTGCGGATACACGGACATTGTTCGTTTGATTCTTGAAAACGCACGGGAAGACGCACGAAACGTCGATCCTGGTGCAAATAACAATGAAGCACTTCGAGAAGCACTTCGAAGCGCAAGCAAACGCGGATACACAGAAATTGTTCGTTTGCTCATTAACCATGGAGTTACAGGTGACATGCGTGATATTCTTAGCACAGCATGTGTCAGCGGGCACACAGAAATTTTCCATATGCTTCTTGAAGTCGACAAACGTGAGTGCAATGAGATGTTAATTTTAGCATGCAAAAGTGGACATCGAGACATTGTACACATGTTAATTGAAACATTTGGCGCGGATCCTACAGTACTCCTCAATGCTCCACTTCGCGTTGCATGCCGGCACGGGCGCATCGAAATTGTTCGTTTGCTTCTTTGCAGGGGCGTGAAACCCACCGCCATGAGGAGTGAAGCGTTACACGTAGCATGCAAAGGAGGATACACCGACATTGTTCGTCTGCTTTTATCGCATGTTGCTGCATTTCCTGCATCGGATGTTAAGATTGCGTTGGAATATGCGCAGAGACATGCCGACATTGTGCAATTGCTGACACATGCCCGAACCATTTCCTCGTAGCCTAAAATTTGACCAGCTCATCGATCCTCATTGCCCGTATGAACATCATCACTGAAGCGTCAAACATTCAGGGTCTTCTCGCGTCACATGTCATTTTAATTCCTCCTGTTCTTTCACAAACATTCTTGGATTTCGCGAAATTGCTGCGATTTGGCGAAGGTGATTGCGATGTTGCTGCTCTTGAAGAATTTGCAACACAGAAGTGGTTTGCGCTGCGTCAACTGCTGGAGACTCGTGCGGTGTGGTTGGATCGACAAATTGAACTTGGAAACGGTCTGAGCCATCAGGAGGACGATGAGATTGCATCCCATTTGCGAACGATTGAATTGATGACGTCGACGAATCCTGTAAGCTGTAAGATCACAAAATTTACAGGTGCAATGGACGATGAAGATGATTCTGAAGCGGATGTCGAATTAGACGACGGCATAGAAGTATTCGTTTTTCGCGGATTAACCATGGAAATTGCTGAAATTCATTCACGATTTGGTACACGAACGGAAAACATCGTGAATAATGCGTTTTTTTCAGCGTGTTATGACGATGAAAACTTTGCAGTCGCCCGTGTGTATTTAGCGCTTGGTGCTTCTTTGGAATGTTCCGGTCGTGGTAATTTGTTGAACGTCGCATCGGCTAAAGGGAAATACAACGTTGTTGAGTTTATCTTGTCGACAATGAACATTGATTTAGAGACGGATGCTCCCCTTGTGTTCGCATGTGTTACGGGTCACATCGAAATTGTCCGCTTATTGCTATCAGACTCGCGTATCAAGGAACGGTTGCCGTATTTCAACGGCTCACTTCTGGGAGAAACAATTCGGTCTGGTCACGCCAGCATTGTTCGCATATTGCTTGCGGAGAATGTATGTCCATTTAACAATGATAGGTCAAAACCGGCCACACGGCGCGGGCGCGAATATGATAGTGGATTGTATCATGCTTGTATGGACGATCAAGTGGAAATTGTCAAAATGATTCTGGAAATTGCGAAGCCAAGGCCCGGTGATCGTAAGTACTCTTTGTGGCTGGATGAGTGTCGACACATACTTCGCCACGGGGTTTCGGGGGAGATTCGCGACATCCTTACAGCAGCATTAAACTGAGCGAATGCGTTTCTTGCGTGTCAGACGTCCGCCTTTTTTGAATGCATTGCGAATGGCAGGTTTTCTTTGAATTTCAGCTTCTGAAATCTGGTCTCGAATTATTTCCGTATGTGCCGCTGTTGCATTCTTGCGTCGTCCTCTAAAATGGATGGATAAAAGATTTTTTTCCTTAACCTCTGAAGGTATATTCGAGTAATTATACAAGGAATCCGTATCCATATATCGACATAGAAAATTGTAATGGACTCCTGGAAATAATTCACACAATGTTTTTTGGTCTAAACTGAAATAATGGAATCTTTCCGCTATAATTTTAAATTGCTCTAAACATGATGATGCACGTTCCAATTGGTCTCGTAAACCATCGCCAAGTGCTTTGAAAATCATAGCTTTTACATCCGATTCGCTCGGCTCAACGCTTAATTTAAACAAATTTGCGAACGAATCGATTGTGTCTTCTAACCTTGAAAATAAAACAGAGTCAAGTGACTCGTATGGTTCTGTCATTTTGACCCCGTTACTCCCGTTACTCCCGTTACTCCTGTTGAATTTAGTAAGATCAATTAGCCCTGAAAACGATTCATCACAAATTTCGAATTCGCTACTGTCAAAATGACACCCTAACAATGAATATTCAAAATTTGGACAAATATCACCTGGTTTGTAGAATGCTAAAGACCCAAATATTTTGACAAGGTGTCCCTTGTATTTCAACGGATTTGTAAATATTTGAGATGAAAGAGTGAGAAATTTTTTCTGAATTTGTTGCGGTAAAAAGGACATTTCTCCAGCATGTACGGCGACAACAACAATGCATCCATCAGGAACAATAAATGTTTGAGAACCGTTGTCTCCATGCCCTCCGATTAAATATGCGTTGGTCGATGCGTTGGTCGATGCGTTGGCAGCCATTTGCTCTAACTTAAACAGCATGAAATTATTAACACGAAATGGCATTTTGCTGTCAATAAACAAAACTCACTGAAAATAATCGGGAACATCCTTGCAACACAATTGATCTTGGATTTCCGGTTTGAATGATCAGAGTAGTGTCTGTGAGGTTTTCCTGTCACGAAGCGTTTGTTCACACTACAGAGGACAAAAAAATTGACGACCGTATTTGGTGATGAAATAGATGGACGTCTTGAAAAACACGCACACCAAAATGACAACACTTGCTCACTTGGATATCTACACACAGTTGATGTTCAAAGCGCGTGCAGCGGCTGAACATGCATCGAAAGTAATTGCTGAGGCGAAGGAACTCGAACTTGCTGCAGAGACAGCGTTTGACACCGCATTCGCACTAGCGATTACTTCATGTGACGCCGCAGTACTTACGCAATTACTGCAAAAGCAAATGCTCTTTGCAAATGGAATTTCAATTTCTTCTGCGAAAACTGCATTTGACTTTGCGTGCACACATGGGAATTCAGATATTGTCAAACTGCTTCTGAAACTTCCGTCTGATCGCCGTCCAAATGTCGAACATGCGATGATGGATGCATGCGCGAAAGGACATGCTGGAATTGCTCGTGTGCTCATTGACAGCGGCACAACAAATTACGAGGAAGCGTTTTTAATGTCGTGCAATTGTGGGCAAACGGAAATTGTCCGTATGTTCCTTGATTTGCCGTTGGAATTTGGTATTGACCCTTCAGCGCATCAGAATGAAGCACTACGACTGGCATGTTGGAACGGACACACGGAAATTGTCCGTTTGCTCCTCGATTTGCCGTTGGAGCGTGGTGTGGATCCTGCTGACATTCGCGTATTTCAGGGATCATGCAGTCACGGACACACGGAAATTGTCCGTTTACTCCTCGATTTGCCATTGGAGAGAGGGGTCGACCCTGCTGCACGCGACAATTCGGCACTTAAATATGCATGCATTTGCGGACACACGGAAATTGTCAGTTTGCTTCTCGATTTGCCGTTGGAAAGAGGGGTCGACCCTGCTGCACGCGACAATTGGGCGCTTCGAATTGCATGTCAAATGGGACACACGGAAATTGTCCGTATGCTCTTTGATTTGCCGTTAGAACGAGGCATTACTGCAGATGACAATTGTGCAATTCAAATTGCATGTGGTCACGGACACACGGAAATTGCCCGTATGCTCCTCGATTTGCCACCAGACCGTGGAGTGAATCCAGCAGCACGTGACAATGAAGCACTCCGACACGCATGCGCAAGTGGCCAATCGGAAATTGTCCGTATGCTCCTCGAACTGCAGCCAGACCGTGGAGTGAATCCAGCAGCACGTGACAATGAAGCACTCCGATACGCATGCGCAAGTGGCCATACGGAATTTGCCCGTTTGCTCCTCGATTTGCCGCCAGACCGTGGAGTGAATCCAGCTGCTGATGACAATTGTGCACTTCGAATGGCATGCAACATGGGGCACACGGAAATTGTCCGTATGCTCCTCGATTTGCCGCCAGACCGTGGAGTCGACCCTGCTGCACGCGACAATTGGGCGCTTCGAATGGCATGTCAAAATGGGCACACGGAAATTGTCCGTATGCTCCTCGATTTGCCGCCAGACCGTGGAGTGAATCCAGCTGCTAATGACAATTGTGCACTTACATATGCATGCCACAGAGGGCACACGAATATTGTCCGTTTGCTCCTCGATTTGCCGCCAGACCGTGGCATTAACCCTGCTGCTGATGACAATCGTGCACTTCGAATGGCATGCGAAAACGGACACACGGAAATTGTCCGTATGCTCCTCGATTTGCCGTTAGAACGTGGAGTGACTCCAGCTGCTGAAGACAATCAATCACTTAAACACGCATGCGCAAGTGGCCAATCGGAAATTGTCCGTATGCTCCTCGAACTGCCCCTGAATCCAGCGGCTGAAGACAACGAAGCACTTCGAATTGCATGTCAAATGGGACAAACGGAAATTGTCCGTTTACTCCTCGAACGAGGTCCTTCAGTTGACAGTCTCAATGAGGAATTCCGAGTCGCGTGTACTCGCGGGCACACCTCGATTGTGAGTCTATTACTCGCACTCCCATTGGAACGAGGAATTGATCCATCTGCACTCGACAATTTCGCACTTCGAACTTCATGTCAAATGGGACATACGGAAATTGTCCGCTTGCTACTCGATTTGCCGTTGGAAAGAGGGGTCGACCCTGCTGCTAATGACAATTGTGCACTTACATATGCATGCCACAGAGGGCACACGGAAATTGTCCGTTTACTCAAAGCGAAAATTCCATGGTATCGCCGTTTGTTTTCATAGTTCCGCGATGTTAGCCGCCTCATTAGTCTTCAGCAGAAAAAAGACTGAAAACATTGGAAGGCGGCTAACATCCATGCGACCGTGGCGTTGACTGCAGCAATTCGATCTACAATTGCATGCGGACATACAGAATTTATTACCCCTTCATGTGTGCGATGAAAAAAGAGTCCGTCGCTTGAACTGTTTTCATGTTTTTTGACACTCGTAGAGCTATTCCTACAAGGAAGGAACACCTGTTGTTAAGTTTACGTCATCCGATGCATAAATTTTCAACAGATTCTACAGAGGTCAAAAAATTGACGGCCGTAGATTGATGGAGATGAACATAGACGTCTTGAAAAACACGTACACCAAAATGAACACTGCAATTGCTGACGCGAATGAAACACTTCAAAATGCATGTCGATTGGGGCACACGGAAAATGTCCGTATGCTCCTCGAGCTGTCGCCAGACCGTGGAGTGAATCCAGCTGCCAACGACAATTTGGCGCTTCGGCTTGCATGCGAAAACGGACACACGGAAATTGTCCGTTTGCTCATCGATTTGCCGTTGGAAAGAGGTGTCGACCCTGCTGCACGCTACAATTCGGCGCTTTCGAACGCATGTGAAGGGGGACACACGGAAATTGTTCGTTTGCTCCTCGATTTGCCGGTGGAAAGAGGGGTGAAACCCGGTGCACGCAACAATTGCGCGATTAAAACTGCATGCTTTATCGGATACACAGAAATTGTCCGTATGCTCCTCGATTTGCCGGTGGAAAGAGGCGTCGACCCTTCGACGGATGACAATAGGGTGCTTCGATTTGCATCTGAAATGGGGCGAACGGAAATTGTTCGTATGCTCCTCGAGCTGCCGCCAGACCGTGGCGTTGTTGACAATTCGGCGAGTCGAACGCAACAGCTGCTGCAAGACCGTATCGTAAATAAGGACAATAATGATTTTCAAACGGCATGTCGAATGGGGCAAACGGAAATTGTTCGTCAGGTCCTCGATTCGGAAAGAGGCCCTGTTGATTGCAAATCTGCATTTCGGAGTGCATGTTCCAACAAACACTTCGAAATTGCCCGTATGCTTCTCGATTCGCCGTTGGGTGGTGGCATCAACCCTGCTGCCGGTAACAACACACTACTTCTAGGTGCATGTCAAGAAGGAAAAACGGAATATGTTCGTTTTCTCCTCGAGCTGCCGTTGGATCATGGCATTAACCCTGCAGATTACAACAATCGTGCAATTCAAATTTCATGTTACAATGGGCACACCGAAATTGTCCGTTTGCTCCTTGCTTTGCCGTTGGAAAGAGGGGTCGACCCTGCTGCACGCGACAATTGGGCGCTTCGAATGGCATGTCAAAATGGGCACATGGAAATTGTCCGTATGCTTATCGAGCTGCCGTTGGACCGTGGCATTACCCCTGCTGCATGCGACAATTACGCACTTCGGTGTGCATGTCAAAATGGGCACATCGAAATTGTCCGTTTGCTCCTCGCTTTGCCGTTGGAAAGAGGGGTCGACCCTGCTGCACGCGACAATTGGGCGCTTCGAATAGTGCGTCAACGGGGGCACACGGAAATTGTCCGTTTGCTCCTCGAGCTGCCGCCAGACTGTGGCGTTAATCCTGCTGCACAAAGCCTCGAGCTGTCTCGTAGCGTACATAAGGACAATTATGATTTTCAAACAGCATGTCGAATGGGGCAAACGGAAATTGTCCGTCAGTTCCTCGATTTGCCGTTGAACCATGGCATTAACCCTGCTACGGACAACAATCGTGCGATTCAAATTGCATGTCAAATGGGGTACACGGAAATTGTCCGTATGCTCCTCGATTTGTCGCCAGACCGTGGCATTAACCCTGCTGCGGACAACAATTATGCGCTGAGGATTGCATGCATTCGTGGACATACAGAAATTGTCCGTATGCTCCTCGATTTGCCGCCAGACCGTGGCATTAACCCTGATGCACGTGGTGCACGCGGCAATCCGGTGCTTTCGAATGCGTGCGACTGTGGGCACACGGAAATTGTCCGTATGCTCATCGATTTGCCGGTGGAAAGAGGGGTGCGGGCACATGACGGTGCAGCACTGCAAATGGCGCGTCAACGCGGGCACACCGAAATTGCCCGTATGCTTCTCGATTTGTCGCCAGACCGTGGCATGCAAAATGACCCAGACAAATGACACATCTAGAATTCACGCTGAAGGGCGAAAAGCAGGGCCAAATCTCGGTACTTTTGTTTAAATCCGTTTGGTCTCAATTCGGGCAAAAAAGTACCGAGATTTGGCCCTGATGTTATTTTGTCATGCCAAGAGCTATTCGAATATCAATGATGTCTGTTTACCCCCCGATACATGTGCATAAATTTTCAACACGTTAATTAGAATGAGTAAAATGCGCTCTCCGTCGAAAAGTCTGTGCGTAGATTTCTTGGTGTTAAAGCACTGATTTACAGATTTTTGCTACATGAAGGAATTACATGCAATACGCTGCTACCAAAACATTTAGGTTTAATTGCGTCTGAAATCAAGGACCATAAAACCTTATTTAAACGAATAACCGTTAAACAAACATTTAGAATTAAGCATTTTCCAAAAGACGAGACACTTTCGAGCAGAATTATTGAATATCTGAAACCCGAAGGTAAAATTTTTAATTTTTGCTTATCTCACGACAAACTTACGATTGTAGAGGCCCCGTCACATCAATTGGGAAAGTTTAACCCACTGAAAATTATTAAAGATGCGTTGAGCAAACATATTAGCATTTGTCGCACAGATATTTGCGCCAGCGGAGAATTGGTAATTAAGAATGGTGTCTTTATTTTTAACAATGCGTCAGGAACCTATCAACCCTCATTAAAAAATCTTAAAATCTTAAAGAAAGCACTGCCATGGCTGAAAACTAAATTAGTTTCAATTTGAATGCTGCCAAAAACCAAAATAATTTTCATGCATACAAGTAAGACATGGCATCAAGTTACGGACATCTTCCGTTTCATCTTCAAGTTGAATTGAATCCGGACAAACACCTTGCATGGTACCATACGGATGAACTTTGTGGTTCTACTCTTCATGGACTCGCAACAACACTTGAACGCTTTGTGACAGATAATCGTGTTGACGAAGGGCTCCGTCAACTTCGCCGGTGCATCGATGCGCGCAAACAAGAGGCTGAACGTCGTACACATCCCGATCCACAACATAATGTTTTAATTCGCGCGCTTGAACATTTTTACCGCGAATACATGGGATTGGCTGCATTGAATGAGTCCGCAAAACGTTCTGTTAAAATCCGCAGTCTTGGTGGTGGTCGCTTTCGGATTCTTGTTGGACATCCTGCGCCATCTCCGCTTGTGAGTTCAATGCGGCTACAACCCGTTTTGACACGCCGCGTTCGTCTACATTTACAACGACCTGTTGATCGTCACAGTCGCAGTCGCAGTCACAGTCACAGTCACAGTCACAGTCGCAGTCGCAGTCGCAGACACCGTCACACGCATCGTCACAGCAGTCACCGTCACAGCAGTCACCGTCACAGCAGTCACCGTCACAGCAGTCACCGTCACAGCAGTCGCAGCAGTCGCAGCAATTCAAAGAAGTCCGAAAAATCAACATCGCTGGAGAAAAATATAAGGAATGCAATGAATACGCCGTTTCCAAACAGTTATTAACTTTTTGATTCGTTTTGGCAGTTGTAAGCACAATCTCCGTCCGGATGAACACTGCATTCCTTAGAAAAAATAGAGGACCCAAAGCCACAAAATCCTAAAGAGCCAATGGCCGTTTCAAATCTGTCACTCAAACTTTCACAAATGGCAACACCTCTCCAACTCCAAGCACAACAGATTCAGACACTGTTAACCCTAACTACACAGATTCCCCCACAATCAAATCCACATCTGCAATCGTATGCCGATTTTATTGTCGTCAACGCAACAAGAGCGTTTGAACTTGAAGCCGTAAGACTTGATTCACTTTTAGAACGTGGACATAAAACGGCAGATCCAGCCCCCGGTTGGCAGTCGTATGCACTTTCGGTTCAGTTGTTTCACAACATGCCGCCGCTAACTCCCGAAACATTAATTGCCGCAGCCCGTGATGGAAATCCTGAACTTGTTGAACTCCTTCTTGCAAGTCAGACGGTCAATCCCGCTGCAGACAACAATTACGCAATTCGCATTGCAGCCGCAAACGGGCATACATCTGTTGTCGCCCTTCTTCTTGAACACCCCGCAACGAATCCTGCGGCTCGCGACAATGAAGCTTTCCGCATTGCAGTCGCTTGCGGTCATGCCCAACTTGTAGCCATCCTTCTTAAACATCATACGCAAAATTCGCGCGACAATGAGGCAATTAAAATTGCAACAGAGAAAGGCTACATCGAAATTGTCCGTTTGATTTTAGCATCCAGTATTTCCGCGAATTACAGTGAAGTTTTAAACATTGCGGCTGGATTCGGACACACGGAAATTGTCCGTTTGCTTCTCGGCGCTGGCGTGCACAACAACACTGCAATCCAATTCGCTGCCCAAAAGGGCCATACGGATGTTGTTCGCATGTTGTTGCCAATGGCGACAAATTTATCAACGCTAATGTGCATACCTGCTATGTTTGACATTGTGTTTACAGAAGCGACACGCAACGATGCGTTTTATACCGCATGCGAAACTGCATTCTTAACGTTTGCGTCTATGGGAAATTGCGACATGATTCGTAAGCTCTTAACTGTTGTGTCGGTAGGTGTTCGCAACTTTGAAGCTCTACGTTCGGCGATTTTCTCCAAAAAAGTAAATGTCCTTCGAGAGTGTTTGAACCACTTGCGTGAATCGATTCCAGCAGATATTGTTCTTGCAGGAATCAACAGCGGAAATGTTCAAATTATGCGCATGCTGTTTCCAAAAATTACCCCAAATGTTGCGGGACGTGTTTTAAAGGATGTGATGAAGAGCGCGAATCTGGAAGCAATCTGTTTGTTCATTGAGGTGCACACATTTTTAATCAATGACGCATTTTATTTGGCATGTTTGATGGCAAACATTTTGTGCGTTCGTGTATTGCTGACATATCCTGGCGTCGACCCAACAACGCATGCCAATTACGCGATACGATTTGCGGTTAAAGCGGACAACATTGAATTGGTCCGTTCGCTCCTTTCGTTTGGCGCGAATCCAACGGTGTTTGACAATTATCCTCTTCGTTTTGCAATGCGCAATCATCGTACAGAAATGACCCGTGTGCTCCTTGAAGATGACCGTGTTGCAAAGTGGTCAAAAGCACCGGTGTCATTGGACAAGTCGAGCATATAAACGCGACAGGGAACATTTTCCTACGTAGCGCATTAAGCCACAATCATTCATTCTACGTTTGTCTCTTTACCGCAAGTTGTGTAACGAAAACAACCGCTCGCGATGCTCAAAGACACAATCTTCGCGGTCCCATGTGCAATCCTTACAATCATCGTACCGTGTGACAAGTTGACGATTTTAGTTTCCAGACCGTGTACATGTGCAGCACATGGCTACAGGTCAAAAATTGACCTACAATTTTGGAAACACACATTCTCCATGGGAATTTGTGTATCCAAAACAGCACAAAAAGTTTGCGTTACACCGCACCAGCGATTTATTGAAGTAGCAGTTGAGCGAAAGACTGCGCGGCAAACAACAGAACCATCCAAAGTCCCACCAGCAGAGCGAAAACAGAGCGCAGCAGAGATCGCACGAAAGGCTGCAATTGCACGCCATAATGCGCGTGTTGCTGCACACCGCAGTGCAAAAAATGGTGATGACGATTCAAATTGACAACCTGACCAAAAATTGACAACCTCTTTTTGGTTGTCGTACTACGTGTTCGTGTTTGAAAAATGTCATCATCCTTCAAACCTCACCCCGATTGTCTTTACCAGATTCACAATGGACTCCGTTACACCGTCAAGCGAGTCAAAGATGGCACGTTTTATGAACTACGCCGCGCAGGCTTTCCATGGACTGCGTTTCCTGCCGATGCCCCACCTCGCACATGGGCAACTGAAGCAGAATGGCGCGCAGCAGTTATTTGCGACCCACCTATCGCCGTATCAACGAGCAGCGCCGGCACAGAATTGCGGTACCTAACACACTCCAGGGTGCGTGTTGATCTACGCGGCGATTTGGTAGAAAGTGCACGCGGAAAAATGAGTTGGACTGCGTTCCCCGCAGATGCACCTCGGCGTACTTGGAAAACGGTTGAAGATTGGCATGCAGACATCGATAATGCAGCAGCCGATATTTCCGTTGGTGCCCCCGTTGGTGCCCCCGTTACTACAGAGGTTCCAGATGCCACCGTTGCTACAGAGGTTCCAGATGCCACCGTTGCTACAGAGGTTCCAGATGCCCCCGTTGCAGCCCCCGTTGGTGCCACCGTTGCTACAGAGGTTCCAGATGCCCCAGTTGCTACAGATGCCCCCGTTTGCGCCCGTGTTGCTACAGAGGTTCCAGATGCCCCAGTTGCTACAGAGGTTCCAGTTGCCCCAGTTGCAGCCGATGTTTCCGTTGGTGCCCCAGTTGCTACAGAGGTTCCAGATGCCCCCGTTGCTACAGAGGTTCCAGATGCCCCCGTTGCTACAGAGGTTCCAGATGCCCCAATTGCAGCCGATATTTCCGTTGGCACCCCACTTGCTACAGAGGTTCCAGATGCCCCAGTTGCCCCCGTTGCCCCAGTTGCAGCCGACGTGCTTGCAGAGCGCATTGCGCGCGAGGCCCACGCAGGTCAAACACGGCGCGACGGAATTACGCCGTATATTGTGCACCCTGCAGACGTTGCCGCGCGCCTTCACACATCTGAAGAAAAGGCTGTCGGATGGCTGCACGATACGCTCGAAGACACGACCACAACATCCGATGCCCTGTTGGCACAACCCGTTTGCGTCGTTGAGGAAGCACTTACACGCGCAGACGGGGAAACGTATATTGACTTTGTGAAAAGGCTCAAGCCAAATGCACTCGCAGCGCGCGTCGCCGACATTGCAAGCAACTTGGCGGACGCGCCAACGCCTGCACAAATAGCCAAGTATGCTTCAGCACTTGCGCTGCTTGATGACACTACAGTTGAGATGCGTGGCGTTAATGCTGCAATTTCACGCGCTGGCAAGGTTTTAGAGCGAGCGCGCGGTCCGCACACAGTAGCAGCACCGATTCGGCCGAACATCTCTGCAACAAAGGGTTGGTCGACATTTACATACGCAATGGCGACAGCACCTGTTTCAGCACCTGTTTCAGCACATGTTTCAGGAGTTCAAGCTGCAACAAAGGGTTGGTCGACATTTACACACGCAATGGCGACTAAAAACGCACCCATTTCAGCACCTGTTTCAGGAGTTCAAGCAGCACCCGTTTCAGCACACGATGAAGTCGCTGCCGCGCGGCTCCAATGCGAGAAGTGGTGGCAGGAGTGGCGCAATGGTGGAGAGTTTCCGAATGAGGACGACAAGCCCGCGGAGCTGTGCGATCTGGGCGAGTGGCCCCCCACAGATGCAGACTCGTCACGGCGTCTGTTTGCAACTGTAATGTACGAAATCGCAGGACGTTATGAAGATGCCGCGAAGACATTTATTGCAGCAGCAAGCGACAAAACTGTTATGTCTGCGGATTTGACAGAGTCTTACGACTCAATGTGCCGCACATCATACGGTTTGAGCGCGTTCGAACTCATTGCAGCACCCGACGCCGTTTCGAAGCTTGCAAGTGCTTTACGCAAGGGGCACGATGCTTTTTCTGAGCTTGTGGCATCTCACAAGGCATCGAGAGCACCTGTTTCAGCACCTGTTTCAGCACCTGTTTCAGCACCTGTTTCAGCACCTGTTTCAGCACCTGTTTCAGCACCTGTTTCAGCACCTGTTTCAGCACC
>Ga0164294_10002785_pt1 | contig 15628 bp, 13 predicted proteins | sample GEODES005metaG_FD_111479 | JGI IMG/M metagenome (GOLD analysis project Ga0164294, IMG submission 111479) | Oligotrophic lake water microbial communities from Sparkling Lake, Wisconsin, USA - GEODES005 metaG | ecosystem: Environmental > Aquatic > Freshwater > Lake | place: USA: Sparkling Lake...
TGTCGCCACGGTGGCAAAAGCATCGACACGATGCAATCGTGTCGCCACGCGGTGGTCAGACGCTGCAGTGGCCGAGCGCGACCAGCCCGTAGAACGTGTACTCGGCGTCCGGTTCGTCGTCGGCCCACGAGCCGTGGAAGGCGCCCTCGGCCGTCCAGAGCGTGTCGATGAAGTCGAGCATGCTCTCGCGATGTTCACGCCACGGTACCTCCAGGGCATCGAGTGCATGGAGCGCGACCGCAGTTGAGAGCAGGTCGGGAATCGGCGTCTCGGGCGCGGCGGTGAAGCCGCCGGCGGGATGACGACGGGCCAGCAGCCACTCGCCAACGCCATGGGGCACTGGCCGGCCGAGGCTGCGGAGCGTGGCGATCGCCGCTGCCGTGGCGGTCGTGGATCCCTCCGGTTGATCGCCCGCATTCGACCAGCCGCCGTCCGCGGCGCGAAGCGACTGGATGCACGCCGCGATTCCCTCGGCCTCAGGGCCGCTTTCGACGAGCGGCCGCTTCAGATCGGCGAACGCGTTCATCGCCAAGAAACAGCCGTAGACGGTGCCACGGGCCGCACCGGCACGCGAGTTGTAGCCGCCGTCGGTCGCGCGCTGACGCGCAACGCCGGCCAGCAGGCCCGCGCGGCGTTCTGCAGGGAAGTCATCCGCTGGCTGCGATGCCCACGCCCGCGCGAGGCAGCAGCGATGGACGAAATCGAGCCCGTCGCCAGCGCCAAACGCGTCGAGGTAGTCACGGGTGTGTTTCGCGCGATCACGGTCGTTCGCCAGCGCATCGAGGGCCACGAGCGCGTCGAGCGTGAACGACGTGTAGTAAAGGTCGGGCCGGCCACCGCGGTTGCGGTAGCCTCCGCCCGGTGCGGCACACGAATCGAGGAACGACACCACCAGATCCGCCGCCTCGCCGAGCGTCCGTCGGGCGAGCCGGGCCACTTGCAGCATCTGGAGCCGCTGGCTCATGTGGTCGCAGCCGGATGCCCAGAGGCCGCCAGAGGATCGACGTGGCTTTCACGCGATACTTTCGCCTCCTGCTCGCGGCAGTAGCCCTCGAAGGTCAGTTCGTTGAACATTTTCGCCAGTACCCGCCTCAGGAGCCCCTTCAAGGTGGCGTCCGAGAGACCTTCGAGTGCCCGCACGGCCTGTTCCTTGTAGCTCTCCAGCAACAGTGCCGCCCTCTCGTCGGCCTTGGCCGTGCGGATCGCCTCGCGTAAGCGGTCGGCCGTGGCTGCGGGATGGGGTTTTCCGGAGGTGACCGCAGTGAGCATCTCGCGGTCATCGCCCCGGGCCCGCTCCGCCGCGATGGCGAGCACCACGCTCGGCCGGGACTCGACGTTGCTGACGATTCCGGCGTCGTCGAGCATGTCTTCGAGGTCGTCCTTGATCTGATAGGCGATCCCCACCGCTTCACTGTAGGCCCGTAGCGCATCCGACACCTCTTCCGCCCGCCCGGCGCCGATGGCCGCCAACTGGAGGGCCACGTCGAACGCCGGCGATGTCTTGAGCCGAAAGATTTCGAGCACCTGGCGGCTGGCGAGCTGCGAGGGGCTGCGACTCCACGCCAGTTCGGCCCCCTGTCCCTGGCAGAGCAGTCGCTGCGATACCGCCGCCTCACGCACGGCGGCGCGGGTGCGATCGGCATCGAGGCCCGACTCCGCCAGCAAGCGATAGCCCTCGCCGATCAGGAGATCGCCGACATTGAGCGCGATCGGCACGCCGTGCGCACCGCAGAGCGTGGGCTCGCCATACCGTTCGAGGTCGCCATCTTCAATGTCATCGTGAACGAGCGAAGCCTTGTGAAAACACTCGACCGCGACGGCTATTCGCTGAATCACCTCGCGGCTGGTTTCGTCGCGGCCCGACACCGCTTTTTCGGATGTAACTCCGGCATCCGCCTGCAACGCTTCATACACGGCAGCGGCGAGGAAGGGCCGCCAGCGACGGCCACCGACGGACAGCCACTCACGGCCGATCTGTTCGGCGTGGCCCACTGGTGGCCCCATGAGACGATCGAGTGCCGGACGCTCGAACCAGGTCTTGACCGTGTCATGCAGTCCGCCAAGATCGAGCCGCCGCGACCGGTCGGCCGCCTCGAGATGAATGTAGTCCCAGACCCAGTCGACATCGACGGTCGTGTCGATGCAGTCGTCCTGGAGCAGAGGCACGGCTACCGCCGGGATCGCCGCTGCTTGCACATGCGGGAAGGTCTTTTCGAGCACCGGCATGCAGCTGATGCCGACGATCGCCTCGATCGTGCCGGTCTGCACCATCGCCATCACCAGTGCCGAGCCCTCGGCCACGAGCACCGCGTAGCCCAGCCGCTCGGCCTCGGCCTGGAAATCCTGGATCGAGCAGAGGCCGCACTGCTTGCAGAGCAGCCCGAACTCATCGAACGGCGCCGGGCAGCGGTTCTCCACCCGCAGACACTTGGGCATGAGGAGGAGCCGGCGCTCGAAGGGCACGGCGGCTAACGCGTCTCGCCATGACTCGTTATTGACGGTGACAACCGCGTAATCGAGGAACGTTTCAGCCAGCCCGGCCTCGGCCAGCCCCGCCAAGGCCCGACGACGCAGTTCGTCCATGCTGAGGGGGGGCACGGCGCGGTCGCGGGCCATCCCACGCCGGATGGCGTCGCGGAGAGCGTCGCGGCCCGCCTTCGTCGAGGGGATACCGGCCTGTGGTGGCCGCGATCGGATCACGGCTGGCGGCACCGGTGGCGGCAGGATCGCTAGCGCAATCGTCGCTGGGTCTACGGTGGACATCGCGGGCACCTCTCTGAGGAAAGACACAGTATGCCGTTCGGCGCCGACTTCGTCAGTCTGACCCACCAGACGCCGCGGCTTCGGCAGGCCGAGCAGCCGCAACCGCCTCTTTTGCGGCGGCTGCCCGCGCCGCGGCCGCCTCCACCCGCCGCTGGATTTCCTCGGGCGAGGGGAGGGCATCAAGCACCTCTCGGGGGATCTGCGCCGCGTCGGCAAGCTTCGTGAGGCATCGCCGCCGTTCGGCCAACGCCTGGTCGGCACTCCGCTCCTTGGAAAATCGCGACTTGGCGTCGGCGCTCCGCTCCCGCAGTTTCGCGTAGATGTCGCCGCCCAGGAGCGCGGAGATGTCGACCTTCATCTTCTCGCGGTGGATGTCGGCATCGGCCACCGGGCCGCCGTCGATCGGGCCCGCGTGATACTTCGGAAACATGATCGCCACTTCGGGGCAGACCCGCGAGCAGGCCGGGCAGTTGACCTTGCAGTTGGCCGGATTCTCAACGCGGAGCGTCTGGTCGGTCGCCACGCCGTAGACGTCGAACAGGCAGAAGCTCAGGCACTGCATGCAGTTTGTGCAACGGGCCGTGTCGATCACCGGAAACCATGGTTTCCAGGTTTCGGCAGTGTTGGCGACCGGCCCGTTGGCAACCGTGGCGGCATGTGGTGGCCGGTTCATCCGCCGCTCGCCGCGGGCCTCCTCGACAACCGCGACCATCTCGGCAACAGACAGGCCCGTGACGTCGCGGACGGCTACCTCGCACTCTCCTCTCGCATCAGACACCGCGGGCGTTCCTGAAGGAAAACAGCCGATCACGATCATCGCACCGCCGGTCAACTGGTCGGCCGTGCCGATACCGGCCCGCGTGACGGCATACCCGCGGTCGAGGAGCGACGCGCAGATGCCGGCTCGATCTCCGCTCGGCAGCGGAGTGGCTCCCGTGCCTTCGTAGACGACCACCCGGGGTGGGAGCATCGCGGGGGCAATCATGATCCAGTTCCTTCGTGAGCAGCGAGCACGCCAGTCAGGACCACCTCAGCAGTGTCGGTCCGCATGTTGAGGATCTCCACCCCCTGCTGCGGCAGCGGCGCATCGGCGAGTACGAAGAGCCCCTGCACTGCCCGCGGCCAGCAGGCAGCGATCCGCAATGGGCCGGTGCCGCGGGCGAGTTCCGCCAGATGCGGATCGCGGCGGGCCGCCATTTCGCAGAGATCGGGCACCATCTCGAAACCACGACCTGCGTCAGCCAGCCCGGCGAGCACGGCATCCTTCACCGCGGGCGGCACGACCTGCGCATACGCACAGCGACAGTAGAGAATCCGGACGGTATCGTCCGCCGGGGCGACGGGGGAACCGTTCTGCGTGTTCGAATCGGTCATCGAGAGACCTTTCCCGTGGCCGGATAGGTGCCGAAATCGTTGAACCAATAGTGCTTGGCAAAACGATACATCCAGTGTTGTTCCGGGACCTCTCGACCGGGGAGATCCTGGCTCGACCGCGGCGTCATCGCCAGCAGTTCCTGGCGGGCGGTGCCCCGCTGGGTTGTGTCATGAGCTCCATGTCGGTCGGCGATCTCGAGGATCAGCCGAGGGTTTTCGAGCACCACGCAGCCGCGGCTGTGTTGGGCTGCCGCGTCGCGCATGTCTTTCAAAAACGCCGACTGCGTCACCTGCTCGTAGAACGATCCCTTGCCGACCTGTTCCACCGCCAGTTGGATGATCGGGCAGGGTTCGATGCCGCCCGACGGGCCGACGTGGTGCGTGAGGCCGACCGCCATCGGGCAGAGCGCGTCTCCCTTGTCGTCGTAGTAGGCATCGACAATCGCGATCGGGAGCCTCGCCCGCTGTTCCACCACGAACCGGCGCACGCGGACGAGTTGGTCGGGCGTGAGCGCCAACTCAGGGGAAGACTCCGGGCCGACCGGACGATAGCCGTGAAACCAGGCGTAATGCACGCCCATGTCGATCAGACGCCGGAGCCACTCCTCGGTGAGCATCGTGTCGATGTTGGAACGGCAGAGGCTCGTGGCCACTCCGGTGATGAGGCGGGCGTCGAGGCAGAGCTGGAGGCCGCGAAGCGACCGGTCGAGCACCTGGCGGTTGCCACGGCGGACGTCGCTCGTCGCCGCGTCACCCTCGATGCTGACCAGCGGTGTGGCGTTGCCGAGCGACTGCAGCCGACGGGCGATCTCGGGCGTGATCAGCTGCCCGTTGGTGAAGATTTGGAAATAGCAGTCGGGATGAGCAGCGAGCAGGTCGAGCAGGCGTGGGTGGAGGAACGGCTCGCCCCCGAGCAGCCCGAAGAAGACGTTGCCATGGGCCTTCGCATCGCGGACGATCGCGTCGAGTTCCTCGAACGGCACCATCGTTCGCGGCGCCTGCACGTCGACCCAGCAGCCCTGGCACTTGAGATTGCAGGAGTTGATCACGGAGAGATGCAGAAACGGCGGGAAGACAATGCCCTTCCGTCGCCGGGCCTTGAATTTCTCGACCGCAATCAGTCCCTTCACGCCGAAATTCCAGCCAAACTTCCAGAGGCAGTTGGGTGCCACGGAAGACAGCATGTGGCCAGCCATCTGGGGCAGGATCATAAATGGATGCTCGAAAGGGAAAAAGGCATAGCAGGAGGGCTGGTCGGCTTGATAAGTCCTAGTCCCCGTGGCGGCACGTTTTCAACGTGCCGAATCGAGGCACCACAATCGTTATGAACGCGCCGGGATGCGGTGCGTGGGCACGGGCCGACCTGGCCGGAAGTGTTCGAGGTGAAGAATGTCGTAGGGAAGACTGCCTGCACAGGCTGACACCGCTGCTCGCACGGCCTGCTCGAGCACGTCCGGATCGGCCTCAGCCCGCAGGTTGACGAGCAACCGGCCGATGTCCACCGGCTCGGCCAGCCGGTGTGAGAGGACCGGGGCGTCGGCGGTGCGGACGAGGTTGGCGGCGGCGAGTTCGAAGGGATCGCCGTCGACGGCGAGCGTTCCCTTGAGATGCGCGATTTCGTGGCCCATCGCCTCGAGGCTGCCGCGGATGTGCGAGAGGGTCGCCATCAGCATGTCGTTGCCATCAAAGTCTGCGTCGCCGTCGGCATCGGCCGTGCCGATTTTCACCTCGGCGTTCAGCCAGCCGAGCAGCGATTCTCCGAGGGCGTACCGGTCATAATCGATTTCGGCGATCGCGGCCGCCTGCGAGGTGTCGGTGAGCAGGTGCGCAAACCAGGGATCGAGACCGGTGCCATCGCGGGCGGAACATTCGATGATGGTCGCGTTCGGATTCACCGCTGCGAGCGCGGCTGTCAGCTGCTCCCGCCGCGCCGCGTCGACCAGATCGCACTTGTTGATCACGATGAGCTCGGCTTCTTCGAGCTGCTTGCGGTAGATATAGGCCACGTGTTCCGAGAGCTTCGCGGAAGCGAGTCCGAGCACGCGTTCGGCTCGCAGCGGATCGACCAGCACGCTCATCGGCGCCACGGTGAAGCGATCGCCGTAGATCTGCTCAAGTGGCAGCGTCACCGTCGCGACGAGGTCGGTGCAGCTCCCCACCGGTTCGGCAAGGAGCACGTCGGGCGCCGTCTCCCGCGCGAGTGACTCGGCCGCCTCGACCAGCGACGTAAACCGGCAGCAGAAGCAGCCTCCGACGATCTCCTCGACAGGCATCCGGTGCGCTGCGGCCAGCGCCGTATCAACAAGCCCGCCGCCCTGATCGTTCGTAATCAGGCCCACGCGGAGCCCGCGGGCGTTGAGCCAGGCTGCCAGTTGCAGGATCGCGGTCGTCTTTCCCGCGCCAAGAAAGCCACCGATCATGATGGCGCGGGCTTTGGCGGTGGTCACGATTCGTCTCCTGAATCAGGTCGGTCGCCATCACTATAGCGGGAAGCCTGCAGCCGATCGATCTGTTCGGTGAGCAATGCGACGTAGCCGTGCACGTCGAGATGGCCTGGTGTGGGAGTGCCCTTTACTGCGTAGAGCCAGCCGGCCCCGTAGGGATCGGAATGCGTGAGGCAGGCCTCGGCGGTGAGGGCGGGGTTGGCTGCCTGCAGAATGCCGTCAACCACGCAAAAGAGATCACTGACCGCCTTGAATCCCTCGACCGTGCCGAGGCGACCTCCGCCCCCAACCTGCTGTCCTGGCGTAACCTCCAGCACCATCTCCACCAGTTCACCGAGCATCCGCGTGGCGAATTTCGTAAAGCCGACGTGCCAGAGTCGCGGCGTGTCAGTGGCGTCACCGGCAGTTGCCGCCCCGCCATCCGCTGGACGCATCCAGAAATGGGATGGCGCGTAGACGCAGTCGATGGGGAACCGCGCCGAAAAGTGGGCATGCCGAAAGCGGACAGTTTCCATGAGAGCGATGCTACCCGCATGCCGCGAGGCTCCGCAACCGCCTGAAACCGTGTGGGTCACCGTCGCCGCATGGGGGGACGCGACCCGCCGGGACGCGGCGCATCACGCCCACTCCGCAGACGTTCGAGCAGTTTTTTGATGTCACCGGGCAGCGGGCTCGAGAAACGGAGATCCTCGCCCGATTCGGGATGCACGAATCCCAACTCAGCGGCGTGCAGCATCACTCGCGGGGCCTGCGATGTGTCTTCCACTTTCATGTGCCGCGGGGCCGAGTAGACCCGCTCGCCGCAGACCGGGTGACCGATCTCCGCAAGATGGATGCGGATCTGATGGGTGCGACCGGTTTCCAGCCGGCATTCGACGAGCGTGAAGGCGTCGCCGAAGTTCTCGACAGGCTGCACATGCGTGACGGCCCGCTTGCCTTCTTCCGTGTCGGACGAGCCACGGCGGCCGTCGCCGCGATCGCGGACGAAATTCGTCTGGATCGTTCCGGCGCCGACCCGACCCACGCAGATCGCCAAGTACCGCCGGTGTGTGGTGTGGGCACGAAACTGTTCGGCCAGAATCCGCTCGGCCGGCACCGAGCGGGTAAAGACGACGAGCCCACTCGTCTCACGATCGATCCGGTGAACCGCCCGCACCGGCGGAACATGGCGGTGCTTTTTGCCCCTGGCTCCGTGGCGGGCGAGCAGATAGCCGGCGATCGCGTCGGGCACCAGTTCGTCGAGCGTCGGCTGAATCTGACGCCGCCTTGTCGGCCAGGAGAGTTCCTCGGTGTGCCGGGTGGTGGTGATGCCAGTCGGCTTGTCGACCACCACGACCTGGTCATCGAGATGAACGACTCGCACGTCGTCGGCCTTGGGTGGGGCGGCCGCGGCAGCCGCGAGCACCTTGACCACCTCGCCTTCTTTCAGCCTTCTGGCCACGTCGGTACAGATGTTGCCATGGATCAGCACGTGCCTCGACCGCACGAGTTTCTGCACCTGCGACCAGCTCGCCCCGCCGGATTCCCCTGCGGCCTGCTTCGCGCGGAGAAAGGCTGCGAGCGTCTGTCCGCAATCGGTGGCGGTGACGTGGTGGATGGTGCCGGGCGCTGGTTTCATGGAGTCAATCTACCACGGGCTCGCTGGCCTTGGCGTACTAGAGCCATACGCCTTGCGGAATCCGTGAGGGGCTGCCCGTGTCCCGAGAGCCGGCGTTGCTGACCAGCGCAGGCAGGATGCCGGAGCGCAGTCAGCATCGAGTGAGCGAAGGCAGGATACGAAAGCGAACGTCCGGCGACGGGGCACGGGCAGCCCCGAACCGTCGACAGCGGGCCAGAGAACACCCGGCTTGACCGGGGTTTTCGGGGTTTTAGACTCTGAGGGGAGGCCTCTCTACGGCAGCCTCCTCCGGCCAGCCGTTTTCTTTTTCTCTTTCGTGAGGACCTCCTTCCGTGCCCGGCACATGCGTTATCGGTCTGCAGTGGGGCGATGAAGCCAAAGGCAAGCTCGTCGACATCCTGACGGAAGACCATGAGATCGTCGTCCGCTATCAGGGCGGCGCCAACGCCGGCCACACCGTTGTCTCCAATGGCCAGACCTGGAAGCTCTCCCTCATCCCGAGCGGCATTCTCCGTGACAACGTCGTCTGCGTGATCACCGGAGGCGTTGCCCTTGATCCCGCCAGCGTGATCAAGGAAATCGACATGCTGGAGGGCCGCGGCGTCCGCGTCGAGGGAAAGATGCGGATCAGTGACCGGGCCCATCTCGTGTTCCCGTGGCACGTTGCCGAAGACAAGTTGCTCGACGGGAGCCTGTCGGGAGGCGAGGCGATCGGCACAACCGGCCGCGGCATCGGCCCCTGCTACCGCGACAAGGTCGGACGGTCGTTGGCGATTCGCCTGGGAGACCTCTACCGCGAGGAGTTTCGCGGCCGCCTCGAACACATCGTCGGCATCAAGAACCAGCTTCTCTCGGGCTGGCATTCCGATGGTTCCAGCAAGCCCGAATTGCTGGACGCTGCCGCAATCCATTCCCAATACATGCAGTTTGCGGAGCGGCTGCGGCCCTACGTTGCCGATACGACCGCCTACCTGCTCGACAAGATCGAGGGGGGCAGCCGGATGCTCTTCGAGGGGGCGCAGGGGGCGCTGCTCGATATCGACCACGGCACCTTCCCGTTCGTCACCAGCAGCAATTCGTCGGGGGTCGGCGTGTCCAGTGGCTCGGGTATACCGGGCCGGTGGATCGAACGGGTGATCGGCGTCGTGAAGGCGTATTCGACGCGAGTCGGCGGTGGGCCGATGCCAACCGAGCAGAACAACCAGATCAGCGAGCATCTTCGCGAGCGCGGCCGAGAATATGGCACCGTGACGATGCGGCCACGGCGGTGCGGATGGTTCGACGCCGTCGCGGCCCGTTACACGGCCCGGCTGTCGGGCGTGGACGAACTGGCAGTGATGCTGCTCGATGTTCCCAGCGGCCTCGACGAATTGAAGATCTGCACGGCGTATGATGTGGATGGCACGCAGACGAGCCACTTCCCCAGCCAGATCGACGACCTCAAAAAGGCCAGGCCGGTGTATGAGACGCTGCCTGGTTGGAGCGAGGATCTCTCGACGGTCCGCAGTTACGATGCCCTGCCGGCCACTGCAAAGGCGTATGTTACCCGGATCGGAGAACTGCTTGGACGGCCAGTCTTGACCGTGTCGGTCGGTCCCGACCGCGAGCAGACGATCTTCTGTGACCGCACCGCCCACGAGCAGAAATCATGGTCACGTTCCCAGCACCGCGCCCCGGCGAATGCCTGATGCCGAGTCAGACTGGCACTGCGGCAGATGTGTCGGGCAAGCAACCGGTCAGCTCCCCGGCGAAGGTCTCGGAACAGGCCGGACGACCGATGCCCAGGCACATCGCCATCATCATGGATGGCAACGGCCGCTGGGCCGTTCAGCAGGGGCTGCCGCGGATCGAGGGGCACCGGCGCGGCGTGGACAGCGTGCGGCGGATCACCGAGCACTGTGCGCGGCTGGGTATCGAACAGCTCACGCTCTATTGCCTCTCCAGCGAGAACTGGCGAAGGCCGGCCCACGAACTCGACTTTCTGATGCACCTTCTCGAACAATACATGATCGAGGAGCGGTCGCTGCTCACCAGGGAACGGATCCAACTGTCGATGATTGGACGGCGTGAAGGGCTGCCCTCCTCGACGCTTCGTGAACTCGACCGCACCGTCGAACTCTGCGCCGGCAATGACGGTCTTCGGCTCTGCCTGGCGATCAATTACGGCTCGCGGGCAGAGATCGTCGCTGCCGCGAAGACGCTCGCGGCCGAGGCCCGCGATGGCAGGCTTGATCCTGACCAGATCGATGAGCAGGCGGTGGCGGCCCGGCTCGACACCGCGGGCATGCCCGACCCCGACCTCCTCATCCGCACGGCGGGCGAGATGCGGATCAGCAATTTCCTGCTCTGGCAGATCAGCTATGCGGAACTGTGGGTCACCGACGTGTGCTGGCCCGACTTCGCCGAGCCGCATCTTGATGCGGCCATTGCGGCATTTGCCAGCCGCGATCGTCGCTTTGGAGGGCTGAGCCAATCGTGAGTACCGGGCAGCCATCGCTGCGCCCGCCCGCCGCGCCCCAGGGACTGGCGGCCGGGAAGTTCGCGTCTCGCGTTGTCTTCGCCGGTCTCGTCACGGCCGTCTTTGCGGCGCTCGCCTGGGCCGACTGGCATGGTTTGGGGGGATCGCCGCCGGCCTGGTGGCTCCTGCCGGTGGCGATTGTGTTGGCATTCGGCAGCATCGACGAACTGGTGCGGCTCTTTGCGGCCCGGGATATTCAGCTGCCATCGTGGCTGCTGCGGCCGGCCGTGGTGGCGATGGTTGTCTCGGCCGCAGCCGGCGCCGAGGCCTTTGCCGCGTCGTTCTCTGCTGCTTCTCCTGCAGCCGCTCTGGGCTGGCCAGCGGTGGTGGCAGCGTTCGCCGTGATAACGCTCTTCATTGTGGAGATCGCCACCTACAGACCCCACGCCGGGGCGATCGAACGACTTGCCGCCGGAATCTTCGCGCTGGTTTTCATCGGCCTGCCGATGTCCTGCATCGTGAGCCTGCGGCTGCTCTGCCGGGAAAATATCGGCCCCGAGCAGGTCGGTCTGCACCACTTGGGAATCCTGCCGCTGATCAGTCTCGTCACAGTGGCAAAGGCGGGCGACATTGCGGCCTATGTCGGTGGTTCGCTCCTGGGCAGGCGGCGGATGGCGCCCACGCTCAGCCCCGGCAAGACCTGGGAGGGAGCCATGGCGTCGTTGGCCGGCTCGTCCGCTGCGGCCTGGATCGTGCTTGAACTGCTGGCTGGTCATACCGCAGCGACTGGGCCCTGGGGCGGCTGGCCCGTCTTCGGGATATCCGTGGGGCTCGCCGCCATGGTGGGTGATCTGGCGGAATCGTTGCTCAAGCGGGAGTGCGGCGTGAAGGACTCTGGCCGGTCGCTGGGTGGCATGGGCGGGTTTCTCGATCTCATCGACTCGCTCCTCTTTGCCGCCCCCGTCGCCTGGTTGTTGTGGGTGCTCGGCGGGCGGTGAACAGCCGCTTTTTCGCGGGAAATAGTCTGGATTGGGCGAGTCTGCTCCCGCGCAGGTATACTCCCGGTATTGTCTCGTTCACCCCAAGACCGTTGGCGTGCCATGCGCCACGGGCTTCGATGTCCCGCACGTCTATCGCGGTTGTCGATTCGAAGCGGCTTGTTGCCGTCTTTGGGCCGAGAGACCAGCATCTCCGCAGGATCCGTTCCGCCCTCGGGGTCGGCGTGTCGGCCCGCGATGACTCGATTCAGATCGAGGGCGAAGAGGCGGCGGTGCTCCGCGCTGCTGAAATCTTCGAGCAACTCGATCGTATCGCCAGGGAACATGGGGCAGTCGAGGTGGCCGACGTCACCGAACTCCTCTCGGCTGCTATGGGCGCCTCGCAGGCGGTGCCACGCGACCCGATCGAGGTGCACCGTCCGGACAAGCAGGTGCAGCCCCGATCGCCCGGTCAGGCCGCCTACGTGAAGGCGATCCGCGAGCAGGACGTCGTCGTCTGCAGCGGTCCAGCCGGAAGTGGCAAGACGTTCCTCGCCGTCGCCATGGCGGTGTCGGCCCTGCGAACGGAACAGGTCCGCAAGATCGTGCTCGTGCGGCCCGCCGTAGAGGCGGGCGAGAACCTCGGTTATCTCCCAGGTGACCTGCAGGCCAAGATCAATCCCTACCTGCGGCCGCTGCTCGATGCCCTGCGGGACATGATGGATTACGAACACCTCAAACGGCTTCAGGAGCAGGACGTCGTCGAGATGGTTCCGCTCGCCTACATGCGGGGCCGCACCCTCAACAATGCCTTCATCATTCTCGACGAGGCGCAGAACACGACCGTCGCTCAGATGAAGATGTTTCTCACGCGATTGGGGGTCGGTTCCAAGATGGTCATCTCCGGCGACACCACTCAGATCGATCTGCCGTCCAACCGGCGCAGTGGGCTGGTCGATGCGATGGAGCGACTGGAGCGCGTGCGGGGCTGCGGCCGGGTCCAGCTTGCTGGGGTTGATATCGTCCGTCACCCGCTCGTGCAGCGGATCGTGGAGGCCTACGCAGACTGAAATTCCCATGGCGATCGCTCCCTCCTCCTATCGTCGTCGCATCAAGCGGGGGTCCTCCGTCGAGTTGCCCCATGGCTTCTGGGGTACGCTCTTCGAGAATGTTTCGCGGTCGGATGTGCTGCTGCGGCTGGCGATCTGCTTTGGCGCGGGGCTGATGCTTTTGATGCTGATGCACGGCTGGACGGAGCCGTTTCCGTTTCACGCGGGTATGGTGCCGCCTCGGGGAGTCGTGGCCCGGGTGCCCTTCGAGAAACCCGACGCGGAGCGGACCAGAACGGCACAAGAACGGGCCGCCGCCCAGGTGCGGGTGGTCTATTCGCAGGACAAGGCTCCGATTGATCGACTCCGCGATGGCCTCAAGAACCGCATCGCGGAGATTGCGGCCGCGGAGTCGGTCACGTCGTCATCGCGGGCCGCGTGGCTGGAGTTTGCCCCAGAAGCGGCTCCTGTCATCGACGCCTTGGCGGCCGCCGCCGACAAGAAGGCGGTTCGCGAACCGCCGCTGGCGCCGGAACCACCGGATGACCAGTCTTCGACAGAAACGGCCGATGCGGCCGCCGACTCGACGCCGACCAGCACCGACGACACACCTGCAGTGCCGGCCGGCGATGGGGCCCCCAAGCCTGCTGAGCAACCTGACAAGCGGGTGGTCGAGGCCGGGCAGGATTTCCAGAGATTTCGGGCCCGAATCGACACGAAGGAGCGTCTGCTCGAATGCGAAAAGGCGATCGACCGCAGCTTCGCAGACCTCGAAAACACGGGCGTGCTCGAGAAGATCCAGCACGGCATCGACGAGGGCAGCCAGACGGAGATCGACGTTCATCCCCTGGGCAATCCCAGCGAGATCACGCGTGCTCAAGTCGCCGATGTGCTGCTGGGTGAGGCGAAGGTCCGTCTGCGGACGAGGCTCGACGAGGAGATTGGCGAGGGACCGCTGGCCAGCCGGGTCTTTGCATGGATTGAAGAACGGCTGCCGGGAACGCTCGAGATCGACCGCGACGCGACGGCAAGCGCGAAGAAAGAGGCGATTGAGAAGACGCCGCAGCAGTTCGTTCGCTATGCGGCCGGCGACCTGCTCGCCGACGCCGGCACGCCGATGCATGCCGACAGTGTCCAACTGCTCGCTCGGGAGCACGAAGAATATGTCCGGCAGCAGGATGCGCGGCAGCGGATTGGCAGAGCCTTGTCCCTGTTCGGCTTGTTCGCGGCGATGTTCGCCCTATCCGGGTTCTACATCCATCTCCACCACCGCGAGGTGCTCGATGATCTCGGCCACGTGGCGACGTTAGTGGGGCTTTCCGCGGCGACCATCGTGCTCTGTCTGGTGTCGGCCGGCGAGGCGTGGCGGGCGGAGATCCTTCCGCTCCTTGTCTTCGCCATGACCGTGGCGATCGCCTTTGACGAGGATCTCGCCCTCCTGCTGGCGGCGGAGGTGGCGCTTGTCGTGGTAATCGGCCTCGGTCGCGGCCTGGCCGACTTCGTCACACTGACCGCGGCCTCCGCTGCGATGGTGTTCTGGATGGGACGGATCCGCAGCCGCAGCAAGCTGATCTACGTGGGCCTCTGGGCCGCCGCTGTCGTGATTGCGACGCAAATCGGCGACAATCTCCTCGAGGAGCGGCCATTCGACATGCAGCTGCTCTACGAGGCCGGACGGACCGGCGTCTGGACGCTCCTGGCAGGTTTCCTGATGACGGGACTGCTGCCGTTCATCGAACGGTCCTTCGGCGTGCTCACCGATCTGAGCCTGCTGGAGGTGGGGGACGTGGCCCATCCGCTGCTGCAGGAACTCGTCCGCCGTGCCCCGGGCACCTACAACCACTCGATCAATGTGGCGAGCATCGGGGAGGCTGCGGCCGAGGCGATCGGCGCCCGCGGCCTGCTCGTGCGTGTGGGAGCCTATTTCCACGACTCCGGCAAGATGCTCAAGCCTGCCTACTTCATCGAAAATCAGGGGCAGGAGAATCGGCACGAGTCGCTCGTGCCGGCGATGAGCACTCTGATCATCATCGCCCACGTCAAGGAGGGAGTGGAACTCGCGCGGCAATACAACCTCCCGCAGCCGATCGTCGACATCATCGCCGAGCACCATGGCACGACTCTGGTGGAGTATTTCTACCGACGGGCGACGGCGCTCTCGCAGACCGACCCGAACGGCACGGAGATCGACGAACAGAACTACCGCTATCCTGGGCCCAAGCCGAGTTCGCGGGAGTCGGCCGTGTTGATGCTGTCCGACGCCGTCGAAAGCGCCAGTCGTGCCCTCACCGAGCCGACACCGGCCCGGATTGCGAGCCTTGTCCACGATCTCGCGATGAAGCGGTTGCTCGACGGCCAATTCGACGAATGCGGCCTGACGCTCGAAGAACTCGAACTCATCGAACGCAGCCTGGTCAAGAGCCTGACGGCCGTCTACCACGGCCGCGTCAAATATCCCGATCAGAGGACGGCCTAGTGTCTCGACTCCGCGGCCGCGTCTCCCCCAAGCCGCCCCGGTCGACCATCGTCGTCGACGTGAGCGACCGGCAGAGATCGCTCCGTGTTTCCGCGCCCGGGCTTGAGCGGCTGGTTCGTAGAGCCCTCGCCGCTGAGGGGATTGAGCACGCCGAGATCGGTATCATGCTCGTTGATGACCGACGGATCGCCGCGGTTCATCGCCGGTGGCTGGGGGTGGCTGGCCCGACCGATGTGATCACGTTCGATCTGTCTGCCGGTGCCGCCGGGCCACCGCAAGCGACCGTTCTGGCCGGAGACGTCGTCGTGAGCACCGAAACCGCCCGCCGCATGGCTCGCGTGGTCGGCTGGACTCCGCGGCAGGAACTCGCGTATTACATCGTTCACGGCATCCTGCATCTCACCGGCTACGACGACCTCACGGCAGCGGGACGCCGGGTGATGCGAGCCCGTGAACGGGCCGTCATGAA